>Ga0123352_10000542_pt1 | contig 45815 bp, 31 predicted proteins | sample TergutLab28metaG_FD_89700 | JGI IMG/M metagenome (GOLD analysis project Ga0123352, IMG submission 89700) | Labiotermes labralis P1 segment gut microbial communities from Petit-Saut dam, French Guiana - Lab288 P1 | ecosystem: Host-associated > Arthropoda: Insects > Digestive system > Gut ... | reverse complement strand
GGAAGAGCAGGAGTATCACCATACAAGAAAAGAAGCTCACAAGATAATTAGGAATACAAAAAAGACATACATGAAAAATGCAACAGAATCAATAGAAGAAGATCAGAAGCATAATAACACAAGAAAAATATATCAAACAGTAAACCAATTTAAGAAAGGATATCAACATACATTTAGCATAAATAGGAACAAAAAATACAAAGGAGAAAGCAGAAATATGAAAAGAATATTTTGACAAATTACTGAACACAGAAGAATCAAGGGAATTAATTAAAAAAGGATATAAAGAAATCAGTGAAGATGAAGTTGAAGTAGAAAAACTTACTATAAAAGACGTAAAAAAGGCAATAAGAAACTTAAAAAATAACAAAGTGGCTGGAACTGATGGAATACATCCAGAATTAACAAAATACAGAGGAAATAAACTACTGAATAGAATGTATGACCTTGTAAGACAAATCTGGGAGGAAAGGATACCTGAAGAATGGAAAGAAATAATAATAGTTCCTATACACAAAAGAGGAGACAGAGATAGGTGTGAGAATTACAGGGGAATAGCACTAGGAAATGCAGCTTACAAAATTTTGTCCAATATAATATTGGGAAAAATTAAACCATATATTAAAAAAGTCATGGGGGACTATCAGAATCGATTTAGAGATGGAAGATCTGTAATTGACAATATATTGGCATTGAAAATAATAAACAAGATACTTTGGGAGTATAATCAGAGTGTACAATGTATATTTATTGATTTTCAAAAGGCATATGACTCTGTTCATAGACATACACTATGGGAATGTATGAAAGAATTTAAAATTCTTACTAAATTAATAAATGTGTAAAACACGTGTACAAAAGGCAAGAAGTGTGGTTAGAATAGAAGGAGCATTGTCATCCTTTTTTGAAAATAAAACAGGCTTGAAACAGGGTGATCCTTTATCACCAATATTATTTAATTTGGTATTACAAAAAGTTACAAAGATTGGTAAAGAACAACTGAATATATTAGCATATGCAGATGACATTGCATTAATTGGAAAAAAATTAAACAGAAATAAAACTTTTTGTGGAAATGGAAAACACTGCCAGAAAGTTCAGACTACAAATAAACTAATAAAAGAAAAAGTGGAAAGGAAAAACAGTTTAAAGAAAAATAAAATAGGACATTTGAAAATAAAAAATTACAAATTTGAAAGAGTAGAAAATTTTAAATATTTAGTAGTTATACTTAATAAAGATAACAATAACCAAATAGACTTGCAAGAAAGAATAAAAAATGCTAACAAAACGTATTTTATGCTACAACATTTTTTTTTAAAATAAAAACATACCAAAGAAACTAAAATTAAGGGCAAAGAACACAATAATAGACAAAACGTTAGCATGTGCATCAGAAACTTGGACACTAACAAAGAGAGATACAAAGCAATCGAATATTTTTGAAAGGAAAGTGTATAGAAGAATTTTAGGCCCAGTATATGACAATGAAAAAGAAAATTGTAGGATATCAACCAATAAAGAAATTTACGCAAGTGTTAAGAAACCTACTATAATAGAGACAATAAGGTTAAATAGCTTACATTGGTTTGGGTATGTACAGAGAATGGAAGAAAATAGAATTCCCAAAAGGGTATTATATATGAATTTGGGAACAACAAGACTGAAAGGTAGATGAAGAAACAGATGGCAAGATACGGTGAAAGAGGATGGATGAATAGTTGGTGGAGAAGGGTGGCAGAAAAAAGTACATAACATAGAGGAACAGAAGAAGCTCCTGAGAATGGCAAGGAATCGTTGCATTCTGCACATGCCAAAAGAATGAATGAATGTACCTTCAGGCAGTGTATGCTCAAGAAATCAACTCCAAACCCCTGCTCAGCAACAAAGTTTGGTTTCATGTCAGTGGGCATGTAAACTCTCATCAGAATAACAGGTATTGGTCTACATAAAATCTCACATTAGTTCATGGCATGCCAGTACATGATTTTAAGGTTGGTGTGTGGTGTGCAAACTAGGATTATTTGGCCCTCTCTCTCTGCGTACATAAATTCACATCATTGTATACACACATTCTAATGCCATTTTTTTTAACATGTGTCTAATTATGAGCCAAAATATAAATATTTTTCATCACCTTCTTTAAATATGGTGAGTAAAACCTAGTATTAACTGCACTTCATTAAACCAAGGCACAGGGACTCCCACTCATGGTAAACTGGAGCAGCATCTATCACCGCCCTACATGCCATCACATGACACAGTCTCAGTATTGAGTGATGCATGGGGTGATTTAAAAACTTATCCAACCGAAATCAAGTTCTTATACAGTAACTCATTTAAAACAGTAGGTAAATATAAAAAATGAGTGTCAAAAAATAGGCCAGAATTGTCCTCCAGCATTCTGAAGACATGCATCAGTCCACCTTACCATGTTTCAACAGATATCTGTTTCCACTGGGAAGGTGCAAACAGCATTTTCACTTGCAATTGCTGTATGCTTCTTAAACTGTTCTGGTACATACATTATGTAAGAAAGTTACACCAAAACAAGTCATGGGATGTTGGCCGCAATCACATCAAAATGACAACACCTCAAAAAATAAAAATGGCATGTCTAATGTTATCCTGTCCATAATTATTGACTGTTATGCTTCAGATCAACACTAAACAGCATAAGTTACAGACAGTATCATTCCATCATAAATAAATAAACAGACAGACAGACATAGACAGACAGACAGACAGACAGATAGACAGAGATAGACAGACAGACAGACAGACAGATAGATAGAGACACAGATAGATAAAGACACACAATCCGCACAGATATAAAATGCAGTGTCTTCTACTACAGTATAATTTTAAATGGATCATCCACAGTCTAATTGGCCTTATTTATTTCCAGCCAAAAAATTAACTTTATTAAACATGAATCATAAAATGTAATGTTCCAGTAAAAATTTTTGGCTAATCATACACCAGCTGAAATAGTGGAACACTTTGAAAGAGTATGATTTTCTGGGATGTGATGTTATGTGATTTGGCAGATGCCAATACAACCCCACATCTGTACCAGTTTTTTCCATGCAGAAGACAAGAAAGAGGCAGCAGGATCCCCTGAAATATTGGTACCAATCTGCCAAACTGCACCGTATCAAATGAACAGAATTATAGTCTTAATACTTATGGCCATGACAACCTCAACTCTAATATTCGAAAAACTACCAAACAAAGAATTAAAAGAAAAAAGGATCTTATGGGGTGTAATGCTGTGTAGTCTGATAAAAATTCAAAATTTCACAGCAACATACTGCTGGCATCTTCAGCATCAAGTTCCTCCAAAATGTCAGTAAATTTCTACCAGAATACATGGCACCATATTCCAAAACACAAAGTTCCTCACAGACGCTGCTGCACGAACAAAACTTCCAACTTACCAAGTGGCTTCCGATTTAAATAAAACTGAAGAGTCCCCTTCCACATATCCAAGTGAACACCAATAATGCTACCACGACCATATGGTGGACCATATGGCTGCATTTTGCCTTTGTGTTGAATATAACCTGTTGAGAAACAAATTAATTTAATACACTGTGCCCAAATTCCTGAATAGCATGGGAAAAAAGGAAAAAAGTGACATTATGACAAGAGGATATTAAAATGGCTCTCAAGCAAACAGTGTAGGAAATGTGGATTGAATTCACCTACTGCATGACAGGGACTAGTGTCAAACTTTTGTGAACACAATACTCAACCTTCAGGTTCCATAATATACAAAGAATTTCTTGAACAGCTGAGAAACTATTAGCTTCTCAAGAATTGACTCTGCTCCATGGAGTTAGTGACAAATACAGAACGCAAACTTACAAACTTTGAAAGTGGTAATCAAGAAGTCCCTAAAACGATAAAATACATCTGTAACATAGTAGTAGTAGTAATCGTCGTGGTGGTGGTGATGGCGGTGGTAGTAGTAGCAGTAAAATGTAAAAGTACAAAACATTCAGTGTGCAACTACAAAATAGTTGTAACATTATATACCTCAGACACATGTTTTGTTTCAGGTACATAACTTTAAATACCCTGCATAAAGTACTACTACTACTAAAAATAATAATAATAATAATAATAAATTTACACCTTCATAAAGCTATTCCCTAAAAAAGTTTATAGTTATATGTGTATTTTATTAAATCAAAGTTTGTGTACATAACAGACCACCTTAGCCCTATTCTAAGCAACCTGAATCCAGTCAACTTTATATACACTTTTACCTGATCCACATCAATATTATTGTCTCACCTACAATTCCCAAACGTTCTCACCTCTTGAATTTTTTTTTTAAATAAATGAAGTACACATTTCTTGTTTCTCCCCAAGCATGATACCTTTATTGCCCACCCCATCCACCTTAAGTTAAGCAGCCTAACAGTAGTAGTAGAGAACCACTGCAATTCATGACCACAACAATCCTTGGAATACCATTGTTACACGGCAATTCCCGACAACAGTATTCATTACGGAAAGAACGTTAACCAATCTTGCATGACTTGAGTCATTTTAAACACAAAAACATTCTAAGTCTTAATGCTCCTGATAGGGATGTCTTAAAATAACCATGTCTATTATTTTGGACACAGTCCATCATCTTGTGTTCTGTCGAATACAACACTTTGGAAACTGGATTTGCTTCCATCATTGGGTACAAAGATTCATACTTGGGTGGGCCCCTTAGAAAGTTTAGTGTTACACAATCTAAAACTTACCACGGTATGAAAATCCCCAAGATTCCTCATCAGATCCTAAGAGGCTGCGAAAATTTAATTGTGCAGTGTCAAGGTCAACTTTATCAGTACAAACGCCAACCATCTAGAAACATAAAACCAGCACTTTTATGCAGAAAAATCAGAGAATCCAGCTTTCACAGTGCACTTTGCTTGTTTCCATTAAGAACCAGTAAAAGGGTAAAGAGGCACCCATGCTTCCCACCGCACTGCAGCATTATACTTCACCAATAACATCAATCAAGCTAAGAACTTTGCAAATTCATGGTATAAATGTGTGGTGGAATTCAACAGCTTCCAGTTAAACAGCAAGATGACAAAATTACTGGTAGCATGAAATTCTACTGCTAGGTGCAGATACAGTATGTTCAGGTATGTCATTTCCCTCTTGTAATATGGCTGTAGCAAATGTAGTTGTTGAGTAATGCCTCGTCAAGTGCAAGTGTGTGTTGTTCCATTTGCAAATTTGTAATACCTAAATATAGCAGACTTCAAAAAACAGAATGTCTGCACCAAATTTTGCTTCAAGTTGAGGAAAATGCTAAATAAACTTCAACATTTTGAGAATATCTTTTGGAGAGCTGAAAAATGGGAAGAACACAAGTTTTTTTTTAGTTATTTTCCACGTTCAAAAGCAGTGCGACCTCTGCTCAAAATGCTGAATGCTCAGGACATCCAGTGATGAGCAAACAGATAAAAATGTGATCAAGTTAGGGGACCTGTTCTTGAAAACAGAAGCACCACTATCTATAAAGTTGCTAATTACAGCTGTATGAGCTTTGTTACACAAAACCTGATTATAAACATCTCAAGTCAAAAATTAAATAAAACTGTTACTGTTTCAAATTCTGAATCTCCTGCATTTCATTAGTGTGCATTTGAACCAAAATAATTAAATTACATACAGCCTGCCTAAAGGCATTTACAATGAAGGCCAGAAGTGATCAAATGTGACACCAGAAGTAACAAAATGTGACAAGAAATCATTGTCATGTCAGTACATAACTTTATCAGCATCCCATTTTATTGTCCTCTCATAGTAGAGTGTCCCTACTTAATCTGACAACACTCATTTATCAGTTTCCACTACTACTCTGCCATATTTGTAGGCTGTTGGCTAAGTAGGCCTTGTTAATATGGCCAACAAGCTGATAAGAGGTGGCAACCAACAGCTGTCAGATAAAAGAGTGACTCTATGTTAACAGCACTAGAATGTTCATTCTCCATTACACCATACCTTTGGCACACATCTGTAGAACTTACCACATCAGTCCCATACAACAGCGTAAGCACTTTTATCTCCCAATAATATTCACTGCCTGCAACACAAGGCATGTCTCCCCGTACAGCAGCCGTTCCAGAACTGTAGCCTGGATGAAAGTGGACTTCTCTGCCATCTACAATCAATCTTGAAGCACAGGTTTGGACTGAATTATCCCATGCCCATTCATGCACTGCAATCAAGTACAAAGTGAACATATTTACATCTAGTAGCATAAAATGTACAGAAACTTGAAATTCTGCATGAAAATCATATGGCATATATTATATTAAACAGCTCCACCTGCAGCTAATCACACAAACATGACCATGATAATGATCAGTTAAATGAATGCTGTGTAGTATGGACAACTGTGAAATTTTGGTTGGATTTCCAGCAGAGGCAAGAATTTTTTGTCTATATCAACTCTGGAGCTGCCAGTAGAAGATGGTGGCTCTTTTCCCAGTGGCAGAGTGGCCAGAGCATGAAAATGACCGGTCAGTTCCAACTAGTGCCAAGGTCAAGAATTCATGAAGCCATCCCTTCACTCCCCCATACAGATTCATGAAGTGGTGCTTAATTATGCACAGGGATAACTGTACCTTCACCATAATGAAAAAGACAGAAGTTACGACTGTATACAAAGACAGAATTTCCTACACTTTTACATATGTGAACTTCAGTAAGAAGGTACAGAAATATTAGTAAAAATTAAGCACCAGAAATTAATTTTTTAGGAGTGAAAAGACATGCATTATGCGAAAGCAAAAAGAGAGACAAACAAAACAAATCAAATATTTATTAAGCAAACGGACATTATCTAATTATGAATGAAATGGTTAACCCACTTTAATAGAATTAGCAATGACAGCAAATTCCACATACATGCACTTTTTTTTACAAACAACAAGATACAGAGATAGCAACGAAACGAGAATAGTATTAAAACCACAGGAGTGAAAATTACAAAGAGAATGTACACTGTACCTGTACAATCACATGATCTAATTTTACACCCAAACACATGGAAATAATATTGGCTATTTTTTAAAATAATACTAGAATCCCAGTGCAGTATGGTATAATAAATTTCTTACTGCTTGAATAAATAAAAAATAAAGAGCTCACTTTGCTTCAAATATAAATAACTGCACTCATATGATATGCTTGCAATGAAAGGAGAGTGAGACACATATCACCAACCCTTTTCTTTGAATAAGTACACAGACTCATACATACCACTCAGTTCTTCACCACAAGAGCACAGCAGCCTTTCCCCTACAACATCACTGACTTTGCAAGAACAGAAAGATTCAGGCTGTACTTCAATTTTTCTGCATCTTGAGGCTTGAAAACAACCAGGCATTTTGTGCAGTCTTCTCTTAATACAGAATCTTTTTACTTCCTTCGCCTATTTACAGAAATGTTAATACTTGTAACAAATATTCTCCTTTCGCCCTCTTGAATAATTTTTTCTAAAAACATTCACACAAAATGTCCAGATATTCCTCCACTGCCCACCATGCTAAACACACTTTGATAATTTGTCTATCTCCAATCTTCAACAATAATTTCTGTATGATGGGGCTAAAAACAGCATGTTCCATTACTCCAAAATAATATGGATAGTGGCTTGTAAACTAAGCCAACAGTTTCTGCGGGCGTTTCCTTGTGTGAAATACTATTTTGGTGAGGCCAAAAAAGGGTTGCCAGCATTAACACTATTGCAGTTTCACCGGAAATGCGTTTGAAATCAAAATCAGATTTATTCAGTGCACCGTCCTCAAGTTATGTATATGACATGCATACAGTGAAGTGGTTGGCAATTAACATTTATGACATGCCCCGTTCAAATGAACGGCCTACGTAGTTAAGGTTAGGTACACAGTCTTTTGTGGATATTTTACGGACACAGATGAAAGGACAAGACACTTCTACCCCATAACTTATCAAATCAATAAAGACCATGTAACAATGAATATAATTACATTAATACAACATGAACTAAAGTGATGCCCTTAACTATACATAGCACGTTCAAAAATGAATCATATACATACCTTACACAAACAACTACTGAAATGAATAAATACACACAGAGTAAGAAATCCTAAATTCTGATTCAAGTAATCATCAAATGTTAACAGAGAATGTACACTTTCAACAATTTCGACATATTCCCGTACTCACGACCCCCCGTTATCTTTTTGTACTTGAAACCGATTACCAACCACACGCAACCTACAAAGCTGCACTTTTAGTGCCAACGTGAGTACGGAATATCCCAAAAATAAAGTATCTTCGTTTGGCGTTAGTAGATTAGTACTTGTAATAATAAATTGCCTCTCGTGATAAAAGTAATTTGTTAAAGATGATGCATAAAAAATCACGCCATATGAACACACGAATCTGTGGAGCTATAGCTCCACGGCCCGGCCGCTTTCCACCTGCGGAAAGAGCCCATTGTAAGCACTGGGCAAGAGGATGGGTTGGTTGTACAATCAGTTTGCACTGTAGAGAAGAATAATACCGTTCTTCCGTCTAGCACTGAACCCGAATTTCTCTGTCAATCAGATTGTAAGCTAATCACTCGACTGAGCTATCAAAATTTGTATGTCAGCACATTCAACTAACATAGGAACATATTAAATGATATCGGATCATTGAAGAGAACTGCTAACTAGAAGATGCCAGTTGTCTGGGAAACGTTGCCGTGAAGAATGGTATATTGGTACCAACGCTACATAAGGTCTTAGTGCCTGTATTTTCACGGTAGACCAAGTAACCATCTATACGTGTAGTAACACTTGTTCACCACGACTCCGACAGTACACTATCTTTCGTACTTGAGCCCACAGAATGCTGTCGTGCATCAGTTGTGACAGTATCGGTGTCGCCATAACACGATAATAAACTTAAATTTCACAAACGGCGCGGAACCACATAACTAGCTGTGTGACCAGTAGCTCTTTGGGAATAGCTCTTTTTTATGCCGTATGAAATGATCAAACCATAAGCGCATCTTGCCTACAGTAGGCTTTCGAAGTCGCCTCCGTCCATTTCACGGCCGACGACAGTAGGCAGCAAAGCATATTTTCGAAGACGATTTAATTCTTTGGTGGCGATCGTTGTTACAGCTGGCTGAGCTTGCCACGCGATCCTGGTCATGGGAGGAACTGTATGAAAATGCTCCGTCAAGTGTGCCCACAAGAAAAACTCTATCGTAGCTACATCCGGCGACCGCAAAGGCCATGCAACGACCCTCCACGTCCACTCCACCTTCCTGAATACGCCGATTTCAGCCACAGAAGGACATTTTGTCCGTAGTGTGCTGCAGGTCCGTCGCTATAATACCACAATATCTGCCTAATAGCTTGAGACATACCTGTAAGAGCAACGGTAGCAAACTGATATAAATGAGCAGTTAGCCAGCCTGTCAGAGGTACAGGGCCAACAATAATGGCCCCGACGATAGCAGCCAAAATGTTGACGCTGAAGCGGACTGGATTCCCACATTATGTGGACAACACAAGGTTTATCTCGTGCTCAGATGTGATTGTTGTGAACAGTGAACACATCCTCAAGCATAAAACACTCGCCTGTCCACAGAATTGTGTGCACAAAGAGCTCATCTGCAGCGTGCTGTTGTCTTAGCAACTGGCAAAATTGCATCCGCACAGGATGATTTTTGTAAACAGATGTGCCCTCGGCAAGTGGTGGAATAGATGGCTATTGATCGTCACGAAGTAAATGGAGAAGCCTCGGTTGCGATGGTGTCAATCCTCGAGCGATATCGCGTGACCTTTTCCACGGATTTCCTTCCACAGAAGCAATTGTGGCATATTGATTGGCTGGTGTCTGCAAAGTACGTCGGCGACCTGCGTCCACAAGAGCCGTGTTACATTCTGTGCATGACGGAAACGCCGCTACAATCTTCGAAACACCTTAGCGCCAGCATGACGTCGATTACGATTACGGAGCGCGTATTCCTGCCCACAGACACCAGCTGTACTGTTAGAGGCACCAAGGTTTTAAGAGCATGTCGCAGTGGGTCTATTGGCATTGTGTGCTTTCCCTAAACATTCGGTCGTAAACTAGCTCTGTTTTTCGCTGTGAGAGTAGGCCTACATCAAACAGCGTTCTTTATCGTTGTGGTTAAAAACTCTGTGGAGAAACACTGTCGCTTTTGACGGTGACGCGTGTCTCGAGAACTGAACGTCTCAGAACATAGGGGGATATTGTATAACGTTTTCAGCTAATTTTTTTAACGAGAAATTACGCTATGGAAGACTTGTACACGAACTTATTTTCATCTTATGTAGTTATCAAGACTTTCAGTAAACGACATCAACGGGTTAATTGAACGGTTTTTTACTGTCTCCGAAGATATCATAACTTCTGTCATCGTCCTGCTCTGAACACCAGCCTGAAATTACTGTGAAAGATGTTCAGCCTTACCACTGGCCCCGCTAGACGGATCTTCCACGTAACCATCCTGCCAATCTCATCATTCAAGCCGACGCCAACATCAAATGAACAAAGACTAATATAAATCTTCGTCGTCTGAAAATTCTCGGGCTTCGTTCATGTCAATTGCTTTTTTCTTTAATTTCAAATAAGTAAGCAGGAAATATGTAGATCAGAGTTCAGCTGATACCTGTTCAGACTATAATGTCCTTAATCTCTATCCAGCCAATCACACGTTGCCTCCAGCATATGTGAATACATGCTGCCTGGTCAGGGCAGCCGCGAACCTCTGGCGGCGGTGATAGATTATAGATGAATTTGGAACAATGGTGGAATGGTGACTGACAGGTGAAGACTGAAGAATGTGGGGGGGGGGCTTGTTTCAGTGCCACTTGTCTACTACGAAACTCGTATGAGGTTACCGGCGTCTAGTCAGCTAAAGTAACGATATCTGTATGGGCTACTGTCTTGAAATCTTACCTGTTATTGCTTCAACCAGCTGAGTTAACACAGGCCTTTTTAATATTCATGTCTGTACGAGCTAATCTCGTGAAATATTGTCTGATACTGCATTAACCAGTCTGATGTTCTGACTGAGGGCTATAAATTTTGCAATAGTGTTCTCTTGGGTTGCGTAACATTCACACCAAAACAGCAATACCGGTAGGTTTACGATTATTACAGTGAAGAACTTTCTAATGTAACGGCCCTGTTTAATTATTGTTGAGGAGAGACCTATGGGACAAAACACTTGAACAAATGCCAAGGAGGGTGAACACACGTACGTAAAACACGTAGACCTCAAAATATGAAGGACGGGAGGAAGGAGCGATAGGAACGGCAGAGTTACGACGAATAAGTACGACTTCCGTGTAAAATAAAAGATAAATTTGTCCTGCTGTTTATTGGACCGTGCATCATTGTAATAACTGAAGAATAAAAACCAACTAGATGCCATTTATTATTTTATTGTACTTCTTATAGGCTCAACATATTTCGGGCATTACTATGCCCGAAACATATTGAGCCTATAAGAAGTACAATAAAATAATAAGTGGCATCTAGTTGTTTTTTTTTTCAGTTATAAATTTGTCCTTCTACACGCTATGAGAGCATATGTGCGGGTGGGTGTGCAACAAAACGAGTTTTCAACCTCGAAGCTAAATGGAACTTCACGCCTCGAGCCTCTTCACTCGCTGGTCGGGATGCTTAGTGGAGACAATTCTTACCCCCGTCGTGAATCAAACTATACCGACTATAGTAACCCGGCTTTGACAGTTTTATAAATTCAGACAACAAATTTAGATGCTTCTTACGCGTCCTTTGTGGAATTTCATACAACCGAATTCACAACCGGGGTAACATATCCGCGCGTATATATCATCTCAACAACGACCGAACTTAATTTGGTTAAACGTTGAATATGGTAATCTAAGGAAACCTTCATGGAGTTCAGAGTTCACTGAGGAATAATTTTCAATTGTGGATTATGGTACACAAATTGGAGCCCTCTATTTACAACAGGTACAAAAGTGTAAGGTCCGCGTATTGGATTAAGTATCACTCAATGAACACACGTTGGAGACACGTAATATCTCCACGCATTCTTAAGTTTGGCACGGGGCGGAGTTGAGTGATTATATTCACGCCCAGGCCGCGTTACTCCCCGTACCCACACAACCTCACACATAACACTCAGCGTGATTCAAGATATTACACAACACTCATTTGTACCTTTAAAATGAATATAGTCTTACGTTTTGCACTAAAAACCTTTATTTGTAGTACTCATTTATCTTATGCCGTGATTCCTTAATCCTTCTGAATTGTGCCCACGTTAATGGGTTAATAGGACCTTCCTTAATTAGAACACTTGGTAACAGACTTGTCCTGCATTTTCCTCCGTAACTACAAAATTAATTACATGTGCACCTGTCATTACATTACAACGCTTGTGTGACAGTACAGAGAAAGTTCTACTCAGCATGCCTACGATGGTACAAAATTACAGAATATCAGTCAATATTTGAAAAATCATTAACCTTGACGTTAAGCATGTTGGATGTAAAACTGGAACTATTACACACTGTTTCGCGCTTGGGAGATGTGCTACGTTTATGTTAAGAACAGTTAACTTTCAGACGTGGAACAAATAAAGCAGAATTTGTGACGGGACGAGAACTTAATTGTGGTTTGGTTTTATGACTTTGGCCGTGAATTGAGTGACGTACAGTGCCACACAAATTTAAGTTCCCTGATTACTCTCAAGCAAGAGTGAAGTTAACCGACGTAATTCTGCTTTCCTTTATGCTTGATGCACATTTTATATCACAGTTGGCCAAAATCAACCCACACGAGGGCCACATATTTCGTTAAGAAGTCGCCTGAGGGCCGCATGTGTGTTCACGTAAGTGGTAGCTCCAAATATTCTCGGATTCGCTTTATTTCCGAAAAAAAAAAGCGGTACAACATTTAAGCCAGATTTCCTTTCAAATAGTCCCCCTTGTGCAAATATCCACTTGTGCCAGCGACTGTAAAGGAGTCGCAAACATTCCTGAAAGCCAATTTGTGAACGCTTTTTCAGCTCTTCCGTCGCATTCTGAATTATGTAATTGGCATCACAAAAGTTCCATCCCTTAAATGCTGATTTCAGTAGAAGGAACGAATGAAAATCAACTGTAGCCAGGTCAGAAGAATACGGCGGATGCTCCAGTGTGGTGACATTTTTCTTTGCTAAGAAATTCTTGACCAAAAGCGGCATATGAGGTGCGGCACTGTCGTGAATGAGAAACCAACTAATGGTTCTCCATTTTGGGGGAAGGAGGGGGGGGGGTGTTTCCATCTGACCGCATCCCTAAGGCGACGAAGGATGTCAATGTGCATTTCTTTATTCAGAGTAGCAATTCTTGTAAATTTTACCAGCCAATTCCGGCATATTTTTGAAGCTACTACATATATCCAAAAGCGGGGGAGATATTGAATTAACTGGAAACAATAAGTCACGCTAAAAGCATGGTTGAATGACAAGACAGTAGGCTGTACTAAACTCGGTACAACACAAACAAATATCGGTTTACTGTGTGCTGTCTTAAATGTGATGAGTTACAGATTCTAAACTTTTTCTCTGCTAATAAAGTTGCCATATTGTGTTCTGTAGACTTAATATAACGACAGTCCTCGATTTTTGTACACAATTCGTCCGAAAACATATACGAAATTCGAAATATACGAAAATCGAACAGTAGACTTATGTGTTACAATGGGGATACCGTTCAAATTGCTTAAAAGTACCTAAATATCTCTATTAATGGGCAACAAAGAAAACAGTTCTAGTAACAATTACGTTACATTACTGTATTGATTCAACCAAGGGTATTGTTAACGTTCCGGCCATCACGCCAGCCAATAGCCTCCATAATTCTGATGGCTATATAAGGGAAGGTCAAAGAAACTTATAAACCATTAGTGACCTTAACAACGTTGTTTGAAACGTTTTCATACGTCTGCCTTACAGTACAAAGGCCATATCATTCTACAAGTAAATGACGCATTGCCACCATCATAATTAAGTTAGCTTTCTTCCACCAGACTGCGTTACCACAGTAAGTGGCCAGGACAGCCAGCAACAAAGAGCAAGAGGCCTCACAAAAATCAGTCAATATGAAAAGTCAATGTCCGCACAAACATCAAAGTCGTCAGTTGGATTACAAAATGTAAAAAAGACAAACTTTTCAGAGTTATGTCTTGCTTTAAATCCTGCTTATGTCACTTCCGTCTTTTGGTATTTTAGGCGCATTCGCAAAATTGCGAAAAGCGACTATTAACTTTGTCTGCCCGTCCTCATATTTCAGGATTTTTTGTTAAATCTGTCAGAAAATTCAAGTTTGGTTACAATCGGACGAGAATAAAGGGTACTTTACATGAAGACCAATACCGATTTTTTTTATTATATCTCGCTCATTTCTTCTTAGAATGAGAAATGTTTCGGACAAAAGTTGTAGATAAAATCAAAACACACATTTTGTTCTCGGTAACTTTTTTTTTTCGAAAATCGTGCAGTTTATGTGGAAATGTGGATAAATAATGTAGAGCGGGGCAGGCCACAGATGACAATATGGCGCATGCGCATTGCATGCTGGCTACCTAAGGCTAGAAGTACACACATACAGGCTGTGTAATACTCATTGCTTTTCCACAGCAACAATGGTTGTACGGACGCGCCACCATGTTACGTCATACGTCATACGTATACATTGCCTGTCTTGTTTTTTCATGGCTCGACAGCCCTAGTGGACCTAGGCCTTCTCATTGTCATGACTTCTTCATCACACGCAGGCGTGGATTACACGTGGTTACTTTACACACTAGTCACATGCTAGTTCATAACAGCTTTTAAAATCACCTCGTCTAATGATGAAAGTGACTCAGTTCGCTGGCGACTAAATCCGAACGAGTGAAGTTGAAGTCTGTTCATCTTCACTCGCTTGTATACTCGCTCAGTGTCTTCGATACAGCCAGTAAGTGCCTTGTTATAACGCAATAATATTCTTCAGTTCATCTCTGAGATGTCGCATGATGAACTACAGCGCTACTATCTGACTGCCCAGCCTTGTCATTCCTACGTGGAATAGGCATGGCTAGTTTACTCTATGCTCGCTCACTAGCTGGCAACTGAACTCGTTGGCGAGTAGCACGTACAGTAGACTCGTGTATTCCCCCCCTTAGACACCCCACGTTCGGTAGGAATCCTCTGGACAAGTGATCTCACTCACAAGAGAAAGACATCCATGTCTCCGGCGGGATTCGAACCCTCAATCACAGCATGCGAGCGGCCGTAGACTCACGCCTTAGACCAGGCGGCTACTGGAATCGGCCTTTCTGACATTTAGTAGACTCAAAATAAGACTCGGGACTCAAGTTTTACAGCGCCACTGTACTACAGATCGAAATTTTTGTTCATCTGTGTAAGAATGTCCGAATTCGGCGTACGAAACACGGTTTAGGGGTGAGAATTTATAACGCAAGAAAGTGCGAGTTGTACGAAAGTCGAATGCCCAAAGTCGAGGACCGCCCGTATTATGTGGTTAAATTGTTTGACTGAAATTATTCAGGTGACCGAGGGCCGCATGTTGGTCAGCCCTGCTGTTTGTGATGTACAGTTTATATCCAATGTGTGTTGTAGTTAAGTGAGCTGCTACGTTGAGTTCATCGCTGTAGTAGTTGACAACATGATTTGAATTTTATGAAGTTTTGTGTCATGGACAAGAATTTAGAATTTGTACTTAGCGCAAGAAAGGTGGACCTCCGAATGCTGAGAGGCCCTACCTAGATCTTCGGAGATTCAATACAGCGTCATTTTAAGTAAATCAAAACTGAACAACATGAGATTTGTTCATATGCCTAATTTGGGGGGGGGGCAAGGGGAGGTAACCCCCCCCCCCAATATTTCTCCTACCGAAGACTTTTTTGGCTACTCAGTTTAAGTGGGGCAAATGCAAGAACTGAATTGACAGTGTGGGAAAGGGGTATACGTATATTTTCGAACCAATCTTCCCCCTCTTTCTAACTCTACTTCTTGACTTAATTTCTAGTACCCATGGTCAATTTCCTTCACCCCCTCGCCCAATGTTATCAGCCAAGTTACGCCTCTGAATTAGTCAATAAAATTGATAAGTTTTAATAAGAAGATTAATAAGCTACTGGGATTACAGTTATTAGTAATATTATGTAAGTCCATTTGCTCTCTAACTGTAGCTAACGAGGGATAAAAAATTGTCTGTGCCTAAAGATTTAGTATGAAGTTTTTCGCAGGGGAATACAGCGCTACTCAGCGAAAAGGTCATACATTTATGACTGATATCTTCCTAATTTTTGTTATTACGGGTTAGTGATAAGCATTCATTCCCTGACACATAGTCTGTTATTTCATTGATATTTTCTCTTCTTGCATTACGTATTCAGTACATGCAAAGGGTCGAACAGGGGGCGCATGGTGACAGAACTATTCTAACCACACCGTACGCTACGCTCTCTCCCGCGTGTTTAAATCAATACCCTAACATCTCCCAGGTTCCATCACGAGCCGCTGCTACTACTGCCTCCACGGGGATAAGAGCAAAAGCCACGCCTGCGCCACATAAGACTGAAGCTGCGGAGAAAGAAAAATAAAAACGAGCAGGCCCCAAATATATATTTTCTGTTTGGTGTATATGTGCGTGCAGTAACGAAGATGGCTGTTATAACTTATACATATCCCACATTATTTTAGAATATTAACTGGGAATACAGTGGAATACTAATAGCGTGCGGAAACTCGTGTGTAAATTTTCTGGTGCTTGTTGTGATGACAGGACCTGAGGTTACTTAGAGCCGCGGCACTGCTCTGATGTTATTTCGTCACGATATTTTTACCAACGTGTCTGTGGCCATCAGTTCAAAGTTGGGCAAGCTGGATCCTTTGCAACAGTTCAAATTATCTGATGCGGAACCTGTTAAAACTGCGGACCAGCAAGACGTCACTTCTGCTGCCATGTCAACATCAGCAGGACTTACAGAATGTCAAACATATGCAAGAACAAGGGATGATCCAACAATTTAATCCAAATGGGTAAGTGTTTTAAAAGTAAACTATTAAAAAGTTCATTCCACTCGTCTCTCCCACTCTGACCTCCTGCATATTTCTCAACATACACTGTACACAGATCTGTTATTTTGAGCATAGTACTGTGGCCAATGATTGTTCGGTTACCTAAGATAGACCTGCAACGTCACTAATTACAGTCACAGCAGTGTCTTCATATTACGTTCCATACCATTGTACAGTATAGATCATTAACGAAAGTTACTTGCATACCCAGGGTTCATTGTTTCCTTTGAACGAGCAGAGTTGCAAATATCACTCTTATAATTCAATAATAAATCATTGATAATTTACAGATTTGTGTAATTTGTAAAAATATCATAGGCACTTTCTCGTGGTACGCGGCTAAGAGTTGATAAGGGTTTAGAGGCCTGTATTTTTCGGTGTGTGTCAGATGTACGAGTATGTTTTATGATTTTCCTCGGAAAGAAGGATAACTGCCCTCAGTGCTAGGCGTATAGCGGCCAACTGAAAGAGCCGCGTGAGAACTCGTCTTCCGTCGCGTCGGTATTTGGTAAGTCGGAAGTGACATTCTTGACACGGTGTCTTTGAATTGTGAGTGGATAGGCAACAATTAAGGTACTTCACCCTTTGGCTCAACAGTCTTTATTTGAGCACATTGAGCAACTCCTACTGGTTACAGTCAATTAAAATACCCTTGGAAACAAAACATCCTCAACTGGAGACGCTAATAGGTCACCTACAGTTTCGAGTCGCAAGATTATTTGTTCATCTTTCTGTGCTAGTCAATTAAAACTGTTAAAAACGAATTCTGTATTCATCCTGGGTAAAGTCCAGACAAGCTGGTCTCATAGAACGAATGACGTAACGTGTCACAAGTCAACTGAAACAAGTGAAGCACAAGAATTTATGGAGTCGGTCCAATTTAGGATGACGAAATAGATGGTAAACATCCGCGCTTGCGATATCTTGCCTGGGATTCTAACCGGCATGTGTCGGCTGAACTCTTTCAGGAGCGTATCTCTTAAGGTTAAAAAATACAAACGCGATGTAAAAATTACTTACTTTATGCCCAAAATAAGAAGAAAATATCAGTCATATGGGATGTAACGTCGTGTAATTTGATAGATGAGTGTCAAAGTTCAGGATAAAACTAGAAACGCCATTTTAGGGGCACAAGAAGATGACGGAAGCACGTTCTTCCGCAACGCTAATATACTCTACCAGACTACACGGCTTCATATCCGAGAAGAATAGGAGCTTATTCTTATACATACCGCTGTGATAAATTTGTGTATTACAAAATACGAGGAAAAGATTTCACATTTGGCTATTTAATATGACATCCAGTATCTTCGGTGAACAGAACTCTGTGACTAAACCATTTTGTTTTACTACACGCTGCGAGTATGCGTAAATAGATAGCACTAATTTGCGCATGATTGACCTGCTCTGATTATTATCGACGGTCTATTAATTAAACAAATAAAAGTAAAACTAATAACCTACAGCACTCTAACTTTTTACAGGAGTGCTAGGACTTATTCCAGTGCAGATGCAACAGCCACACTGCTGTGACTCGGCATTCCGGAGGTTGGCACCACATCACATACACGACCCAATCATTATCCCGACGCGACACGATTTTCGCAATTGTTTGTGAAAAAGGGCTGGACCAGGTGACGTTTTGACTGTAATTAATGTAAAAGGGAAGAAAGGGCAGAAATACGTGCAGATAATCTTGGAGAAAACACGCTGTGTCTCCGCTACAAAAACCCATGTGTTAATTCTGTCTAGGGCACTCAAAAATTCGCGATGCCTAAGGGATTTTATGTGCAGAATGACAGAAATTCACTGACTTTACATAGGAACTCGTTGCCTCCATCTTCGTGATAGAGTATGGAGGAGAAAAGTACTAACTCCATCTTGCCGGTAGAAGAAGGCCCCAGTAGGGCCTACGTTCCTCCGAAATTTCGGTAAGTTTATAGGCTTATGTTGCAAGGCGTCACGTAGCAGAAGACGGGCAGACGGTAGTATTCAAAGGGATTGTCTCTACTTCAAGCTGTATGGGCTGTGACGTTAAATTTCGAGTGATAACCAGCTTGCTGACAGTACTGGCAATACCAGATCGGACAGACCAAATAAAACATGCCTCAAAAGCTCTTACGAACAACTTCTTGTTTTCAGGTATATGGTGGCAACATCGGTGATTGTTAAGTGTCCAGGAACTGCAATCCCAACTTGACGCAAGATCCTCCATGCATTTCTGGATTGACAAGCGGAGTCAGACGTGTGGTTTCAGCGGGCGTCATCGTGTGCCAGCCTCGTTGTCAGCAGCTGGCTGTGGGCAGCATCAAAGGAGGCAGCGCCGTCGATCGCGAGCGAAACCCATGGTGACACCAGTGCACAGATTCCAGCCTATTGAATGTGTGGCGGGTGCTGGTGGTGGTGGTGGTGGTGGCGGCTTCGGAAGCCAGCATGGTGCTCGCAGATCCCAGCACCACCACCAGCAACTTCAGCACCACCATAATCGACAGCTCCGGAACTGTTTCCCTTCTGCATACAGGTTCAGCAAAGTGCAAAATTTTTTGCGTAGTTTATCGTAGCACCCTTACCTGAACATCAGTAGATTATATATTATTAAAGTAAATTTATTATTATTATTATTATTATTATTATTGTGCTGGCACAACAGCTTAAAGGCCAATTGCAGAGAGAGCACAGGAAATAAATAATAATAAATCACATCTAAAAACAGCATTAATAATATAATAATTGATAGTACAGTACCACTCGATTTAGTTTACTGATATGGAGGCTTTGTAGAGCAGGGCCAGTTGCTAAGTGATCACGCGAATGCAGCAATACGCAGATAATGCACAATTTTGTGTCAAAGAAAAGGCAGGAGGAGTGTACAAAATGTAGGCAAATTAATTACAAATATTGTACCTAAATTAAAACCGAATTTATATAATGAAAATATCGAAATGTAGCATATCGTTAATCGAGATAGAACTTCCATAGAATATATCAGTACTCCTACTGATGGCGTTTGCCGCCGATGCGCATCTAGCACAAGGGCAGTTGCGACGTATCAAGTCAGCATTAAAGAATCTAAAGTTTCTAAAATTCCAAGTCGGCACATGTAGGCCGACAGTAGCCTAAATTGTAGGGCAATATTTTGAACCATTAAAAACATTTGTTAGAAAAAGCACATCAAGATGACGCCTCCGAACACTTAGAGGTGTAATGTCAAGTAATTTTCAGCAGCATCAGAGCTGTAATCTAGGTGACTGAAAAAAATCATGATAAAAACTTCTGATGGAGACGCTCAAGCTGCTATGCGATAGAAGTAACGCAATTCCACATAACAGAGGTATATTGCATCTTGGCCTTGACTAATATCGTGATGATGATGATGATGACGACGACGACGACGATTATGATGATGATGATGATGATGATGATAATAATAATAATAATAATAATAATATGTGATAGGCAAAACAGAGAAAGAATCCCCCCCCCAAAAAAAAAGAAGAAGAAAAAACAGAACCTGCAGTGAAGTGATATCCACGTGGCTTTTGGACTAGACAAGTGTGCAAAGATTGTACTCAGGAAAGTAAAATTAGTTTGTGAAATTTAATACTTGACATCAAGAGACAACTACAAGAGCTTGTAACAGGGAGAAACATATAGGTACCTAGGGACTGGAAAAGTTAAAAGTATACATATCAACAAATGAAAGAAAGTTTGAAGAAGGAATACACAAGGAGTTTAACCCTTTAAATGCCGAGTTAAATCCCATCTGCCCTTTCCTAGCATTATTCAGAGCTCACCATATTCTCCATGTTAGGAGGTAAAGGGTTAAGAATGTTACTGAAACGGGGTTGATTGCCAAGAATAAAATTACAGCAAATGGAGCTTAAGTCATCACAGTATTAGGAAACAGTTTTTGTACAATTAATTGTAGATTAGAATAAACACAGTATTAGGAAAGAGTTTTTGTACAATTAATTGGAGATTAGAATAAAAATCAACAGGAAAACTAGAAAGATTCTAACAACATACAAAATGCTTCACCCAAAATCTGATATAGACATGCTATAAGTGAAAAGGATAGAAGGAGAAAGACGCTTGTTACAAACTGAAGCAACATACAAGGGGAGAGATAACCAATACTGCAGAACATCTTAACACAAAATATAAAGAAAACCAGTCAGTAAATACTGTTACAAGCTATGAAAGCAACCAACCAAATATGAATTCGGCAATTAAAACACCAGCAAAAGTTGTAGGAGAATTAAACCACTCAAATGAAAACAATGCCACAAAAAGAAGGGATAAAATACACTAATGCAAGATTAAGAGAAAGCTTAAAGAAATTATGGGAAAGCAAAGTAAAACAGGGACAGTATGTTATAAGTATAGATAAACAGCTTATTAGTGAAGAAGACACATTTGTACGGCTGTGGAGGGGAGATCTGAAAGCAGAAACTGAAAATAAACTAATAGCATCACAAGATCAGGTGTTACAGATAAAATATAATGGAACAAGAATATTTGCAAACAGGAAAACATAGCAAATGCCGACTATGTCAACAGTTTGACAATACAATAGACTGCATTATATCAGCCTTCCCAGTATTAGCTAAAGAACTTTACATACACAGAAATGATAGAGTGTATGCTCAACTACACTTTACTGTATGCAAGGAAATAGGGATAAAATTAGAAAATGAACACTGGTATGAGCATGTACCAAAATCAGTATAAACAAGTCATGAAGGTAAAGTAACCATGTCATGGAATCAACAAGTGGAAAATCACAGAAACATACCTAACAATAAACTGGACATCATAATACCTGATAATGAAAAAGGAACATGTATGTTGATATATGTTGTAATTTCAGGAGATGGAAAGTAACTGAGAATATTCAAAAACATATAAGGAATTACAATGGAAACAAAACATATTTGGAAAGTGCAAACAAAAGTGATACCTGTATTAACAAGGGCAGCTGAAACAATCTCATAATCATTCAGAAAATATCTGAGCAATATACTGGAAAAGTATGAATTTAAGGAACTACAGAAAACAGCTCTATTGGGCACTGCACACATACTTCAGAAAGTAAAAGTACAAAGCATTGAACATGGGAAATAACATAAATTGTAATTACAGAGTAGCTGCAACACTATAACCTAGAAATACTGTTTGTTTCAGGTATATAATTGTAAATACCCTGCATAAAGGTGATAACAAACAACAAAAACAACAACAACAGCATGAAGTTGGTGTACAGAGCCTCCACTCTTCCCTGTTTTGCCACAGTGTTTCCTTTTCAGTGTCTTGCCAACTATTTCACCTCTTCTTGATGTCTTATTGTACCTAGCTGAACTATCACATTCTTTGTCATGTCATGGGTCTCTTACCTTTCAGTTTTAACTTTAATGACCTTCTCAGCAACTTTGTTCTATTCATTCCCACCCTCATCTCTCCCTTAAACATTTCCACCCTACATTGGTTTTCTTGCCCACACCTCTCCATTTATCTCAGCTAGTCAAGAAGTTAGCCAGATTGCAAATACCTTGAAATGTCACTACAAAATTCACAGTGGCTGACCACTGGACCTTAACCCGTAACAGATGAACCCCCAGTCCACATCTTCAATTCAAATTTCTTCATAATCCATTTTACTATTATTCTCCCATCTGTATCTATCAGGTCTTTTGACTGAAGTTTTGTGTGCATTGCTGATTTTTCTCCGTGCATGCTATATGTCCTACTATGATGTCTACCAAAACTTTAACTTACTAATTACACAACTGCGCATGATTTCTAATGCCTGAGAAGTGTCATGTATCTCAGTTTCCTGGTGTCAAAATATACTTAATTTTTCATAGTTTTTACTATAAAAGAAAATGTTTCATATCTACAGGTGTGCTCATCCTAAATTCATACAAAATTTCGCCTGTAGAAGAGAAAAGTAAGTGGAGAAATTGTGTTGTCATTGGTGATGAAGATTATGATCTTCTTGCATGTGGTGCTGTGTACTCTGTTAGCAATTTACCAAAGTTCTGGAGAAATGTACTATTTGAAGATGGTGGTGCTACATTACTTCAGAATGTCAATGAGACTGTACAGTGTCACATTCCAGAAGACTATAGTCATTACTTTTATTAAAATGTATTCATGTTGCTACAGGTGCATGCAAACTCTCTTTTTTCTTCTGAATACAGTAACCCTTCTCACAAAGCAGTTTTGACTGTACACAGTCAAATATGCTCGTATTTAAAACATTTGGGTAAAAACATTTGCCAAAAGCTGACAAATTTAAAATATATGCCTGTAAGTGCAGGTGGTTACCCAACTGCTACAGCAGCTGGCAGCATTAGCTGCACAAGCAGTGCATACATGTTGAATGTCCAAAAGTGCAGGTGCTTAAAGCAACTGGTGGGTGGGAGGAGGGGGGGGGGCAGGCATAAGCATCCTTATTTACAGAAACCTATTCTTTCCACCAAAATTTTGCACGACTTGGTAATGCTCAACATACCAAGACCAATTGCCTAAACCTCTCACTGGAAGAAAAATCACTGTAATTTTATTTTGAGACATGTTCAAATGAAACCAATTTGGTTATTGTTCTGGATGAAGGAGTAGAGGTCATTTACAGTAGTCTCAACAGGTGTTGTAACAGGAAACCCACTTACACACCAGATGACAAACACTCTACAGAGAATTCTCTGGACTGCTGCTGTCACAATCAGTGTGCCACCACACCACTGTCTTTGTCCAGACTTAACCTTTCGGCCTTTAGCACCTTCTTGAGGAGGACCAAACACATGCAAGCCACAAAGTGCAATTTATGGGTTGTATGGGGGATGATCCAGTACATCCCAGGACATGGAGTTCAGCATATTCTGAACAGTGCAGACCACATGGGGTGTGTGCATTACAATGAAACCCCTTGTAAGCAGGCTGGGGCAACTTTCCTGTACTAGCAGTAGGCATGATGTTGGACAACTGCACGACAGCTCAATGGTCCTGTTCGGACGCATTCAGCACATGTAATGCCAGCATTTAGCTGTGTCACATTGTTTGCAATTGCCTTAATGTATCTGTTTTTTTGCACAACTTGTGGTCCACTGTCATTGTGTACGCACAACTGTGTGAGCACCTACAACCAGCATCATTCACTAAAAGTGCCATGATCAGGTTTTAATTGAACAATCCTCATATAATAATCTTTATACACATAACAAAATGTTTCTGTGACTGAGTAGCTATTCTGTTGTTGACAGTGGGATGCATTCTGCAGGAGCTCATGCAGTTGAGTTGGACAGCAGTGTGTTCCTGGACTTGCCCTTAGATGGTAGTGGAGACCATAATGCTACACACAACAACCACCAGTTGGAGCCTCAAATGATGACTCTTGTGTGTGTGAAGTGTGCAGCATGGGCGTTCGTTGTGCTTGTCATAGTATCGGTAGCTGGAGTCAAGTTTTACATAGATCAACAGGTAACATATTTCTGATAGGATATATATTAAATCAAAACCTGGCTAATATGTGTCTCTTTTTGAGGTGGAAGCTACATAACTGCCAATATACGATCATATGAGATAGAAATCATGGCAAATGTGAGACTCCTCAGATCAACTGCTGCAGACACATTCAGAGGCCCTGTGTCTCATGAAATAGAGTAACTTATATAGAGCAGGGGACACTGAGAAACATAGAAGGCAACAGAGACCCCAAAATGGAGGATAATAGACTGCTTAATAAGCAATACAATAAAGCTGAGAGCAGGAGAAATGTTGGGAGACGTGACAGGAGAAGGTCGGACAATGAATGAGATTCGGACAGCCCTTAAGGACCTAGGCATTAACAGAAAAGAATCAGACACCCATCCCATCAGATATCTCAGAAACAGCCAAGTATAGCATTTTATATTACATGTATCTTTAATCACAATACATATACCCATTTCCTAAGCACACATCTTGGTCTTAGATCCATATTCTTGGTATTCACCACTGTGAAAAGGTAAGGATAACAAATGGCCAAGGTAAACTCCAAAGGTTTAACCCTTTACATGCCAAGTTAAATCCCATCTGCCATTTGCTGGCCTTATTAGGAGCTCACCATATTCTCCACATTAACAGGATAAGGGTTAAAAATTATAGAAATGTAAATAAGTTCACATAGTACAATTTTAATAACACAATCAGTGTATGATCTATAATAATCCATTGTGAATATTAATGCGCTTCTGAGCTTATATAAACTGACAGTACCTCACCACAAAACACAAATGTACAGGAAAAAATTAAGAAACATCAAAGTACCGAACAGATATAAAGCTTTAACATCTGAAAGAGCAGTTATTTTGAACTGCATTTTAAAAATTGACTTATATGTCCAAGAAAATGGACAGCATCATAATTACAACTATGTCTTATGAATGGTGTTTAGGAAAAAATTTGAAGCTTATTGTGACAACCAAATAAAACCAATAAAAATTCAACATGCCACATTACAGAATGCTACAACAGCTGGCACGCATAGTTACCAGTGCCTAATAAATGGTTAGATACCTACAGCAAAATTATCTACCGCAATAAATAATAATAAGGATACAAAACAGGTAAGGCCCATATACAGAAGATAAAAGGGTGGCATACAAAGAAATTGAGCCAGCTGGCTCAAGCTGTATAGTACCTGACTTCTCTTTCGGAGGTGCCCAGACAGGACTTCACCTGTGCCACTGATTATTTTGATGGAGGTTTCCTGTGGGTTTCTTTACTCCTCACATGCAAACGTCAAACAAGCACATTAATTAGGCCACACTACCTTCTCCCATATACTTCCCAATTCACTATCATCCCATCATTCAACACAAAACATACATTATTATGAGTCAAGAGTGCCAGGAAATTTTTTGCAAGGTAATGCAAATTACCTTTATGTAAAATGAACAGATTTTTTAATCACCAGTACTGGACAAGACAGTAACATATTTGTCATTTAATTAAAATCCTTAATTCTTGTGACAAAACCATAGGAAATGCATGAAACATAGTTTTTTGTAGATTTTTGAGTGTTAGATTGAATAAATTATCAAATACCAAATTCAAGATGATGCAAGTACACCATCTTGCACCTTGCTGCCAGTGCCCCTGTTATGAGTTATGGTCAGTGTTGTTACATAAACCATAAATGAATGAATAAATAAATAAATGCACACACATACACATACGCACACAAACATATCACGAATATGATACAAAATAAGAAACCAAGATATTATGGACGTACTGAATGTTGAAGGTACTGTGAAAGAACTAGAAGATTAAAAAGGAAGGGAAGAGAAAGAAAGAGAGAAAAAAGAAGAAAGAGCGAAGGAAAGGGACGGAAAGAAAGAAAGACAGCCAGAAAGAAAGAAATGGAAGCAACACAAAAGCAGAATCAATATTCACTCCAACAAGGTAGATGTAAAATTTGCTCCTGTGATTAATTAAGCACCACACACTGACTTTATATGAGGTACCAGAGACAAAGTTCTACACAGCCATTGCTTCTATACCAGATGGACAGGACTGGTCACCCTCATGTTCTGGCTGCTGTACCCCAGGAAAAGAGCCCTGATGTACATTGAGTAGGAAAATGGATGGGATCCAGAGCCAGACTGAACACTTGTGGAAAAGAAAAAAATCACTTGGACTGCCCATAGCCTAGTCACAATACCTAATAAGTTCTCTTTCCTCCCTAGAGGTACATGTCAGGGGTGTACAAATCCCAGGCACTAGGTTACCATGGTGACTACATTTTGTGCAATGGTACATAACATTTATTGATCCTCAGTATGGAACTTGCTTCATGTCCACTTTCTAGAACTTTGAGGTGGCTCCTAGATTTTTTAAAAATTGTCACACCCCTGCTATACACACATTGACTTATACACATAAATACACACACACACAAATACAGTACACACAAACACAGCACTCACTCAAAAGACACTCAAAATGAAGCCACCCGACCTACTATGTATGCTCTGTCTGTTACAGGAAGGCCATGGCTTTGATATAGTAATATTTTTTGCCCTGATGGCAGTGTTCCTATTACTGTTCTGCATATTTTCTATGTACCGGTCAAAGGAAACACGTGACCGTGTGGCTGCAGCTGTTACCTCATCATCACAGGCACCACATTCCACAACCTCACATCAAGGACAAGCTCAAGTTCATGAGACTGAGATTGCTTCCAGTGAGGATACAGGTCTGGGACATATCACAGATCAGGCCAGTACTATCATTCTTCCGCCAACGTCAGGTTCACCTCAGGTCTCTGAGCTACCGCCACCACCCTACCATATTGCAATACTGTTGCCTCAGCAGACACAAAACTCTGGAACAGTACAAGCAGATGAAGAATCACCTCCACCATCATACGATAAGGCTGTCAGTTAGAACAACAGGTGACAGCACAGGGTCGATCACAGTGGTAACAAGTTTGTGCATGTTATTACCAGAACGCTAATTTATAAAATAATTTAAGGTTCTGCAATTGGGAAGGGTGGGGGGTGGGGGGTGTCTTCCTGTCTTGTATTATTTTCAGCCCATGTCTTTTCATGATCTACCTGCGCTGAGTTACAAACAACCTTATTGATTCATTAACAGTGGGTTCAAGCCCTTGTGGTCCTGATGCACCTAGGCCTTATAGATGGGCCCTATGAACAAACAACCTTAACATTTCACCTTCTTTTCAAAGTATACATACCATTCACATTTCTTAATCTTTGAGCATTATAATAATTATATGACCATAATGCAGTAATGTTGCAACAGAATGTTACTGTATTCTACAGCACAAACCATTCAAACCCCTAACATCCTCATACATAAAGTGAAATCCTGTTAAATATTTCAAGCTGAACTTGTAGGGAATAAATCCTAAAATGAGATAAAACACAATAATGTCCATCATTTACAAATATAAATGAAAATTACTTTAGAGGCTCACGTTCTGTCTGTTTTACTGTGTCCTATAATAGACTTCACTCATATACAACTTCACAACTAGTGAATTTCTGAGATGAAAGACAAAAAAAACATACCTTAAATTATAATAATTGCTTCTAATGTTGTCATTATTATGAACTGTGTGCTGAAGTTTAGGAATGATTTAACTGATCAAAAATGTGATGGTTATATACAAAAACCAAAAGGTGATTTCATCAGCTGTGTGACACAGCCAGCTCTGGTTCTGAAACCTTTTTGTTGTGGCCAAGTGAAGTGAGATGTAAAACAAGATCATGTCTTCTGAGAAATGTGAGGTTATGCTACAAACTGTTCATCAATCACTGGTTCATGTCAACAAGCTTATTCATCACAGAAAAGTATGGACTTTTGGACTATCAGGATGATACAAATACACCTTCACAAATGAACTTATGAAGCTTCAAAATTCATCTTAATCTTGAATCAGCTAAGTTTGAATTTGACTCAGTCCTGTTAATTTTGTACCAGAAATATAGGTACATACATGCATTTTGTTTAAATATAAATGTGTGGAACTGTGATTTTTATGATTATTATCAAACTCAAAATGAAGCACAAATGTTCAATGCCTTCCAAGATGCTACAACATCCAAAATGGCATCCATTTACAAAACTGTTGTTCAACTGTTTATTAACTATGTCTGTATTTTCTTAAACTCTTTCTTACTATTTTAAGTGTGCTTTGTACTCTATAAAAGCCGTTGTGTGTATTTATCTGTGTCTATCTACTGTATTTCTGTCTTTAAAATGTTGTAAGAACCGTTTTTAATCTTACAAAATTTAGGAAAATGAATCTGAAAATTCCTATCTTTTCAATTATAGAAGTGTAATAAGATGGTGCTGTCAGCCCAACATCATATCATGATTTGAAATCAGTGCCAAGATTTCACACATGTTACTAATACATGATATTTTGAACTCAAGACAAAGTATATGTAATTCTCCATCCCCACATCTCAAAAGCAAATTCTGAGAAAGTTTATGACTCAAAATAACAGAAATTATAACCAAGTAACATGGGAAAACACACATTTTAACTCATTTATTTACATGAACAGAATTTTTTGTCATGACTATACTCTTCCAAGACACGATACTGTGTACTGTCGACAGGCACCAACATTTTGGAAGAACTTTCCACCACCAGAATGTCAGTGTCTATCTACCAAACCACAAGACATCACCTCCAAGAATATAATCCTGACAGTCATCACCACAGAAGGTTAAAATCTCACAGCACTTGTTAAGTGTTTTAGAAAGACTGAAATTTATAGCTACTGCAGGAACAAAACTATTCCATTCTGACAGAAACATGATGTGTTCCAGTGTTAGAAATGAATTCAATGTTTATCAGTAACAGAAACACTATTCTTTCTAACTACAGGCAAAACATACTGGATTTTAAAATATGGAAATGGAGAACCTAATTCCATACGGAGCAACTGGGCAACTTTGAACATTAATGTCGAATGTATTAAAAAGCAGACAAATACAACCAAAAATGTTAAAAATTATGACAAAATTTAGAAGGTACAAGTTACAACAAAAAAGTAGTTATTCATAAAATACTATATAACAAAATCTATATATTTAAGATCACATATTTCATTTACATCATTACATAGGTTGAATTTTTAAAATGAACATTTTGAAATACATTTTAATATGATCATTATTCACTGCCTCTGTTAACTGAAAAATATGGCACTGCAAGTGCCGATTTTTTCTCCAACGAAAGCAGGTTTTTGTGTAAAGTGATTTCTGATCACAGAATTTACATGAGAAATAAATTTAGAAGTACATTTCAATATGAGATTGCTGTAATACAGGTACTGAAACCATGTTGTCTTGTAGGCAGATACCAAGATTTTGGAGGGAAATACCACCTCCACCTTCAAGGGCAAAGTAGCAATAGAATCCTCTGGCTACACTGTGTCACAACACAGAGGACCACAATCTGAACATTCATCAACAGCAAACACCTCAAAACTCATATACATATACTTCAACATGTTTGAAAGATTGCACTTCACCATTTCCCTGTCAGTTTAGTCTGTTGAAAATAGTTTGATAACAAAATGTACATAGCTGTTTCAATTTGTGGAAACAATTGTCAATATTCATCTACTTTTGGGTACTGCTCTCACTTCTGACAATGTATTTTATAGACATATTTATAGTTTATTTATAAATTACTTTGTATGGTGTTATGATTCTTTCACATACATTATATGCTGACAATGACAAAAAATAAATAACTTTCTCGTTACTTAAATTTGATTTTGATTACAAAACAGAGGAAGATACTTTAAATGGAATACAAATTAATTAACCTGTATTAGAACAAACATGTAATTAGTGTGACACACAGCTGTAAGCATAGAGGAAGTAAGAAGGGTAAAGTTTTCCCCATGCTTCATAAAGTACTCTGACATTAAGACATTGGAAGACAGCACCTACAGCTCTACTCATTCTTATGCTGGCCGTCAGATAGAGGTCAGTGACTGCTTCATCCCCCCCCCCCCCCCAAAAAAAAAGAGATCCAATTGTCTGTTACCATTAATTATTGAATATGCGGTTACTCACCACATCAGAGAGACTTTCACCAGGCTGAAAACACAGCCTGATCTCCCCCATGATAAATTATGACATATAATCTTTGTAAAACATGTTACTAATGAGGTTTATAGCATAACCAAAATTATGCCAGTTCAAAAACTACATCATACATTCCAGCTGTACTTTAAAATTAAAAACTTCCAACACATTTCAGGCATAGTCATTTTAAATATTGTCTTCAGCAACAGCAATCTGATCACAAGTACTGAGACTGAATTATTTTTCCAGAACAATCCACCTGAAAATGGACATGACTGCAATAAACATAGACTGACATACTATAGCCTATACCCAGCCACATTACTGTGTCATTACTAGCAGGATGATCACGTGCTACTACCGCGTAAATAACTGTGATTAATATATTACGTGTATTTAACAATGCTTTCAAGTGATAGCCAATACTCATCATCAAGCAAATTAACAGCTGTAAGATGACCTTCACTGCAGACACTGTACCAGGTAAAAATTTGATAAATATGCTCATATAAAATATACAAAAATATGTACTTAACTGGTCAGCTCACTAAAATTGTTATAGTCACATTAAAGCAATGAGGAAAGTAAGTTACACGTTGGTTAAAGCACTGATGAATATTAAGCACGCTGTTCAATAAAACATTGATGAATATTAAGCACAATGTTGGTTAAAACCTTTTTCAATTAAAATAATGTGGGCAGTGCTGTTTCAAGACTTACATAAATTGTGCACATTACTTGTTCACAGTTACAAAAACACAGCTAATTCAAATGGAAAAACATTCCTCCTTCACATTCAGAAGGTCTTTGGTTCATCCAGGTAACTGGTGCGATAATTTGGCCATGACAATTTCCAAAAACTTTCCAACTTGCTCTTCATGAATCATTCTTTTTCTCAATGCTACTTAATCTTAGCAAATAAAAAACTCCATTAATCCCTTACCAAGTATGATCACACCAGGGAGAGTAATACCAGCATGCCACAGAGTGTACAACACACCCACATCCTTGTATTTCTGTGGACTACCAGTACAGTTAGGGTGCCTCAAGTGCCTGCCATTAATAGGGGAGTGCTCCAATCTAGTGACGCAAGGAATGAAACCTACTGAACCCTACTATGACTGTACCCATAGGATACATACATTTAGTGCAACAAAATCTATCCCTACAATCACACTGGATCCAAAAAATGCATTATTAAAGGGATAAACAAATCAAGAAAAATACAACAAATAAAAGAACTACACTTTCCATTAGTAACTATGGGATGTGTACAAAGTCATGTCAGTCCCCAGCAAATCAAACATGTTTGCATGTCAATTATGCCAATTGCCTCTCTCAATATTAGGAATTGAGGCAGAATTAGTCCCTTGCTCCTACAGCCCCAAATGGGCCTATTAACTTAGATCCTGACATCAAGGCATACACAGCATCAGTGGACTGATAATTTACAGGGTGAAACTGAGTGTTCAGATAAACCTGCCCTATCACTACTTTCCCTCCCACATATCACAATTTGGGCATTCATGGTGAGAAGCCAGGAACAACTACCTGAGGTATGGCACAGCTTAACTTTATTAGTACATGCACCATCACTATTGTAGCACAAGATACAGCATTCTCAGCTCCACTGTTACAGAAGAAACACTGCAATGGCATTTCATACAGCTTTAATCTGTCTCTAAATCTGTATCACAGTTGGCATATACTGTGTCTTCTGAACACCCACACTGTGCTGCAACGTAAGAGATCAGGATGCCTTTCAGGCCATTCCCTTGAAGGCACTTAAGCATCATCCCCTAGATCAGTGTGCTCACAGTTTGGTAAAGTATTTTTTTGCCTGTATTTAAGGGCATCTGTTCATATCAGTTGTCTCAATTGCACATCACAGGGCACTCAAAAGACTGCAGATATTCTTCAAATGAGTATCCGACTCAAAATAAATGTGATTACTGCCAAATGGTTAAATTTCTAAACATGCTGAAAGCAAAATTGATTGTGTTCAGGTACCATGAAAGTGTACAGTGTAAATATTCTACCCAAACCATTGACCATGAGGCCACCTTACAGTGAGCACAAGTGTTCCAACAGCGTTAATAAAACTTGCTGCCTCCAACGAATCTCTTATGAAACGCATCATTCAAGAACTGCAAAAGAAAGAGCAAAATGGTTAGGTTCCCCATCTTGCAGAAACCAAAATCCTGAATGCTGAGATGATCCAGTTTTGCCATAATTCAGCCCTGGCTGTGCCACAAACTATCCCTGTAATATTACCAAATAACTGTTGTTCTGTCATAATGGTAATAATTCAAAAGCAGGTTTTGTTGACACAGCTCCTCATATCATAATACATAGTGCTTTCTTTGTCCTTACAGTGACAATGATTCTCCTTACTATAAATGCAAAAACTGACCTTCAATAAATTGTAAAATCATCTTCAAAATTACCTTACCTCCCAGACATAAGGAATTGATTCCATAGAGGGACTTTATATGCACAACGAACAGCTTTAAAAGATGTCAACTGTTTTTTTTTTTTGGCAGTAGGAATTTTCAGAGGTTGTTTTAAGTTATAGTAAAATGTTGAGCCCTTTAACACCTCTTTAAATAGCACCATGCCAACCCTTGCAGCAACAGTTCAATGTGCAAGTCCCTGAGTTTACTGCACTATATTATTTTAAAATATCCTGTAAAAAGTAAAGTGCACCCTTGTACAGGCACTGAGGCTCTGTACAGGCTGTACAGCCCATAGGGGGAGTAGAGGTATAGCTGTACTCTTTCTTGACCATGGCACCAGAAGGGAGTGAAGGGTCAGTGTCATGCCCCAGCTGCTCTTTACCCCTGGGAAAGACCTGGTACCCATTGCACAGGAGGCTGGGTGGGCCCCACGAGCGTAAAATCTCACCCCCACCGGGATTCGATTCCCAGGCCATTCAGCCCGTAGCCAGTCACTATAACAACTACGCTACCCGTCCCACAAAATATCCTGTGGTATACATTAATAATATTCATTCTTCATTTGAAGTAAACCACAGAGGGATTTAAGGCTTCAATCTGTTCATGTAAAGAAGCAGCACCATAATCTTACCTAAGCACATACTTCAAAATCTCTGAGGCACGTACAACTGCATGGAAACAGTAGCCAACCAAACCCAGAGATGAATTTAGATGAAAACTGTTTAACAAAAGCTAGACAGAACCCCTCGAACCTATAAATTCTGTTAGTGTAGTGCCATTGAAAACTGTCCATAAACCAATTAACAAAATTCTGAGAAATTCAACATATCAGAAAAGCACATGACACACATGTAAATGAGCATATTAGCAAAGTGTAAATAACTTGTTTTATTTTGAGGTTTTCAAATCAATAACTAAGGCATGGCACAATGCCAAGTAAAATCTGTCAATGTCATTGATAAACAACTGTAGTGACAAAAAACAACCTGACACACAGAACTGTGAGGAAGTACTTAAAAGGAGGAAACAAAGGAGGGAAGATTAAGCAAGGAAAGGAGGAAAACACAGTAGTGAAATAACATCACCAATGAGCCTCGCAATAAAATGTGCATCCAGTGGTTTTCATATTGCTTTTATTGTTGAAGAAAATAAATTACTTTTGATGTTTCTGTAACATCCAAAGAACCTTTGCTGGTTCAGAGGCATGAGTGACAAATTTCATGCTTACAGCAGAGGCTCTTGTCCCAATTATATAGTCTACATCAGACACTGAAGTTTCACATCATATCTTTCATTTTAAAATAAATATTACACAAGTATTATTTACTAACATAAATAAAAATTACTCTACATATATTATAATTTAAATACTATGTTACCGCACTACATCTATGGACACTCAGTTATACATAGGACCCTTAAAATGCTTTGTGCTGCATAAAGATGGTGCATAAAAGGCAGGTTTTAACATATTCCATCATAGATGTCAAACAATACAGAATGTCTGCAAAACTGGCTTAGATTCTATACGATAAAATCCTTCTGAAGCCAACATTATGAATTGTGTTTATGAACTTACCAATTCAGACCCAAAATTAAGAACTGAAATCTTTGGTAAAACAAAGTAACTAAATTAAACATGCTAAGGACTGGAAAAATTCACTTATCTTCAAACACAGCACCACATTTAATACATTTATATAAAGTACAGCTTAGTATATAGGCACTTAGATGTTAAAAAACTCATGCTTGTAACATGTTTAATAAAGATACTGTCCTCTGCTTATGACATTCTTGGACTTGGTTGCTAATAAGGAATGTAAAATTAATATAAAATGCCACATTTTCTTCTACAAAGTGAAAACTGAGTTAATTCTTGAAATAGCTGGAAAAAATCCTTATATATTTATATGTAATGGAGGATACTCAAAAGTCAGCCTCATAGTATGGAAAATCTAGAGAGTTACTCTGGAGTTTTAGGAGGGTGTAAATATCTTAACCATTAACACAATCAAAAAACCATAAACACTGAAAAAAAAGGTTAACCCAAAAAGTTCTATGAGTTCCTTACATGACACAACAGATATCTAGCTGATATGTGATTTCAACCCATACGTGCCTTAGCACGTGTGGAGGACCTACAGTCATTTGTTGCTTGCATTTATCATATATGACCTCCTGTTCAGCAGGTGTGTGTGCATGTGCGTGCATGTGCACACATACACACACACACAACTTCCAGCATAATGTCAACAGAAAGTCCAGGTGTCAAAACACCTAATCCTGGAAGCCAATTGCCTGGGAATCTCCTCCCTGGGAAACCTCTCATACAGTGCATTACAATGGTATTACACCTCACTCAAATATTTTAAACTGCTTCCAACATGAGACAAGCAAAGTTCTCCAGCACATCAAAAAATTGTATGTCCAATTACTGTTGCCTCAGCAAAGTAAAATGGTTTTACAACCTTATTGTGAAGAAGATTTCTCCTTACATAAATTCTGCAACTGGCTGCTATTGTATAACAGCTACAAGAACAAAGCCCCCTAAAACTCTACAGTAATTCTAGACATGATGTATTTTTACCTGTACAAGGCATCAGTCTACGAAAGAAGTTTCTTCTGATCCCTCTGTATTTGATAGGTGACTCATATGAAGCCAGTAACGACTTCCGCAAAACTTATCGGGATTCCTTGCTGGCAACATTAGGAACACAGCTTATGAATATCTCAGTGACACTGCACTAAGACGTCTGAACATTTGCACAAAATACATCTGTAAATCACATACACACATACACACACACACATACACTCAATCTAAATAAAGAAACTTGTAAAAGGAAATAAAATGAAGTGTAGTGGAACCGAAAAAACATAATATATTTTTCAAATTCGAATCTATTGTGAGATGCAATGTTAAATTCAACAAGACATTATACATGGAGATGCTGAAGAAATCCACCATACTTCGGAAGAACGTTCTTTAGGTTAAATGACATTAATATACCCAAAAATACCTAAATCTGAAGTTAAAAAGGGTCATGAATACACTGCAGAGATAAGCTTTAAAGAATGACAGCTGTTATATCATTAATGACTACCAAATACATTTTACAAAAATGATAATTTGCAGTTTCTGTAATGTTAGCACCTGTACTTAATATGAATTAACTTCTGTGTTATGTAAAGTCACTGATGAAGAAAATCTCATACTAGTTTAATAAAAATTTTCCTTAGGGTTCTAAGTACTTTACATAGCTATTGGTTCAAGGACAGACCTGTGCAGTGTACGAATAATGCATCATGTAAAACAGGTACAGTACGCAGACCCGCAACAAGACCATAATTTACTCACATTATTACCTTCATAACCATTCAACTTCAGATATCGGTACATTTGGTTATATCATTGCAAATTAACCTAACCAAGTTCTCCCAAAGTATGACACATTCCTTCTGAAATGCCCAGTATACACAATACCTGAAGTAAAATCTTAACTTCACACTCGTTGAATTTCAAACAATTTGACATCGGTGTCATACCATATGGGAGGATCAACATTCCTGTAAAAGAAAGAATGGTAATACGTTATAATCCAATTTTACGTTCAAGAAGGATCACAGAGAGATGCAACATGCAAAGAGTGAGGTTTAATAAATCATGTGAAGCTGTTAGTCACTGAGCTGATCAAAAAGTTCCTAGCCTTTTATAGAAATTCAGAGGCTCTTTATTTTGCTTCTTTATGTATCTACGAGAATTATTCCTTCCTCCTTGAGACGGTAATGAGATGTTAAACTAGTCAAGAAATTTCCCTGTTTTATGGAACCTCAAGATTTATGAACATGTTCACAAATGTCCATGACTGTCCCTGTCTGTGCCAAATAAATCCTACCTACACACTAGCACCTCATTTATTTAAGCTTCAGTACAATACTATCCTCCAATCTACGCCTGTCTTACAAACAGTTTTTTCCTTCACATACAATGACAAAAAATCTACATGCATTTCTCTTTTCTCCCATGTCTTGCCCCATCTCATCCATGCTGATTTGATGTCATACTATTTCTAGTATTCACATTACATTGGTTTAATTTTGGTGCCTGCTTAAAGTGAGGCTTACCTGAGGTAGATGACACCCCACATGTATGTACGGAACCAGGTCGTGGTCCCAGTGTTTGCTTGGTACTTTCTGATCAGAATAGGGTGGGGAACTGGCAACAGACCCACTAATGTACCATGCTGCAGAAACTTCAGAATCTCACTCTCATCTGTTAGGCCCCTAAAAAATGTTGTACATGCCATAAATCCATAAATAAACGAAGCTGTAAATCTCTTAAATTACAGCCCTACCAGAAACTGATGATACCTTGTATCAGTGCTCAGCACTGTCTACCTCAAAACAGCACTGGCCAACATTCACATCAGCCAAACATGACAATCTTCATAATCTATACAGGCATACAAACACAATTTAGTATTTAAATGGACACATTTACTGCTGTACTTACAGCACAGCTCCTGATATCATGACACTAATTCTGTGGGAGCCTATTCATGCAAAACATGTTCAGTATGTAATCAAAGTGCATCCAGCACCACTGAAGACACAGGAAAAAATCACAAAATTGACATGTTTCTCTGGAGATGCTTTCCCAGCAGTTGTAATTTCTGTTGTCAGTTCTTTAGGAGTAATAAATACCTAACTCTACTGCACAGAATCCCTCTAGAGAAGCTAAGAGTTGATCAGCTAGACAAGAAACTTCAAAGGTAGCAGATTCTCGTCATTGTTCTACCTGTGACAATAGCTAATTTAGGTCACTCAAAACACTGTCCAAAGTCTGAGGTATGTTAATATACACTAGTTGCAGCAGTGCTGTTCTTCACCTAGGATAGACAGCAACTGCTTATCTTGTCAATTTCACAACATACTGTAGGTAAAATTTTAAAGAAGAAATAACATTTAAATACATTAACAATCTGAATTTACCTCATGTAATTACAAAACGTTATGGATGAGTGTTCAAATCACACCCCAGGATTCTACCATTAATATATGCACAGCACTTTAACAGCATTGGCAATCACACATAACATGCAAGACTAAAGAGTAACCTTCATAATACCTGGGAATTCTCTGTTAGGTCTGTGGTATGATACAAAAGTTACAACAGATGTGACCGATGTGCTGGACACTGTCCACATATCACACTAAACAAGACACACAGTGTACATATAACATAACAATGAGGTGCAGTTGTATAACCACTGTTGCAATGGAAGGGCAATTAGTATTACACATTCTGAGTGAGTGTCCGCAGCCTTAGCTATCCAGCATGCACCGTATTATATCGTCATAGGTGGCCAGTCTGGCTCTACCATATTTTTCTGGATTATCTCATAAATGGCAAATTTCAGAAGAAATTTACTGAACATACAAGGTGTGTCTTGATTTTCTCTACTTTTGTCTGAAACATTTCTCATTCTAAGATGAACTGAATGAGAGATTATCATAAATGTACGTAGGTCTTCATGTAGTGTACCCATTATTCTTGTCAGATTTTACGTAAACTTGAATTTTATCGACAGCTTTTTGAAAGCTATTCATATACTAAATTTCATAAAAATGACCAGCAGGAGGCGAGTTGTTCCATGTGGACAGATGGACAGAAATAATGGAGCTAATAAGTTACTTTTCCAAATTTTGTAAACATGCCTAAAAAGTGACATTTCACAGAACCTGCTCTGTCCCTGTCTTCAAATGGAAAGGAGAGTAGGTGAATACACTCTGGTGGCCCACCACAGCAGGTTCTGCAGCTAAGCAATATCAATGTAAAGTGGTTTTACTGCACCTTCATGCCATGAAATGATACAATCTATATTCAAGTAATGTCAGAAGGCAGGAAGGAGGATGCAGTTTCATTTAAAAGTACTTGCTATGTTGTGAAGTTTACTGCCCCATTTTGTAAAGCTGTTCATATTCCAAACACCAAACAAACAGGCAACAAAACATGACAGTAAACTTTACATATCATGGCAACAGTAAGTGATAAAATCTCATTGGGTCACCAACCTGATCAATTGAGAGACCAAGTCCAACAAACCTTCTCTGCTTCTACCACTGACTCATTCTCTAATGACAGAGGCAGAGAAAGTGCCTGTAATGTTAGACTTCTGCTCTAAAACAACATAACTGATTGCCCAAGGACAGTTTATCAAAATACAGTACAGTGAAACCCACTATTTCATATGTCCATTGAAATTTCACACCCCCCTCATCAGTACTCACTTGTCAATACATATTTTCTCCACCTGTGGTACAAGCACTTGTAAAAGCCTCATGATCGTTTGTAGTGGTAGTTTTGTCTTCCAAGAATTCACCCATTCTGAAGTTGGAATCCACTGTCCTCCAGGTCCCATAATTCCAGGAGGGGGTCCACTGCTGCTCCCCTGAGCGAGAGAATGTGCTTCCGTCAGCCGAATACTCTGACGCTACGGAAGCAATAAGGGTATGCAATGCGATACAGAACAAAACACAAAAATGGAAAAATCAAAAGAAAATAATATGTACAAAAATGAAAATGAACTGAAAAGCAGAATGACTTCAGTCTAAGAAGCGTTAAAATGTACAAGCACAGTGATACACCAAAACAATATTTATATCATAAATGCTAATTTCACTCACAGTTTGTGAGTCTAAAAAAATTAACATATATAACACAATATAATAACCAAATTCGGCCACATTAAGGAGTATACACATATGACATTAAAATTACAGCCCTTACACATATAGTGAAAAATCATAAATAAACATCAGATTTCAAAATTTACTAATTTCTGTGATTACAACATTCTTTGAAGTATCAGCATCATCTGTGATTGATGTTGTGTATCCTGAATGAAATTTACCACCAGTTTGGAGAAACACTTTATCTCCACCTTCTGTCCTGAATATGTAGGCATACTATTCCTTAGAAATGTGGACACATTTCTACAAGTCTCTATGGCATCACACTCAAGAGGACTATCATCTTCATAGTGGCCACTTTAAGAAATCTTAATTCTGAATTTTCACACCTTGCTGGAACATTTTATTCCAGATGCAAATCTTGCTGTAGGGCAATTCACTTAATTTCTCCACCCTGTCACCGAACCTTTCATGCCAGTGGTTTAAATATCAATCACTTCACAAACTAAAAACAGCCCTGCACCACCACCCACCAAATCAAGAAAGAGTTCTCAATCTCTCAATCCTCCTGATGTCTGGGACTGGTGAGGTTTCCCGTGTTGAGCCCAATTACGCCATAGGCTCCACTTGTGGTGGTGCCCTTCTGTCAATTCTTTAAGTTACAGTTTTGCAACAAGACTCCCCCAGAACCCAAAAGCTTTGGTTTCCCAGAAGATGCCCGCTGAGTCATCAGAGGAACTTCAGCAGATTGCTGGCTGGCATCATTTATGGTCAGAACCAGGGTGATACCTGATTGCCATCAACCTCTAACTTTCATTCTTGATCCAAGAAAACATTCTTTGAACATGCTTTGGTTTCTGTCCAGCTTGCAATAATTGAAGAACTGCACCTCTAACTTCGCAATTCAAATGGCCCCATCTGCCCCTCTGGATCATTACCTTGGGGATTTCAAAAACCAACAAAATAGAACCGAGGTCCTATTCCAGTACTGCGTAGAGATGGGGTCAAGGGGAGTCGGCCGGGCCGTACTGGGGTCACTAGGTTGCTGAGGGGTGACACTGGTGGCCTGAGGGGGGCTCTAGCTATTCTCCAGGGGCGGTAGATGCGGATTATAGCCTCTCTCCACCCAAGACCGTCTGTGCATGGCGAAGAGCCACATCCTATGAGAGGTAACCCTGCTGCGCAGAACACAGAGGACCTAAAGAAGTAAACCTTGAAAAACAATCCCCAATCCTACGGTGTGAGTGCCGTGCCTAAGGGATGAATGGCAGTGGGTGAGTCTGTCTTTAATTCTTTAATGGCACCCTCTGGGATACCAGGTGACCTCCCGGTTGTATTTAGCCTTGACAAGTATAGGGGCTCTGTTTGGTGGACCAAATATTTCTCCAGATCCTATGGGATCGAGATTGAGAATAACTCAGTCAAAGGAGGGCTCCCCAATAGGGAACTTCAGAAAAGACTCTGAGATTGAGAGTAATTCAGAGTTTAGGAGATCTCTGCAATAGGGGACTCCAGTAAGGATTCTACAGAAGGCTCCAGTCAGGTGGAACTCTGGAAGAAGGCAACTACACATAGTAACTACAACATTTATACCTGGGTTCCTTCTTTTTGGACCCAGAGGTTCTCCCCTGATCCTGCGGGATTGAGATTGACAGTAATTAAGAGTTTAAGGAGAGCTCCGCAATAGGGGACTCCAGTAAAGATTCTACGGGGGGTTCCAGTCTTGTGGAACACCAGTAGAAGGCAATTATACATAGTGATTTTGACATTTACACCTGGGTTCCTCTTCTTTTTGGACCAGGAGGTAATTATGAATTAGGTATGGGGGGCCATCTGGAACTTTGTTGAAGGAACAGGGCTCCTTTTAACTTAATATAGAATAGGGAGCACAAAGGGCCTGTCTTAAGGCCTAGGTGCATTGGGCCTGGAAGGGCTCGAACCCAATTATTATTCTATTCTACTGCGTAGAGATAAGCAAATTTTTAAACATTCTCTGCAGTGATACTCTTGTTTTCTGGGGTGCAGGTGTACCCAGATTCCAACACAAGAAGCTGTCCTTTCAATGAAGTTACTTGTTTTATTGAGGATGCTGCAGATGTGCTCCACAGACAGCTTTCAGGCAATTCTGCTACAGCAGTTCCTGTTCAGCTGTTTTGGTACTCTACTGTTCAACACTTTCACTCAAAATATGCTGTACTTAAGTAACAAATGTACTATATAAGGGGATGAAAACAATGCCACTGGGAATAAATGAAAAGCAGTAATTTTGGAAAATAAGTCAGCTGTTTCCTTCCTCCAGTGGAGTGGAGGATTACTGAACCATACTGATCAAGTTATGTCCTAAGAAGCTTGTGTTACAGACATATTTAATATTGTTATTTCTGCTAGGAATGGGATGAAACTGAATCATTTGGTACTGAAGGTTCAAATGGGCCTTGTGCACCATCCCCTGATGAAAGATGAGTATGCAGCATTTGTAGAATAGTAACTGGCATGATACAACTGAAACGCTCAAGCAAAACCTACCCCAGTGCTACTGTGTCCACCAGACCCCACACGGACTACACAAGGACTGAAACTGGACTTACATTGCAAGAAGCTAACACTGACTGTCTCAGCTATGGCACAGCCATTATGCAGACTCCAGACAACAATAATAAAAAAATGTTTTATATATATATATATTTCACCAAATCAATTTATATAAGTTTTTTAGATTATCAATTGTTTTAGAGGTATTATCACCACTCCTCTCTCCCATTACACAGAAACTGAGGACTTGCTCTGTTGTGGGCAACTGTTTTAATTCCAAGTGTCCTTCCACTTCACAACCAATAGTTGAATAAATTTATGTCAAATAACCTTGCATGAACATAATGTTATAAGTGCAGTAAGTTGTGCACAACATGAATTGCGATGCAACTGTGTGCACATAATGTCAAGCGTTGGGCTACCTGTGCTGAAACTCTCTGTAGACTGGCAACTGAGGATTCTGAAGTCTTACGTTTGCTTGCAGTAGCTGAGTGTGAACTGCTTGTTGAGTGGATGGATGGTGTTGGAGAATCTGGATTTGTGCAAGGCTGAAAGACAAAAATGTCTGGTAAAAATGCATTACAAAACTGACAGGTGTAAAAGGTTCATCACCTTACTTTTAGACCTCACAGCACTGGTTTAATTGTTTATATAATCAAGGATGTACTTGGAAATCAGTTTGGATGTAGAAGAGGAAAAGGAACTAGGAATACAATAGGGATTCTGAGAATAATATCATAACAAACTTTGGACACAGATGAGGAATTGTGCATGTGCTTCATAGACTAGAAGCAGGCACTTGACAATCTAAAATAGACCATATTAATGCACATCCTAAGGAAAACTGATATAAATAGGCACAAAAGAAGATTGATAAGCAAACTGTACATGGATCAGAGTGCTAAACTAAGTTTGGACCAGACGGAGATGAGAAGAGCGACGACTGTAAAGAGTTAGATAAGGATGCTATTTGTCACCGATTCTCTTCAAATTGTACAGTGAGTACGTTACCAAGGAAGCTTCTGAAGGCTCTAGAAACTTCAAAATAAGAGGACAAGTAATAAGCACTGTGAAATATGCAAATGACCTTGTCGTACTGACTAAGGAAAAAGTGGTTCCAAAGAGCATGACTGAGAGACTAATTGAAATTGGAAGATGCTATGGAATGGGATCGAATGTGCAAAAAGCTAAGATGATGAGAATCTCAAGGCAGCCATTCCCAACACAGATTATGAATGATCAAAAACAACTGGATAATGTAGAATATTTCAACTATTTGGGTAACATGATAACAAATAATGCAAGATGTACACGGGAAATTAAATTCAAGATTGCCATGGCAAAAGCAGCATTCAACAAGATGATGATTATACTCACCAGCACACTTGACTTAAATTTCAGGAAAAAACTAGTGAAGTGCTATATTTGGAGTACAGCTTTGTACGGTGCTGAAACTTGGGCACTTCTGGAAACAGATCAGAAATACCTGGGACATTTTGAAATGTGGTGCTGGTGAAGGATGAAAAAGATGAGTCGGATCAATCACGTGAGAAGTGGAAAAGTATTACATACAGCAAGGAAGAGAGGAATATCCTACATACAGCATGTGGAATGTAGGCTAACTAGATTGGTCACATCTTGCACAGGAACTGCCTTCTCAAACATGTCGCTGAAGGAGAGATACAGGGAAGGACAGATGTGATGGAAGAAGAGGAAGAAAATCTAAGAAGCTATTGGAAGAGGCAGACAGGAATATCTAAACAGTGTATGGCAGCACTATGTAATTGCTGAAAGACACTTGACAAGCTTTAAACTCCATATTGTGTTTATCCAGCTAAAAGGCAAAGTATGTTTATGATTACAATCTTCTGGGACATTAACCCTCTGGCGCCGAACGACATATATATATATATGTATGTCGTGCAGTGAGCCCTTTAAATGGCCGAACGGCCATTAAAGTGGACAGGGGGGTGGGGATTTAATTCTGGCACGAAAGATAAAATTCCGGCGCCAAAGGGTTAAGCAATATTCCCTGGTAAACATCTACAAGGTTTGGGATGATCGTGCTGCCTACATCTTTATCATTATCTTGAACAAGGATTTAGCAGGTTCCTCCAAAACCCTGGTACCCCCCTAGCACACGCTGCCTAACATCCTGTAAAACTGTTATTGCAGTACTCGCTGCCATGAGAACCTCAAATTGGAAATCCATTATTTTGACTTTTATGTTTATACTAACAGAAGGAATAGACATGCTTGCAAATAATGAAAAATGCATGCAAGGAGAAGTTATTTTATAATTTCTGGAAAAACAGGTATCAAGTAACTGTGGCATAGCTTGCAACCTCTGAACCCATTTACTTCATTCATATGAAAATATTTCATACATTAATCATTATGTTGTTACTCTACTTTTTGAGGAATATTTCATACAGACTAATTCCAAAGACCAGAGTCTTCCTGCTCTCCATGATGACAACCTCAAAACCTCACAAAAAATTATTTGGTTTTAAAATGCATGACAATACTTACCATACTCTTTGACCTCGGCAATTCCTGCCCATCACCTTGCCTTATGCTGCTGTCACTAGAGTCATATGTTGTTTTCTGAGACACTATTGGAGATACAGATGATTGTGGCACTAGCGGCGAATCAGATGAACTCAATCCATTCACTGTTGCTGACGCAGTCAGCTCACAGAGCTGATTGACTGAAGGATGAGCTGATTCCTTCTCCGTCATTTTTTCAATGCCTGACAAGAAATTAAAGTGTAAGATTTAAGGTTCTCATGGTGATGAAAATGAAGACTGATGTCTTCTAGGATGTTATTCTATGCAGTCTCCTGGAAGACTTGACATTTCATGGAAACTCACTGTCTCCATTCCTGATGATGGAGACAACTAAGTTCTTAGCATTAGCACACTTCCACCACATGACACAATACCCTACCCCAAAAGATAGCATTCTCCAAGAAATTATGCTTATTTTTTTTTGGTGTCAATGAAGAATCTTCAATTGATTATCAATCTTCCATATACCATTCACTGCAGAAGCTACGCAAAGTTTCAGTACAACATAACATAAGCCTTGCAAGGCTCTCTATCACAAAAAGCCTGTGTTCTGGAAAATATGGTGACCGCAGTAGCACAGTGGTTAAGGTGCTGTGCTACAAATCGGAAGGTCACTGGTTCGATCCCAGCTGGTGTCAGTGGATTTTTTATTGACATATAACCCTTCCAAGCGCACTATGGCCCGTGGGTCGACTCAGCCTCTAACAGAAATGAGTACCAGGAGTATATCCTGGGGGTAAAGGCGGCCGGTGCATAAGGCTGACAACCTACCACCATCCTGTGCT
>Ga0123352_10000539_pt1 | contig 45870 bp, 41 predicted proteins | sample TergutLab28metaG_FD_89700 | JGI IMG/M metagenome (GOLD analysis project Ga0123352, IMG submission 89700) | Labiotermes labralis P1 segment gut microbial communities from Petit-Saut dam, French Guiana - Lab288 P1 | ecosystem: Host-associated > Arthropoda: Insects > Digestive system > Gut ... | reverse complement strand
TTGAACAAGGTCAAATAAATCATTTGAAACGATAGGGTCAAAGGCATTTTCAACCAGAATGTCTTTATATTTATACTCGCCTATGTAACGGCGATTTTTTAACATATGCGTGACTACATTTATTGTCATTTTACCGCCTTTAGATGTTCGGATGCCCTTTGCGTTAAGCCCATTTACAATTGCTTGAATGGTTTTGCCGTCGGCATAATCTACATACACCTCACGGACAATAGGTGCTGAAACAGGGTCGATTTGAAAATATTGTTCTACATCTATTTTATATCCGAAGGGTACGCTACCGCCATTAAATTTACATTTGAGTGCGTTCTCTTTTAACCCACGATTTACTTTGACTGCAAGCTCGGCAACATAGTAAGCGGCAAACCCCTCAAAAATACTTTCCATTAGTTGACCTTCGGGAGTTTCGTCTATGGGTTCTGTTGCAGAAATGACCCGGACATTATTATTTTTTAACATGAATTTATAATGTGCGCTGTCGTATTTATCTCTCGAAAACCTGTCTAACTTCCAGACCAAAATGACATCAAATAAATTATTTTTACTGTCAGCAATCATTTGTTGAAAGGCAGGACGGTTATCATTTTTTCCTGTCTTTGCACGGTCAATATATGTTTGTAAAATAGTTAATCCTCTATGCTCCGCATAGGCTTGGCACTCACGAAGTTGACCTTCGATACTTTCTTCACGTTGACTATCAGAACTGTATCTTGCGTATATCACACAATTCATTTTTTTGCCTCCCCTAACATTTCGAGAAGTGTTTGTTTCAATCTATCATTCATTGGCGATTGTGGGTCAAAACACATTTCAACAAATTGACGCATTTCTTCACTGGTCTTTTCGATTTTAGGATGGTAGTCGTACAATTTGCCTTGCGGTTTATCCGTGCGACCAAAAATATAATCCAACGACACATCAAAATAATCCGCATACCACAAAAATGTTTCTTGCGATGGTGAAGTTGAATTTGATTCATAACGGTTCACGCTTGCTTGTGTCGAACCCATCATCTGTGCCAATTTTGCTTGAGAGAGTTTTACGCTTTCCCGCAAATGTTTTAATCTTTCTCCGGCTACATTCATTTGAAAACCTCCGTGGGTTGATATAACCATTCTATGACGAATATGTTTATTTGTCAATTCTAAATTTGTATAATTTCAGAATCGCACGGAATCAACATGTGAGGAAAAAGTCATATTGCGACTGCCGAAAGGCTTTCATAATATGTTTTGATTTTTTCATTGAGCCAGTCTGAAAATAAAAAATCGCAGAGCATAAAGCCGTTGCGATTTTTTTGTTTTTAGACGGCGTGAGCCGACGGTTTTTTAACGTGGCATAGCCACGTAGGGGTGCAGGGGATAACCCCTGCCACACGATTTTGCGCTTGCGCAAAGTCTAGTGTGTTATGCCTGCACTTCGGCTGGCAGCAAAACCGTGGGAATACGATATGTAGCAGCGTGGTTTTTATGACAGGGAAATTTCGCTCCATTTTTGATGAGAAGATTCAACATACCTATCTCTTCCTCATCTTGGAATAAGCATACTATCTACCACCGCCTGCACTATAAAATACGAATCGGATGTGGTGGCTTGGAAAGCTCGAATTTGATCAGTTAAAAACATATTAATAATGCACTGCAGGTAGCTTGACACGCGCCTAACGGAAGTAATTTGTATATGCTACAAAGTCTGCCGTATTGTTCGATTAGAAAACTACTCTTTCAAGTTAATCCTGAAACTGTAACCATGTTCAGCCAACATATGAACAAGATTTGCACCGTCTATTAATGAAATAGGTTTATCTTTTGCAAATGCTCTTGAGTCGCTTCCAAAATAACTGGTCGTAACCAAAATGCCTTTGACGGCACCCTCGTTAATCATCGTCCCATATAAATCACGGCAAGCAGAAACAGGCACAACATTATTGTATCGTTTCGCCTGTATGACATACTTCCCACCACGTATTGAGTCAGGGTCAAATGCAATTGCATCTACGCCACCATCTCTGCTTGCTTTAGTAACTTTAACTTCTGCACCATCTTTTGAAAATATTTTGCCAAACAATTCTCGAACGAGATATTCAAAATCTTCCCACGGCATTGTGGCCAAGTTTGTATCTTCGCTCATTACATCTAAAACTTCTACAGAAGCCACAAACCGTTTATCGTCCCTGTTTAACTCCATTATAGGCTTGACTGGAGTAAGATTACTTAGCGGCCCAGCCGAAAGTGCTTTAAGCCACCGCAAGCATTCCTTAACATCCACTCGCCGTAAATTAATTTCTGAAAATTCTTGGCGACCAGCTTGTACTGATAATATACAGGCTCTAAAATCTTTACCTGTCGCTTTATTTATTCCACTCGTCCACCCATTGAATACAACATTTTCAACAATTCCATCAACATACACGCTTGTATAAACCTCATGCATGGTCCGCAATGCAATTTGGTGAATAATATTTTCATAAAGTGCAATCTTTTGTTTTGACTTCATGATGATAGGATCAATTGTTTTTCTTGTCGCAACAAGTTTGTATCCAATTATGTCCGTAATATCATCTGGTGATGGCAGCTCAAACGAAACGATAATGGTTTTTGAGTTGCTCTCATATATACAATTGCAATTTGCGTGTATTGTTGCTGGATATTGCGAACTAGCCAATGATGCATTTATATATTTTTCCACTGCGACAACATCACCCTGCTCGAACTGTGCTTTCCACTCAAAAATGTCATGGTACTTTTTTGTAAATTCGTTTGTTTCCGACTTAATTTCAGCATATAGAGTGGATGCACAGGCAAAATTCCCGCAATGCATCATAGCATTCCAGTTCAATTTCCTATCGACATCTAGAGCAGACGACAAAATAGTTTGAAGCTGCTTATGTGCAGTCTCAGCTTCTTGTGACCCAATTAAAGCTCGTCTTTTTAAGCCTTCAATAGTTATATCAATTAGTGCATCCTTAGATAATTTATCTTCGACATTATACCTATATGCTTTTTGTATTGAATGCTTTCTTATACGCTCAATAACCTTTGCATACAATTCCCATATTGATATTGCACTAAGTTTGACGTTAATTCCAATCTCATCGTCATGCAATAAATATGTATACGTAGCTGGGGTTCGGCTGTCGTCAGTATGTACATGATGTCGTCCTTGTACTATACCAGCGCAAAAAAGTCCGAAATTATCATTATACAAGGTGCTTAATTTTTGAGTTAGATCACCTGTTTCGCTACCGTAAACAATCGCTAAACATGCGAGCTTGCGCATATAGTATTTTTTATTTTCATCTGACAGTCTGCGCCCAAATTTATTACCTATAGAAACAAAAGTTTCACGAGTACACTCGCCATTAGCCCACTCAGTCTTTGAAGGATTGCTAAAAAAGGCAGACAAAAAAGAACGGTCAATAAGTCTTCTCGTATCGTCATCGTAGGAATCTAAGTTTTTTTGCAATGCTTCATTTGGTGCAAATTTAATATCTGCCCCTTTTTTATATATTTTTTCATTGCATATGGTTTTAAGTGCGGAAATTAGCTTGTCATGAGACTCAAAAAACACTTCAGGATAAATGGTGTGATTTACCCCCCTGGCCGCAATATAAACATCCCATATTATCCCAAAGTCCCTCTGTGATAATAAAGCAGTGAACTCTTTATAGTCATCATCATGATTAACAAGTGTAGCCATTTTATGTTTCCTTTCTTCTCTTCTTTTTGCACATATGCTGGGTTTATAAATGGTTATGTGTCGGTATTTATGGCTCTAGGTTTTTGACGTGGGGAGTGACCTTTATCCCCCCAAAAATATAACTTTTAATCATAGCACCAGTATATTTGCCACCTGCGAAAAGTTCAATTCGGATGATGCCGTATGAATAAATCCCATACATACCACCGAACAAAATTTCAATTTCGCTACTAAAGTCATCCATCAAGTGAATATGCAATATTAATGTCAATTTTGCTGATGTTTTTCCTAAAACGGTTAGATTGCTGCTGAATATGATTTTACCTTTATTTATAAGTTGTATTTCTTTTAGTACGCTATCGCTATCATTTCTTATATCCAATAGCAGATGCAATTTCTCGTTTTCAGCCAGCAAATGGGTTGTTGCTACCTTGCTTTCAAGAGTGAAATGTTGCGGGTTTGTGTGTTGCCCCCAAAAATTCACATCATAATCATCAAGTGTTTTAACATCGACTACTACCATCTTTTCATAAATAATAACACGTTCACTTAAATTATGCGCCGCTTTGGCAAGTTTGCTTGCACGGTTATTCTGCAATACTGATATTGTACTAAGAATTACAGTTCCACATAAAGATAAGAAACTGCCCCAGAATACAAGCCAACCACTACGACCAATACCCTCTCCGTGCGGAACACAATCGTCTGTTGTGAAAAAGAAATATGTCCCTATTAGAGTTACCGCTAAAATTATGGGGATAAAACCTACTATCAACCAAGTCCAATATTTGTTTATTGTGCTTTTAATTTTTTTCAATGTATACGACACCTCACTCATCTAGCATATTATGACACAAACCACTTGTAGCTCAATGCATAATTATGAGTTTATATTTCATCAACAAATGTAATGACAAATAAAGCGAACATTCGACTTGATGATAATTTTTACTGCAATAATAGCCTTTTTTCAGATATAATCATTCATTAAACTTAATTAATGTTTACTTCAACCTATCGAAGACCTGTTCCATCGTTTTCATACTGCTCCTCATTATTTTGTATAGTACCTTTACTCAACACTCGCTCTGCTAACTGCTTAAATAAGTCAGCACTTTCACCGTCAAGTGTTGCAACCTGCCCAACCATACCCATCATAGCCCCAACAACATCATCAACACCAACGGGCTTTTGTTCCTTCTGCGCTGTCTGTATTTGTTCTCGCATAGCCTGCAAGAACTCAGCCGTTGCAGGTTGTTCAGGTGATTTGCCATCATCAATATTCTTCTTAATATCCTTCAGAATAGCCAAAAATGTACTCTTGATTTTTTCAAGCTCCGCCTCATTGTCGGTTAATTTTTGTGAGCGCAGATACTTTGCATCTGCTACCACTTCTGCCTTGTGTTCGGGATTATCCTTCATAAAATCACCCAACGTTGCCGTTGCCATATCAATCAAGGCGTTTCGTGTCATAATCCCGCTGGTCAAGCTATTGTCAAAATAAGTTTTAATTAAGTACAGCAAATACGAAAATGTTTTATGCTCCATGAGATGGTTAAGCATTTGCACATCAACCGTACCATTAACCAAGCCCTTTACCGCACCTTCGGACAATCCAAGTTCGCTAATATCACGGCTTTTAGGGGTGCTGATAGTAGTCAAACCAAGAATGTAGTCGGTAGATACCCCAAACGCTTTTGCTAATTTTATCAACAACTCACTACTGATACTCTGTGTTTCACCGTTCTCAATACGGCTAAGTTGGGAAGCTGAAACGCCTATCATTTCGGCTAGTTCTTTTTGAGATAGTCCTATTTTTGTGCGTAAATCTCCAATGCGCTCGTTCGGTGTTCCGGGCAAATACATATAGCACCTCCAACATCTAACGCAAATCATTCTAAAATCATACATTATATGCCAAATTTCTAATTCTATTTTATCATCACGATTGCAAATATGCAATCCATAAAGCAAAATCCTTATCAAAATGCAATTGGCGCAGAAAAACGAAGTTTGTATTTTTATCTGCTAAGATAAAAACATGGCCGGCCAAATACCATTAAAGGAGTGGTATTTATGCCACAACATGCAATACTGCGCTTTGCAAAGCAAAAAGGCGGTTCAGGTGCTTTGGAGGCTCACCACGAGCGTACCAAAGAAAAATACGCCAGTAACCCCGATATTGACACCAAGCGCAGCAAGTACAACATTCACATCGTTCGTCCAACAACTTCCTATAAGAAAGAATCAGATGGGCGAATAGAATCGGCGGGGTGCAAGACCCGCAAAGATAGCGTCCGTTTCGTTGATACGCTAATCACCGCAAGCCCTGATTTCTTCAAGGGCAAGAAGCGTGAAGAAATAAAAGCCTATTTTGAAAGGGCTGTTGATTTCCTCTCACGAAAAATCGGCAAAGAAAACATTTTCACCGCAGTTGTTCATTTGGACGAAAAAACGCCGCATATGCATCTTTGCTTTACCCCCATAACACAAGATGGGAGATTATCTGCAAAAGATATTATCGGAAACCGTACCCAACTCACACAATGGCAGGATGATTTCTTCGCTCATATGGTAAAAACCTACCCCGACTTAGAGCGTGGCGAATCTGCAAGTGTAACAGGGCGGCGGCACATACCAACGCGGGTATTCAAGCAAGCTGTCCGACTCACTAAACAGATTACGCAGATACAAGACATTTTGGATGATATCAACCCACTCAACGCAGGGAAAAGACGAGATGAAGTCGTTGCATTATTGCAAAAATTCTTTCCCAACATGGAAAAGTTTGAAACGCAGATTAGGAAATATCGGCGTGAAATTAACCAATTGGAAAAAGAAAATGCCACTCTCGCCAAAAGAGCTGAGGCAGGCGAAAAAGTTAGCATCAACAGAGAATTGGCCGTGGGTCAGCTCAAAGCAGATTATCAGAACCTCCAGCGTTTTGTGGAATCACTGCCAGAAGAAGTTAAACGACAAGCGAATATCCCCCAACGCAAAATAAGCCACGAACGATAATTGCAATAATGCAATTATGTCCGACTAGACTTCTAAAAAATGCAATTCCCGCAGAAAAACGGGGATTGCATTTTTTTCTGATAAGATATGAATATGGTCGGCCAAGCCAGTAAAAATCCCTAGAAATTTCAAGAGGGGATGCTATAGAAGCACTTGACAAGCCCCCTGTCCTGAAAGGACAGGGGGTGACTGATTATAACGATAGGAGGTAGATAATGCCCAAAAAGAAAATCAATGATTATGGCACAGGAATATCGCAACAAAATATAGAAGCGCTCGCCCGTTGCTTGCTCCCACAAATCGAAAAGTTCTTTGAAAGCGATGAAGGAAAGCGTGAATTTGAAGAATGGAAAAAAGGACGATTTTCCAAAGGAAAAGAGAAGGTAACGAAAATATAGAATGGAAATAAAACAGGGTAAGCCACACATCGGCTTACCCTGTTTCACTATTCAAAACTTTATTGTTATTCCAAATACCTCTTTACCTACAAAGGTGTTCGAGTAACAATGATTTACTGCCCGAGACCGGACTCGAACCGGTACGGAGTTGCCCCCGAAGGATTTTAAGTCCTTTGCGTCTACCTATTCCGCCACTCGGGCACGGAACTGTAGCAGTATAATACATAAATTCAATTTTTGCAATCGGTTTGTTTAATCAATTATGATGGCAGGAGTTTTACGGCCTCGCGGGTTAGCTCTGTAATGGCGGCAAAGTCTCCTGCTGCTATAAGGTCGTCTTTTACCATCCAGCTGCCGCCGCAGGCAAATACACTTTTGATAGCAAGGTATTCTTGCAGATTCTTTTGTGTAATGCCGCCGGTCGGCATAAATTTAACATTGCCATACGGCCCAGAAAGTGCTTTTAGCATATTTACACCGCCCGCTGCCTCTGCCGGGAAAAATTTGAGTGCTTCAAGACCAAGCGCAAGCCCTTGTTCAACTTCACTTGGGGTACATACACCCGGCAAAACCGGCATATTAATGGACTGGCAATACTTTACCACTTCTGGGTTAAGCCCCGGGGCAACAATAAATTTTGCGCCTGCGTTTACGGCAATATCTACTTGGGCTGGGGTAAGCACAGTACCGGCGCCTAGCAACATCTGCGGCATTGCGTCTGCAATTGCACGTATCGCGTCTGCCGCTTGCGGGGTGCGTAGTGTAACCTCCGCACAGGGAAGCCCGCCCTCACACAAAGCTTTTGCAAGGGGTACCGCCTTTGATACATCTTTAATAACGATTACTGGTACAAGGCGCATAGCTGCCAATTTTTCAAACATAGGGTTCATTCTAATCTCTCCTATTTATTATGTTGTTTTTCTGCCTCAATCGTGCTGCTGTATCCGTGCCCTGGGTAAATTTTTGTTTCGCCCGGCAGGGTAAACAGCTTTGTTGATATGTTGCGTTTTAGTTTTGCCTCATCACTAAGCGGGAGGTCTGTACGGCCTACAGCGTTTTTAAAAAGTGTGTCCCCCGTAAAAAGGCTGCCACTTTCCGCATGATAGTAACATATGCCGCCAGGGGTATGGCCGGGCGTGTGCAATACTTTTAACGTACAATTGCCAAATTGGAAAGTGTCACCGTCATTAAATAACTTGCATGGCGTAACGGTTATGTCTTGCTTTATCATGCACGCAAGGTTTAACTGTGGGTCTGCTAGTAACTTTTGCTCCGATGCATGGCAGAAAACTTCCGCTCCTGTCAGTGCCCTTAGCTTTTCTACAGCAATGATATGGTCGAAATGCCCGTGGGTGAGCAAAATGGCCTTTACCGTTAGCTCATGCATGGTGCTGGCAATCGCCTTCTCGTCTATCGCACTGCAACCCGCGTCTATAATCACCGCCTCATTCGTTTCTTCACACCAAAGTAGATATATGTTTTGCCTCATATCGTTGCGGCTAAATGATTTAATTTGCATCTGCTTCGTACCTCCAGCCGTTGTCGTTATTATAAATCATCAGTTTGCTTATGCCGCCGTCTATCACAATATTCTCACCTGTGATAAAACCTGCGCGGGTGTTGTCACACAAGAACAATACCATTTCTGCAATATCCTCTGGCTTGCCAACGCGCCCTGCGGGGTGTTGGGTTTCGTCCGCGTTTGTTTGTGCAGAATATGTGTTGTCTATCCAACCTGGGCTAATTGCGTTTACACGGGCGCGCCCCGCAAGGCTTACGCTTAGTGCATGTGTAAGTGCGAGTATGCCGCCCTTTGCGGCAGAATAGCTCTCTGTATCTGCTTGCGACTGCGCACCACGCGTAGATGCGATATTTACAATAGACGCGTGTTGTGCCAGCATGCTTTGTGATAGTAATAATTGCGTCAAGTAATATGGCGCAGTTATACCTACGCGTTGCACATACTCAAAATCTTCCCAATTACAAGCCGATATCACACCATGGCGCGTTGTACATGCATTGTTAATTAAAATGTCTACGCTTGTGGATAGGGCGTCTACAAAGGATTTCAGCGTTGCACGGTTTGCAATATCACCTTGGTAAAATTGCAAATTTTTGTGCTGCAAAGGCGGCTGGTTGATGTCGATTACGGCAACGGTTGCGCCTGCTTGCAAAAAATGTTTTGCGATACACAGTCCAATACCGCTTGCGCCGCCTGTAACTATGGCAAATTTGTTCTTCATTTCGTAACCCTCCTGTGCTATACTGCAATTGTGACAAAATCCTAGGAAAATGTCAAAGGGGAAAGTACAAATGTTTATTAAAGTTGCGTGCGGCGCAGTTTTGGGTGTAGACGGCTACATAGTTGACGTGGAAGTAGATCTTTCTAGCGGTTTGCCCGCATTTGACATTGTTGGACTGCCGGATTCTGCCGTTAAAGAATCGCGTGAGCGTGTACGCGCAGCAATCCGTAACTCGGGCTATACTTTCCCAATCAAGCGCATAACCGTAAACCTAGCCCCTGCCGATATTCGCAAATCTGGTCCTGCTTTTGATTTGCCAATTGCGGTGGGCATTTTAATTTGTACCGGTAATCTAAAGCCAAACATTGCGGACGGTGCTTTTTTTGCGGGTGAACTCTCGCTGGATGGTGCGGTGCGCCCGGTGAATGGTATCCTGCCTATGGCATTGGCGGCAAAGTCTCAAGGCATACATGATTTTTATGTACCTATGGAAAATGCGCAAGAGGCTGCGCTTGTAGGTGATGTAAATGTGTACCCGATAGAAAGCTTAGACGCGCTTGTGGCGCATTTTTCCGCACAGCCTGTAGCACGGCTGGAGATAGATATAGCAGAATTGTTTAGTACAGACAAGCATACATATGGTGTAGACTTTGCGGACGTTGCAGGTCAAACGCTTGTTAAGCGCGCGTTGGAGGTTGCCGCAGCAGGCTACCACAACGCGCTTATGATTGGCCCGCCTGGTGCAGGTAAGACCATGCTGGCGCGGCGTATGCCTACAATCTTGCCAGACCTTTCGATAGACGAAAGCATGGAAATTACAAAAATATACAGCATTGCAGGCTTAATAACACAAAAAAATTTGCTGCTTACACAGCGTCCGTTCCGTACACCGCACCACACCGCATCGTATATATCACTTGCGGGGGGTGGGCGCACACCAAGCCCGGGGGAAATGAGCTTGGCACACAACGGCGTGCTGTTTCTTGACGAACTGCCGGAATTTCAAAAAAAGGCACTGGAAACCATGCGCCAACCGCTTGAGGACGGGCATATAACGGTAACTCGCGTTGGCGGCGTATGTTCTTACCCCAGTGTTTTTTTGCTGCTTGCAACCATGAACCCATGCCCGTGCGGCTACATGGGCACAGACCGTTGCAACTGCACAGACGGCGAAATTTCCCGCTATTTAGACAAAATATCCGGGCCGTTGCTTGACAGGATAGACATTCAAGTGGAAGCGTCGCCCGTAAAATATGATGAACTTTCTGCAAAACAACGTGCGGCAGAAGATTCTGCCACGATAAAAGCACGTGTGCAAAACGCACATGCACGCCAGCAATTGCGTTTCAAAAACGAGAGCATTTACTTTAACGCAAAAATGCCCGCGTCTATGATAGACAAACATTGCAAGTTGGGCTCTACTGCGCAAGACATGTTAAAAATGGTTTTCGACACCATGTCCCTTAGTGCGCGGGCGTATCACAAAATTTTAAAAATCGCGCGGTCGATAGCAGACTTAGCAGATACAGAAGATATAACAGAAGCGCATATTGCAGAGGCAATATCTTACCGCGGGCTGGATAGGAAATATTGGTAGTATAAAAAGGAGAATTCACATGCAGGCAAAAATGACAGTAAACAGGAACTTTGAAATCAGCAAAGTAGACCCACGCATTTACGGCTCATTTGTAGAGCATCTTGGGCGTTGTGTGTACAACGGTATTTATGAACCGGGACACCCGTCTGCGGACGCGATGGGCTTCCGTGCCGACGTTAAGCAGCTGGTTAAGGAGCTTAACGTGCCAATTATCCGTTACCCGGGTGGCAATTTTGTTTCCGGCTACAACTGGGAGGACAGCATTGGCCCGCGAGAGCAGCGCCCAACCCGCCTAGACCTTGCATGGAAAACCATAGATAATAATGAAGTTGGCCTTCACGAGTTTGTCGGATGGGCAAAGGAAGTGAACGCCGAAGTAAACATGGCAATAAACCTGGGAACCCGTGGGGTAGACGCCGCACGTAACATCGTAGAATATTGCAATCACAAAAGCGGCTCTTATTGGAGCGACTTGCGTCGCAAAAACGGCGCGGAAGAACCATTCAAAATTAAAACATGGTGCTTGGGCAACGAAATGGACGGCCCATGGCAAATTGGGCACAAGACAGCGGACGAATATGGCCGCTTGGCAGTAGAGTCTGCAAAGGTAATGAAATGGGTAGATGACAGCATAGAACTTGTGGCGTGTGGCAGTTCTACAATAGATATGCCAACGTTTGCTACATGGGAAGCCACTGTTTTAGACCATACTTATGACCATGTGGATTATTTGTCTTTGCACCGCTACTACGGCAACCAAAAGAACGACCTCAAAAGCTACCTGGCAAAGTCTGTCGATATGGACAATTTTATTAAAAGCGTTGTAGCGATTTGCGATTATATAAAGGCAAAAAAACGTAGCAAAAAAACGCTGATGTTATCTTTTGACGAGTGGAACGTGTGGTATCATTCGCACCAAAAAGACAGCAAAAATGAGCCTTGGCAACAAGCTCCGCATCTACTGGAAGACGTGTACAACTTCGAGGACGCATTGCTGGTTGGCTGCCTATTGATCACCTTGATCAAAAATAGTGACAGGGTAAAAATTGCGTGTATGGCGCAGCTTGTAAACGTTATTGCGCCAATTATGACAGAAACCGGCGGCGAGGCTTGGCGACAGACAATTTTCTACCCGTTGATGCACACTGCGGTAAACGGGCACGGTACGGTACTTATGCCGCTTTTAGACTGCCCAAAATACGATTGCGAAGAATTTAGCCAAGTGCCATATGTAGAAACTATCGCCGTATACAACCAGGACGAAAGCGAAGTTGTAATTTTTGCCGTCAACCGTTCCGAAAACGAACATGTAGAGTTTGATATGAGTTTGCAAGGTTTTGTGCCAACAGGTGTAACATGTACGCAACTTTGCGGGTTTGATATTAAGCAAACCAATACAAAAAACAGCCGCGATGTTGTTACTACTGCCAATAACGAAGTCAAACTTGATGGTAATAATGTTGCTGCTGTGCTAAAACCGCTTTCGTGGAACATGATAAAAGTTGCGGTGCAAGGGTAGGGGTTTTGTTGTGTTTTTGTACAATAACCTAACTGTGGTATGGCAATAATATGTACAGAATAATTCTGCTATCATGTGTTTTTGGCGATGAACGAATCGTGATATTGCACAAATATGAAAAGAGTGACTCCATTGACCCCGAAAACTGACCGCGCTGTTGCCGTTTCTGTCCTAATCGACGTCTTAGACGCAGGCGCATTTGCCAACATCGCCTTGCGCAAGGCATTTACCGCAAATGCGTTAGAGCCACGTGCCCGCGCATTTGTTACCGACATTGTGAACGAAACTTTGCGCAACTTGATACAAATAGACAGCATCATTGGCAATTTTTCTAAAACGCCAATACAAGACATGAAACCGTTCATTCGTAGCGTGTTGCGCGTTTCTGTTTGTCAAATCCGCTTTATGGAAAAAATACCGCCACGCGCCGCAATAAACGAAGCGGTCAACCTTACAAAAGCGCAAGGTTTTGAGAATTTGGGCGGTTTTGTTAATGCAATTTTACGTAACATAGACCGCGAAACACCGCGCGAAATGAAAAACATCGCGCTAAAATATTCCTATCCGCAATGGCTTGCGGACAAATTAACTATATGGCTAGGCCAAGATGGCGCATACGAGTTTTGCGAAAGCAGCCACCAAATACCGCCTGTCATTGTTTTAACCAATACCCACAAAACTACCCAGGCAAAGCTTGTGCAACGGCTGCTTGACAGTGGTGTGGAAACCACGCCGCTGGACGGTGCAAATCACCCGTTTTTAATGCTACACAAACCTGGTGACATCACTGCGTTGTCTGCATTCCGGGACGGCTGGTTTTTTGTAATAGACCCAGGTGCACTTTACGCGGTGGACGCAGTGGTGCCACAACCGGGGCAAACTATCATGGATGTGTGCGCCGCCCCTGGGGGCAAGTCGTTTGCAATGGCATGCGCTATGCAAAATACAGGCAAGATTTTATCGTACGATATTCACCCTCATAGGGTAGACTTGATAAGCCAAACCCGTAAGCGGCTTGGGTTGGGTATTATCGAAACCTATCACAAAGATGCTACGGTTTTTGACCCTGCATTGGCAGGGCTTGCGGACGCGGTACTTTTGGACGCACCATGTTCCGGGTTTGGTACAATTCGCAAACACCCAGAAATAAAATATTCCCGTACAATGCAAGACGTCATTAGCCTTGCAAAAATGCAGCGTACAATGCTGGGCGTTGTGTCCAAGTATGTAAAACCGGGCGGCAAGCTGGTGTACTGCACATGTACCGTTACCAAAGATGAAAACGAGGATACGATAAAATTTTTCCTTAAAACGCACCCGCATTATCGGTTGGACGATAGCATACAATTGTTACCATCATCTACAAGTGACGCATTTTATATTGCTACGCTTATACATTGCGTGTAAATCTTTGTGTCCGCAGTAAATTCCCAGTATAATTAGGCAAAAGTTCTAAAGGGGTTTTTTATGTACGCTGCCGGTATAACAGATAAAGGACTCGCAAGAAGCCTAAACCAGGATTTTATTTTTGTTTCAGCTGATGCGGTTGGTCTATTGCCCAATCTGTTTATTGTCGCAGATGGCATGGGAGGACATAAAGCCGGTGAAGTTGCAAGCAGTAAGTCCGTCAATTTTGTTGTCGAGTATATCCGTAACCAACAAATGGACGAGCCACTTCTGTCAAGTGGTTATTTAAATTTGCTAATTGCGGCTATACACGACGCAAACGATCAAATATTCGCAATGTCAGAAACTGATCCCGATATGCAAGGTATGGGTACGACATTTACCGCTTGTGTTGTAACAGACACCAGTTTATTTATTGCGCATGTTGGCGATAGCCGTGTATACAGCATTACGCAAAATAGCGTTACCCAGCTTACTGCGGATCACACTGTCATAGAACAGTTGCTGCAAGCGGGAGAAATTACTACAGAAGAGGCACTGACGCACCCGCAGCGTCACTTTATCACCCGGGTGCTAGGCGAAAAAACGCCTTTTGAAGTAGACGCTAATGTAGTATCTCTTGCAGACACAACTGCAGTATTGCTTTGCTCGGACGGGTTAACAAACATGATTAGCAATGACATCATTTTAGAAATTATTAACCGCCCCGGGTTTGTAGAGCATCGCACGCAAGTTTTAATTGACGAAGCCAATATACAGGGCGGGCAAGATAATATTTCCGCTATTTTAATAGATATTAAGAGGTGACAAATTTGAAGCTGGAAAAAGGCAAAGTAGTTGCCGAACGATATGAAGTAGACACACAAATTGGCTCGGGTGGTATGTCGCATGTATACCGTGCCAATGATTTAAAATTACAGAGATACGTAACCCTTAAAGTGCTAAAATGTGAATATCAAGAAGAATTGATAGACAAGTTCCCCCAAGAGGCTCATGCTGCGGCGGTTCTTAACCATAAAAACATTGTACACGTATTTGATCACGGGCAAGATGGTGACATCTGCTACATTGTGCTGGAATATATAGACGGGCAGTCGCTAAAAGAGTTAATTGTAAAAAAAGCACCTTTTGACAACGATATTGTTCTTGCCGTTTCTATCCCAATTGCACAAGGGCTTGTGGAAGCACACCGTAACAAAATTGTACACAGGGATATAAAACCACAGAACATACTTGTAACCAATGACTTTGACGTCAAAGTGACAGACTTCGGCATTGCGCGTGCCGCCCGGAACAAAACCCTACCGGCAGGGTCTGGCTCTATGGGTAGCGTGCATTATTCGTCACCGGAGCAAGCGCGCAATGGTTATCTCGACCACAAAACAGACATTTACTCTCTTGGGGTTTGCATGTACGAAATGGCTACAGGCAGGCTTCCTTTTGATGGCGATACCGAAGTTGCAATTGCAATGAGTCACATACAAAACGACTTCCCGGCAGTTGCGGACATTAACCCGAAAGTTTCGGAGAGTATCATTCGCATTATCAAAAAGGCAACTGACAAAAACCCTGCCATGCGTTACCAAACGGCAGAGGATATGATAATTGACCTAAAACTTGCGCAAACAGATGACAGTGGCAGTTTTGTTAAGCAAGAAATTGAACCTGTGTCATCCATTGCGGTGCAACAAAGACAAGCGACTACCAGTGCATTTTTTGTCGAGGAGCCAGACGACGACTATTATGTGCATGAGGTGAAAAAAAGAAAACCGGAAAAAGATTCGGACCGCTCTGCAATTTTTGGTGGAATTATGTTTGGGTTATTGCTATGTGTCATTATAACTGCCATTGCATTGTTTATTTATTTCCGTAACCAGCGCGAAACCACAGTTTTTGCGCCTGCGGTAGAGGGGCTAACATTAGAAGCCGCCCAAACACTTGCAAGCGAAAATGATTTAGAAATTTATATATATGATTCTGTTTATTGTGACGAAGTACCCGCGGGGTATATCATTTCGCAAATTCAAACGACCACCTTCCCGCTTTCGCCGGGGGATAGGGTGCAGGTCACCATTAGTTTAGGGCAGCAACCGCCGGACTTTGTCATGCCAAGCCTTGTAGGGCAAACCCGCGAGCAAGCCGAAACGCTGCTTGCGCAACAAAATGTTAGCATAGTTACCGATTTTTACGAAACGCAAGATATGCCGCCAGACACCGTTTTGTACCAATACCCAGGCGCGGGTTCGCCCATGTTTGCGGGGAACGAAATTGTCTTGCGCATAGCCCTAGCCCCGGAAACAGGGCAAGTGAGTGTGCCAAATTTAATTGGCCAATCGGAAGCCGCGGGGCGGGACATGCTTACCGCCGCAATGCTTATCCCAGGGGGTAGAACCACGCAGGAAAGTACGACCTATCCCGCAGGCACAATCATGTGGCAAGAACCTGGGTACGGCGAAATGGTGTACCCGGACACCGTGGTAAGTTACACCGTGAGTACAGGGCCGCCGGCACCACCACCAGAGCCAGACCCACCACAACCGCCAGAACCGGATCCAGAGCCAGAACCGGATCCAGAGCCAGAACCACCGTTGCCGCCGCCCCCTCCACCGGAACCGGAGCCAGACCCGGAACCAGAGATACACTCTGGTATATTGGAAATTGCGTTGTGGGCAGTGCCAGAGGGCACTGAAAGCGTGCATATTGTAATCACACGCACGGTTGGTAACAACGAGCCGGAGCTTTTATTCAACGACCCTAATGTTGGAATATACCGTTTCCCGATTCCGCTGGAGATTTCGGGTACGGGTTCCGCAACGTATCGTATATTTTCTATCGAAGCTGACGGGCGCGAAGTGCCACGCGCGCTTCAAAATATAGTTTATGCAGATTTATAAAGCATGGATGGAATTATAGTAAAGGGCGTGGGCGGGCAGTATACAGTTTTTGCAAGCGGCAAATACTATAACTGCACCCCACGCGGCATATTCCGCAACCAGAATATCACACCGCTTATTGGCGATTACGTGCAAATTGACGTTACGGACGACACAAAGCAGCTTGGCACATTGCATACTATTAAACCCCGCACCAACTCGCTTATACGCCCGCCTGTTGCCAACATAGACCAGGTAATTATTACCGTTGCAACGGCGCAGCCCGCATTTAATGCAGGGCTTTTAGACCGTTTTTTGGTACTTGTCGCGCACGAGGGTATACCAGTGCTTATTTGCGTTAATAAAATAGACATCACACATGATAGCAGTTTCGAGCCGTATATACGGGCGGGGTATCCGCTTATTTATGCGTCTGCAACAGGCGGCAACGGGCTGGACAGCTTGCTTGCGCACATGGCAGGCAAAACAAACCTTTTTGCGGGGCCAAGCGGCGTTGGCAAGTCCAGCTTGCTTAACGCGCTAAACCCGGATTTGGGACTTGTTACAGGCGGGCTTAGCACAAAACTTGCACGCGGTAAGCACACGACCCGCCATTCAGAAATTTTTCCGATACAAGGGAGCGACGGGTATTGTGTAGACACGCCGGGTTTTACTTCGCTGGAAACGGCAGGTATACCCAAATGGCAGCTTGGGGCGTTGTTTCTGGAGTTTGAGCCGTTTATAGGTGAGTGCCGCTTTGGTAATTGCTTGCATGTGAAAGAAAAAGATTGCGCAGTTAAGGCACAGGTTGGGTTGGCGATTAGCGAGGCAAGATATGAGAGTTATGTGAAGATGTTGGGGTAGAATGACGAAACAAGAACAAAGCCCATAGATAAGGTTTTAAAGTCCTTGTCTATGGGCTTTGTTGTTTGGCTTCAGAAAAGCTTATTAATTTCGAATCCGTTTTCTTTTTATACAATAAGAAACAATTCCCAAAAACCACCATATATGAAGAAGCAAAAATCCCAATGATATAAATAGTGGCATATTGTAAAATAGGATAGCAAGTGTTTGTGATATAAACAAATGAAACGCTATAATCGCTAATGTTGCAACAAACATTATGAAGCCACAAACAAGAAAAATTTTATTACCAATATCGTAAATTTTATTACCAATGTTGTAAATTTTATGCGACATATTGCAATCCTCTCCTCAAAAAAATAAATTACATCATTACCGACTATACCATATCCCATATCAAAATTCCATACAAAATACCTAAACACACTCAAGACCTTCCTAAAACCGGAAGGTCTTTTTCATATTTCCAAACAGCTTGTCATACAATTAAACAACCACATTTCGCAAACGATAAAGGAGGCTACACCATGTTACTCAGGCTCATCGGCTCACTGGCAGTCATACTCGGTTGCGCAGGGCTTGGTATGTACTACGCCGCAAAGGAAGGCTTTAGAATACGCGAATTGCAAGAACTTAAAAAAGCCCTGCTAATCCTTGCGTCAGAAATTGAATACATGCGCGCCCCGCTAAACCTAGCTTGCCAAAACATTGCAAAACGTACCGAAGGGGTAATTAGCACGCTGTTTTCAAATTTCGCGCAGCTTCTTTCCAACAACGAGGGCGAAACCGCGTACCAACTATGGACAAACGCAGTGAGCAGCATAAAAGCAAAGACTTTTATGACCGCCGAAGACTTTTCTATTATAGACGGCTTTGGCAAAACCCTTGGCTACTTGGACAAGCAAATGCAGCAAAACGCAATAGATTTTGCAATAAGTTATATAGACGAAAAAGTTGCAACCCTGCAAACCCAGGGCAACAAAACAAAGCGTATGTACCGCAGCTTAGGCATCATTGCAGGGCTGCTTATAACGGTTGTGCTTTGGTAAACACAAAAAGGAGCGTATAAATGGATATAGGTGCATTGTTTCAAATTGCGGCGGTAGGCATACTTGTTGCTGTACTTAATCAAGTGCTAATCCGTGCGGGGCGCGAAGAGCAAGCCATGATGATAAGCCTTGCAGGTATTGTGCTGGTGTTGTTTTGGGTTATCCAGTATGTGAATGAGCTTTTTACGGAAGTACAGACTATTTTTAATTTGTAGGGGATTTGATCCGCAGTACATTAAGCAGCACCGACAGCGAGCTAAGCGTCATTGCAAGTGCGGCAATCATAGGGTTTAGTAATGGCCCGCCAAAAATGTACAATAACCCGGCTGCAATGGGAATTCCAATGACATTGTACGCAAATGCCCAAAACAAATTCTGCTTTATGTTGCGCATGGTGCGTTTGCTTAGGTTAATTGCAGATGCAACACCCATAAGGTCGCCACGCATGAGTACCACCTGGGCAGATTCTATCGCAACGTCTGTACCATTGCCTATTGCAATGCCGATGTCTGCCTGCACAAGGGCTGGGGCGTCGTTTATGCCGTCGCCAACCATGGCCACTTTGTTGCCGTCTTGCTGCAGGCGTTTTATATTTTCTGCCTTGTCTTGTGGCAAAACTTCTGCCAGTACCGTGCTGACGCCTGCTTGTTTTGCAATGGCCTGTGCCGTGCGTATATTGTCGCCGGTTATCATCACAACTTCTATGCCCATTTCTTGCAATGCTTTTATGGCGGCTTGGCTGGTTGGTTTTATAACGTCTGCAACAGCAATGATACCCGCCGCATTGCCATCGATGGCTACATACATTGGGGTTTTACCCGCTTGGGCAAGATTGTTGCCAGCGTTTTCGTAATCTAGCAAATCTATGCTACGGCTTTCCATCAGCCGTTTATTGCCCACGAGTATGATTTTGTTCAGTATCGTGGCTTCTATGCCTTGGCCTGTGATGGAATTAAAGTTAACAACCTCCGGCAGTTCGCCCAGTTGTGCCTTGCCGTGGTTTACAATGGCCTCACCTAAGGGGTGTTCGGACATTTGCTCTGCGGCGGCAACAAGCCGCAAAAGTTCACGTTCGTCAAATTCTCCTGTGGCGATAATGTCTGTTACGTGAGGTTTGCCTTCTGTTATTGTGCCTGTTTTGTCCAGCGCGACAGTTTTGATTTTGTGCGCGCCTTCCAGTGCTGCGCCGCCCTTTATCAGAATCCCATTTTCCGCGCCCTTGCCTGTACCAACCATTATTGCCGTGGGCGTGGCAAGCCCCAATGCGCATGGGCAGGCAATAACCAGTACCGATACCAAAATGACAATAGAAAACGCCAGCCCCTGCCCGGCAATAAGCCACGCCAGCCCAGAGAGAATCGCGGCTGCAATCACTACATGGGTAAAATGCCCCGATATCACGTCTGCTAAGCGCGCAATTGGTGCTTTGGAATTTTGCGCCTCTTCTACAAGTTTTACGATTTGTGCAAGCACAGTATCTTTGCCAACTTTTGTGGCGGTGTAATGGATTGCACCGTTTTTATTTATGCTTGCGCCAATAATAATGTCGCCCTCGCTTTTGCTAATAGGCATACTCTCGCCTGTTAGCATAGACTCATCCACTGTAGTACTGCCTTGCGTCACAACGCCGTCTACCGGCATCTTTTCGCCGGGGCGTACAACAATAATATCGCCAACGCTTACTTCTTCTATTGGAATTTCTATCTCTGTGCCGTCACACAGTATTTTTGCCGTTTTAGGCGCAAGCCCCATTAGTTTTTTTATTGCCTTGCTGGTTTTACCTTTGGTTTTGGCTTCCATATACTTGCCCAGTGCAATTAATGTTAGGATAACCGCCGCTGTTTCAAAGTAGTACATATTATCCCCGTCGCGGAAGATACTTTCTACCATAATATAAACGCTAAAAACAAACGCCACCATTGTGCCTTTTGCAATAAGTGAGTCCATGTTGGCACGCCCTGTAAACAATGCACGAAACCCAGTAAAAAAACGCTGGCGGTTAAGCCACATAACAGGCAGCGTTAGCAAAAGCTGCAACACGCTGTTAAACACAGGGCGGTGCATAGGGTCTAAGTTGTGCGGTATCCAGCTAAGTCCTAAGCTATGCAGCGTCATTGGTATCATAGAAAATAGCAACAGTGGAATTGTAAAAATGGCAGACCATATTACAATCTGCCTTTGTTTGTACATTTCGTTTTGTTTGCCGACATTTTTATCCTTTTCAAGATGTAGGGTGAACCCGCCGCGCTGCACAGCGGTGTGAAGTTTTTCAAAGTTAGTAACAGTTTCGTCAAACTCTAGTGTCAAAACTTCTGTTGCAAAATTAACTTGGGCGGTTAATACACCCGCTTGTTTTTTTAATACACGTTCAATATTTTTTGCACATGCAGCACATGTCATGCCGCCGATGTTGGAGGTTAGTTTTGTCATTGTAGTTGCCCCTATCCCATATATTTGCTAACATTGTAACCAAATTAGATAAGGAGGGCAAATATGGTTGTATCAGCGTACATCGCCGAGCATTCGTTTAAAGGATTGCGCAGCGGCGATGCAGAAAGACTAACACATATAAACATAGCTTTTGCCGTTATTAAAGATGGCAAAGGCAGTATTGACCATTGGGCAAATGGCGACGCCATTAAACAGCTTATCAAAGACAATGGTCATATCAAAGTAGTGCTGTCTGTTGGCGGTTGGGGTGCCGGAGGTTTTTCGCCCGCGGTAGCAACGGCAGAAGGGCGCGAGTTGCTTTCGCAATCTTTAGTAGACATTGTAGACGAATACGGTTTTGACGGGCTGGATTTGGACTGGGAATACCCTTGTAGCAGTGCTGCCAGTATAGAATCCAGCACCGACGATAAAGTAAACTACACGCTTTGGGTGCAACTTTTGCGGCAAAAGCTTGGCGCGCACGGGCTTTTGACCATGGCTTGTGGCGCGACGCAAAAATGCGCAAGCGATTTGGAAATTACTAAACTGGTAAACGTGCTGGATTATTTTAATCTGATGACTTACGACATGTGCCCATGGGATAAAGTGGGGCATCATGCAGACCTGTATGCAAGCGCACAAGTTGCAAATGTTTTTGCCGACGCAGGCGTGCCGTGGGAAAAACTTGTGCTGGGCGCAGCGTTTTATGCACGTGTGTACAAAGATGTCGATGGAATTGACGCGCCGCTGTCGGGTCCACTGGAATATAACTTCCTGCGCGGCGGTTATGCCGAAACAGCCGCCAGGGCGCAGCAAATTGGCCTAAGCTACGACACAAAAGCAAAAGCACCGTATATCTACGATGCCAACACGCGCGAATTTATTACATTCGACAACCCACAATCGTTAAAAGACAAAGTCGATTACGTTAAAGCCAACAATATGGCAGGTGTTATGTTTTGGGCATATGCCTTTGACGACGAAGACAGTACATTACTAAGGGCCATCGCCGGGAAGTAGTGCGGCAACATTATCCCGCAAGCCAAAATGGTAAACATGTGCAAGGAGTGCTTTCTCAGTTATTGAGGAGTACTCCTTTTTTTCCTGGAAAGTAAATACTGTATGGTGGTCTATTGTAAGCGTTTCCATCGCTTGTTTAATGCTTGTGCCTGCGTGAATTGTCACATGCCGTACGGGCATGATGCGCCCCCTGGCGGGGTCATTTTTCGCTTGCAAAAACTTAAAGAAGTCCATGTGTAATATGGGTGGAAGTTCTTTGTTCTTGTGCCTAATATACAGGGCAGCGCACAAAAGTGAGATGTTAAAACCATATAAAATGAGCTGTACAATACCCAGCATAAAAAGTGCGATGCTCATTTTTGTGCTCAGTTTTATCATAAAACGGTTAGCAATTAAAATCCCCTTGCGGTTACTTATAAACTGGTGCAAAATACGCCCGCCATCCAATGGCAAGGCAGGCACAAGATTAAACACAGCAAGTGCAATACTGTAAAGCGCAAATTCTTCCAGCCATGACACACCAAAATACGATAGCCGCGATACAGTGAGCGTCCATGCCGCAGCAATGATATTTGCAATCGCCCCTGCGCCGTAAATGACATAGCGCTCCCACGCCCGCAATCTTTCTAGCCCGGTAAACCGCGCGGCAATCCCCAGCGGGAAAAACCCGACTTTTTCAACTTTCCCACCCAGGTATTTTACGGCAAAAACATGCGCAAGTTCGTGGAGAATAAGCGCGGTGAGTGCCAACGCAACCGTAACTAAAAACCGCGCTATTGCGAGAAACATAAATAATCCTGCGGGTCTATAAATTGCCCGTTTCTAAATATACTAAAATGCAAATGTGGTGCGGTAGACCAGCCCGTATTGCCAGAATAAGCAACACGCTGCCCTTGCTCTACGGTATCGCCAATGGCAAGCGGTACGTTGTTTAAATGTGCAAAAAATGTAACATAGTAATCGTCGTGGGCAATCCGCAAAAACCTGCCAAACGACGCAGAATACCCAGCGGCAATGACCTGCCCGTCACGCGGGGCAACAAGTGGCGTACCTATAGGAATAGCAATGTCCACGCCGTCATGGAATTCCCTGTTGCCTGTTATTGGGCTATATCTGGCACCGGCGGGCGAGGAGATTCTCCCAATCACCGGGTTTATCCACAAAGGAGAATATAAAGGGTAGCAATCAGTTGAATATTCAACTATTCCCACAGTCCCGGCGTTGCTGACGACCCCGGGCTCTGCGGGTTTGATGCTTCCTCTTCGTATGCCGTCAGCGGTGTGGTTGGTGGGGGTTGCAATTGTGGGGTATAAATGTGTTGAAGCGGCAGCGGTTGCTGTTCTTCCGCTGGAGGTTCTTGTAAAAATAAGCCAAGTTGCCGCATGTCTGTAATAATTTCGTCTACAGTGGTTGCGCCTGCCAGCACTTGGCGCAGCCCCCCGCGTAAAGTAACCATTGGCGCGACATCTACTAAGCAAATCAAAAGCACAGCTAGCATCAAGACGCCGCTGATTATAAATTGTACAACTATGGTTTCACCTGTGGTTATTACGTCACTGGTTTCGCGATTGCTGCCGTGCGCGATAGTTCTTACATTTGCGACTGCGCCGTTGCGCGGCGGTGTGACGCGTCTGTAGGGTACCCTGTCCATTTTTTTGCCTCCTTTTGTCTAGTGTTTTTACATTTGTATGTGTTGCATCGCTTACTTATGTATATTTTTTTTGAAGTACGGGATGCTATTTGTAAAACGGACTGAATAGAGGTTTATCAAATGCCTAAATTATTGCTTGCATTGTGTACGATTTTTTACGCAACCATATATTTGACAACCGCTACTGCCAATGGTATGTATATATTAGAAGAAGTTAGCGAAACGATTGGTTATGTACAAAGCTTGGAGAAAAATATCCTGCATGTTGTGGGCGAGCCACTCACCGTAAATGGCTATGCAAGTGTGGCAGTAGATATTTCGCACGCGCCGATATACGATTTACGCACAGGTTTTTTAGTAGACCAAAGCCATATAACAAAAAATATGGGCGTACGTGTGGCATACGAACACGACAATGCAATTGTTGTCTGGTTAAATGAGGACTACGAAGACGCCGCAGTCTTTACAGCGGAAGTGAGCGAAAATATAATGCATTATGATGATTATAGTGTTTTCCTTTCTGCAGACGGAAAGTACCGCATTAGTCTAACCCAAGACACAATTATCCTTGACCCATTGTATGGCGAACTTTTGCCGTCGGAAATTATTCCGGGAATGGAATTTTTTATCTGGGTAGATATGATAACCGCCAGCAGTCCATCTTTAGTTTATCCCGACAAGGTTGTGGTTGTTTATGATTAGTGTTGTTATCCCGGCTTCTGGCGTGGGGGCGCGTTTGGGTGCCAGTGTGCCAAAACAATTTTTAGAGCTTGGCGGTGTGCCAATTTTACGGCGTACTATCGCTGCTTTTGAGCAAATGGATATTGTAGAAAATATTGCCGTAGCCGTGCCGCGTGGGTATACCCAAACGGTAGCGAGTTATGGCTTTTTAAAGTTGCGGCATATTGTAGAAGGCGGAACAGATAGGACTGCCAGTGTTTATGCCGCGCTAAAAGCATTGCCGCCAACCAGCAACATTGTGCTGATACACGACGCGGTGCGTCCGTTTGTAGATTTACCGCTAGTAAAAGCGGTAGCAGAAGCAGCAAAAGTACATGGTGCAGCTATTGCCTGCACGCCTGTAACGGATACGATAAAACAAGCGGATACAAGTGGAAAAATAACGGTTACGCTAGATCGCAGTCAACTATGGCAGGCACAAACGCCGCAAGGTTTTACATACGACATAATCAAATGCGCCCACGCCCAGGCGCAAAAAGATGAGATTAGCGGTACAGACGACAGCCTGCTTGTAGAGCGGCTTGGTTTGCCGGTGTACATCGTACCGTCCAGCCCGCGCAATATAAAAATTACAACACCCGAAGATATGGTTATTGCGAGGGGTCTTTTGAATGGAGTTGAATAGGAAATGAAAAAAGTAACCATTTACACGGACGGCGCATGTTCCGGTAATCCCGGGCCGGGTGGTTATGGTGTGGTTATGATACATGGCAGCCATAGAAAGGAAATTAGTGGCGGCGAAGCGCAAACCACCAATAACCGTATGGAAATGATGGGCGTAATTGTTGGGTTACAGGCGTTAAAAACGCCATGTGAAGTAGATTTGTATTCGGACTCGCGATATGTAGTAGACGCAATAGAAAAAGACTGGGTAACGCGCTGGAAGCAGAACAACTGGATGCGCAATAAAAAAGAGCCCGCGTTGAATGTAGACCTGTGGGAGAAAATGCTACCGTTGCTTGTCATGCACAAAGTCAGTTTCCACTGGGTAAAGGGTCACGCCGGCAACCCAGAAAACGAACGTTGCGACGAACTTGCACGCGCGGCGATAAATATGCTCTAAAAGCCCGTTCGTTTTTCGGACTCTTTTTGTTTGTTTATGCATCTCATACATAACGACAAAATTAGGACAAAATCTTATAAATGTCTTGACATTGGGCATTGCGAATGCTAGAATCCCAGTGTTTGCATAACTGGTGGGCACAAGCCTGCCTTTTGTGTGCTGGAAATAATTTTCCATAATCCAACCCAAGGAGGTGAAAAATGCTTACGTTTAACCAATTGGTAAAGCAGGGGCGTAAATCAAAAGTAACAAAATCAAAATCGCCAGCCCTGCAAAGGGGACTCAACACCATCAAAAACAAAGCGACAGACAGAAGTTCGCCGCAAAAACGTGGTGTATGTACCCGTGTGTTTACAGACACACCCAAAAAGCCAAACTCTGCCCTTAGGAAAATTGCGCGTGTACGTCTTTCTAATCAAATGGAAGCGACATGTTACATTCCGGGCGAAGGTCACAACCTGCAAGAGCATAGCGTCGTGTTGATGCGCGGCGGGAGGGTGCGTGACGTACCTGGTGTACGTTATCACATCGTTCGCGGCACACTTGATACCGCTGGTGTAGCTAATCGCAGGCAGGCTCGTTCTAAGTACGGGGCAAAAAGGCCTAAAAAAGCATAATATCCGCGTGTAAGACGCGCTTTATATAAGGCGCGAAACGTGTATGTTCAAAAACACGAGTACCGATGATCTAATCTTAATAGTTAAGGAGGGAAGTCTCGTGCCAAGAAAAGGACATGTAGCAAAAAGGTCGGTTTTACCCGACCCACTTTACGGGAGCAAAATTGTAACCAAACTAATCAACGGCATTATGTTGGATGGTAAAAAAGGTATTGCACAAAAAATTGTCTACGGAGCGTTCGAGAAAGCCGCAGAAAAAAAAGGTGCACCTGCAATCGAAGTATTTGAAGAAGCCCTAAACAACATTATGCCAGCTTTGGAAGTTAAAGCTCGTCGTGTTGGTGGTGCAACGTACCAAGTGCCAATTGATATCAAACCAAACCGTAGGCAAACACTCGCATTGCGTTGGATGGTATCGTTTGCAAGAAACCGTAGCGAAAAAAATATGATCGATCGCCTGGCCAACGAACTTGTGGACGCATCTAACAACACCGGCGGCGCAGTTCGCAGGAAAGAAGAAATGCACAGAATGGCAGACGCAAACAAAGCGTTCTCTCATTACAAATGGTAATAAACAGTTCGGAGGCAAATTGAAGTGAGAGCTTTTCCACTAGAAAAAACCAGAAACATCGGCATCATGGCGCATATCGACGCGGGTAAAACCACTTTGACAGAGCGTATCCTGTTCTACACAGGCCGCAACTACAAAATTGGCGATACTCACGATGGCACCGCAACCATGGACTGGATGGCACAAGAGCAAGAGCGTGGTATAACAATCACATCTGCCGCCACCACAGCCCAATGGGATGGCCACCGCATTAATATTATTGATACACCTGGCCACGTAGACTTTACCGTAGAAGTAGAGCGTAGCTTGCGCGTACTTGATGGTGCAGTTGGCGTATTTTGTGCCAAAAGTGGCGTAGAACCACAGTCCGAAACCGTTTGGCGTCAAGCTGATAAATACAATGTTCCAAGAATTGCATATGTAAACAAAATGGACATCCTAGGCGCAGATTTTATGAACGTAGTTGCCATGATAAAAGATCGTCTTGGACACAATGCTGTGCCTGTTCAACTACCAATTGGTGCCGAAAGTGAGTTTAAAGGCCAGGTAGACTTGTTTAATATGAAAGCCTACACCTATGAGGGTGAACACGGCGAAAAAATTAACGAGGGCGAAATTCCTGCAAACATGCTTGCAGCATGTGAGGAAGCGCGCCAAGCGATGGTAGAATCCATTGCAGAAACAGACGAAGCACTTATGGACGCGTACCTTAGCGGCGAAGAAATTGCCATTCCGGCGTTAAAAGCCGCGCTTCGCAAAGCTTGTATTGCAACCACAATTATTCCTGTTTTCTGTGGCTCTGCCTATAAGAAAAAAGGCGTTCAAAGGGTATTGGACGGCGTTGTAGACTACTTGCCTGCACCAGTTGATATTCCTGCAATCAAAGGTGTATTGCCGGATACAGAGGAGCAAGTAGAACGTCTGTCTTCCGACAGCGAGCCATTCTCTGCGCTTGCGTTCAAGATTATGAACGACCCATTTGTGGGTAAACTCGCCTTTTTCCGTGTATATTCCGGCACACTCGACGCCGGTTCTTATGTATACAATTCGGTAAAAGGCAAAAAAGAACGCATGGGGCGCATTCTGCTTATGCATGCAAACGACCGCGAAGATGTAGAGAAAATATACGCGGGCGATATTGCCGCTGTTGTAGGGCTTAAATTTACAACAACAGGCGACACCCTATGTGATGAAAAACACGAGGTTATCCTTGAGTCTATGAACTTCCCAGAGCCTGTAATTTCACAAGCTATAGAGCCAAAAACCAAGGCTGGTCGTGATAAACTTGGTCTTGCCCTTGCAAAATTGTCTGAAGAGGATCCAACATTTAGAACCTACACAGACGAAGACTCTGGTCAAACAATTATTTCTGGTATGGGTGAGCTTCACCTGGAAATTATTGTAGACCGCTTGTTGAGGGAGTTTAAAGTAGAGGCAAACGTAGGGAAACCACAGGTTGCCTATCGCGAAACATTCCGCAAAACAGTTGACGTGGAAGGTAAATATGTGCGTCAGTCTGGCGGACGCGGTCAATACGGCCACTGTAAGGTCATTTTTGAACCAATGGATGCCAACGATAGCGAGAACACTTACGAGTTTGTTGATAAAATCGTGGGCGGTGTTGTTCCAAAAGAATATATTCCTGCAATCAAAAACGGTATCGGCGAGGCAATGGCTTCCGGGCAAATTGCTGGCTTCCCGGTGCTTGGTGTGCGTGCAACATTGTACGACGGTAGCTACCATGACGTTGACTCTTCTGAAATGGCGTTTAAAATTGCGGGTTCTATGGCATTTAAAGAAGCTATGCGTAAGAGCGACCCTGTGTTGCTAGAGCCGATCATGAAAGTTGACGTTACTGTTCCAGAGGAATATATGGGCGATGTAATTGGCGATATCAACAGCCGCCGTGGTAAAATTGAAGGTATGGAAGCGCGCGGCAACGCGCAAGTTGTTCACGCCTTTGTACCACTGGCAGAAATGTTTGGTTACGCCACAGACCTTCGCTCTAAAACGCAAGGGCGCGGTGTATACGCAATGGAAGTAGACCACTACGACCCTGTACCAAAAAGCGTGCAAGAAAAAATTATTGCAGGCAGAAAAGAAGACTAAAAACAAAAATATGAGGAGGCTAATCCCATGGGAAAAGCAAAATTTGAACGTACAAAGCCGCATGTTAACATCGGCACCATCGGTCACGTAGACCATGGTAAAACAACCCTAACAGCCGCTATCACAAAAACGCTTTCTGAGCGTTACAAAATTACAGAGGCTGTAGACTTCGATAAAATCGACAAAGCTCCGGAAGAAAAAGCAAGAGGTATCACAATTTCTACAACTCACGTTGAGTACGAAACTCCTAACCGTCACTATGCTCACGTAGACTGCCCAGGCCATGCCGACTATGTTAAAAACATGATCACAGGTGCAGCTCAAATGGACGGTGCTATCCTTGTAGTATCTGCTACAGACGGCGTTATGAGTCAAACACGCGAGCATATCCTTCTTGCACGCCAAGTAAACGTACCAAAAATCGTTGTTTTCATGAACAAATGCGACGTTGTAGAAGACGAAGAGCTTCTTGACCTAGTAGACATGGAAATCCGCGAACTTTTGGACAAATACGAGTTCCCTGGCGACGACACACCAATTATCCGCGGTTCTGCTTTTGAAGCATTGCAAGACCCTTCAAGCAAATGGGGCGACAAAATTATCGAACTGTTTGAGCAAATTGAAGCGTTTATGCCTACACCAGAGCGCGACAGCGCAAAGCCTTTCCTTATGCCTGTAGAAGACGTATTCTCTATCACAGGCCGCGGTACAGTAGTAACAGGTCGTGTAGAGCGTGGTACACTAAAAGTTCAAGACGAGATTGAAATTGTTGGCCTTGTAGAAGAAAAGCGTAAAGTAGTTGTTACAGGTATCGAAATGTTCCACAAACTACTTGACAGTGCAGAAGCTGGCGACAACGCTGGTCTGTTGCTTCGTGGTGTGCAACGTACAGAAATTGAGCGCGGACAAGTTCTTGCAAAGCCTGGCTCTGTATCTGCTCACACGGTTTTCCAGGCTCAAGTATACGTTCTTTCTAAAGACGAAGGTGGCCGTCATAAGCCTTTCTTCAACGACTACCGTCCACAGTTCTACTTCCGTACAACAGACGTAACCGGCGTTATCAAATTGCCAGAAGGCGTTGAAATGTGTACACCAGGCGATAACATCGAAATGACAGTAGAACTTATTTCTCCTATCGCCATGGAAGAAGGTTCTCGCTTTGCTATCCGCGAAGGCGGCCGTACAGTAGGTGCAGGCGCAGTTGTAAAAATTACAAAGTAATTCAATAAATAAAAAGGAACCCTGGAGGGTTCTTTTTTTGTGTCATTTTTTGGACTTGACCGCGGGCATATTCCTGTGATATTGTCTTTGGAATATAATTATGGTGCTACAACCAAAGGAACGGTGATGTTATGCGGAAGAATATCTTCCTAAAATCGATGTGGAGGCAGCCGCTTAGGGCAGGTTTGCTGGTATTGCTTATTGGCATTGCTTCGTTTGCATTTTATCTGCGTACAGTAGAATACATAGTAGTACATGAGCAAATTAGCGCGCTTGGTAACTTGTACCGATCTATTGGGTTCATTAGGCCGGCCGGCAACTTTTGGGATGATATTTCGCCTGCGGCAGAAATTGTTAACAATAGCCCGCATGTAGAATTTGTGGACAGGCGTGTTGCGGTAGAAGGCGTTATCGAAAATATCCATATGCAAGATTTGGGGCTAAACCAATTTGGGCATCCTATCCAACGTGTGCCTATGTTGTCTAGCCCGGACTTTGGTGGTAATATGCCAGGCCTTAGCGATAACCACCACTTGCGCGTTGCAGAGTCGCTTATTTATGCTACCATTCGTGACATTCATATCCCGCCTGCGCATATGCGTAGCCCAGTATGGCTAGAGGTGCGTATTAATTATGTTTTTTATGGGCTACCGCAACATACGGTAGAGGGGTTGGTGGTGTGGATTAGGCACGAGTATGCCCTCGATGATGAACTTGGCCAGTTGCCAGCCTCCCTTGCGGGGATAGAAATTGGCGGTTCGTACTTATTGAGGACGGTATATCATATAACGCCTGCCACACCAAGCGGTTTTGTTATACCAAGGGTTAATGCCAGTAACGCGCTTGATTTGCGCCCGCTTAACAACGACGGCTTATGGTTTGCGGAATCTGGTTTTGACTTTACCATGCCGGAACTGGCACATATCCCGGAACAAATTGCCTTTTTTAACCACCATCACCGTGCTGTGCATCTTATGCCCACTACCGATATGTCTGCACTGCCTATGCTTCAGCCCTGGGCGGCATTGCGGCTTGGTTTTCTAAATTCTATTATGCCGGAAGCTATGCGTCTTATGGATGGACGCCTTCTTAACCACCGCGATCACGAGGAAGGTAATCAGGTTGCAGTTATTAGTCAAGCATTTGCGAGGAACCATGGTTTAATAATTGGTGATATTTTAGAAATTAGCATACCAGTAACGCAGCAAATTGTAGGTCTTTCGCAAACATATGGAGATTTTGTTGTGCGCGGTACACCGGAAATGGAGCCATATCATGTACTGCAATTTGAAATTGTAGGTATTTTTCACGAATTTGCGCGGGGGATTGTATTGCCTGGTGCACCATTGGTGTATATCCCTTTGTCGTTGCTGCCGGAAGGGCTTACAATTTTGCCCCCGCCATTAGGTGCAATACCCGGTTTTGATTCGCCGTATCATTTGCCAAGTATATGGTACAGCTTTGTGCTTACCGATTCACGCACAGACCAAGAATTTTTACTGGAATACGGCGAAAAGTTGGCAGAGATTGGGTTTGAGCTTGTACTTTTCGAAAGTAATTCTGCAGAGTTTTGGGCGATTATTGACCCGATGTTATTGGTGATCACTTTTAATGCAGCTGTGTTTTGGGCTGTGCTTGTACTTGTGTTGGTGTTGGTTGTATGTTTGTACTTGCAACAGCGGCGTAAAGAGATGGCAATACAACGTGCGCTTGGGTTTTCTACTGCAAAAGTGGTGTTGCGGCTTGTTGTGTCGGCGATTGTATTTGCGGTGCCTGCCATTGTAATTGGTGGTTATATTGGGTGGTCGCTTGCATTTGGTACTGCGGCTCAATCGGTTGATGCGCTAACGCATCTTGTGCCGGGTGGCTCGCTTGTGCCAATGGCCGAGTTGCCAATATCGCTGTTTATACTCATTGGCACAGGCATTCTTATAGTAATGCTCTTGATGCTTTTTGTCAGTGCCTTGTATGTCATCCGCTTCCCGGTTTTAGAGCAATTGCAGGGTGTATTAAGCAGACCAAAGAAAAAACGCAAACAAGCGGCGGTTGCCGAAGTCGACCTGCCTACACCAACAGAATTTGTCATGCCCGCGCCTGCGCCTGCAAGCGGTAGCGGAACCATTGCAAAATTACGCTGGGCAATGCGGCATATCCTGCGCTCGCCGGTAAAGTCCGCTCTTGGGGTGGTTATTGCGTTGTTCTTTGCAAAAGTGTTGGGGTGGTTGCAAGAATCTATGTTGCGTACCCAACAGGAAATTGACCGCTTGTATGAAACTACTGTTGTGTGGGGCGAAATTGTGCAAATGGATCCATTTGAGCAGTGGGGCGACCGCGAACTTGGCGACGTCATACGCCAAATTACGGTGCGGCGCATCATAGACACCGGATTTGTGGAAAATGCGTATATTGAGTCCGGGCATTCCAGGGCGTTTATTATTTCAGACGATGGCGGCGGGTTCCCGGATAATTGGTACGAAATAATTGGCTACAACCGCCGGTTGCCGCTGTGGCAAAACTTCCATACTATGAACTTCTTATTTGCGGCCAACGACTTGGAGCGGCTCATTTACCTTAATACTTTTGACGAGGAACAGGGCTTGCAAATAGAATTTGCGCCAGGCTTCACCTATTCGGACTTTGTGTATAGGGGTGGCAGGATACCCGTGCTTATGCCGCAATCGATAATGGCGCAGCGCGGTATAAACCTTGGTGATAACATTTTTATTGGCTATACGCCGCTATTTCCTTCTGCGTGGTTTGGCAGGGAGGCTGTGGTTATTGGCATACACAATGGACATATGGCAAGAGAATCTGCACGGAATGCACCATTTATCCCGCTAGATTATTTTGAAGATATTATGGGCGCAATGACCATGTACACCACCTACAACTTTACAATTGACACCGCACACAACCGCGATATTCTTTATGTGCGCGAAACGCTTGAAAACCTTGTGCGTGGCAATTCCGGGCTTTTAACCCTTAGGATGTTCCTTGCAGACCAGTCGCTTATGAACATGGTTAGTATTGCAGGCCAGACATTGCTAATGCTGCAACTTGTGTACCCCATTGCGGTTGGCGCGGCGATATTTATTGCTGGGGGGCTTGCGGTGCTGCTTATGCTACAGAATGCAAAACGCGCTGCAACGCTGCATGTATTGGGTGCAACGAAGCGCAAAACGGTTATGGTCTTGTTTGTAGAGCATTTGATTGTATGTATTGCCGGTTTTATACCCGGTATTGTGATATTGGCACTGATGGGTGTGACATTTAGCATACCGTTGATTATATCGCTTGCGATATACCTAGCGGGCGTGTTTGCCGGTGCGATTGGCGGCGCGGTTTTGGTCGTGCGCAAAGAGCCACTGGAACTGCTGCAAGTAAAAGAATAGGAGTGGATTGTGATGTTGCGACTAGAAAATGTAAGCTATCGCTATAAAAATGGTGACAGAGATGTGCTAAAAGAACTTTCTACAGAATTTACACCGGGGTATATGCACGCCATTGTTGGGCCTTCCGGCACAGGGAAAACAACGCTGCTGTCCATAATGGCGGGGCTGTGCCTGCCGACCGATGGTGTTGTGTGGATAGGTGACAAGGATCTTTCTAAAATAGACTTAAACCAGTACCGCCGCGAAGATATAACAATGATATTCCAATCGTTTCACTTGTTCCCATTGCTTACGGCGTTAGAAAACGTTGCCTATCTAATGGAAAACAGCGGTGTAAAACGCAAAGATGCCGAAGCCCGCGCAAAAGAATTGCTTAATATCGTAGGGATAGACGATAGCAAGCACGGCCGCTACCCCGCGAACCTGTCTGGGGGCGAGCAACAGCGCGTGGCTATTGCGCGTTCGCTTTCTACCGGCGCGCGCATCATACTTGCAGACGAACCCACAGGTAATTTGGATATGGTGAATAGTGACGCGGTGGTTAATATTTTGCAGAACCTGGCGCATAAAGAGGGCTATTGTGTGATAGTGGTGACGCATAACAATGCTATTGCAGATGTTTCTGACATGGTGCTGCGTATGGCAGACGGGGCGATTGTGGAGCAGAGGTTTGTGAATGTGTAGAGAGAATGAGGATAGACCCATCATTTCTGGCCTGCAAAAGTTGGTCATTCCGCGCTTGACGCGGAATCTAGCCGTTTTGTTGTTAATTTGCGTAATACCTGTGCTTGCTGCTTGTGGAGGAAGAGCAATGCAGGAAGAGGAAGTTGTGCAACCGCTGCGTGATGTATCCCGTGCGCCGTCGCATGTTACAGCGTCGCGGGACACATCAATGCAGTCACCGCCACCGCATATTATGGAGCAGTTGAATTTCGATTTTGAGTGGGAGTCCGAGCTGTCCAGCGGGCATATATTTTTGTACGGCGAGTTCCACGGCTGCGGTGTTACAATGGCGCGACAGCTTGAAATATGGGGTGATTATTACCACAACTACGGTATGCGCCATCTTTTTTTAGAATCAGCTTATTTTACTGCTCAATTTCTTAATATGTGGATGCAAGCAGACGATGATGAAATACTTTTGATGTTATCTGGTTATTGGGTAGGAACGTCACTTAATAACCCATACACACTTGCATTTTTTAGAACCATTAAGAGCGACTTCCCCAAAACCATCTTTCATGGTACAGACGTTGGACATCAAAGTGATACCATTGGCGAACGTTTTTTGGTATATCTGATTAACAATGACTTACGACAAACAGAATCTTACCGCCTAACTAGAGAGAATATTGCACAGTATAGGCGTTTTAGGGAAGTAAGTAGTCATGCTATACGCGCCTATTACAAGCCGCAAAATTTTGTGCGCGAATTTGACAGGCTGGTTGACCAAGATATAATGGCGTTTCATGGTATGGCACATGTTGAGCTTGCGGGCTACTTTTTAAGTATGAATGGCCTGCCCTCCATGGCAACTACTTTGCGCAATCGCTATCGTAGCGCGTTGCATACTTTTGATATGACAGACGCGAGGTCACTTCCTGTGCCGATGAGCGCACCTTTGCTACGCCCAAATTATAGGGGCGACGTCATTAACGTAAACGGGGTAGATTTCTATGCTACACATTTTGGCGTGCATACATTCAGTACTATTGATATAGTCGCCCGCGAATTTTGGCGGTTAGAGGACGCATACGAAGTCTTCAGCGACAACGAAGTCACTCGCTCTGTTCTGCTATTCGACAACTTTCCTATGTTTGTGGAAGCAGGGCAGGTTTTTGTAGTCGATATACACTATCGCAATGGCACAGTAGGCAGGTACTTTTACCGTGCCAGCGGTTTTTACTTAATTGACCGCCCGGCAGCGCAAAGGATTGTACTGTAATTAAATAAAAACACAATGCACAATGGTATTGTGTTTTTTTATACATTGTTTTTTAGGAGGCATATACATATGAGCCGTCGCAGGGCTGTGGCAACACTCAAAAAAAGCGGGGTGCTATGCTTTGGCGTACAAATGCGGCAAAACCTTTCTGAAAAAATTAGCATCACATTCGATTTTGAGAAAAACACCATCGCTATCAAGCCAGACCAAGCACAAGGTTTTAAACTTGCGAAAAACGGAGAGGTAAAACTGCCGGACATAGCCACAGCGTTACAGCACCAAGGAGTCCAGCTGCCCGTAACCTTTTTATTTTCGTATGAAAACGACGACGCCTGCTGGAAAGGGTACGTTGTGCCGCCAATGCGTAAAGCCGCTACAATGCAATTGGACGAAACAATCGTTTCAGACTACTGCAATTCTATGCTTATCGCATATAGATGGCTGACGAATATGCTGGTATATAGCCATGCAAAGACCACGCCTATTGAAGACCGCCGCGCGATAGCAAGCTTGGCACTTTGGGAGGCGATTTGCAATTATACGCCAATACATGGGGCGTTTAAAGCGTATTTGCTCAAAGAAATTAAAGCCGAGCTGGTCGAGCAAAATAGACATTATGTAAAACATTCGCCATATAACTATCTTCCTCTTGATGCTTCGGCATATGGAGGTGATACGGAAAGCCCAATAATTTACGATTTCCTGTTACGCCGTTACAAAAATGAGATGGTGGCTGCAGAAGATAAAATGCATATGGATACGTTTTGCGCTAATTGCCTTGGCGCGCGTGAAAGAAAAATACTTAGAATGTTGACAAGCGGATATACCGAAATTGAAATATTAGATAAGTTTTGCATGACGCAATCGGAGCTGTATGATTGCTGCAAGAGCATGGGCAATAGATGGACGTTGTTTAAGTAATGTAGTGCATTTTAATTTTACCTTCCTACAGCTTCCCCTACATATACTTTGTACAATAACCTAAACTCGCGCGATTTTTTTTGTGAAAGCGGTACAATGCTTCCGTCGTTCATAAAAACGCTATAATTCTTGATACTTGTAATATGCGCCAAGTTTACAATAAAGCTTTTGTGCGGCTGGGTAAACCCATGCCCACCCACCATGGCAAGTACATTGTGCAAACTGTCATTGCAAATATACTCGCCATCTGTGGTGACGATTTTTATCTTGCGATTGTAAAACTCGAAAAATAATATTTTTGCAAGCGCGATGCTTTTTACACCCTTGTTGGTCAAAAATTCGATGGCCATGCGGATGGTACTGCGGCTGGCTTGGAAATGTAAAAAATCCAGCATCATATCAATTTGCGTGTCCAATACGCATGTTATATCGTTTACAAAAGTGATAAACCCAAATTGCGAAGTTTTTGCCATGTCGCCGGGGGTAAGTTGTTGTGTGTTTTTCATTTGCTGCATAAAAATATCCATATCACATATGTTTGCAAAGCTTATGTCGTATTTGCTATGGCTATTTAAAATGTCGTCAATTGTGGCCAGCTTTGTAAAGTCGCAGTCTTTTCCAAGTGCTTGTAAAATCTTTGCCTCGATAGCTATTTGGCTGTTTGGGCAATTACATATCGCAACGTTTAACAAAATATCAACTCCCGCTTATCTTGAACAGGCTATAAAAATAGTCTTTTTTGTCGTACAATTCGGCAAAAGTGCCGCTCTCTACAAGCTCACCATCGCGCATAACCAAAATGCCGTCGCATTTTTCCAAAAGATTGCGGGTGTAGCGGTGCGTTACAAAAATGCATGTGAGGTCGCTGGCTTCTATCAGCGACTTTTCTATACTGTATGCGGTTTCATTGTCTAGGTTTGCGGTTGCTTCGTCAAGCATTATCACGCGGCTGCCCTTAATGAGTGCGCGTGCGATGGCAATGCGCTGGCGTTCGCCACCGGAAAGTAACTTACCGCCTTCGCCCACGTTTGTGGTGCTATCTACAAGCCCTGTAAGCTGCGCCCGCCCGATAACGCTGTTGTAATCGGCATTGGAATATGCGTTATAAAGTGTAATATTATTGCGTAAGGTGTCATCTAGCAAAAACACATTTTGGTGCATCAGTGCAAGCTGTTGATATAAACTATCACGGTTTATATCACGGATTTCGCACCCGCCCACGGATATCTTACCCTGGTAGTTGTCAAAATACCCTGCAATTGCCCGCAACAGCGTAGATTTTCCGCTACCACTGCCGCCAACTATTGCATATTTGCCGTTTGGTTTAAATGTGTAAGAAATATTTTTTATTGCAAGGTTTGTTTTTTGTATTGACGGTTGCTTCATTACGTTGCTTATGGCATCGGTAGACATTTTTGTGCCGTCCAGAATGGTTGCATCTTTTGCGTCAATGCCAAGGTCTGCCAATATTTCGTCCAGGCTTTTGCCATTGGTTTGTATCATTTTTATTTGCGGCTTTTTGTGGTTCTGTTCTGGTTTGCTGGGTGTTGGCAGCGCGTAACCAAACGACACATCGTCCAATATAATACCATGACTAAAATCAGCGGTGTTTTCCTGCGGCAGCGTGGCTGCCGGTTGCATAATTGCTAACACATTGTCGCGTACATCTTTGGTGGACTTTATACTTGCCACGCTTATAGCAAGGTATTGCATGGGGCCAATGACGCTGCCCGCAAGCCCGGATATTGCAATAACCGCGCCAATTGTAATATGCCCCGTTATTACAAAATAACCGGCTACAAGAAAAGTAAGTATCGACGTTGCAATCATAAACGTAGCCGACAATGCCCCCATTTGCATATTCACCTTACCTGCAATATATCTCGCGCTTTCGGCATCTTGGGTAGCTTCTGCAAACTTGCCGCCAATGTTTTTTTCTATCCCAAAGGTTTTTATAACCTCAAACCCCATTAAGAAATCTTTCACTTTTTCGTTTAAGACTGCTAGTTTTTCCATGTGTACCATATTGGTTTTTGCAAGCTTTTTGCCAAACAATAACGGCAAAACCATTGGCGTAGACGACAGTACAATAGCAATTATTGCGTTAACCGGGCTAAGGAAAAACATGGCCACAACTGCAAATATAATGGTAACAATAAATTTTGCAACTTCTAAAATACCGTTAATATACTTGCCATAGATCATTTGAAGATCGTTGTTAATAAGCGAGATATACTTTGCGCTGTTAGCTTGGTTAAAGTCCGCAATGCGTTTTGTTAAAATTGCAGAGAAGACATCACTTTTAAGCTTTAATGTCGTCTTGTACGAGTAGTATGCCGTAGCCTTTGTATATGCCCACATGAATACATAGAACAATATAATTGCTGCAATGCTCACATATGTGGCAGTTACAAGGTTTGCCATTTCGCCAGAGGCTATGGAGTCTATAACAAACATTGTAAAAAACGAAATGGAAGTTGCCATCCCTTGGGCAAGCACCCCAAGCACAAGAATTGCCGCAAATAACTTGGGGTGTGCAAAAATGTACCGCTTCATTATTTGTCGACTTTCATGACTTGCACCTTAGAAAGGTCAACATCTGTAATACCGTTGGCGGCAAGGATTGCTGCAATGTCTGGCTGGCCATTTTCGTCCAGTGGCACATCTGTTACCTCAATTATTTTTGCATCTTTTGGCAACTCTGTTTTTTGTTTGTTAAAAAATTTGAACATAGTGTTCTTCCTCTCCTTTAGGTTGGTAGAACCACTATAATTGCAGTGTTTGTACGGCGCAATGGGTTTAGCACAAGGTACAGGATTGTGGGATAAGATACAGGAAAATATGTAGCCAAGCACACGATTGCTATATGCGCCCACATTTGATATAGTCTTAGGAAAATGTCATTTTATATAGGTAAGGAGTACCCGCATGACCTTTGACGACCCGACCCTATACAATAACCGCGAATTAAGCTGGCTGGCTTTTAACGAGCGCGTTTTAGAAGAAGCGCAAGACAAAACCAACCCGATAATGGAACGGCTAAAGTTTTTGGCAATTTCGGCCTCTAACTTAGACGAGTTTTTTATGGTGCGCGTGTCCAACCTTTTACGTAACGAAAGAGTAGACCCTTCGGGGCTAACGCACAAAGAGCAACTTACCGCCATATATTCGCGTGTGCATGACATGGTGCAAAAACAGTACTCGTGTTTTACGCGCAGCATTATCCCTGCGCTGGAAAAGGAAAATATCCGTTTCCTAGACTATGCTCAGTTAAGCGAAGCGCAAAAAATGCAGGTGGATACTTATTTTAATAAAGTGCTGTACCAGGTGCTTACCCCTATGGCGATAGACCAAAGCCGCCCGTTCCCAACCATAAACAACCGCGCGGTAAACATATTTGTAGAACTGGCACCAGACCAAGACGCCGCCGCTGTACATGCCGTAGAATGGGATACAAAAGACTTCCGCTGGCGCATAGTAGAAAAGGTCACAAAAGGACCTAAATATGCGGTTGTACAAGTGCCTACCGTTGTATCGCGCGTTGTACCTGTTTTGACAGAAGAACCCGGGGCAAGGCACTACATTTTGCTTGAGAATATCCTGCTGGAGCATATCGGCAAGCTGTTTTTAGGGCATACGGTAACACGTACCGCGCTTTTGCGCGTCACCCGCAATGCAGACTTGGAAATTGATGAGGAAGAAATTGAAGACCTGCTGGACGAAGTTACGCGCTCTGTCAAAGGGCGGCGCTGGGGTGACCCTGTGCGCATCGAAGTAACAAAGGGCATTGGCAAACCTGCCATGCAATTGTTCGAGAAGGCACTGGGTATCACCTACGACAAAACATATGAAGTTAAAGGGCCGTTAGACCTTGCCGCGTGGATGGGTTTTGCTACAGACCCCGATTTTGCACATCTACAATATATGCCAGCACCGCCACGCCACTGTCCCGCATTTGTAAACCGGGAGAGCATGTTTGACGTGATACGCAGCAAAGATGTCATTGTTAGCCACCCGTATATGTCGTTCGACTGCGTAACGCGCTTTGTATGCGAGGCGGCAACCGACCCCAACGTGCTGGCAATCAAGCAGACGCTTTATAGGGTAGGGGGGCAGTCGCCAATTATCCGCGCGCTTATTCAAGCGGCGGAAAATGGCAAGCAAGTGACCGTTCTTGTGGAATTAAAGGCACGTTTTGACGAGGAGAACAATATAAACTGGGCAAAACTTTTAGAAAAGTCTGGCGTGCATGTTGTGTATGGGCTTACAGGGTTAAAGACGCATTGTAAAATATGCCTTGTCGTGCGCCGCGAAGAGAGCGGCAATATACGTCGTTTTATTCACTTGGGCACAGGCAACTATAACGAAACTACCGCAAAAATATATACCGACCTGGGGCTTTTTACATGCAATGAGGCTTTTGGGCAAGATGCCTCTGTATTATTTAATGTACTCACCGGTTATGCAAAAGCAACAGAATGGAACAAATTTGCCGTCGCACCTATCACTTTGCGTTCTGCCTTCGAAGCGTTAATAGAGCAGGAATGCAAAAATGCTCAAGAGGGCAAGCCTGCGGCAATCTCTGCAAAAATGAATTCGTTGACCGATATCGAGATAATAAAAAGACTGTATAAAGCCTCGCAACTTGGGGTAAAAATACGCTTACTTGTGCGTGGTATGTGCTGCCTGAAACCGGGAGTTTCCGGTGTTAGCGACAATATCACCGTTTCCAGCATTGTAGACCGCTACCTGGAACACAGCCGCATTTTTATTTTTGAAAATGGCGGCAACCCCAAAGTTTATCTTTCCAGCGCAGACTGGATGAGCCGTAACCTTAACCGCCGTGTAGAGATTATGTTCCCTATAGAAAATACTGAACTTAAAGCAGAAATTACAGCAATTTTGGAGCTGTCTTTAGGCGATAATGTAAAGCGGCGCGAAGCAAAACCGGACGGCACATATCACCGCCCAAGCCGCAGAGGGCGCGCGAGTGTGCAGTCGCAGCTTGCGTTGCATAAAATTTTTTAACTTTCCCCAGGGGTGTAAAATATGTTTGAACCATCTGAAATTCAAAAGTTGACCATTGTAAAAGATAAGATACTGGAACAAACCAATGTGCTGGCAATCGGGCTTTCTAAGCACAAGAACGAAGTGCTGCAGGCACGCAACGAAATGTGGCGCGAGGCACGCATTGTTATACGCGATTTTGATGACGTTGCAGACCTTTCCATTTTTGCAGAAGAAGTTTCGCGGCACGAGAAGCAATACGAGGCGTCCAGCAAGCAACTTACCAAGCTTAAAAAAATGCTCAACGAGCCATATTTTGCCCGCATAGATTTTGTGGAAGAAGGCTACAGCGATGTGGAGCAAATTTACATTGGCAGGTACTCGCTTTTTGATGAAACAGCAAAAATGTTTCATGTGTACGACTGGCGTGCGCCCATATCGTCGTTGTATTACGATTATGGCGTGGGTGCGGCAAGCTTTGACGTACCCGGTACAGGCGGCACAATTGCTGGGGAGGTTACGTTAAAGCGGCAGTATCAAATCGAAAAGGGCGAGCTTGCCTATCTGTTCGACAACGACATTGCTATAGATGACAAAATTTTGCGGCGCGAGCTATCAAAATCTGCCGATGCAAATATTAAAGTCATTGTAAACACAATCCAGGCAGAGCAAAACAAGGCGATACGCGCGGCGGCACATACAGTGTTGGTGCATGGGCCTGCGGGCAGCGGCAAAACTTCTGTTGGGCTGCACCGCCTGGCTTATTTATTGTATCGCGACAGGAATGTTATAAACTCGTCAAAAGTGCGGATATTCTCGCCAAGTCCTGTGTTTGCATCCTATATTGCGGGTATTATCCCCGAACTTGGCGAGGACGATGTGATTAACATGGACTTCCCTGCGCTTATAAAGGACAAGGCAAAGGACAAACGCCCTTTCTACGGCTTTTATCAACAAATTGACTATGTTGTTAGTCATTTGAAGGATAAGACGGGCGACCACCGCATGTTGTGGCTAACACACAAATATTCCCCGGCTTTCCTGGATAGCTTGGAAGCATTTATTGCAAATTACGCACCGTCGTTTGAAGATGTGCAATTTAATACAGACGTGGTTTGCCGCAGTAAGCGGCTAAAAGACCTGTATCAAGACCGTACCGCCAGCAGCACATTAAAAAGCAAAACAGAGCGCGCACTTACATTTGTAGACCGTGCGTATACGGAATACTTTGCCGCAAACCGTATGGCAATTACGGAGCTTTTTAACGATATCTACGACGATAACTTTAGCGACCATGAAATCCGCATTAAATTTGAAGAAGAAAAAAGCATTGTAATGCGCGACCTGCGCAGCCGTTTGCGCCCGCGTGCAGCAAAATTGTACGGCAAGTTTTTGAAAGAATATGCGCGTAAGCATGGTTTGCCTTACGGCTTTGCAAAACAGCAGTTGGAAACGGAAATGCTGTATTACGAAGACGCGTTGATGCTTTTTTATATCGACATTTTGACAGGGCAAGTGCTGCAGGACAAAATCGTAAAACATATCCTGTTGGACGAGGCGCAAGATTTGAGCCATCTGCACCATCGTATACTTGCCAAGCTGTATGTCGCCAGCAATTTTACCGTTTTGGCAGACGCAAACCAAGCACTTTACTCGCATATTAGCCTAACCAGCATAAGCGAGTTGCAAAGCCTGTACCCTACGGCGCAGGATATCCCGCTAACCAAAAGTTACCGCTCTACTTTTGAGATTAACAATTTTGCGGCGCAGTTTTTGCAAAACCCAAACCCAAGTGCGTCTTATACGCGGCATGGCGACGCGCCGCAAATTATGCAAACCACGGACGAAATTGCTACAACGCTGGAGGTTATCAAAAACCTGCCGGAAAGCTATACCACGGTTGGTATATTGCTACCCACGGCAGCGCAAGCACAGGCGTTTTATACAAAATTGGAAAAGGCATTCCCGCGTGGTAGTGCCAGGACACGCCCCTTGCAGCTTATAAGTACCGAGGACAGCGATTTTGCACCGGGCGTGATGGTTATGGCCGTGCCGTTTGCTAAAGGGCTGGAATTTGATGCTGTCATTTGCCCCGGGTATGGTAGCGAGCGGTTTAGCGGCGAGCTTGGCGACAGGCTTATGTATTTGATATGTACAAGGGCGTTGCATAAGTTGTTTCTGTTACGCTTATAGCCTTGTCATTCCAGGGTGCGTTTTGCACCCTTAATTTAGGCTAAAAACCCTGCGTGAAAGCTTTCTTGTCAGTACAGGATTTTCAATAATATCACAACACCATTGACTAAATGCACCTATTGCGTTATATATTAAGTGACATAGGTTGCAAAGAGAATAAATAAACTCGAATAATAGGAGGTCTTGTTATGGCACAAACAACATTCAGTGTTCGCATGGATTCCGAGGTGAAAAAACAACTGGATGATTTTTGTTCGCAAGTTGGCATGAATACTACGGTTGCCTTCAACATGTTTGCTCGTGCGATTCTGCGCGAGAAACGCCTGCCGTTTGAAGTAACTACAGAAACTGACTCGTTTTACAGCGAAAGTAATCTTGCGCACCTGCGCCGTGGAGTTGCTGCCCTTAATAACGGCATGGGAATCGAAAGAGAAATAATCGAGGTGGGCGAATGAAAGTAATATGGTTCGAAGAGGCTTGGGATGATTACCTTTATTGGCAAACCCAAGACAAGAGGACCATTAAACGCATCAATCAGCTTTTGCAAGACACAAAACGCAATAATTTTTCTGGTATTGGAAAGCCTGAGCCGCTAAAAGGTGAATTTAGCGGCTTTTGGAGTAGGCGGATTGATGGAGTGAATCGTTTTGTGTACCGCATTAGAGATGGATGCCTTGAAGTCCTGTCTTGCAAAGGGCATTACGATTAAAACTTATATTAAAAATGGACTGGGCGCGAATACTAAAGTATTCATCAGAAAACAAGTAAAGGAATTTTGAGATATAAGTTATATGAGCCGCAAAGCAGTATTATAACTGATACATGAATCTAAAAAACCATACATTGGCGTTGTATTGGCATATAACAAATGTTGCTCGGGCTATAAAGCCTAGAAAACAAGCGGTTTTGAGCATTAGGCAATTGTATCAAAGTTATTGTCAATACGGGCTTAACCTGGAATCTAGCCATTTTTATTTACTGGAGGATACTCAATGATACACCTAGCAGACAATTGGCGCGACTACAATCTTTTGGACGCGGGCGGCGGCGAAAAATTAGAAAAATGGGGCGATGTCACTGTTGTGCGGCCAGACCCGCAAGCGTTTTGGCCGCGTTCTACCAAGGCGGACTGGGACAAAATAGATATGTACTATCACCGCAGTAAGGCAGGCGGCGGGCATTGGGAAATTAAAAGCGACAATGTACCCGACGCATGGGCGATAGGTTACAAAGGGCTAAAATTTCATATCCGCCCAACCGGGTTTAAACATATGGGGCTTTTCCCAGAGCAGGCTGTAAACTGGCAGTGGCTTGGCGAAAAATTGCAAAAAGGTGACAAAGTGCTTAACCTTTTTGCCTACACAGGTGGCGCGACTGTCGCGTGCCTAAAAGCCGGTGCAAATGTAACCCACATAGATGCCGCAAAAGGCATGAACAAATGGGCAAAAGACAATATATCCCTTTCTGGGCTTGGGGGCGTGTCGCACCGTATTATGGAGGACGACGCGCTCAAATTTGTGCAGCGCGAAGCGCGGCGTGGCAGTTTTTACGACGGCATTATTATGGACCCGCCCGTTTTTGGGCGCGGCCCCAGCGGCGAAATGTGGAAGCTGGAAGAGCGCCTGTACGAGCTGGTAGAAGCTTGCGCACGCATACTGTCGAAGCGGCCAAAGTTTATACTTATCAATGCGTATACCGCCGGGTTTGCCCCAACGGTGTATGGTAATATTCTTTCGATTATTGCAGACAGGGCAAAACTTGGCGGTACGGTTAGCGTTGGTGAAATTGGGCTACCGGCAAAAAGTGGCGTGGTATTGCCGTGTGGTATGTATGCAAGGTGGGAGAAGTGACAATTCACTAGGACAAAGTCTTAGACATTTTCCTAGTGAATTGACCGATAGTTTGGTATATAGTAGGCGCAAGTCAAGAGGCACCACCCTTACAACCCTCTCTACCACCGGCACTAACGACAAACGATAGCTTCGTCCCTGCGTATAGCCCCCGGTTTTATGATTGCCGTTGTATGTGCGTTTTTACCTTGTAGACTTGCAGGAAAGATATGTTTAATTATTATTAAAGTTTGGCAAGCATTGTTAGATTTATCGCGCGCGGCGATACTTGTCCAATTTGCAGTTTTTAATAGATTAGCCTCTATCTTTCCAAACGTGTTGGTCGTTTTACCAAAAGTTTATGTATATGAGGATTCCTGTTAGCAATTTAATTTTTGCTAGTCCGAAAGCGAGACCGAAACGCACGGCTTTAGGTGCGTTCTCGGGCGAAGTTTGAGGCAGCAAAAAGTTAATT
>Ga0123352_10000536_pt1 | contig 45982 bp, 39 predicted proteins | sample TergutLab28metaG_FD_89700 | JGI IMG/M metagenome (GOLD analysis project Ga0123352, IMG submission 89700) | Labiotermes labralis P1 segment gut microbial communities from Petit-Saut dam, French Guiana - Lab288 P1 | ecosystem: Host-associated > Arthropoda: Insects > Digestive system > Gut ... | reverse complement strand
ACCTTCTTGTCGATGCATATTAAAAATTCTTGAAATACGTTCAGTATTTCTGCAAATTTTTGCCTCGATTTACACAAAACCTGCTGAAAATCTGTGCATTCCCGATAGTGGGAACACACCCTAAATTCCAAAAACAAACGGTATCAAAGCAACTATTAGAATAAATGCCAAAATGTTAAACAAACCACCAAGTTTAACGTAATCCATAAATCTATATCCCGCAGTTAGTGTCATAGTAATCGGCGGGGTAGAAACCGGGGTTGCATAACCTATATTAGTAGCTACTGCAACAATCATTACAGCAGCTTTAATATCGAAACCAACTTCCATCGCCGCAAAACCGGCAATTGGTACTAAAATAGAAGCGGCGGCTGTGCTAGACATAAAATTTGTCATTATCATCGAAACGAAAGTGAGTGACGCTAATAAAAGCCACAGATTTAAGTTTTCGCCCAAAATGTTTATCATTCCAGTCGCTATCATCCTGCCTGCTCCGCTTTGTTCCAGACCTGCTGCAAAGCCAAATGAACAGCCCATAATTACTACTGTTGTCCAGTCCATTTTTTCAAAAACTCTTTTTTGCGATATACATCCGGTAACAACGGTCATAGCAGCACCTGTCATGGCAACAACACCCATCGACCAAAGCCCGGATATAAATCCGATTATACAAAAAATTAGAATTCCTAAGGAAATACACATTTTAACAACGCTTTTAGGGGATTCAACAACTTTTCCCCCGGTATTTGATTTTGTGACATCACTTTCTACTTCTTCAAAATCAAAAATCTTTTTTTGCAGTTTCATCCCAACTGTTAAAAAGAAAACTAGCAGAAGAATCAGCATAGGAATTCCAAATTTACTTACTTCAAAAAAGCTCATTTGCTCATGACCGCCTTCAATAAGAAAACCTTGAGCGATAAGTTGAGGCGGTGAACCAACAAGCGTTATGCCGCCGCCGACACATACTGCAATTCCAACCATTAAAAACGAGTTTTTCTTCGTTAGCTTACCTTTTGACGCTGCAATCGCAGAAGCGGCAATCGGAAGCATAAGCGCAGCAGTTGCGCTGTTGTTCATAAATAACGAAATAACAGTCGTAACCAGTATGATAGCGATAGTAAATATTTTTTCATTCGTTCCGACTACTGCAATAATCTTTTCGCCAATTACTTGAGCAACTCCTGTTTCAAAAAGTGCATTTCCAACGATAACCATCCCGACTATTAAATAAACCATATCATTTCCAAATCCTGCAAAGGCTGTGTTCATAGGGATAACGCCAAATATTGCAAGTGCCAAACATGCTAAAATTGAAGTTGTAGCTATGGGAATACGTTCCGTCATGTATAAAACTAGCATAACACCCATGATGATTAATGCAATAGTGCTTGTGTCTAACCTGGTGATTAATGCGATGATGCTTTCGATCAAATTGTAACACTCCTCTTTCGTTTAAACCCGTCTTTATTAGCATAAGACGGCAGAAGCAACGGAGATATAACTTCACTTTTTATCCCGGCCTCTGTAATTTCCTTTTCATATTTTTCCACATGTTCAATAGATAATTCAGAAATTTTCACATTTTTGCATTTAACAGCCGCATTTCTACCGGCACTTCGTCCAAAAACAATAATATCAAGCAAAGAATTACCCATTAATCGGTTACGCCCATGAATACCTCCAACAGCTTCACCGGCAACAAATAAATTATCTATATTTGACATTCCATCAATATTAATTTTTATACCGCCGTTTTGGTAGTGCAGTGTTGGATAAACCAAAATAGGCTGTTCCCGCATATCAATACCGTACTTCATAAACATACGAAGCATAGCAGGGATTCCTTTTTCTATTGTGCCTTTTCCACGAACTATCTCGATCATAGGAGTATCAAGCCAAACAGCCGAACCATGCGGCGTTTGAAGCCCTTTACTGTTTGTAGTGCATTCTCTGATAATTGAAGCTGATGTAACATCCCGTGTTTCAAGAGGATGCATAAACGCTTCGCCTTCGGCATTTATAAGCATAGCACCTAGTGCTCTAACCTTTTCAGTAACTAAGCATCCAAAAATTTGTGTCGGAAACGCCGCACCGGTTGGATGATATTGCAATGTATCAGGATATATAAGCTCTGCACCAACACGATAAGCAAGAATCAGTCCATCTGCTGTTGCACCATAATGGTTTGAAGTTGGAAATTTTTGGTAATGCAAACGCCCTGCCCCGCCGGTCGCTACTATAATCGTTTTCGCACGAGCAACATGATATTCACCTGTTTCCATATTAACAAGCACTGCCCCGGCAGCTTTTCCATCGGTGTCAAGAATTAATTCAACTGCCGCTGTAAAATCAACAACGGGTATATTACGATTAAAGACTTCATCCCTTAAGGTGCGCATAATTTCTGCACCGGAATAGTCGGCGCAAGCGTGCATTCGTTTGCGTGATGTACCCCCGCCGTGTGTTGTTATCATCGTCCCATCAAGTTCTTTATCAAACATAACACCAAGGTCATTAAGCCACTTAATAGCCCCCGGTCCATCATTGACTAATTTTTTAAGAAGCTCCGGCTGTGCCGCAAAATGTCCGCCGCCAAAGGCATCAAGATAATGCTGTGCAGGTGAATCATTTTCTTTATCTGCCGCTTGAATGCCGCCTTCTGCCATCATAGTATTAGCATCGCCAATACGCAGCTTCGTGACAATCATAACGTTTGCGCCGCATTCATGGGCCTCTATCGCCGCCGCAGAGCCTGAACCGCCGCCGCCTATTACTAAAACGTCAACATCATAGTCGATTTTATTTAAATCAATATTTTCATCTTTAATTCTGCTTCGCCCTTCAAGCAGTGCCGCTAATTCATGAGGAACATTTTCTCCCTTATTAGCACCAACTCTTAAAGCAGCAAATTCTTCCTGCTTAAAATCCGGATGATAAGTTTTAAGCAAACCCTCTTTTTCCTCAGCAGTCATCCTGCGGAGTTCCATATTAATTCTTGATGGTCTTGAAGCTTCAACCTTTTGGATAGATGCAAGCATCTCAGCTGTATACATACTCGCTCCTCCTATTTCTCAATCTCTCGATTGTTATATAATTCTTTAATTTCATCAATTGGGCGGTTCATAAGCTCTTCAATTAAAGATTCAAAGTTTCCTTTTTCGATTTCTTCTACACGCCTTTCAACATGTTCAGAAGGTGAAGCTATATATTTGCCATAAAGTCTGCGTGTTAAAAGACCTACTTGCGGATGAGATATCCCCGCCGGGCATCTTGACGAGCAAATCCCGCACATAACACAGTCAAATGACTCTTTTGCACATTTTTCGTATTCGCCTCTTTGCGCATAGGCGATATATTGCATAGTGTTAAGCTCCTGCGCACAGCTTTTTGTGCAAGCATTACAGCCTATACAACTATAAACTTCCGGGTAAAGCTGCATAATAATACGTTCGTCCGGTCTAGCCGTCTCTATGTCAAAAGGCTGCTTAACAAGTGGGAAAAACGGAAGCGTTGCGATATACATATTGTCCATTGCTTGCTCTTGACAAGCGAGAGCCGTTTTAAGCTCCTTATCGCCTTTTACACGATATATGGTCGCACATGCACCACAAAATCCACATCGACAGCCGCATCCTCTTACAAGTTTGTATCCGGCATATTCCATAGCGCTCATAATCGTAGCTCCGGCAGGAACTTCATATTTCTTTCCAAATATAAAGACATTTATTTTATCTTCCATAACTTGGCATCCCCTCTTCTAATATTCATCAGGCAGTTTAGCAAGGTCATCACAACGAAAGACAGGACCATCTTTACACACATATTTAGAGCCGATATTACATCTGCCGCATTTGCCTATACCGCATTTCATACGCAGCTCCATCGTTGTATAGATTTTCGTACTATCAAACCCCATTTCTTCCAAAGTTTTAAGCACGAACTTTATCATAATAGGCGGACCGCATACAAGTGTTGTCCGATCAGGCGTAAATTTAAGAGACTTGACAAAGCCCGGAACAAAGCCAACATTACCATCCCAGCCTTCTTGCTCACGATCAATGGTAAGGTGTACTTTAACTCCATTTTTACTATCCCATTCATTTTCGATTTCTTTACGGAAAACCAAGTCATCGGCAGATCTCGCTCCGTATACGATATCAACCTCTCCATAATTTTCACGATGATCTCTTACATAGTTAATAACCGAACGTAAAGGCGCAAGCCCTATACCGCCTGCTATAAATAGAATATCTTTGCCTTTTAAGTCATCTTCGACAGGAAAAGCATTACCATAAGGACCTCGTACGGTTATTTGCTGCCCAATCTCTGCCAAATGCAACCAGTCTGTTAAAACTCCCGCTTTTTTAATGCTGTATTCCATAAACTCCTTGTTAGTTGGTGAAGAGCATATCGAAAACATAGCCTCCCCTACTCCCGGAATTGACAACATAGCACACTGCCCGGGCATATGTGGAAAAACAACCCCGCCATTTAAAGCAGTAACGCTAAAAGTCTTAACATCCGGCGTTTCGTCACGGATATCGGTTATTATGCCAAGTTTTGGGATAAGTGCTTCTTTATTATTCAATTTACTTCATCCCTTCGTATTTTAATGCTTTCGCCACCTTAACAATATTCATCGAAATCGGGCATTTTTGAACACATCTGCCACAGCCGACACAAGCATAAGCCCCATCATTATTTTCAGGGAAATAAACAAGTTTGTGCATGTATCTTTGCCGAAAACGCTCAAGCAGGCTAGTACGTGGATTTCCATGCGCCATCAGCGTAAAATCATAATACATGCAAGAATCCCAACATTTAATCCGATGTATTTCCTTGCCTGTATCAAAATCTTGGATATCGTAGCAGTGACAAGTCGGGCAATTAAATGTACAAGTGCCGCAGCTTAAACATGTATGACATATTTCTTCCCATTGATTCGAGCTGAACTTTTCTATTAAAGCTTCACCGGTAAAACCATCTAGGCTTAAATCTTTGAACGGAAGCTTGTTGATTACGCCTGATATTTTTGCTTGATGATCTGCAATTTCTGATTCATCTGCTTGCTCAAACATCTTTTTTATCTTCTCTGTTAGTCCACTGCCTTTTTTTGTCAGGCTATTCCAGTAAAGTGTGTCATCAATAATCCATGTTGAAATATCACCGCCGGGGTTAGCTGCATCAATGTTAAAAACATTACAGAAACATGTTTCTTCCGGCTCATTACAGGCAGTTGTAATAATTATACCATTTTGCCTTCTTGATTCGTAAAAAGTATCTACGAAGTCTTTGTCATTTAAAAAAATGAGATCAAGCAGGTTAAAACTTTCAGCATCACATGCTCTCACGCCAAATAAGGCGAAAGGCTCAATTTCACTTCGTATGTCATCCATTATAATTTCCTTGCCCTTTGTTTTAAAAGCGGCAATGTTTTCAGAAGCGGGAAAGAAAAAATCCTTCGGGGATTTAACAGTATTAAGCTTATCAAGCCGTATAGAAGCATCGGAAGACCATTTATCAAAACATATTTCGCTGTTCTTTTCAAGCGGCATATATAGAGTTCTTTCACTGTTAATCAAGGAAAAAAGTTCATCCATTTTAGAAACAGGTAATTTCAACATTAATTGATCCCCCTCCCCTTTGAAATAACGTTTGGTTCAATATCTTCAAAATTATAGTCAAAAAGCGGCGAACGAGATTCCACCGTTTCTCCCGCTTGAAAATCCCCATAAAAATTATTGATGTCTTTGATAAATTTGCGGTTTAACAGCTGTAAAGGAATTCCTTGCGGACAAACTCTGGTACATTCCCCGCAATCGGAACAACGCCCTGCAACATGAAACGCACGGATAATATGGAACATATTTTCTTCAAAATCAGTAACGTTCACTTTAGCATTAACGCCCGAATGGGGATTATCGAAAACACATTTACGGCAAGTACAGGATGGGCATACATTACGACATGCATTGCATCTAATACATTTTGAAAGCTCGCATCGCCAGAATTCAAAACGATCATCCGATGACATTTTTTCGAGCTCATCAACCTGTGAAAATTTATCTCCTAAGGCTGTTTCTTCAGACAATTCAGAGCCTATAAGTTCATCATAAACCATATGATCCTTGCCTTTGCAGTTCAAGCATTTTTCAAGCAAAATATCTCGCCTAACACAAGTTTCATCCCCGTACAATGTTTGTATTTTAAGGCTTTCACCGTCTTCTTCTATTTCTAAAATCCCCTTAACGCCTTTTGCTCTAAGTTTTTCAATATCAATTTTGCCATCACATCCTATGCCTACCGCATAGATTTTATCCTTTATAACACGATGATTACTTAGAAGCTGATTTAAACTGTATGTGTCGCAAGGCTTTAAAAACACAAGGACTTTTTCATTTTCGCTGTCTTTTTCGATAAGATATTTGCTAAGATTACTGCAACAAAACCCGTTATAGACCATATCCTCAAGGGCATTTGGGCTTTTAAAAAAGGCAGGAGCTGCATCATATACTAAGTCGCCTTTTTTCCAAGCTAAAACAGAACTAACGACTCCGGATTTAAGCAGTTCATGGGCTTTTTGCTTGATTTCGCCTTCTACTCTTTGCATCGAATATCACCTAACCTTTTGTTTTCACCCATTTCACGCAGCTCACCAACAAATTCATTCATAACCGAAGCAAATCTTGCGCCTTCGGCGGCTGAAACCCATTCAAGGCGGGTTCGCTCTTTCTCAATACCGATAAAATCAAGCATACTAAAAAGCATTGCCATCCTTCGACGAGTGTAATAATTTCCGGTTGAATAGTGACAATCCCCGGGGTGGCATCCGTTAATGATTACGCCGTCAGCACCTCTTTGAAATGCCCGCAGTACGAAAAGAGGATCTACACGGCATGAGCAAGGAATTCTTATAATCTTAACCTCAGCAGGATATTCAAGCCGGCTTGAACCTGCTAAATCAGCGCCTGCGTAGCTGCACCAATTGCAACAAAATGAAACAACAAGCGGCTTAAAGGGTTTTTCCTTAACTAAGTCCTGCATATAGCATCAACCTCCGCCATAATTTGCCTATTTGTAAAGCCTTTTAAATCCATAGAACCGGACGGGCAAGCAACTGTACATGCCCCGCATCCTTGACAGATTGCTTCATTAACTTGAGCAACTCTGCGATTATTTCGGTTACCGTGATCATTTATTTCTTTTTCGGTATATTCAATAGCACCATATGGGCAAACATTTTCACAGCATGAACATCCGTTGCAAAGCAATTCATTAGATTCTGCAATGCACGGATTTCCGATTAACTTATTTTTTGATAGTATTCCAAGTGCCTTAACAGCCGCCGCTCCTGCCTGTGCAACTGTTTCAGGGATATCTTTAGGACCTTGGCAAACACCTGATAGGAATATACCTGCCGTCGGACTTTCAACCGGACGAAGTTTAGGATGCGCCTCTGTGAAAAAGTTATTTTGATCCATACTCGCAGTCAGCATAGTGCCAAGTGCTCGAACATCCGGGCTTGCTTCAACCGCAGTCGCAAGAACTACTAAATCCGCATCAATGGTAATCTGCTTACCATCAAGCAAATCTGAAGCTATGACACGTAAGCGGCCATCTTCATCCGCTAATTTCCCAACCATTCCCTTTATGTAGTTGACATCATATTGTTCAGCGGCACGACGGTAAAATTCATCAAAATTTTTGCCGGGGGTTCTTACATCTATATAGAAGACATGCACGTCAATATCCGGATATTTTTCCTTCACAAGCATTGCGTGCTTTGCTGTATACATACAGCATATTTTTGAGCAGTACGTCTTGCCTTTTTTAGCATCGGCTCTTGAGCCTACGCACTGAATAAATACAATTGACTTAGGCTTTTCATTGTTCGAAAGACGTTTAAGAACACCGCCTGTAGGTCCTGCCGCATTCATCATCCTCTCAAATTCCAATGAGGTTAAAACATCCGGGGACTGTCCATATAAATATTCACCATATCGCTCCGGTGAAAGCGGCTTAAACCCTGTAGCAACAATTATTACTCCGTATTCTCTTTCAATTATTTCATCCTGCTGCTCGAAGTCAATAGCTTTTGTTCCACAGATTTTTTCACAAAGTCCGCATTTGCCTGTTTTGAAGCGTGTACAATTTTCCCTGTCAACAACAGGAATATTTGGAACTGCCTGTGCAAACGGTACATATATCGCACTTCTTTTAGAAAGACCTTCATCAAATTCACTATTGGCTTTTTTAACGGGACATTTTGTAATACAGTCCCCGCAGCCGTTACACAACTCTCGATTAACAGAGCGGGCTTTTTGACGTATTTTCACTGAAAAGCTTCCCACATATCCAGAAACTTCATCAACTTCACTATACGTGTAAAGCGAAATGTTATCATGCTGCGCCGCATCAACCATCTTTGGTGTTAATATACAGGCAGAGCAGTCAAGCGTTGGAAATGTTTTATCAAGTTGTGCCATTCTACCGCCGATGGTTGGCGACTTTTCGACTATATCAACTTCATATCCGGCATCAGCGATATCAAGCGCAGTTTGAATCCCCGCTATTCCGCCGCCAATAACCAACGCACGCTTAACAACGCCGCTTTCCCCTGGGAAAAGAGGTTTATTCAAATTTAGTTTAGCAATTGCCGCACGCATAAGAATAGTTGCTTTTTCCGTCGCTGATTCCCTATTTTTATGTATCCAAGAACAATGCTCTCGAATGTTAGCTATCTCAACCATGTATGGGTTTAACCCTGCCGCCGCCGCAGTTTTGCGAAATGTCGTCTCATGCATTCTCGGAGAACAAGCACAAACAGCTATACCTGTTAATCCATGCTCTTCAACCGCCCGCCGAATGGCTAATTGTCCACCTTCGGAACACATATATTGATATTCCGCTGAATAAACAACACCAGGCTCATCAGCTGCTGATTTAGTTACAGCATCTATATCAACCGTCCCCGCAATATTACTTCCACACCAACAAACAAATGCGCCGATTCTCTGCAATGTGTTCACTCCTGTTAATATACTACTTGCTATATTTTCTAAAAGCACTAACAATTAGCTGCTGAGGAATTTCATTATCAAGCTCAATAAATTCAGGGATATCATCCACTTTTAAGTAATTTTCGCCCTTCTTGCGAATAACTGCAAGCCTTACCGCCTCAACCAAGTTAGCCGGCTCAACTGCACGAGGACAGCGTTCAACACAAGCAAAGCATGAAAGGCATTTCCACAGCGTCTTTGACTTCAACAGATTTTCGATATTTCCATCCCTAATATTTTTAACAAAATGATGAGGCAAAATATCCATTTCAAACGAAGCCGGGCAAGAAGCTGAGCATTTACCACAGCTCATGCATTTTTTAGGGTTCGCACCGCTTATTCTTAAAACTTCTTCTCTTATGTCGTTTAAGGCACTTGCACTCATTCATAAACCTCCAAGTATGCGTAGTTAGTTAGCGTTACTTCACGCCAAGGGCTTCGGCAAGAAGTTCTGTAAAATAATACACAGGCAAATCGTCATTTTGCATCAAACCATATCTACACAATGGACATGCAGTAATCAGAGATTCTGCTCCTTTTTGAATAGCAGAATTTATTATATTTCGGGAAAGGTTTTGCACAAGGTCTTTGTTTTTAAGCGCTGAATATGACCCACAGCATTCGTTACGATAAGAATAAACAATCGGTTCTGCGCCTATAGCACGGATAAAGTCTTCAATGATTGTAGGGTTTTCCGTGTCATCAAACTGCATTACATCACTAGGGCGAAGAAGCAGACAACCATAATAAGCACCTATTTTGCGCCCTGTAAGTGGATTCACAACATGATTTTTAAGTTTGTCGAAACCAATATCATCCCTAAGCATTTCAAGAAAATGAAAAACCTTGGATTCTCCGGCATATTGTATATCCAATTCAAGGTAATTATTGGCTTTCGTCCTAATATCTATGTCGGAAGCTATATCAAAATTAACCCTCTTCATAACATGGAAACAAGCAGAGCAAATTGTAAGCAAGTCTCTTTTTTCTTTACGTGCCTCATCAAGGGCACGAATTGAAGATAATCTTGCAGCAATTTCATCTTTTGCCTGAGGGTAAACAGCACCACAGCATTGCCAATCATCAAATTCTTTAAAGTCAACCCCAAGGGCTTTCATTGATTTCACAGCATAAGCATCAAGCTCTTTTGCCTTTGTTTTTAGTGTACAACCGGGATAATATAGATATTCCATATTTTAACGCCCGGCAACAAAAACATATTTAACCGAGCATATGCCTCCTTATCATAACTTCTAAACAATAGCAATTATAACCCAAATTTCGGCCTGTGTAAATCCCAAATAAAATTATGATTTTAAAGCTCTTTAGCATTCTTCAAATTCTTTCTTGGTATTTCATTTTCATGAAAATTCCGCAAAAAGATACAAAAATTCCAAGTCAACTATTGACAAGTTGCGACATCTTTCGTATAATGGACAAACTTCTTAATATTTAGTAATAAATTTGTAACATATCGGAGGTGCTCTTTCAGTGAAAAGACATAAAATACTCAGCTTCATAAGCATCATGAGTATTACAATTTTATTATTTGGAGTTCAAACAATTTTTGCTAGAACAACAGGGGTTGTAGAAGGTACAACTGTTAATGTAAGGCAAGAAGGCTCTATAACTGCTAGAATTCTAAAAACAGCTCCGCCGGGAACACAGATTGAAGTTACAGCTGTTGCGGCAGACGGGTTTTATCGGGTTAATGTAAACGGAACTACAGGCGCATTTATCCACTCTGACTTTATAGCGATTCAAACGGCAGGGGGAAGAATTAACAGCCAGTCGGTTAATATTAGAAGAAACCCTTCCACTACCGGGCAAATCCTTGACAGGGCAGCTTATGGCAATGAATTTACAGTTACCGGAACATCCGGCGAATGGTTTGCAGTTGAACATAATTCAGAAAGAGCATATGTCCACAGTGATTTCTTATCAGGTACTTTTTTGGGTCATCTTTCTGAAGCTAGACCGCAAACAAGCCAACCTGCGCAGGCGGCTCAAGCATCTCCTGCTCCTCAATCTCCGGCATCAACACCCGGCACACAAAATGAACATGTCATTATTATATCTGAAATCGGTGTTAATTTCAGAACGAATTCTTCTGTTGAAAGTGATATTATTTTAGCAATAGCTAGCGGAAGACCAGCTCAATTTCTGAGAGAACAAGACGGATGGTATAATATTATCTATAACGGAAGAGAAGGCTTTGTATACTCAGAATTCGCCCAAAGAAGATCAGGTGCAATTCCTGAGACATCAATAACTTCCTCAGCTCCTGTAACACGAGTAACAGTTGAAGCTCCATCACGAAAGGCACAGGAGATTGTTGACTTTGCAAAACAATTCCTTGGAACGCCTTACCGTTTTGGCGGAACGGATTTGCGCAATGGCGTTGACTGCTCAGGATTTACTTTCTCGGTTTTCAGACACTTTGGCATAAACCTACATAGAGTTTCTCGTGATCAAATTAACAACGGAACAAGAGTTGGGAGAAACGAATTAAAAATAGGCGATTTGGTATTCTTTAATGTTGGAGGAAGCACCCCTATCTCGCATGTTGGGCTTTATACAGGCGGCGGTAGGTTTATACATTCAGCTACCGGGTCACAAAATAGAGTAATTATCAGCAGTTTATACGAACCTTACTATGTTCGAACATTTGTTGGCGGAAGCAGGATACTTCATTAAATTAGGGCGTGTTCCCACTATCGGGAATGCACAGATTTTCAGCAGGTTTTGTGTCAATCGAGGCAAAAATTTGCAGAAATACTGAACGTATTTCAAGAATTTTTAATATGCATCGACAAGAAGGTCGGACGCTAAAGGCGGCTTTTGCATAGCAAAAGTGCTGAGAAGAGTGGCGCAAAACCTGCAAAAAGATGAACGTTTCAGATAGTGGGAACACGCCCTAACATATTTTCTGATGCACCGCTCTGCGTAAAACCTATTTAGCATACATTTATTTAAAGCACCGATCCTTTTTATAGCGGATACGGTGCTTTTCCTATTTTTATAACCTAGTCCTATATATCTGTTATGGTCAATAACCGCCTCGGCATGATTGCAATTTTTGCCAAATCCTGACGAAAACACTACTCAAAGTGAACATGCATAAATTATTATCTACATATTACATGAATTGAGCAAAATACGGCTGAAAATCCTTATAGTCTATTGACATCTTCATAGAAAAGATGCTATAGTGAATAAAGTATCAAATAAATTGCATATGGGCAACATTGTTGAAAGACAATGACGCAAAGCTATAGGGTCTAGTTAGAGTAATTTAATAGGCAGCCAGCTGCTACACAAAACTTGATTTTGTGTAAAAATTCTTCTGCGGACTTTTAGCATATCAATGATTTTACAAAATTTTTTATTTTCAGATTAGGAGTTGACAAAATGCTAAAGAGACATTCTATAACCAACAAGCAAGCCGTCTGTCTTTTTGAAGTTCCGGGGAGTCAAATATCTCAAAATATGGATAATGGTTGTTCTTTGCATTTCAAATGTAGAGGACGACCATATTTTGTGTTTTAGCACATAAAATACAACATTTTGGCACATATACTCGTATCCCCAAAACAGTAACAAAAACTTGTCTTTTTTCTGCTACTGTTTTGAGAGGATACGAGTATAGCCAGACCATATCGACGGGTAAAAAAGCTTATTGAGCAATCCATAGTGTTTATTTAATTGTTATATGAAGAAAATGATAACGAAGGGAATTGTTGATAATGAAGAATCTAGGATTCAGAAGTAAAATACTTTTACCTGCTACAATATTAATATCAATAATACTTGTGGTAACGCTTGCGACCACTATTAGGCAGTTTAGCAATTTTACCGGGCACTTAGTAGACGAAAGATTAGAGGTCGCTGCTAACGGTCTAAGAGAAATAACAGAAGAGCTTCGCATGAGCGCTATTGACCGCGGAGTTCACGTTGCAGCAAACCCTCAATTAGCTCAAGCAGTGTTAAACAGAAGCACCCCTGAAATTTTTAGGGTGATTGATGAATTGATGCCAAGATATGGCATATCGACAATCAGCATCGCAGACGATACGCCTATTATTTTAGCCAGAAGCTTTGAACGTGACCGATATGGAGATCCACTAATAACACCTGCATTAGCTGCTGCTTTGGATGGCGTAATATCTGTTGCTTACACACCGCTTACAGGATATCATATGCCCATACGAGCTGCTGTACCTATCCATTACGACAGAGAGGTTATTGGAATTGCGTTTGTCGGCTTTGCGTTAGACACTCAAGATTCAGTTAATGAACTCGCCGAAAGATTTAATGCCGAAATTACCGTCTTCGTAGACGATTTACGAGTTGCATCTACTATACTTGATGAAAACGGAAACAGCGTTGTGGGAACAAGGTTAGAAGATACCGAAATATTAGAGCGATTGGCAAACCAAGAAGAAATTTTTACAACAACTACAATTTTTGGTCAAGAGTTTAGTGCATTTTATATGCCGCTTGTAGACCCAAATGGCAACATGTTTGGCTCAATGTTCATGGGACTTCCCCTTGAAGGCATTAACGCTCGGAACGCTTCGGTAATCACAACCGTAATTTTGATATCACTTATAGGTCTTGCAATTGCACTTGCCGCAATGTTCTTTATAGTAGGCAAACTTACTCAGCCAATAAAAAACTTGACACAAATAGCAAGCGATGTATCGAAAGGTAATGTGAATGTAAATATAGATAAATCAAGAATTACTGGTGATGAAGTAGGTCAGCTCTACAGTGCTTTTTTAGAGATTGTGCAAAGCCTGAATATACTGGAAGAAAACTTTTTAAAAAGTGAAGATGCATATACTCATGGTGATGTCCTTTTCAGGCTTCAAGACTCCCGGCTTGAGGGTGCTTTTGCCAACATCCTGGAAAAGGCAAATGGTATCGCTGATGAGTTTTTGCTTAGCCTTGATGTAGTGTCAGAACCCTTTATATATATGGATACAAATTGCAAAGTGCTATATGCCAATCAAATTGCAAAAGAACACACGAATACCAAGAACCAGAGCGTAGTTGGTATGCACATTAACGACTTTTTGCACGATGATATTGCAAGCAACCTAGCAATTGTTAATGCTTTAAGAGATGGAACGACACAGGTAATAGAAGATATACAATTACAGCTAAACCCAAGCCAACGCTTTAATTTTCAAGTTGGCTGCACGCCGTTTGTCGTTGATGGTAAAGTTGTATGTATCTTGATGTTCATGGTAGATACTACGGAAATTCGTGATATTCAAAGACATACGGACAAGCTAAACTCTTACCGTAGTGAACGCACTGAAAAGTTGACTGACACTATTGTTTCGGCTTTCGAAAAAGGGAATTTGGATGTAAGCATTGCTAAGAGCGACTATGATGATGATACGAAGGATATTGCTAAAGCACAGGATGCTGTAGAAAGCGTAGTTCAAAAATCTACAGGCATTATCAAAAGTTATGTGGATGAAGTCAACATGGCATTAGCAGCGATTGCTAACGGCGATTTAACCGTTAGCATTGCACGTGAATATATCGGAGATTTTGCCGCAATGAAAAGCTCAATAAACAATATCAGCGCCACCTTGCACAAGACTATGTCAGAAATTTCTTCAGCTTCTGATCAAGTGTTGTCCGGCGCAAAACAAATTTCTACCAGTGCAAACGATTTAGCAAGCGGTGCACAAAAACAAGCCAGCTCGGTGGAAGAACTTAATGCTACTATAGATGTGATTAATCAACAGACCCAACAAAATGCGGATAATGCAATTACCGCTAACGAACTTTCTAACAAGTCTACAGCTAACGCCGAAAGCGGCAATGAAGCTATGAAGCAAATGGTGGGAGCTATGGCAAAAATCAGAGAATCATCTGATGACATCTCTAAGATTATAAAGGTTATTCAAGATATTGCGTTCCAAACCAATTTGCTTGCGCTTAATGCGGCAGTGGAAGCGGCAAGAGCAGGGGAACATGGAAAAGGTTTTGCTGTGGTTGCAGAGGAAGTGCGTAATCTTGCAGCTCGCAGCCAACAGTCCGCTGTAGAAACTACAGCCCTTATCGAAGACTCTATTAACCGAGTAGAATCTGGTTCAGGAATTGCGGAATCCACTTCACAATCCTTAGAGACTATTGTTCAAAATGCTGATGAGGTATTGGAAATTATAAGTAATATTTCCACCTCTTCAAAAGAGCAAGCGGAAGCGATTGAGCAAGTCAGCGATGGGCTTGCGGAAATATCAAATGTAGTACAAAGCAATTCAGCTGTTTCTGAAGAAACTGCTGCTGCATCAGAAGAACTTAACTCGCAAGCAGAAATACTGCGGCAGTTAGTAGCATTTTTTAAATTGCACCAATAAATGCAGATGGCAGTCCATCCAATGGATTCCAAAGACCAAATTTTTTTACAGTAGTAACACTTACAAAAAAACCGCCATAGCGAATGGCGGTTTTTTGTCTAAGACTTATCGTCTAAGCGTACTAATTCTAATCTGTGAAGTATCCATTCCCGTTTTGCGTCTAACGATATCTTCGATTTGTGCAACATCAGCGTCTGTCAACGCTTCTTTTCCTACAACTACATCAACAGTATCAGGACCAATGCGTACATACGCTTCTCTAAATCCTTTAGCCTCTATCATAGCTTCAGAAGCCGTTTCTTTTTCGATTCTACTTTGAATTTCAAGCATTGCATTTGCGCTTTCAGCGCGTTGTGCTTGTTCTATATTATCATTGTTTATCATCTCAAGCAAAATATCACGCTGTTTTGACCTTGCTTGCTCTCTTTCAAGCTTTGCCTCTACGAAAAACGGAAGATTGACGCTCGTGCTTACAAATACTGCTTCACCCGGCTCTGACATGACTTCGCTGCTTGTGGGCAAAACGGCAATTCCATCAGATACTGCTATGTATGGATTATGGGTGATTTCAAGAGAATTCTCTAAATCTCCGCCAAAAACGGATGTTATCGTTTCCCCGTCTGTCATAAACGTCGTAATGTCACTCCGGTCATCAAGCATAATTCCCACCGGATCATCCATTCTTCTTGCATCGGTATAGTTTAAATACCCCGCTACTGCTATCATAACAACTAAAGCGGTTATAATTACTTGGTTCCTTCTTAATGCAAACATATGTTTGTACCTCCTATTTCATTTTCAATACTTGAATTCTGTTTATATTTATTCCTAAAACGGCTTGCGACGCTCTTATCAGTGCGTCTCTTACTAAGATGTTATCTCCTCCTTGCGCTATTATTATAATACCCTCTATTTGGGGCGAATTTTCGGTTAGTATGAGAGGTCTTAGTCCTCCGTTATCTTGAATAAGTATATTGCGTTCTTCAATATTTATGTCTGAAATTTCTCTAATTCCTCCGTCACTGTCTGATTCTTTTGTTATAAAAGTATTATGAATAGTATCTGATGCGATAATTAATTCTCTTTCCTGCCGTATTGTAACCATAACTCTTACTTCACCTGCACCTGAAACAAGCGATAATATTTCTTCAAGCCGCCTTTCAAGATCTGCCTCGTGACTAATATTTCTGTCTTGGCTTGGCATAACATTCATTGCCATAACAGGCTCAATATTCTCTTGCAGTATGATATCTGATGATGTATCATCTGTTGTCCCACCGAAAAGTGACCCACTGAAAGTTAGCAATATAAGCCCGGCAACCAAGATTGCTAAAAGATTTACCACGGTTTTTTTATCCTTCTTTTTAAATAACTCTTGTAGTTTGCTTTGCATCTCATCTCATCTCCTGTACTTCTATATATATATTATCAACGTCTACACCGTAGAAGTTCGAAATCATTATTTTCATATCTGTTATTTCTTGCGATTCTACATTTCTAGCAGCAAAGTTGTTTATTCTAATTGGCTCTATTCGAATAAAAGGGCGTCGGTTTTGATCTGAGTTTGGTTCGCCTGGCGGAGATTCTCTCTCTTTTACTGTTAAATGCATTGACATTATTGTACCTGTGTTTATATCAAAATCTGCTGAAAGATCTGTTAAAACAAAATTACTTTCTAACAAAAGATTTTCCGTATAAGCCCTTAAAGATGTCAAAAATTCACTTGTAATAGCTCTGTTGCGCATTTCTTCATACTGCGAAACATCACTTGCAAATGCTGATGATATATTTAGCGAATCAATAAGCTCATCAACATCAAAATTACCAGTGCTTAAAAACCTATAAAATGGAGAGAGCAGTATAACGATAAGGACTAGCCCCAAAACAACATTTATGTATTTTTTATATTTGCCTTCCGGCAGGATTATCCCCGCAAATGATGCGAATATTAAGAAGAAGGCTATGTTTCTTACATAATCGTTTATGTAACTCATACTAATCCCCCAAATGACAGCATCATGACAACAGAAAATATGAACATAACTGTAACCACTGTTGTAGCGCAGGCAAATAGCAAAGTATATGTACCAATAGTATCAATGCATTTTACGATACGCTTATCGCAAATAGGCTCAATTACCGCCGCAGTAAATTTATAAATAACGACCATCGCAAGCATTTTTATGATAGGAATCCCACAAATTAAAATAATCGCTGTAATGATTGAAACAAGTGCCGCACTTCTTACTGCTGCTGCCCAAAAGAGAACAGTATCAACAGCACTTGTTAAAAATCCGCCGACAACCGGAACGGCTCCTCCGGCTGATCTTGCAGTTCTAAGGGCAAGGTTATTTATTATCGGCGCACTTATTCTAACAAGGCTTAAAATAATTGAGAACAAAACGGCAAACACAGTAAATGCCAAAATACAGCTCTTGCGTATTAGCTCGCTTAGCTTGCCTAAAGTTTCTTTTTCTGTTAAATAATTTACAGTTTGAATTACCGCCGCAGATATCGCCAAAGGGATAATCAGCGTTTGGAGCAGCACGGTTATTGAGTTGACAGATAAAAGAACAAGCGGCTCCATCGCAATTGCGCAAGCAACATCCCCCGCCATAACCATAAGCCCGGCCATTAAAGGCAGAGATGACTGCATAAGATTTGCCATGTTAGATACCGCTGTGCTCATGGCATCAATGCTGATTCTTATTGAAGAAAGTAAAACGGAAACCAGTGCCGCATAACATACATAAAAGCCTATTTCACCTACCGATTTTGTTTTGAACGAATCAGTCAAGGCGTTTATTACTGCGCTTAGAAGGGCAATTATGACAAGCTGCACCATTAGAAAACCGCTTGAGTAAATTTCATTTAGAGCAGTTCTTACAATCCATCTGAATATTTCAGCAGGTGATAACGAAAGTTCGCCTGCAAGAACTCCGGTTATCAGCTCCGTAAAGCTTATTTGAACAGCTCCGCCTGATGATTCCATAGTTCTGTCAATATTTGCAAAATCGAATGATGACAGCTGTTCACTAAAGAGATTAACCTCACCAGATGCTAAAGCTACGTCCGCCGTTTGAATAAAAACTAGCAGCGATAGAATTATAATTTTTATCATATGTACACCACCAATCTAACTTGGTAAAATAGCCAATATCATATCAAGCATAGAAACAATAATCGGTGCGGAAAGAACCATTATGATTATTTTGCCGCTCATTTCTATTTTAGATGCAAGGCTTGTCTCTCCTGCATCGGCACATATTTGTGCTCCAAACTCCGCTATGTAAGCAACGCCTATTACTTTAATCACGATAACAACATAAGCCGTATCAATGCTTATTTGGCTTTCGATGCTTGAAAGAATCCCTATAACACCTGAGAGCATCGGTAGTATCGTAACAAAAATAAGCACACTGCCTGCAATTGATATTATCGCCGCCATATCCGGGCTTTGTTTTTTAACTGTGATCGCTAAAATAGCGGTTATTATACCGATTATAACAATTTGCATTATCTCCATAAGTTCATTGCTCCTACAGATTAAATATCGTTTGGACTGTATTAAACAAGTCGCTGCTCCTATAAATTAAATATCGTCTGAACCGTATTAAACAAGTCGCTGCTCCTATAAATTAAATATCGTCTGAACCGTATTAAACAAGTCGCTTATATAACGTATTATCCAAAACAATACCACTATAAGCCCTGCAAGCGTTGTCATCATAGCCTGCTCTTCCCGTCCGGCACGCACAAGCACTTGGTTAAGAACAGATACTAATATACCTACCGCTGCTATTTGGAAAACAATGCTAATATCCATTTAATTCATCCCCTTAAATCATTTATATCAAGATTACAACGATTAAAAGCCCTGTCAAAACCCCTGCCGAACTATACATTTTCCTGTTTTTAATCTTAGTTGCGTTAAGCTCATCAATTCGATTTTCTATGTAATCCAAAAGCAGGGTAATATTTTTCAGCTGCATGTTGCTGTCCAAATATCCAAGCGCATTTCCGAATTCCAAAAACTGTTCTACGTCTTTTTTTGAAAAATATGCCTCATCCACAGCCGGTAGAAATGCAGTTTTCCATATATCCGCCATACTATCTTGCCTGTTTGTAACAACTAATTCGCTTAAACGCTCAAATATCCTGCTAACAGACCCATTTGTTCTCAATGCCACGTTCGAAGCAGCCTCAGACAACGGAGTCCCTGTATATTCTATTTCGCTTTGCAAAATAGATATTGCACGCTTAAACTCTAAAAGATCGCTTATACGATATCCATCAACGTTTGAATAATAAAGCCCTATAAGCCCTGTAGAAACCATTATTAAAACAATCCCGGTTATATTAAGAAAAATTAACATACGCCCCCCTCAGCCCTTTCTAATTTAGAGTAGGAATTTGATACTGTACACATTCCATGTGCAAAGCCAAATTTCGATTTTTCCAGATGGTTTTGCCGGGAAAAATTTTCATCATATACACCCTCAACTTCGCCAGGCTTTTTTAGAACAATAAACCGCTTGAATATACCCTTTTCAATTATTTCACTAAGTACAGGCTTTTTCCTAATATCTTCAAGTGACTTGCCGTGAACTGTGCAAATAATTGTAACGCCAGCATTTATTATGTCATCAATTGCATGTACGTCCTCATGTTTACCAATTTCGTCAACAGCAATTACCTTCGGTGACATAGCTCTAAGCAGCATAAGCATGCCCTCGGCTTTTTTACATCCGTCCAAAACATCCGTCCGTATTCCAATATCATTTTGTGGAACACCCATATAGCACCCGGCTATTTCAGACCGTTCATCAACAATTCCTACTGTTTGTCCTATTATCAGGTCTTGAATCCCATTACTTATCTGTCTTATCATATCCCTAAGCAAAGTCGTTTTGCCGCATCCCGGCGGGGAGATAATCATTGTATGAAAAACTTCCCGCTTATTTTTTGTTATATGACCCATTATGCTGTCCGCGCATCCAATTATTTGATGCGAAATACGTATGTTGAGCGAATTAAAATTTTTAATAGTTTTAATTCCGTCGGGAGAAGTTACAACCTTGCCTGCAACTCCAATGCGATGTCCCCCGTTTATAGTCATAAACCCATTTTTAATATCCTCTGAAAAAGCATACATTGATCTACCGCTGGTAAGTTCTAAAACCGTCAATATATCTGCTTGACCAACCAAACAACCCATGTTTATGTTCTTAGAAATCTCTTTTTGATTCGTAATTGTGTATTCCGTCCCTTTTTGAATCATAATGATTGGCTGCCCGGCACGGAAGCGAAGCTCTTCAACTTGCATAAAAAAATCATCTTGAATCCCGGTAAAAAGTGTTTCAAGCCGCTCTCCCAGGCAGTTTAGTATTATCTCTTTTGTATTCATAACTCTCTCCTCACTTGTCCAAATCTTTGTTGAATTATATGACTCAATCAAGCCAAGTATTACTAAAATATTTATCAATCCATCAAAATACAACTTCAAGTTGTATTGATAAAAAAGGACTATTTGAAAAAATTTTCAAAAAACTATTGCTATTCCCTAACTAATAAGTTAAAATATTAAAAAGTGGTCTAAAGTGGTTCGAAATGGACTAACATGGTTTACAAACTTAAACTTTGGACAAGCCTATTATTTCAAGTAGGAGGTGACGACAAATGTTCTTGGGCGAATACAAACATACGGTTGATGAAAAAGGAAGAATGAAAATGCCTGCAAAATTCAGAGATGAGCTCGGAGGGCGGTTTGTTGTTACCAAAGGCCATGAAAAATGCCTGTATGTTTATACCGCAATTGAATGGGAAAAAGAGCGTGCGAAAATAATGAGTCTGCCAAAAAGCCATCCCGGCTCAAGACAATACTCCCGCCATTTCTTTAGTGGGGCAGACACAGTTGAAATGGACGGGCAAGGCAGATTCCTTATACCTCAACCACTAAGAGAATATGCAGATTTTACAAAAGATGTTGTAGTTGTCGGTGTCTCAGACAGGGCAGAAATTTGGGATAAGACTAAATGGGAAGAATATTGCAACGGAATGGATGCATTGGATTGTATTGATGAATCTCTAGCCTTAAAAATGGCTGAACTCGGTATATAAATGATTAATGAGCTCTTGAAAAGAGGTAAAACAGTTTGGAATTTTCTCATAAATCCGTGCTGCTCAATGAGTGTATAGAATATTTAGACATAAAAGATGGCGGTGTTTACGCTGATGGAACACTTGGCGGAGCCGGACATTCACTTGAAATTTGTCAGCGATTTGGAAAATGCGGCAAACTCATTGGAATAGACCGGGACATTGAAGCAATCCAAAAGGCACAACATGTCCTGAAAGACTTTTCTGGAAATGTAATTTTTGAAAACAACAATTTTAACAATATCAAAGAGATAGCAAAAAAACACAATTTAGAAGAAATAGGTTTCGATGGAATTTTAGTTGACCTCGGAGTTTCATCTTATCAGCTTGATAATGCTGAAAGAGGATTCTCATACATGAATGATGCACCTCTTGATATGCGTATGAATTCGAGTGACAGCTTCAGTGCATTTGATGTGGTTAATGATTATAAACTTGAAGGACTTTCAGATATCATTACAAAGTATGGAGAAGAACGTTGGGCAAAACGCATAGCCCGGTTTATTGTAGAGGCAAGACAAAAAAAGCCGATAGAAACAACATTTGAGCTAGTTAGCATAATAAAAGCTGCTGTACCAAAAGCCGCAAGAGAAGGCGGACCTCACCCGGCAAAACGTACATTTCAGGCAATACGTATAGAAGTAAATAATGAACTTTCCGAGCTTGAAGATGCTATTGAAAATATGGTTCAAGTCCTTAAACCAGGAGGAAGGCTGTGTATTATAAGTTTTCATTCTTTAGAAGACAGAATAGTCAAAAATACCTTTAAAAATCTTGAATCCCCATGCACATGTCCTATAAGCCTCCCGATATGTGTTTGCAACAAAGAGCCTTTAGTAAAAATTATAAGCCGAAAGCCTATCTTGCCTTCTGATTTAGAAGTGAATGAAAACCCAAGGGCAAGATCAGCTAAACTTAGAGTGGTAGAAAAAATATGATCCGGTAAATAAATAAATCGAATGGAGTTGTATAAATGGCAAAAAGAGCAAGAGACTCAAGATCACCAAGAAGACAAAGACATCATTACAACGGCTATTCTGAGTTTTACTCTCCTTCTTCTGAGGCATATGACGTTTATAACATACCTTATGAAAGGCATAATAGACCGAAATTTGAACCAAGAATAGTAGCAAATCGCAAAAAAGTTAAAAGAAAGCGTGCATCAAGTAAAAAGCCAAGATTTTTGATTGACATGAACAATCGCACAAGAGCTGCTTTTATGCCATATGTTGCGTTATCTGTCTTTTTCATAGGAGTAATTGCAGTTGTTTTTTGTGGGGTTAGAATAATTGAAATGAGGATGGAAATTAATGCCCTTGCTCGTGAACATCAAGAACTTCAAAGCTCGAACCTGCTTAAAAGCGCACAGCTTGCCAGAAGTCATGATTTAAGAGAAATTGAATTGTTGGCAACAACAAGGCTCGGGATGGTTACTCCGGCGCAACACCAGATTATCCACATATCTGTTCCAAGACAAAACTATGTGGTTCAAAATCTGGCTGTTCAAGACGACGACGAAGGTGTATTTTCAAGGATATCATCATTTAGCAGACGAGTGTTTGCTATGGCGGCACTTTGGTAATATATTGAGGCGTCAATTAAATCGTTTTAAGGGCGTGTTTTAATTGAGAAACGGGCGAAGAACAAAAGCCACGACACATTTTGATGAAAAAAAACGAAGAGAGAAATCTGCAGAGGAAAAAAGGCAGTCCCTTTCAAGAGCCAAGCTGCTTACTTTAGGCTTTATTTTCACTATTGCGTTAGGATATTTAATCTTGCAGGTCTATTTGCTGATTGTTAATTATGGCGAAGAATACAGATTGATTACACAAAGACAACAAGAAGTCAGAAACAGCATGGAAACAAGAATCAACCCAAATAGAGGGAGTATATTTGACAGAAACAACCAACTCCTTGCCGCAAGTCATACTGCTTATAACATTATTGTAGACATAAGAAGACTTGATGAGCGCAGCCGTGAAGTTCAGTTAAGCATATTTGAGGCACTTAACCATTATCTTGATATACCTCTTTTTGAGCTTGACGCACTTCTTGAAAAAGATGCTTACGGCAGGCTTGTCCGTGATACACACCATTTTATTATCGAGAGGCATGTTGATAGGGCAACAGCCTTTTCACTCGTTAATCGTGCTACAGCAGATGTTTTTATGGAGTCGGAATCTATAAGAAGTTATACATTTGACACTTTAGCTGCAAGCATATTAGGCTTTAGGAGAGGAGACACCTACTGGGGGCTTGAAAGGCAATACAATGAGTTTTTAACCGGCGTTCCGGGAAGGCTCTTTAGAACATACAGCACGGCAAGTGCGGCAACAAGTATGCAAATAGACCCTCAGGACGGCTTTACGCTTATAACAACAATTGATGCAAATATACAGAGAATTGCTGATGAAATCGTTCTTGCGGCGGGAATTAGATACGAACCCGAAGAAGCTTTAATAATAGTTATGAACCCACACACCGGTGAAATTATTGCCATGTCATCTTATCCAACATTTAATGCAAATGACCCGGGGAACTCTAATTATTTTGGCAGTGACCTTTTAAGACATGAGTTTGAATATCTTGAATCACAAGAACGCCTTAACAGGCTTTTTGGTGTCTGGGCAAACTTTGGCGTAAGCGGCAGCTTTGAACCGGGTTCAACCTTTAAGCCCATAATTGCCGCCGCCGCACTTGATGAGGGTGCTATATCAAGAAATCAAAACTTTTTTTGTGCCGGTGGAAAACAGGTTGCTGACCATCACATAAGATGTTGGGCATGGCGAACCGGCGGGCATGGGAATCAAACTCTTACAGAGGCAATTGCTAATTCATGCAATGTTGCATTTATGGAAATAGGCATAGAGCTTGGACGTGATCGCTTCTTTGATTATCAAAGAGCCTTTGGGTTTGGACAAAGAACCGGAATAGATTTACCCGGTGAATTTTCAGCAGAAACACTTTTACATTCCCGTGACCAACTTAATATTACAGAGCTCGCAACAGGCGGAATGGGACAAGGTTTCAATGCTACATCAATTCAAATACTTACAGCATTTGCGGCTTTGGTAAACGGCGGTGATATTGTTCGCCCCTATGTTGTTTCCCAGGTTATTGACAGAAATAACAGAATTATAATGCACAATACGCCGCAAGTCGCACGAAGGGTTATTACGGAAGACACTGCTAATTTTTTAAGGCGGGAAATGCAAATGGTTGTATCCGCAGGAACAGGCGGAAGAGCGCGGATCGAAGGGTTCAATATTGGTGGAAAGACAGGTACAGGCGAGCAAGGTGTCCGCGGAAGCGAATTATACACTTATTCATTTGTCGGATATTTAACAATTGAAGACCCAAGATACATTGCAATAGCGGTTATACATCTTCCAAGAGAGGATAACCAAAACAATACAAGCGGAACAACGGCTACGCCAATGATTGGCGAACTATTTGAAAGAATAATACAACTTAGAGGTATTCAATCCGGCGTTACCATTGAAGAAATAGCAGCCAGCGCATCTGGGAGCAACAGAATTCTTGTGGATTACATAGGGCAAAACATCATATATGTAACAAGGGCTCTTAACGCTCTCGAAGTAAATTTTGAAATAAGCGGCAGAGGAGATATTGTAAGCAACCAAATGCCGAGAGGCGGGCTAATTATTTCGGATGGATTAACCGTTCATCTACATCTGACCGAAAGCGAAGAAGATCTTGATTTAATTTTTGTTCCTGATATTCTTTCTTCGCCAATTGAAGTTGCAAAAAATATTCTTACAAGTGTAGGGTTTGAGTTTTTAGTTGTGGATATAAATGGTAATACTATAATAAGTCAAGAAGATGATGATTATGAATTTTTTGTCGTCAGACAAATGCCGACAACAGGCACTATGATGTTAAGAGGTTCGCAAATTAGATTAATTGTAGAAGGTCAGTTACCCTTCGACTAACGTTGGTTTATGCATATGCAACTTACTAGGCTAATAGAATGTTAGAATAGGAGGTTGATTGCTAAATGGAAAAAATTACGTTATTAAACAAGAAAAAAATGCTATTCGTTCTTGCGGCTTTTCAAGCAATTTTATTAATGCTTATCGTAAGGGTTATATACATCGAATATGTGCAAGGTGAATTTTTACAGGAAATGGCGTACATTCAACAGACGAGAGATCGTCTTATTGCGCCAAAACGAGGAGATATTTTAGACCGCAACATGGTAGGCATTGCAAGATCGGAAACAGTTGCTTCAATAAGTGTAATACATAATCAGCTTCAAAACAAAGAAGTAGTTGCAACAGCTTTATCTGAAAGACTTGAGCTTGATTATGATGAAGTGATGATAAAACTTAACAGGCGTGTAGCACTTGAAAGAATCGCAATTGGAGTTGACAAAGAAACAGCTGACCAGATTCGTGCTCTTAACCTTCCCGGTGTTGTTGTTGATGAAGGGATTAAGCGAATTTATCCGTTTGACAACCTTGCATCTCATGTTATAGGCTTTGTCGGAAGAGATAATCAAGGTATTATCGGGCTTGAAGCTAAGTTTGAAAGATTTTTAAAAGGAACTGACGGTAAAATTCTTACCGAAACTGATGTTCGGGGACGAGAACTTGAAAGAGGACAGGAATATAGGACGGAACCAATCCCCGGAAACAATTTGGTTTTAAGCATTGATGTAATATTACAGCAATATGCTGAACAGGCGATAGCAAATGCAGTAGAAGCACATAACGCAAAGCGAGGGCTTGCCATACTTATGAACCCTCAGACCGGCGAAATTTATGCAATGGCAAACAAGCCTGATTTTAACCTTAACGATCCGTTTACCATAAACGTTCCGGAGCTTTATGACTCTTGGAGTATTTTTACTCAAGAAGAGCAAATGAGCTTTTTAAACCAAATGTGGCGTAACTTTAGCATAAATGATACTTATGAACCAGGTTCCACATTTAAAATAGTAACAGCAGCCGCAGGGCTTGAAATGGGTGTTATAACGCCGGATAGTCCGTTTGTATGCGGCGGATCTTATATGGTAGGAGATAGACAGATTAAATGTTGGCGTTACCCAAGGTCACACGGTGCTGTTACATTTACTGAGGGCGTATTTAATTCATGCAACCCTGTATTCATGCAAACAGCAGAACGCTTAGGAGTTGAAACCTTCTATCGATACATGTTTGATTTTGGCTTTAACGAAAAAACAGGCATAGATGTACCCGGAGAAGCCGCCGGGATAATGCACAAAATGGATAATGTTGGACCTGTTGAACTTGCAACAATGAGTTTTGGGCAAAGCTTCCAGATAACACCACTGCAACTTTTAAGAGCAGGCTCCGCAATAATTAACGGCGGATATTTAATAACCCCCCATTTCGCCCGAAAAGTAATTGACTCGGAAGGTAACATAATCGAAGTTTTTGAGCATGGAAAAGGGCGGCGGGTTATTTCTCAGGAAACATCTGACATAATGCGTGAAATACTTGAAGGTGTTGTATATGAGGGAACAGGTAGAAGAACTTATATTCCTGGCTATAGAGTCGGCGGCAAAACAGCAACAAGTGAAAAATTACCTAGACGTTCCGGTAAATATATAGCATCATTTTTATCTTTTGCGCCGGCAGAAGACCCTCAGTTAATAGCACTCGTTTTAATTGATGAACCACAAGGAGCATATTATGGAGGTCAAGTAGCCGGACCAATAATGCAAGAAATCTTAGGAAATACCCTTCCGTATCTTAACATTCGCACAGATTTTAACGAAGAAGAACTTGAAATGCCGGATGTTGGATCTGTAGTTTTACCTAACTTTATGCTTATGCCGATTGCTGATGTTAAAAAGGACTTAGAGGATATGGAACTTGAAGCAGAAATACGAGGGCTTGGAAATGTTGTTATAAACCAGTTCCCGCTTCCGGGTGAAGAAGTTAATAAAGGAAGCACAGTTATACTGTTTGTTGCAGCAGATGTTTAGGAGGTTATAAAAATCATGCAGTTATTCGAGGTATTAAAAAATATTGATCACACGGTAATTCAAGGCAGCGATTTGGATATCAAAAATATCGTAATAGACTCGCGCGAGGCACGAAAAGGGTCGCTGTTCTTTTGCATAAAAGGGCTTAACCAAGATGCAAGAAAGTACATACCGGATGCAGTTTCACAAGGAGCTTCTGCAATAATGGTTGATGATCTTGAAGGTGTTAATCTTGTGGGTAGTGCTACATTTATAAAAGTTGAAAACGTTCGTTCAGCAATGGCAATTGCTTCAGGAAATTTTTATGGGAATCCTTATAAACATTACAAAATGATAGGCGTAACAGGTACAAACGGCAAGACTTCAGTTACGTACTTTATGGAAGCAATAATTAGGGAATATGAAAAAAGTGTCGGGGTAATCGGCACTGCAGGTGCAGTTTTAAACGGTGAAAAGCTTAGCATATCTTACGCAACAAGTACGACTCCGGACCCTATAGAACTTCATCAAATATTTAAAAAAATGCATGAAAACGGCGCAGAATACGTTGTTATGGAAGCAACATCACATGCATTTGCGTTTAATAAGCTTGACGGAGTTAGATTTGATATCGGAATTTTTACAAATCTTTCTCAAGATCATCTTGATATACATGGCACTATGGAAAATTATCGTGATGAAAAACTTAAGCTATTTAAATCATGTGATGTTGGCGTTCTTAATATTGATGATGATTACTTTGAGTACATGCGTGATAACGGCACTTGCCGTGTGTTGACTTACGGCATAGATAAAGAATGTGATTTTAGAGCTGAAAATATTGAATATTTAAATAACGGGTCAATATTTGATATAAATATTGACGGGGATATGCACAGCCTTTTTCTCCCGGTAGCCGGCAGATTTTCAGTGTATAACGCCCTTGCGGTAATTGGAACTGCTGTTTCAATCGGTATACCGATTGAAGTTATTAAAAGAGGTCTTGAAAACATGAAAGGTGTACCCGGCAGGATACAGTCTGTTCCGAACGATTTAGGGTTTAACGTTGTCATCGACTATGCTCATACGCCGGATGCACTCGTAAATATAATATCAGCCGTTCGGGGTTATACAAAAGGCAGAATAATAACAGTTTTCGGATGCGGCGGCGACAGAGATAAAGCAAAGCGCAGTATCATGGGGCAAACTGCAGGTGAACTTTCGGATTATTGCATAGCAACATCAGATAATCCAAGAACTGAAGACCCTGTCAGTATAATTAACGATATTGAACCGGGTATCAAAAACAGCGGATGCCTGTACGAAAAAATAATTGACCGCTATGAGGCTATTGCCCGTGCTCTTGAAGTAGTTGGTATTGGAGATTCGGTCATAATAGCAGGCAAAGGGCACGAAAATTATCAAATTTTCGCAGATCAAACTATACATTTTGATGATTATGAAATAGCAAGCAAGTTAGTAGCAGATAAAGCAGCAGGAAGGTGATACTTTGAGACCAATTCCAATAGATGACGTTGTAAAAGCTGTAGGCGGCAAAGTGTTACATAATGCTGATACTTTCGGTGTAAAAATATACGGAGTTACAATTGATAGCCGTAAAGATGTGTTTAACAGCCTTTTTGTGCCGCTTAAAGGCGAACACAACGATGGGCATAACTTTATCAATCAAGCCTTTGAAAGCGGAGCTGTATGCAGCTTCACAGAACGTGATTCTGAAAATATTCCAGGGAAAGTTCTTATTAAGGTAGATTCAACTAACGAAGCACTTAAAAAACTTGCGGAATATTATAGAAGCTTATTTTCAATGCCTATTGTTGCCATAACCGGATCTAGCGGCAAAACTACTACAAAAGAGCTTATAGCTTCGGTTCTCGCCATGAAATATAAGGTTCTTAAAACAGAAGGCAACTATAACAACGAAATAGGCTTGCCGCTTACTGTGTTTAACATAGACGACTCAACTGAATGTGCTGTTTTAGAAATGGGAATGAATAACGCCGGTGAAATTCACAATTTAAGCAAAATAGGCAAGCCGGATATTTGTATTATCACAAACATAGGTGTTGCGCACATAATGAATCTTGGCAGCAGAGAAGGAATACTAAAGGCAAAAAGCGAGATTTTTGACTACATGCAGCCTAATGGTTTAGCAATATTAAATGGCGGAGATAATCTACTTGCATCTGTTAAACCAAGACTTAAAAACGTTATAACATTTGGATTTGAAAGTACGGATGAAGTTTATGCTGATAATGTTATTTCAAAAGGACTTGACGGTGTAGATTTTGTACTTAAAAGCAGTGATTCTCAATCCCCTATTAGTATGAAAACATTTGGGAAGCATGCTGTTTTAAATGCCCTTGCAGCAGCTGCGGTTGGTTTAAAGCTAGGAGTACCTGTTTCAGATATTAAAAAAGCGTTGGAGGTCTTTAATCCGCCGGCAATGCGGTCAAGCGTAATCAAAGGGCTTGATAACAAACTTACAGTAATAAATGATGCATATAACGCAAACCCTGACTCAGTATGCGCTGCCATTGACGTACTTTCAGAAGTTAAAGGCAACAGGGTTTGCATATTAGGCGACATGGCAGAGCTTGGAGACTTCAGTGAAGGAATGCATAAAGATGTCGGTGAATATGCTGCAAAAGTTGGTATAGAGCATGTTGTCTGTGTTGGTGACAGTAGCATGTCAGGGAAAATTTATGAAGCAGTACACTCTGAATATTCAAAGCGTTCAGATAAATTTGTTTATTATTTTGCCACCCAAGATGAAATGATTAAAAAGCTTCCGAATATAATCCACGAAGGCGATATCGTATTAGTTAAAGCTTCAAGATCATCAGGTCTTGAAGTAACGGTTGATGCACTGTTAAGTATGCAGCTTAGGCTTAAATGATATGGAAAAAATATACGAAGAAATAAGAAAAATTGCACGAAAATATCATATCCATAAAATCGTATTATTTGGCTCAAGAGCAAGAGATGATAATTATGAAAAGAGCGATATTGATATTGCTGCCTATTTTGAAAAAGGGCATTATGAGAGAGAACATGCATCTTTTACGCTTGAAATAACAGAAGATATTGACACACTTTATCCAATAGATGTTGTTTGTGTTAACAGCAAAACTGATGAAAAACTAAAGCAAAATATTTCTGAAGATGGAGTGTTGCTTTATATGAAAGAGAAAAAATTTGACCAATATAAAAAAGCAGTTAGCAAAGTAAAAGAAGTGACCAAAATGATAGAAGAAGAACGAGGTAACAATAATGCTGTGCTTCAAGATGCATTAATCCAACGCTTTGAATTCACATTTGAACTTGCATGGAAAACTATCAAAGATTATTTAGCAAGTCAAGGCGTAATTGAAGATATTAGCTACCCAAAATCTGTTTTAAAGAAAGCATTTTCGTCTGACATCATTAACGACGAAAAATGGCTTAACATTCTTAATGACAGAAATGCAGCATCTCATATATATTCTGAAGACATGGCAGAGGTTATAAGCAAGCGAATACAGTCGGATTACGTAAGATTATTTGAAGAATTAATCGAAAAATTAGAAGATATTATCGAATGATGATGACTTTAGAAATATATCAACATAACATCAACAGGAGGTAACAAATGCCGTTTACAATCGAAATGGGGATTATTGCTGCTCTAGCGGCGTTTACGATAACTGTCGCCATAAGCCCATTAATATTGCCATTTTTAATAAGGTTAAAGTTTGGGCAAAACATAAGATCAGACGGACCGCAGTCACATCTTAAAAAAGCCGGTACTCCAACAATGGGCGGGGTTATGTTTTTGATAAGCACGACCTTTGTTTCATTGCTGTTTCTGCGTGACAATCCGGCAGGGCTTGCTATTTTATTTGCTATGGTCGCCTTTGGTTTTATTGGTTTTTTAGATGATTACACTAAAGTTGTAAGAAGGCGGTCTTTAGGGCTTAGGGCGTATCAAAAAATTATTGGACAGTTTGCTGTAACAACGATGTTTATAGCATTTGTGTTGCATACAAACGGCTCGGATGTGTTTTCAAATACCATAATCCCGTTTTTCGGTGAATTTAATATAGGCTTTTGGTGGATCCCCATTGTATACATTGTAATGATCGGCGGCACTAACAGCGTAAATTTAACAGACGGTCTTGACGGTCTGGCAACCGGCGTTACTGCTTTGGTTGCAACCTTTTTAATGATTATATGTTATCAATTTGCAAGCGGCGGTGTTGGAATTTCCGGAGCTGTTTTAGGCAGTCTTATGGGCTTTTTATTGTTTAATTCTCACCCTGCCAAAGTTTTTATGGGTGATACCGGTTCTTTAGCCCTTGGAGGATATGTAACTGCAACGGCTATTATGCTCCAAATCCCATTTTTCTTAATTATAGTTGGATTTGTGTATGTTATTGAGGCTTTATCTGTTATTATCCAGGTCGTTTACTTCAAAATGACCAAACAGCGATTTTTCAAAATGGCGCCTATTCACCATTCATTCGAAATCTCAGGCTGGTCTGAAACTAAAGTTGTTTCGTTTTTTTATGTTTTAACGGCAATTGGTTGTTTGATTGGGTATTTAGCTATATAAGGTGGTATTTATGGACTTTAAAGGTATGAACATTCTCGTATGCGGCATGGCACTAAGCGGCGTTTCTGCTGCTTTGTTGTTATTTGAAAAGGGCGCAAATGTAACTTTGCAGGACATTAAACCTGCTGACAAGCTCGAAAAAGAGCTTGAGATGCTTGCCAATACAAATATTGATATATATTTGGGGAAAGATCCTGATGATATCGTTAGCAGGTTTGAGCTTATTATAGTAAGCCCGGGGCTTCCGCTTGACCTTCCTTTTGTAGACATTGCAAACAAGCTTAATATCCCTATTTGGAGCGAAGTTGAGCTTGCTTACCGCTGCTGCAAATGCTCAATAATAGCTATAACAGGAACAAATGGCAAAACTACAACAACTGCCTTAACCGGGGAAATAATGAAGGCTTATAGAAGCGGCACTGAAATTGTAGGTAATATTGGTCTGCCATTTTCTGATAAAGTTAAAAAACTTAAAGCGCAAGATTTTGCAGTTGTTGAAACAAGCAGTTTTCAACTTGAAGCATGTCATGATTTTAAGCCATTTGCGAGTGCTGTTCTTAACATATCCCCTGATCATCTTGACAGGCATAAAACTATGGAAAACTATATAGCGATGAAAAAATCAATATTTAAAAATCAAGATAGCGGCAGTTATACAGTTTTGAATTATGATGACCCTGTTACTCGAAAAATGGCAGAGGAAGCAAAATCGAAAGTTATTTTTTTCAGTGCTTCAAGCGAATTACAAAATGGTGTATATGTTGACAGCTCAGGATATATCCGTATACGAACAGAAAAAATGGATTACCGAATAATAAAGTCCGATGAATTATTAATACTCGGAAGGCATAACCTTGAAAATGCACTTGCGGCTGTTGCTCTAGCATCCGTATGCGGCGCACCACCGGATATTATAGGTAATGTGTTAAAAAATTTCAGAGGTGTGCAGCACAGGCTTGAATATGTAACTGAAAAATCAAGCATTCAATTTTATAACGACTCAAAAGCGACAAACCCGGATTCTGCAATTAAAGGTCTTTTGGCTATGAACCGCCCTACCCTTCTTATCGCCGGAGGATTTGATAAAAAATCAGATTTTAACGATTGGGTTAAGCTATTTGAAGGGCGAGTTAAATTTGTTGCCATCTTAGGCGAGGTCAAAGAACAAATAGCCGATACACTAGCGGCTCATAATTTCTTGAACTATGAAATAGTTAATTCCATAGAAGATGCTGCGAAACTGTGTTACGAGAAGGCTTCAAAAGGGGATGCGATACTGCTTTCCCCTGCCTGTGCAAGTTGGGATATGTTTAAGAGCTTTGAACACAGGGGCGATGCATTTAAAAATTGTGTATTAGATTTGTAATACCGAGGTCTGAAAGTCATTACTCGACTTTTAAACTCCATCCCTTAGAAAGGGGGTAACGGTGGAAAATTAATGGACTTATTAAATTTCCGCTTTAATATCCGAGAGGTGATTTTTGAATATGTCATACCCAGGAACTGCAAAGGCATTAAACAGAAGCGAAAGATATGGCAAAAGAAACGCCTTTAACAATCGAAGGCGGCAAAACAATTCTAAAGATGAACCGGCATCTGAAATTCGAAAAAGACCGGAAATACGCATAGGCAGAGTTGATCATGCGTTAGTTTTCATAATTACTCTTTTGGTTTTTTTAGGATTTGTAATGGTTTTTACATCTAGCATTTACATAGCGGAAAACGCATTTGGTGATATGTATCATTTCCTTAGACGTCAGACATTGTTTATTGTTATGGGGTTTACTGCAATGTTTATCATGTCTACAGTAAGCTATCAATATTTGAGAAGGTTTGTTGTTCCGCTATATCTTGTTGCAAATGCATTGCTTATTGTAGTTCAAGTTATAGGGATTGCATACGGCGGTGCGACCAGGCAACTCCAAGTCGGCGGCTTTGTTGGACAGTTTCAACCGCTAGAAATTGCAAAGGTTTCAACAATACTTATAATGGCACTTATTCTTTCAAATAATAAAGACTTACTTAAAAAATGGAGCGGATTCTTTATTGCATGTAGCATCGTTATGGTTACAGTCGCACTTATGCTCAGAGGCGGGCTCAGTTCTTCTATAATAACTGCTATGGCAGGTTTCGGAATAATTTTTATCGCAAGCCCGCATGTTATGCGCTTTGTGGCACTGGGCGCAGCAGGAGTAGCAGGCATAACCGGCTTTATCCTATTTGCGGCACAATTTCGTATGGAAAGAATACAGTCATGGCTTGACCCATTTTCTGATACGTCAGGTGCTAGCTATCAAATAGCTCAATCGTTGTTTTCTATAGCATCAGGGGGAATTTTCGGTCTAGGAATAGGTCAGAGCAGGCAAAGAAGCTTTTTGCCGCTAGCACATAACGACTTTATATTTGCAATAATATGTGAAGAACTTGGGCTCTTTGGGGCTTCTGTAGTCTTACTGCTCTTTGGAATGCTTATTTGGAGAGGTATAAATATTGCGCTTAAAGCTCCTGATGCATTTGGTTCATATATCGCCGCCGGAATAGTGATTTTGATTGGCAGCCAGACTATTATAAATGTTGCAGTTGTAACAAACAGCATCCCAAATACAGGGATAACTATGCCGCTTATAAGCTACGGAGGAACTTCGTTTCTTATAACAATGTTCCTTATGGGTATTTTACTTAATATATCAAGATTTTCAAAGAGTTAATATTTCACTATACTGGTATAAACGATGAATTGCAAGGAGAAAATATATAAATGAGCTATTTCAAATCAAGGGGGCTTAGGGGAAGCACTTTTGAAGAAATGATTAACTTAACAAATGAGGCATATCGGGACAAAAAGCTTGCGCTCATTCAAAAAATACCAACTTCGATAACCCCTGTGGAACTTTCAGGAAATGCTATATCTTTGGCATACTTTGAAAAACGAAGCACTGTTGATTACATAGGTGTTGTGCAAGGAATAGCCGTTTGCTTTGATGCAAAAGAAACAGAGCTTAAAAGCTTCCCTCTTAGAAATATACATCATCACCAGTTTGAGTTTATGCTAGATTTTAGATCACAAAACGGTGTTGCGTTTTTAATAGTTCGCTTTTCAAAAACTAATGAAACATTTCTTTTGCCGCTTGAAGTTATTGAAAAATATATACGAGAATCAGAAGAAGGTCAAAGAAAGTCAATACCTTATAATGCTTTTGAAAAAAAGTATTTAATAGGAACAAAGCAAAGATTTCTTGTTCATTACCTAGAGGCTCTTAGCACGTATCTTGAAGCAGCAAAATAAATAAAAAAGGGGGAGATTTTTTACAGGAGCACTTAATATGCGACAAATAATTAAATTATCACTTTTTATTATTTCACTTTTTGCAACAGCCTTTCTTGCTGCATGTGGTTTCGACTTTAACTTTGATTTTGCCCTCGAAAACACCGCAGCTAACGTCTCCGAGGCTGTTTTTGATGTTTCAGCAGGCTTTGTTCCGCTTGAAGAACTTGAAATAAGCGACGAACCCTTACCTCTTATGCTTTACATTCGATATGATGAATACATTCTTGCAATGTATGAGCCACCCACTAACTACATTTACTTGGGTGCATTTATTGAAGAGGATAATCTTCTTGCGGGAGACATAGGGATGTTTGAGCGGTTATCCGGGGTAAGCCATGCTATTTTTGCATATAGGTATACTTTGGGAGATCCATTTCCGGTAAGATTCGTACTTCAAAGCCTCGCACGCAGTAAAATGCCGCTAATAGAAATTCACCCGGGAGATATATATGACGAAATTGACTATTATCAGATAGAAGACTTAGCGATGGCGTTTGGTGAGTTTAACGTGCCAATTTTTATAAGTTTTAACGCAAGCGAAGCCGGGCTTGATAGATCGAAAAGTAAAGAGTTTTTTATAGCACTAAGGAAAGCTTTTTCTATTCATGCGCCTAAGGCGGCTTTTGTGTGGGGTATAAGTTTTGAAAGCGGTAGTCGAATGTTCGATTATTACCCGGGAGATGAATGGGTAGACTGGGTAGGAATATCAGCTTTTTCAAATATTACCCCTGAAGGAAACCACAGTGATATTTTTGAAAGGCTTGATGCCTTTTATTTCGCTTTTCAAGAACGCAAGCCAATTATGATTACAGGGCTTGGTGTAAGCAATTTCAGCACTATAGATCATTCGTACAGGGTAGCGGAGGCTTCATTTGTTCTCCAGTATATTTATGAAAGAATTGCAGATCGTTATCCACGAATCAAGGCTATTATTTATGCAGGTTACAGAAGGGAAATAGGCGGGATAACCCAAAGCCATCAATTAACTGACAGCGATCGTCTATTAAGTGCTTATAACGCTGCAACCGAAGGCGACCGATTCACAGCTGAAATTGATATAACATCAGCAGGTCAGAAGGTATCTCAGTGGATTTTGTCACAGCATACTGTTAAAATCATCGGCGATACTGTTTTTATACCAAGGCAATCTCTTGAGAGTGATTTTGGTGCTTCAAGTGCTGAATTGAATAGATGGGTTGAGTATTTAGAGATTATTGACGATGAACAGTTTTTTAACGTAAACCTGCTTCATAACTTTGGAATGAGGCGTGTTGTTATTGATGAAAACAATGCCAAAGTGTTTATATCAAGTGACTAACGGCAAATGAATTTATATTTTTGACACAATAGCTCAAGGGGCGATTATTATCACCCCTTGAGCTATTTTAGAAAGTTTTATCCTAATATTCTCCCAACTCAATCAAAGTCAGTACAGTTTGAAGAGCATCCATGCCCGGAAGGTTTCGAACATTTGGTGCAATGCCGTATTCTTCAAAAGACCGACCGTACATGTCTGTGATATATCCAACGTCAATACGGAAAATTATTCCGGTATTAGGCAAAACAACAAAGGAAGTCAAAGCACCCATAATCCCTGATGTGTTTTCACCAACAACAGTAGCAAAGCCTGTTTCAAGAGCAATAAGAGTGATTGCCGCCGAGACAGACGCAGATCCGTCGTCAACCAAAAGCCAAATCTTGCCGTCAAAGTCGATTTGATCATCGGCAGGCTCAAACATACTGAACCAGATGACAACATATTCAAGCATTTCCAAGTCATGTTCATTGATATATGCCATGTCATGATACTCTACAAACTCAATCGCTGGCATGACATAAATATCTGTTATTGTTCCTGTTCCCAAAATTCCCCATGTTAGAAAATAATCCACCCACTCTGTCACCAAGTCGCCGGAGCCAAAAAATTCATGACCGCTTACTTCAATAGGTTCGCTGATAAGGCGACGCAAAATGGGATTATTAAAGTTGGATTCATAACCGCCGCTATTGCCGCGTATATCTATAATTAAGTGATCGAAATCTTGAATTTTGTTAAGGAACGGATAAATTACGGAATCATCCAATTCTGCGTTGTTTATGAAACTGTCAATGCTAATCATAGCTATTTCACCAGGAACTATGATATCTGTTCGGATGTTATAAGGATTATAATACCCCAAACCCTCTGTTTCAAAGTCGATTTCATCATCACCGTAAAACCAAAGAGCCATAGGATGTGAAAGAGTTTGCAAGATAAGCCAGTTTTCAAAATTAGAATCAGGACTTCCACCAAGTTCTAAATATAGCCTCAAGTTGGCAGCAAGCATATCTCTGTAAAGAAATGGGGGAACAGGCGACATATGACCTATGACATCAACAGGCAGAGAAAATTCATAAACAAGTAGTGCGAAAAGATAATCAGCAGCAAGATCTCGAGCTGTGTCATGATCTCTTTGCCAATCAAGATCCTCCGGCAAATCGAGAGGAATAGCTAACGGATACATATTGTAAATCACATATCTATTAAAGTCAATAATCTCGTCCAAATCAACGCCCAATCGACGGTAAATCACATTAGCCCAAGGAGAATTTGTTAATATTAAATCCATCAAATATTCAAAATCCTCAATGACATATTCCTGTGCCTCGCTGGTCAGCTCAATAAGACGGATGGGAATTGGAGCAAACAAAATTTCAGCAATATCCAAAGGTATCCAAGACACACCGTTTTCTACAAAACCACCAAGCATTGTGATCTCGTTTATATGAATCGACTGTGGAAATCCTCCCGGAAGGATGATATGTATAAGTCGAGCCTCATGATCCCACTGGATCTCAGAACCAAAGGCATATGCGATTTGGCGCAGAGGCACAAAGACCACACCATTTTCAATTCTCTCTTCGATTTCATCAAAGGGGCTTGCCAGTGCCACAACCGGCATCGCCAACAGGAAGGACAACACCAGAGCAATTAATGATGCTTTTGTCTTTTTCATAACGATCTCCTCATGAATTTTATAGTCAAGCACAACTATATTATATCAAGTTTTTATACATTATCATATTGTAGCAGATTTTGTCGATAGGCGCAATGCCAAAAAAACTTAATTTTTGATGCTAACTCAAATAACAAAATAGCATCTTTACTTTTAATTCCTCTACACCCCTACCCGCCAAAACCTCCGTGACCGCCGCTATAGCCCCCACCATAACCACCCTTGCCTGTGCCGCCGTAACCTCTAAAACCGCAATGCCCACGGAAAATTCTTCGTCTGCGCCTAGCACGATCCTCTTCATCCTCATTACCATCGATATTATCTAAATATAAGTGAATATCCGTAAAAGCAATTATTCCATAGTAAAGGACATATGTAAAAAATACCAAAATTTAGATGCAACCCGTCTATCAGTAGACTTTCAAACATTCTTTGCGCTACCCACTGCGTTGGATAATCGATCGCTGCCTTTTTGATATCCTCATTTTCAACACTTCCTTCCATTAAATTTACGGAAAACAAAAAAGTCCCAAAGCAAAGTGCTATGCACTCGCTCGGGACTAATTTTGCAACTTGCTTACACGGGCGATTGCTGCTTGATCCGGCACAGCAACCGGTAATCTTTACTTAGCAGGCTTTGCCTGTATAACTAAAACACTAGGTAATCCAATGTGCCCAAAATATAATGCGGAATAACTTCTCCTTGGAAATCAAGAGGCTCAAGATGAACACCAAGCCTTTCGCCGGACATCATATATATATAATCCTCCATAACACTTGTAAGCACATCCATGTCAATGACACCATGCTCTTGAGGAACGTTACCAAGCATCCACTCTATTCCATAAAAAGCTCCGGCATATGTCCACAACATACCTGCAGGCACAGGCCAGGTTGATAGTCTACCTGATGCGCCTCTTCTGGCTATTTCGCTTCGTATCTTTTCAACTGCTTCCTGGAGTGTATGCATACGCAGAATCTCCCAACCTTCCTCGTCAACTTCACCTGTAGGAACGTGAGAGGCTATCCCCAAAGCAGTCGGAAATCCATGATAAGGAGATGGGCAGCAAGGCGATGGATAAATAGCGCCTGTGGCAACTACTTGCTCAATCATTGGAATTTGCATCCCGCAATTAGTACCAAAGAATGCAGTATTTACACCAAGAATTTCTACCTGTCTAGGTAAATCTTCCGTTATATGTCTTTGAGTACCAGGCATACCAGCATCACCCATTGGATCAGGGGCAACAAGCTCAACAAACGTAATACCATTTGCCTCAGCAGTTTCCCTCATAACATCACGGCGCATAGCAAGTAATGGTACGGACATATGCCTTGGAAAAGAATAATGCACAATCGTTTCTGCTCCCATAGCAATTGCTTGGTGAACCAATCTAGATCCAAATTGATAACCATTCATCAGGTCTATGTTTAAGAGCAAATTTGCTCTTGCGGCGACCTCCAATGAATCTTCTGCTGCTTGTGCATACACAATAAAAATATCATCACCTCGAAGTTCACGAACTCTATCAACAGCGGCATTAGTGTGAATAACTGCTTGGTTGATAACCAAGACTTTAACATCTGGGTCAGATGCTATTTCTTCAAGAATTTCGATCATCCTATCGCCTTCTTGCACAAACATAATCGGCCACACTCGGTGGATTGCATAATCTTCACCAAGACCTAGCATATCTATAGTATACCTAGCGGAATAGAACTCGTAACCCATGTTAATGTCACCTGTAACAATTGCAACCTTTCCCGGAAACCTACCCTCAAACTCCGGTTCAGGTTCCGGCTGAACAACAGGCAACTCAATTATAGGTGCCAACGTTGGCTCAACAGGCGGTTCGCTGCCTCCGGCGCAAGCAATAAGCCCTAAATTCAAAACACCGACTATCAACAAGCTGAGTATCTTTTTATACATTTTTAGTGACCTCCTTTAAAGATATCTACTGAATTTTATTAGCTTGTTACTGCTTTTTAAAACCATTTTTCTTTGAGCTCTTTTGCCAAATCATCAATTAATTATGTACAGAGACAATAAGCTCAGTTTTTTAAATGTTTCTTTTGGATTTTTCGCTTAACAAAGCCCTGAATCCAACTGGTAATATTTGTAATACATAATAACATCTGTCAACTATAATTGCAATGATTTGGAAACATTTTTAATCATAAATACATTAATAGCTTAGCTAAAAATAAATATACATAAAACTATTTTGATATTGCAAGGCTATTTGCGGCAACCAAAAAAGCCTTTGAGTAAAGTGCTATGCACTTGCTCAAAGGCTAATCTTGAATTTCTAAATTATTTACACGGGTAATTGCTGCCTGATCCGGCACAGCAACCGACAATCTTTACTTAACAGGCTTTGCCTGTGAATGTCAGTATTTGTGCGGTACGCAGCCTACCTGTGCCTGTCGTAAACGAATTGGAATTAGTTTTAGCACCTGTACGCAGTATATTTAGCAAAGAATAGTCTTTTCCAAGCAAAGATTTAACTATCTCTTTGCGCAGTACCCAGCCATTAGCTTTATCGTCAAACACAGTACCAACCCAAATATCATCCACATAAACACAGTATTGCATGTTACCTGTCATTGTAGTTTCTTTGAACGTGACTGTCCCGTCAGCCATAAGCTGTGTTACATATTCGCCGTTTTGGTTCTCCGGCAATAGTTCCGATGCTTTATAACTGACCTTTAGGCTAAACTCAGCACTGTCTTTAAAAGGCAGCATGTTAAGCCTATCCTTGGATGGAATCTTGGGAATAATTAACGAAATACCGCCTTTTAAGTCACGGTAAACTTCATAGCTCCCATTGGTTAACGCCACATCACCAAAATAAGTCTTGCCGGGGTCTACGCTCTCGGGCAGCCTGCATCTTCTGTTATAGACGATGATATGGGCTGCTTGATCAAGCAGCTGTGCAAGATAACGAGGAACTTCCTTGCATAGGTTGATCTCGTAGTAGTCTGCTGTTTTAACATCGTCCAGCAGTGCAACCATACCGTCCGGTAGCGTTAAGAACGGGAAACTTTGCGAACCGTAGCCGTTTTCTATAGACAGCACATATGCCGCATATGCAAGCGCAGCCCTATCGGTAGATATGGCTCTAAGCGCATCATCGCTGATGTTAATGATGTTTTCCAATGAATTATTAAAATCGTCCTGACTTGAAAACCCTTCGTTCATCGCACGGATGTTGCCTGCAATGTCTCGGCAGTATGCTTTATACACAGCACGAACAGCATCCATTATGCGTTCTACTTCGTCCATATCTAAGATTGATGCAGCTTTTATCGACTCTACTATGGAGAAACAGCTATTAGCGTCTATCTCCATATATAATATCTGCTCTTGAACAAAACGCCGGATATTTGCCATAATGGTTTCGCCATCGGTCATCATCTCGATTGTGCGCTGAACCCATTTTTGATTACCTCTGCTGCCGGACTTGAGCGTATCGGTTATCATCTTGGCTATCTTACCGTTATTATAGCTTTTGGATAATGCCCGTACAGGCTCGCCAATCTTATTTTGGTAAAGAGCTTCATCCGGTTGGTTTTGGAATTTACCCAATTGGTTCTTGATTTTGATGAACCAATAAGGCGAAAACGGTAACGTATACTCCTGTTGGTTGGCACAAAATCGGTTAACATAGCCGGTTTTGGGGCGGTCAACCTCTAGCTCTGATAAAGTAGTTAGCTGATGGTTTAACCTTTCCAAGTAGGCTGTAGCTGTAGGCATATCCAAAAACTTTGGCTTGTACGGCATTTGCGGGATGTCTTTGATATCAAAGCTCCTGTTTTCCGTATATCCTGCAAGCAGCACAAGCTTACGCAATGCTTCCGGGTCGTTCATCAGCTCCAGACAGCGGGTATTAATATTACATATGATACCCAACATATTCTGTTGCAGATTAGCCAGAATCCCCCGTTGCACTACTTTTTCAGTTAAGACAACTTTCTCGGCTTTATCACCTGTGTCGTTGGCATTGTAAATGATATAATCTGCCTGCCTAAACTTATCAGTAAACAGTTTAGTATTGATACACATATCGCCATCATGATCCGCGCCGCCCATACCAAGCAATGTTTCATCATGTGCATTGAAAATAGTTACCTGCCCGAGGTATTTGTACCAATGCGCACTGCTTTTGTGGTTTACACATTGCAGCTTGCGAATTTGAGCCCGATGTGTGAGAGGGTTTCGTGTTGCTAACAGCTCACCTTCATAATCACCGTACCTAAACTCACCGGCAGCAAGTTCTCTTGATTGATTATGTGCGGTCACAATCAATCTGCCGTTATCAATATCAGCATTATCATTATCAGCGAACCCATAACTGCCGTCCTTATATACCCGAAGACGGTTGAAGTACGCCAACGGATCCGGTGCCATTATACTGACACTGGAATGCGGCATAGGAATCTTACCAAACAGCATCTTCTTTGATACAAGGTCAATCTTACGTTTGATGGATTGCTTTATCCACCTGATATTCATTGACAACTGCGGATTAGCCTGTATTACAGCCGATACCTTATCCACACAATTATGGTCATTATCATCATCTCCTTCAAAATCGGAAATATCGGAAAGGATACCAAGGAATTTAAGGGCAGCCTCCGGACCGGATAATGCTTTTTCCATATAATCTTTTATATCTTCCACATACGGTAATATATCATCAAATGATAAGCTGCTATTAAGCGTAGTGAACATTTGATAATTGAATTCCGTATAACTGCGCAGCGGTTTGCTCACATTTGCCACAAGAAACTGTGCTTTGTTTACATCAAATTCAGATTTACGCATGGATTCGGTAAATAAGATGTCCTCTTTAATCGTGCCTTGGCTGTATTTATGGAAATCAAAAACTATAAGGATACCTTTAATCTGCCCGTAACGTATTTGAAAAGCAGATGGCAGGTAAGATAAACCAAGCCTTTCTGTAAGCTCACGGGCTTTTGACGGTGTTATAAATCCACAGCCGTCTGTGGCAACTTTTTTTACAGTGATGGTTTCTTCTGTTGTTTCGTTTTTAGAATCATTATAACAGCGCGCAGAAAATGAAATATTAGTTTCTAAATCAGGCACTGCGGCAAAAGTGAACTTAAAATCTTCTACTATATTTCCGTTAGTTTTACCCAAGCCTTGCCTGGCGATAGCCTTATGTGCTGTTTGTGTCGGCTCATATAGATACCGTGCATCACCGCTGACAGTCTTTGCAAAGCTTTCCCACTCATAAGTAGTCATTGTCAATTTACACTGCCTGTTTTCAGATGAACTTTGCATGGCAGCACGGTAACGTACATATTTCTTACCCGCAAGTTCCACAATCTCTGCTTCGTTATGGGGTATATAACCGATATCCATAAGTTTAGATAATGGCATATACAGCCCGTCAAAGCATAACATCTCTTTTACCTTTTTCACTTCCGGGTCAGCATCATTACCGCCTGTGCAATCCACTGTGATGAAATCATAGAGGGTATTATGCACCGTTTCTATGTCTAAAAGTGGATTGATAACATAATACTCTCTGCCATAATGCATAGCCATAACAGATTCAGTGCCGGAGATACAATCCACAACAGATGACGTAATCGTTTTTGTTTCAGGATCATATCTATCAGCGATAGTACGCAAATCACAGCACTCGTCATTTATAACCAAATGGTTTCCTACAATATTTATTACAGGAACTTCTTCGCCGTTTACAACTATAGGATTGAAGATCTCGGCCTTAAATGTCTGATACATTTTCATTTTTTTCTTCGCCATTGTAACCTCCACAAGCTGCCTGCTCCTTGCGGAGATCAGGGCTTATGCTTAATCCAACCTCCCGTGTATCTCGGGCTATGCCCAAGAAATAAAGATGCAATGTTCTCCCCTGATTTCGGCAAACAAACCTGCCGAACCCAGTTTTTCTGTGATATACTCCCATAAGGACATATCAGGCATTTCACCGAAATCATAGACAACGTTAATGCTGCCGCCCTCTTCCACAACTGCTTTTCCATCTTGACCGATTTCAATACAGACCTTACCTTGTGTGTGAAGGTCGTTAATTAATGTGGTTAAAGTGCCTATCAGAATTATGTTGTACCAACTGACAACACTTTCCTTGTCATATAGTTTTGTGCTTGTTTCTGGAATTTCGGCTAGTTCAGCAGCTTCCGGCGTATTATTAGAAACTTCAATATCCGCATCCGTTAGCGGGGTTACATTCAAGAAATGCAACGCCATGTAATTACTTGCGGATAAGCAAACGTCGATAAACTGCTGTTTGCCTGATGGGTAGATAACCTCGATCCGGGCAATGCCACCGTTTACGGCAAAGCTAATAGGTCGGCATACCCATCTCCACTTAGAATCCGGATGCGCAGCATATAGCCGATCACCTATACCCGATGCGATACCTTTTAAAGCCAAATCTTCTTTGTTCTTGGCTCTTTTGAGTTTACTCTTTTGCATAACCGTATGACTGAAAAATATCAAAGCCGCAGTGAGAAAACCCATAATAGCAATCCACATAACATAACCGCCTCTCAAATAAGAAAGGGAAACAACAAGGATTAGTCCTCATTGCCTCCCTTGTCTTCATGCTGTAACTTTTACCTCAGCAGATTTCTAGAACGGCTCATCATCAAGACAGGTTGTATCACCTGCATCTTCATGATGCTCATCAGTGCTTTGATCTGGGGTTTGCCCATTACTATTGTTTGTGTCTTTGCTGCTATCAGTATCTTTTTTACCGTTCGGAATATAACTCCATGCATGTACGTTGATTTTTAGGCTATATCCCAATTGACCGTTATCACGGGTAAACTCTGAAGTTCCAAGCTTTCCTGTAACTTGAATCACAGAGCCTTTCTTCGCTTTTGCATTAACAAGACGTTCAGCTTCTGTGCCAAAGGCTGTACATTCATAGTACGTAACCTTTTGCTTGCCGCTTATAACCTCGTTGACTGCAAGGCTGAAGTTTACATAAACACAGCCGCTTTCTTTACCTTTCTTGAGTTCAAGATCCTTTGTGATTCTCCCGAAGCCTGTAATTGTCATCATAAAAATGACCTCCCTTTTAATATGATTTTTCTAGTTTTTGGACAATAAAAAAAGCAGGAACAGCCAAAACCACATTTTTGTGATTTTGAGTCTATTCCCGCCAAATCCAGAAAATAAAAAAATACCGGATACAAGGCACTTTGACAGACTTACGTTAAGCATGTCAGTAATTCCAAGCAATACGGCGTTTGTTTATAACATCCGTTTGCAAACGTGCAATCCGATACTACATCTATAATCCGAAATTTTAATATCCTAATTTTACCATAAGTAGTTATTGAAGTCAAGACAGCTTTTTATTTTCTCGTTAAGTTTTATTTTACATTTTTCTTGTTGTTTTGATAAAATTTGAGCGCATTTATGATGTCGTCAATGCTGATATGACAGCGAATTGATTCAATTAACATCCTT
>Ga0123352_10000535_pt1 | contig 46089 bp, 31 predicted proteins | sample TergutLab28metaG_FD_89700 | JGI IMG/M metagenome (GOLD analysis project Ga0123352, IMG submission 89700) | Labiotermes labralis P1 segment gut microbial communities from Petit-Saut dam, French Guiana - Lab288 P1 | ecosystem: Host-associated > Arthropoda: Insects > Digestive system > Gut ... | reverse complement strand
TTTTTTGTGGTTGTGGGTGGGGGGGAGGAAGAGTAGGGGGAGGGAGGGGGGGTGGGAGGGTGGGTGGGGGGGGGGGGGGGGAAGGGGCTGATAAAGGGTTTAACATTTTTTGAGTCAAAATTGGCAAACAGTTGCAGCTTTGTGGTCGGGCGCGTTATCGTGCAACAAGAAAAAATCTCGACAGCAGAGCAGAACGCAGCTGGACGAACCCGATGATTGCGCTTCAGCAGGCGGTCCGATCCATTGCTGCTTTATACAATTCTGCATTTACGGTTTTCCTTCTGGTATGAATTCTTTGTGCACTACGACTTGAGATTCGAAAAAAAATTATCAATATGGTCTTGATGCGGGGCCTTTGGAATTTCAGTTTGTTCGGCCGAGGGTATGTCTCACCAACCCATTAAGAACTCTGTCGCTCTGTTTCGGGGTCATAGGCAAAACACCAAGTCTCATCTCCTGTATTAAGTTTGTTAAAAATTTATTGTCTGCATCGGCCATTGCGATAATGTCTTGGCAAGATGTGACTCGATCTTCCCTTTGCTCAGGTGTCAAGGAGTGTGGAACGAAACGTGCACCAAACTTTCTCTTTCCCAAATCCTCTTTCAGAATCCGAAGAACTACAGCCTTGGGGAAGTTAAAAAATTCTGCTATAACTCTTGTTGCGATTCGACGGCCATTTTTGACCAAATCAGCAATGTTTACCTCAGTTCGAGTCGATTTTGAACGGCCACCTCTCTCGCCATCTTCTATCAGCTCCCTTCCGTTTCGAAATCGAGAATACCACCTAAAAACGTTTGATTGGTTCACAGCCTCATTCCCATAAACCTTTTGTACCAATACCAGTGTTTCTGTCACAGACAGACCGGCTTTGAAACAAAATTTTATGACAACTCGCTGTTCGTTTCGACCATCCTTGACGCATAAGGAAACTGGCCTTACAAGACAAGTTATAAATTGTACACTGTCGAAGATAAACAAACGAAACTCGATGTGTGAACGGATATTGGCTGAGAGTACTTAGTTAGTGGGTTGGCCGATAGATCGCTTTAGTCCTGTTATTTAAAAAAATCAGTCCTAAAACTTATGGATCGCATTGTTTGTACTCATTCATTCGTATATCTCTGATTTTATCTTAGGAAATGACAGTGTCATTAAATGACAGACATTTCGAATCAGATATGAAGAAGGAAGAGAGGGAGTAGTATGAATGGGGGGTGTAATCCTGTTTAGAATAAGAAACTATGTGAAGTCGCGGTTGTAATGAGAGGTGGCGCCTCGGGAGCGAGTGATTTGTGGGCGACGTTTCGAGACAACGTAAAGGTTAAAAGGTAAGATAATCTCTGTCCACGCCATGAAGGCATAGGGGGGAGTCGAAGTAAATATCTGCTTATTCTTTACCTCGGTGCTAGACGGAGGCGAGTGGTCAACATCACACCCCGGCCGCCGTACCCCCGGTAACGAACCTGGGTAACCATTTTTGGGTCCCGGAGCCAGTCTGGACAGTCGGCAGAGGAGAAAAATCTCTTGCCCCTGCCAGGACTCGAACTGAGTTGTGGTCCTTATCTTCAAGAGTCGAGGATTTGCATGAAGATAAGACCATTACATTGTATCGAAACGCCCGGCGGTGCCACATACCGACAGAACAAGGATGTCATCTGCACCGTTGTGTAAATGCTAAGACTCGGTTAAGAAGCTTATTTCTTTTTTTAACATCTGCAGAGGCTGGCTGCAACATGGGAGCCAAATATTCTCTACGTCTGGACAAGCTTAGGGGGGAAAATTTGCTTCCATTTGTGCATTTTAGTAATTGATGTAATCTGTTAAAAATGCTAATGTAATAAACTATTTATTATCAGTGTTCAGGTTTCATAATTACAGTACGGTTCTATTAGCCTTATGTTGGAATAATTACTGAGTCATGTGCAATACTACACAAAGCGGACAGAGCTCGGTTAATACAGTGAATAGGCTACCTGGTGGAAGATCAGCGAATCGCGGTTCCATTTCCAGAAGGGACAGAAATGAGTCTGTTTGCCACAGCGTTCAGAAAGGCTATGTGGTACATGTGACTGCCCATTCAATGCGGAGAGATGTACTTCCCTTGAGATAAAGCAAGAGAGATGTGAATATGGTCACTCATTTGGATACAGTGCCGAGGTTAGAGCGTGGAGCTCTTCCTCCTCTTCCTCCTCTTCCTTATATGTCATTTCGTGCTAATTAAGCCCAGGGACAGATGCGTTTTTCTATGCAATTATTAGATAAGGTGTATAGGCCTGTATTTTTTATGGCGCAACAGCCCCTAGGGGGCCAGGGCCTCCTTATTATCAGCTTTAAGATCACATCCAGACAAACCACAGTCGGTAGGACTCCTCTGGACGAGTGATCAACACAATCCATGGACCGCTGCCTGACAACACGCGACATTTACAAGAGACAGACATCCGTGTCCCTGGCGGGATTCGAACCAGCAATCCCAACAAGCGAGCGGCCACAGACCCACGCCTTAGAAGGTGCGGCCATTGGGATTGGCACAGGCCTGCAGTAAGTATGGTATTCCTGTTACCACGTAGGACAAGAAATGTTTAATAACATTTCGTAGGAACACACGGCCTTATAACTTGCTGGTGGCGGCGGTATATTTCAACGAAAACTTGTTACCCACTTACTGGATTGTACAAGGTCATAACGCGAAAGGTCACAATAGAATATTCACCACCATTAAAATGTCATACCTCATTTCACACACGGAATTTTCGGAAATTCCAGCAATGACGACACTTGACCTTCTCGTTGTCGAGATATGACTAATTCGCGGGACGTGTAGTGGAAAGCACACCCAGCGGCTAAGAATAATGTTTTTTGGACTTATTATAAGAGCTAGTTGTTCATACTGAATGGACATAGGGAAAGAATTATCACTGCGGTGGGTCAAGGCGAACACGGTCGCATCCTGCACCTGTCTCCGTTGTACAGATTTGTGCAAAACAATATAAGCATACAGTATCATCCTACCACAACGCGTTTAAACATTAATGAGGTCAGCCTCCGGATGTTTAATCGAATAATAATTTATAATGGAGTTACTTCTGTCGGCTACACTTTCAAGCCTGAAATTTATCTGAATAATGCATCAAAATTCAGTTCCTACCTCTCAGACAACACATGAAGCCTCAATAACAGAAACCAATTTGTTAACGCTGTTTGGAAATTAATAGCTGTTTATATATGTACATATATTCCCCTGTCCGCTGCGGCCCAACGCAGGCCATGGACTCCTCATTCTTGAGGTTTCTAGATCACACACAGCGACGCATCACAGTCGGTAGGACTCCTGTGGACACGTGATCAGTGCGTCACAGAGACCTCTACCTGACAACTCACAACACTCACAACAGACAGACATTCATGCCCCCGGTGGGATTCGAACCCACAATCTCAGCAGGCGAGCAGCCATAGACCTACGCCTTAGACCGCGCGGCCACTGGGACCGGCCAGCTGTTTATATACGAAACATTAAAATAAACTGTGTGAGTTATTTGAATGTTAGAGCAGTTGGTACATATAGTTACCACTGTGCAGCAAACGGTTAACTACTCTTCTTCGACGTCTCACACAGTTACCCATGGAATATAAGGTACGGTTCCTACAGCCAGTCTGGATGTTAAACAGAACAGAATAATGTGGTCGGGGATCGCAGTCTGACATCTCTGTCCTGCGATCTCTAGCCTTGCCACTACAGTGATTGAGCCACACCAGCTGCTCAATAAGCCAATAAATAAATAAATAAATACAATTTTAGTTGCAACAACGGTGTCCAAATTTTGGGACGCCGTGTAATGCGTAGCTTTGTGCAAACATGAACCAGAGTGCGTACTTTCAGTAACAAGATGAATTATTCATAAGATTCACTTTAATTGGGTACTTCAAAATATGCCTCGCACTAACGTGTGAGGGACAAGTTCCTACCATGACCTCTTTGAAGGGATTATTCAAATTGCACTTTTTACAACGTATCTGCAACTTACCGGTGTAACACATACAGTAAAAAATAAACAAGAATAAAGGCTAATGTTACAAGTTCCTTAGCATGGCCGTCTTACTTTGTCTGTTGTACTTCACACCGCAACACACCCACTCGACTCACTCCAGTAGAACAACGCAATTTAACAAGCCTGTGGCCTTGAAATGAATGACATATTAAGAAAATAAATTCCTATCATTGTTTATTTTGTGTGTGTGTGTGTGTGTGGAAGTTTTAATTAGGTCTGTAACAAAATACAAACAACTTTTCAGCCAAAGATCCCAGCAGTCTAAATGAAATTTCATTACTGCATGTACAAGTGGGTCCCTGTCACCACGGCATGGCTCGTCCTCGGGTTGCGGATGGAGGTACGGCCTCCTTTATGGAAGGTAAAAGGTAAAGCAATCCCATTACATGACTCAACAGGCCCTGAGGGTTCCAGGAGTCTGAGGCTCTCAGATTTCAAGACAGTCGGCACATGAAGGTGGTAAGGTTGTCAGCCCTACGCACTGGCCGCCCTTACCCCCCATGAAATATTTCTGATAATCATTTTTGTTAGTGTTTGAGTCAACCCCGGGGCCATGGTGCGGCCGGAAAGATTATGTCAATGAAAAATTCCAATGACACCATCGGCAATCGAACCCACGACCTTCCGGGCTTGTAGCGCAGTGCCTCAACCAACTGTCCCACAGCGGTGAGGCAGTTGGTTGAGGATATCTTTGAATATACTAAATAAGCCATCGTGGACAGCCGATAAGGGGTGGGCGAGGTACTGACAACTCCTCACCGTAAAACGTGGCGGTGTTACGAAACATAAACTCGTGCCTCAGCTAACATACCTACGGCATTTTTAATCATTATCATCGGTCATGTCTTCTTCCCATTTTGTCAGTTAATTATTCGACAGTCATTGCACCACAGAGTTAACGGCAAAATCTTCATATTAAGGTAAAGGTAAAGTGATCCCGTTACAGGCCCGGAGTGGCCCAGAGGGTGGGTAGAGGTATAGCTCTACTCTTCCATGGCCGCGGCACTATAAGGGGGTGAGTGGTCAGCAGCACGCCCCGGCCGAACTTTACCCCCGGGAAAGACGCAGTACCCATTTTACAGGAGGCTGTGTGGGTCCCATGGCCGGTCCGGACAGGCGGAAAACAAATCGCCGTATTATCCCACTGAAAAAGAAAAGAAGAGAGTGACAAAGCGCCACATCAGAACCTCAGCCGCTCAATCAATCTCCGTCTGTCGACGTCAAAGGCCAATGATTCGTTTCCTTCTGTAGCTTATTTTAATAAAAACATCTACTCTTCACTCTAAATTCGCTAAATTTTTTTCAGATTTATTTTATATGTGTTTTGCCTTCTATCTGTTTTCGGTTCAGAATTAATTCTGAAAATATGGGTCCTTTAACCCTTACCCTGCTAACGTGGAGAATATGGTGAGCTCCTAATAATGCCAGCAAATGGCAGATGGGACTTAATTCGGCGTTTAAGGGGTTAATCGTCTGGTACGACTCCTTGGAAGAGGGATCTGCCACGACACTGTCTCTTCCTAGAGAGGAAAACATAGTTTCATGGTCCGAGCGGAACTGGATACGGCTGTCCCTGTATTCCAGTGATCCTAATTAGCACATTTACTGTTCGCTATAATAAATACAATAGGCCCGACTGGTGTGTGCTTTTCTTCTTGTACTACTGTGTGCGTAAGATATGTACTCGTGTTATGGATGTTCACATATTTACAAATACTCCTTTCAACTGGTTTAACGTTACTAACTCGATATTTTGTCCACAGAAAAATCTCTTATTTGCAACTGATTCCGAAAATAAATATTTCCTGACCGTCACTATCTGAATTGATTTCTTAACAGAAATACAGGGCGTTCTCTTTGCGGAAAGAATTAAATTGTCTGTACGTATTATTCTGATAAGCTTTGTTCTTGAAATGGTTAAATATGTCTTTTTTTTTTACTTTTCGAATAAGCTCCCTTTTTATCGTTCGACTTTTGCAAAACGCTTCAATTTCCGAAAGGAGAAGTCACTAGTGCACAGTATGTTAACAATGTTGGTAACAATGTCCCTTTCTATAAATCACGAGTGCCTTATATCAGGCTTCAGTTTTAGCGATGCTGCAGGAGAATGTAGCCAACTTCCGAATAATTTACAATTTCTCATATGACTGCGAAAAATAACTTTGATATTAAAGGGATCTGTATTATATTTCATGGGCCACTTTCGTATGCGATAAGACACATTCGTGAAACATTCATAAAACGTTCAAAACGGACAAAGGTGCAGATTAACCCTTTAAACGTCAAGTTAAATCCCATGATATGTGTTATATATTTGTTAACTGCAACTGGGTAGCCGCCCAGTGGCACTGGTACAGTACAGTACACATTTACATATAAAAAATACACAGAACGACACAAAACAAACAATATATAGAACAACAAAAAAATAAGAACAACACAAAAATTTTGGAAGAGTGCGGGCCGTGCCCTGTCTTTGCGGGTTTTACACTGGCATTTGCCTTACAACTGAGGAAAAAGCACGGGAAAACCTCAGTCAGGGTAGCCGAAGAGTGCCAGCTGGCACGATGAACATACAATAAGAATATATAGATATAACAATAAAAATAGCTAGCATTATTCGGAGCTTACTATATTCTCCATGCTAGCAGGTAAAGGGTTAAAGGAAAATAATTTGAGAGTACAGTGGATATACCGGGGACCGCGGTAGTACAGTGGTTAAGGTGCTGTGCTACAAATCGGAAGGTCGCTGGTTCGATCCCAGCTGGTGTCAGTGGACTTTTCATTGACATAAAATCCTTCCGATCGCACTATGGCCCTGGGGTCGACCGAGCCTCCAACAGAAATGAGTACCAGGAGTATTTCCTGGGGCTAAAGGCGGCCGGTGTGTAAGGCTGACAACGTTACTACCATCCTGTGCCGTTGTCACGAAATCTGGGAATCTTAACTTCCTAAGAACCCTCTGGGCCTGTCCAGACCTGTAATGGGACTGCTTTACCTTAGAGTGGATATACCTGGCTTAGGATACAGCCAAGTGACTGGCTCTAATGAACACGGGAATGAACTTTCATAATACTTATGTACTTCATATAGAACTTTTAGAGACATAACATGAAGTACAGACACGACGTATATATTTTTCATTTCTATGGAATCCTTCATACAAATACGATTCTATCTTGAGGATGCATTCAGTATTTTCCTCCGAAACGTTTGTTACCTACCTACCTGACTATATGACATCATAAAACAGAATACTGCCATATTCTCACATTGTTACTTGTTATTCAGTTTTCTAAGGCGGTGGCTACATTGGTCCCGACGTTTCAAAGAAAGTTCGGAGCAGTAAGTTCTCCAAGATGAAGGTCGCTTTCTAGCAAATCACAAAGTGAAAACCCCCAGAAAACAGCAAGCATATTATGTCATCACAAAAATCGAAAAGTTTTTGCAAATACAGCAGAACTCCATTCATCCGGATCGGCTTGGCCTGTCGGGTAAATTAGTACAGAATTCTATGAAGCTAAATTGCCTAGAACATACCGGTTATCGGATCAAGTACAGTACCGTGTCATGGCTTCTAGAACTTCAAATCAGGTGTGGTCGAAACGTTTAGACGCATGTACGTACTGTAAATAGTAACAGCCGAACTTCAAACTGCCAATGTAGCTTATTTAAAAAAAAATCCAATTATCCGAATTTTCTGCATATCCGGATGGCTCTTCGTCCCAATTAATCCGGATAAGCGGAGTTATACTGTACATATTCTCCGGTCATTAAATTTCCTTTCGTGCACGAGAAACAGCTTAGCATAATACTAGACGACGGAATGTCATACTTATGCATAATAGTGGTACATAGTCCAAGAACACAGCATTCTTAGCCTACATAGCACTTGGTGCTAGAAAGTGTATGCACATTTATTTGACAGAGTGGAATGGTGACATCTGTCTTGTCGCATTGAACTTCCGATTTCCCTTAACAAACATCGAGCTGTCTACCGTATTCAAAACATACAAATTTATTAAAAAACCAAACAAATGAACGAGATTTTACATAGTAACCACACACATACTGCTGTCGTGTACCGCCTTCCTGATCGTTAGAAAAGTATACTCGTACATCTTCCTGCATAACGTCCTTATGTGATTTGCACGACTGTCGCAGTAAACTAAATTATTGTCGTAAACTGCATTAGTTTCGGTTCGTGGAACAGATAAGGATTTTTTTTTTCGTGAATTAGGAAGTAAATATTCAAAGAATATTATGAGGCTTCCATCTTGCAACTCAAACAAGAACTACACAAATTTGACATTCTGAGGACCGTGCATCGTGATATTTTCGTGTAATAGAAGCCAACAAGGTGCACTATTTCTCAACTTTATTTTGATATACAACTCTATATGTTTCGGACAGACTTGCTGTCCATCATCAGGAGTCTTCATACAGTATTCACAGCAATCGGTATTTGTTAAACTATTTATGTTGGCTGTCTGCTAGCAGACAGCCAACATAAATAGTATGACCAATACCAATTGCTATTAGGTAGGTATAGCTCTACTCTTTTCTAGGACCTTCGGCACTAGAAGGGGTGGGGGGGGTCAGCCCCACGCCCAGGCCGCCTCTATCCTTGGAAAAGACCGGATACCCAAGGTAGAGGAGACTGGGTGGGCCCCAGGGCCGGTCTGGACGGGCGAAAAATCTCGTCGTCACCGACATTCGATTCCCGACCGTCCAGCCCGTAGCTCAGTCGCTTTACCGACTGAGCTACCCGGCCCACCCAATTGCTATTATACGAACGAACTACACAACTTCTACCCTTTGTTGCGTACTCAAAACTGCCCGCTTTATTCACCTCAACTTCTTCATTTCTCCAGCCCTCCTTTGCCATACGAGCAACCGGGTACTGCTTTGGAACCCTCAACCAGTAAAATTTTACGTTAATGTTCCTGAGATAAATACAATTCTCACAAATTCCACCCCATTTTATTGCTTCTTTCATGCTCCATTATAGTCTTCTTCAAGCTTCCAATAGCCTATTCATACATTCCTACACTTGTTATGTCTTACTTATCGACATAGGAGTTTCAACGCTTTCATCATGTGTCAGCAGATCCCACTCATCCGCGTCTCCGATGTCCGTTTCTCCACAGTCCGGTGGCCAGATTTTTTAGGATAAAATAAGTAAAAATTCTTCGCATTGACGGGAATCACATAGACCAAACACAAAATTTCCAAAATGATCCAAACACTTTAGAACGATTTTTGAATAGGCAGTAAAACATAACTCCAAGAGAAGAATAACAGCTATTTCATGGGTTATTTAGGGTGACAGATGATGATAATAATAATAATAATAATTGGACCGCCCGCAGTGCGTAAATAAATAAGCATATATATAAATAAATTATACATCATGTGAAAATTTCATCGTATTCTTGGTCGTCATCTGTGATTGGTCTTTATTATTTGCAAGCTTTCATTGCTGCCAGCACAGCAGCGATCACCGACAAGTTCACGACAGTGTGTACTGTCGGAACACGTAGTTCTGAAGCTAACTTACAGTATTTTATTCATAACTACCGAGCTTTTCAAATGGTTCTGCAGCATCCCCCTTGTTATGAAAAGTCACTGCCACTCCTGTACCAGATCTTAAGTCATATATACTCCCCTCACTAAATAACACATACATTCATGTCCCTCTAGCATCCAGTTCTTTTTCTTCCACAGTCAATCAGTCAATGCGGTTAGTGCATTTCTCAATCTCGAGTCCGGAATTCTCAGGTGTGTTGTAGAAAATTTATTGTCATTTTTACTGCCATGTGCTTCAAGCTGAGGCTTCCAAGAGTAGTCTATAAGCTTATATAATTCTGTGAAGGATACGCTGTGAGATGAGGAAGCTGCCGAAGTGAAACAATCTGGTGTACTGGGAGATGTTGGTTTCAAATTTTTCAAATGCGGCATGGCTTATACAATACGAAAATGTATGAGGCAGTAGCAATTGCACGTACACAGGCACCTGACGCATTTTCGCCTGAATTAGGAGAACTCGTCGGCGAAGGCCGACACTGTTCTACGCAAGATTTTACCGCAGACGAGAGAGGTGTCTTTTGGAAATGCGTGCCCACTTCGACGTACATTTCAAGCCTTGAAAGCATCAAGGATGCTCGTGTTGGTGGAAAAGCCAATGGCGACAATAAACTGATGCAGCTGTTTGTCTATAGTAATAAAAATCAGGGAACTATGAAGAAAGTTGACATATCATTGCTACCTGTGAATTGGAAGTCACTTAGGAAGGCCTGGAAAATGAGGCACATCTTGCGTCACTGTTGTGAGGATTATTTATTGTGAGCAATGAAAAGAATGAGTAGAACAGAACTGATTTCAAGAATCTTTTTAATTTTTGATAAAGTCTAGTTCTCATGTGCTTGCTGGTTTTCATCTGAGAAAGTGTGAGCAATCCATAGGCCACCGAGAAAATTATCAGTTCTGCAATCGATTGACTAGCGTTTGACTAGTGCTATTAATTTGTATTACTTGCGCCATACGTTCCAAGACCTAACTGCGGATATGCAAACATGTGTAAAATAAACTTCCTGTACACACACGTTGCCAGGTAAACTTATTTGCTATTCTAAATTGCATGCAAAGAGTTGGTTAATCAAGGAAAGTGGTTGTAACAAGCATAGTAAATGTTTGCTTGAAACATGCTTATTATGGTCTGTTAAATTCTTGTATTTGATGTTTCCTCATTCAACATCGAAATTTCATTTCTATAAACAGTAGCAGGATTCCAGGATGTTGGTGCCATTCACGAAGGAGGAACTGACAGAAGTAGACAAGCGGACGTATAAAAAAACAAAAGCTGGGATGAGAAATACAGTGACACTTCAGGAGAACATACTAACAATAAAAAAAAAAATGATGAAGCCGTGCGTTATCTTAGGAACAACAATCGTCTTTACGATCATTTTACTAAAGCAGAATATAGCTGCAAGATGTGTTACTATGCAATACAGCAAATTCTAAAGCATATTTCCGAGCTGGAACCCAAAACTTTCACAAAGAAATCCAAAGCTCAGTCAGGCCTTTTCAGTTTTAGCTGACTCTCCGAGGCAGAAGAGGATGAGGAGATGGCAGCAGACAACTATGCTGGCAGTTCTGTCTCTTCAGCGTCTCACAATATCTTATTCTGTCGCAACATCCACCTCTATCCAACCACCCACACAATCAAACCAAATAATTGTATGTTTAAAGGTACTGTAAAATAATTAAAACCACTGGTATGCTAAAGCAGCACACCTTTAAAAATAGTTAAATATAATTAATTAATTAATTAATGTAAATTCGTGAAACGTTTCTTGACTATCTAAGAATTCCAGCAGAACTCTCTTCCGTGTAGTTAGTTAGCTCAGTAAAATGTATTGGAAGTACAAAACAACGCTGCTCCCATTAGTCCATACTTACGTTAATTCTACTGGGGGCAAATTCCCGCTTAAAACACTAAAGTGTAAAAGTTCCTACACGGATAAGTAGTTGCTGCAGCATTTGTAGTTAATGTCACAATTTCGCTCCAATATTGCAGTAGCAGCAGCAGCAGCAAAAGTAGTAGCAGTAGTAGATTATTATTATTATTATTATTATTAGTAGTAGTAGTAGTAGTAGTAGCAGGAGCAGTAGTTTATTATTATTATTATTAGTAGTAGTAGTAGTAGTAGTAGCAGAAGCAGTAGTTTATTATTATTATTATTATTATTATTAGTAGTAGTAGTAGCAGTAGTAGTAGTAAGAGCGTGTTTGAGAGGAAAATATTAAGCAAAATATTTGGGCCAACTAAGGTAGCCAACGGTATTTGGAGAACTAAAACAAACAAGGAGTTGGATGAATTAATTAAACACCGGAACATAATAAATTATGTTAAGCTCAAAGACTGAGTTGGTTTGGACACATAAATAGAATGCCCGAAACTAGCATAACAAAAAGAATGCACAAATGGAAACCATTCACAGGAAGACCAGCTGCAAGGCCCAAGTCTCGATGGGAAGTTGATGTTAGGAATGGTCTGAAGAAGATGAAGCTTATGAAGTGGGCAGAACAAGTATAGGATTGCCTTAAATGAAAGGATATTGTTGAGAAGGCCAAGAATCTATCAGAGTTGTAGCGCCATAGAAGGAGAAGAAGAAGAAGAAGTAGTAGTAGCAGCAGTAGTAGTAGTAATAGCAGTAGCAGTAGCAGTAGTAGTAGCAGTAGCAGTAGTAGTAATGGTAGTAGTAGTAGTAGTTGTTGTTGTTGTTTCTGTTACTGCTGCTGCCACCGTCGCAACTGCGGTAGCAATTTGCCTCCTCAGTATTTTCTATTTTAGAAGCAATGCTTTCCGCCACGGCTCATGCATTTGTGTGTTAATTTACTGCGTGTGACCGTACGCTATCTGTAAATTAACTTATCTGCAGTATGCTGCGTTTTGCAGTAATACTAAATGACATTATATACGCTATGCATACACTTTGGTGAAAAGTTTAGCTCTATCCTGTAGCAACTGTAGACCCTACTATTAATGTTCAAGGGTTAAAAATATGTAACTGCCAGGTATACGAGTATACGCAGCCAAACATGTATAACAACAGACGACATTGATGATAACGATAATGATGAAGTTACAATCGAAACGAGTATGTCAGTAAGGTACAAGTAAAGTTTTCCCCGTCCAAGCCATGAAGAAATATAGGGGGAGAAGAGGAACAGCTCCTCTCATTCTGAACATCGGCACTAGATGGAAGTAAGTGATTAAATCTAAAATCCGGCAGTTCAATCTCGGGAAAGAACCCCGGTAACCATTTACCTTCCGCTGTATTGTCAGACATGTGTAAATAAAGTAACATCTTAAATAATGTGGGACAACTTGAATTAAGAGACTATTATTTATAAAAGTTACCAGTCATACAGTAGTCGTGTCATATATCAAGCATAGCCGAATATCTGTAAGTAGACGCCACTGACGTTATGGGCCTGTAAGCCCAGTGTATATAAGAGTTAAAAAGACCTAAGATGGGTGGATGTTAATGAAATTACATTACTGCATTACTAAATTACTACAATACTGCATTAGTGCATTACTACATTACTGCATTACTACATTACTAAATTACTGCATTACTAAATTACTGCATTACTGCATTACTACATTATTACATTACTAAATTACAGCGTTACTACATTACTAAATTACTACATTACTACGACACTGCATTACTGCATTACTACATTACTAAATTAATAAATTACTGCATTATTACATTATTAATTACTACATTACTACAATACTGCATTACTGAATTACTAAATTACTGCATTACTGCATTAATAAATTACTACAATACTGCATTACTGCATTACTAAATTACTGCATTAATAAATTACTGCTTTACTGCATTACTAAATTAATACATTATTACATTACTGCATTACTATATTACTGAATTACTAAATTACTGCATTTATGCATTACTAAATTACTACATTACTACAATACTGCATTACTGAATTACTACATTACTAAATTACTGCATTACAGCATTACTAAATTACTACATTACTGCGTTACTACCTTAATGCATTATTATATTACTAAATTACTGCATTACTACATTACTGCATTAATACATTACAATATTATTGCATTACTAAATTACTACATTACTAAGTTACTACATTACTGCATTACTACATTACTACATTACTGCATTACTAAATTACTGCATTACTAAATTACTACATTACTACATTATTACATTACAGCATTACAGCATTACTGCATTACTACATTACTGCATTACTACATTCATAAATTAATGCATTACTGCATTACTAAATTACTGCATTACCTCATTACTGCATTACTACATTACTAAATTAATGCATTACTAAATTAATATATTATTGCATTACTACATTACTGAATTACTAAATTACTGCATTACTAAATTACTACATTACTGCATTACTACATAACTGCATTACTACATTACTGCATAACTGCATTACTACATTACTAAATTATTGCATTACTGCATTACTAAATTACTACATTACTGCATTACTACATTACTAAATTACTACATTACTAAATTACTACATTACTGCATTACTACATTACTGCATTACTAAATTACTACATTACTAAATTACTACATTACTGCATTACTAAATTACTGCATTACTACATTACTGCATTACTACATTACTAAATTACTGCGTTACTACATTACTAAATTACTACATTACTACAACACTGAATTACTGCATTACTACATTACTAAATTAATAAATTACTGCATTACTGCATTATTAATTACTACATTACTACAATACTGAATTATTGCATTACTGCATTACTGAATTACTAAATTACTGCATTAATAAATTACTACAATACTACAATACTGTATTACTGCATTATTACATTACTAAATTACTGCTTTACTGCATTACTAAATTAATACATTATTATATTACTGCATTACTACATTACTGAATTACTAAATTACTGCATTTATGCATTACTAAATTACTACATTACTACAATACTGCATTACTGAATTACTACATTACTGCATTACTAAATTACTGCATTACAGCATTACTAAATTACTGCATTACTGCGTTACTACATTAATGCATTACTATATTACTAAATTACTACATTACTGCATTATTACATTACTGCTTTACTACATTACTACATTACTGCATTACTAAATTACTGCATTACAAAGTTACTACATTACTATATTATTACATTACAGCATTACTGCATTACTACATTACTGCATTACTACATTAATAAATGAATGCATTACTGCATTACTAAATTCCTACATTACTGCATTACCTCATTACTGCATTACTACATTACTAAATTAATGCATTACTAAATTAATACATTACTGCATTACTACATTACTGAATTACTAAATTACTGCATTACTAAATTACTACATTACTGCGTTACTACATTACTGCATTACTAAATTACCACATTACTACATTACTAAATTACTACATTACTGCATTACTAAATTACTACATTACTGCATTAATGAATTACTACATTACTAAATTACTAATTTATTTCATTACTACATTATTAAATTACTACATTACTAAATTGCTACATTACTACATTACTAAATTACTACATTACTACATTACCCTCCTCGCATAACTTGTATACAATACATGAAGCTTCATGTGTTAAAAATGTGAAACTTTCTGAACCAGATGAATCCAATCCACACCCTTCCAATTTATTCTTTCTTAATATTAATTTTACACTCTCATTTACGCTAGATTCTTCAGTACAACTTCACGATCAAGTTTTACCACAGAAGCTTTTAGGAATTCCTTATCCCTCGCCCAGGCATGCGTGCTACATATCCCATAATTTCCTTCTGATTATTTTGGGTACAAATTATACTGTTCCTCATTGCACAATTTTCTTTCGCCTCCTGCCACTTTTTCTCTCTGTGCTGTCCAAATACTTCGTTACCACCCTGTTCTCAGACACCCTCATTCTGTATTACTCCGTTAGCATACAAAAAGGTAAAGTGCACCCTTGTACAGGCGCTGAGGCTCTGTACAGGTGGTACGGCCCACAGGGGGAGTAGAGGTATAGCTTTACTCCTTTTTGACCACGGCACTAGAGGGGAGTAAGGGATCAGCGTCACGCCCCGGACGCTCTTTACCCCCGGGAAAGGCCCGGTACCCACTGTACAGGAGGCTGGGTGGGACCCAGGGCCGGTCTGGAGAGGTGTGAAAAATCTCGCCCCACCGGGATTCGATCCCCGGACCGTTCAGCCCGTAGCCAGTCGCTATACCGACTGAGCTACCCGGCCCACACTCCGTCAGCATAAGAGACTTATTTTCAGGCCTATAGAAAATAACATTTAAAATAACAGCTCTTATCTTATTTTTTCCTATTTTGACATACCAGACGATTAGCAAAAAATTATGACCAGAACGATAGCAAGAAACCCCAAATTTATTTTGCTCGTAACTTGCCGTGAATGTGATTTTTACTTGTCATTGTTGTTCACAGCCGTTTGAACTTTGTCATACATTCGGAGTATTTATTAATGAGGAAGAAGAGTCTCCACCCGAAGGCTTGTCAAGTTCACCACGTGACCTTTATCCCCGCAGAAACACGTCACAATGCCTTTCTCTCGGCGGCACCCAGCACACAGCCATCAAAATGAAAACTTTCACTGGCGCACTATAAGATAACAGTAGTTCCTATTCCTGCTTTGTAATCAGCAGTTCCGAGTTCATACCCTGTGTGCAACATACACAGAATCCCTATTACAACCACTTTTCGAACATATATATATATAAGACCCGCTGTTTATGATAGTGACAGAGTACAGCCAGCAACATACCTGAATATTGTTCCGCATGAAGCATTTCGTCGTTTGATATAGGTACTTAACTGGACTATACCAGCGATGAACCACTTATAAATCTACGATTTTGGTGACTTGCACATCCCAAAAACATCTCCATTGAAATCAGTGAAACAAAAATTAAAGTAAAATAAAATCTTAACGTTAATAATTAGTTACGCCCAACACTGCTACTAAGAAAAATCTTGTTCTGTATTGCTAGGACTTACAACACGTAGAACAACAGTCTTGTTTGTGAAGTACTGCTTTCAACAGCGCGGAGCGGTTTCTGCTTTTAGTCCTATGTAAGGTGAACTAGGAATGGCAACCTGTCACCGGGTGATTTGTGTCCAATCCTTAGAGACAACACAGTGCCTCGAAACGGTGGACACCAGTAGAACGGAGACCTCAACTGCACCAAAGCAAAAGCCACAAACTCGCATAATAGACCCACAAATGCGATACGATACAAACAGTAAAGTACTGCCTAATAATGGGATTCGGCGTAGCTCAGTCAGTGTAGCGATTGACTATGAACTCAACAACAACAGGAACAAAAATATTTCTGTCAACAGCTTTTACTTGTTGTCCGAGATTACTCACGTAGGATGTAATGCAGTGTAGTTTGATAAACACATATCACCGTTTCGGGGAAATATGCTGTCTCCATCTTCAGAGAAGAAGGGGCATTTTCTGGTAGGAACGCAGGTCTTATACTTGTGCATTTAGACGAAGGGCTAACCAATTAACCGAAATTTGAGTAGTCAAGTATTAATTAATAGGGATAGTTTTGCTTTGGAATTTAAAGTTCATGTCTAGAGTGGAGTTAAAATCATCTCCATAAATAGGGTAACTCAAGTTTAAGTAAACCTAGTTAAGTATCTGACGTTAAGGTGACCGTGCTTCGTGATAAATTCCTATAATAAAACCAACCAGATGCACCAGTTTCTCAAATTTATTTTTGGAATAAAACTCTACATGTTTCAGACACTTCCTCTGTCCATCATCAGGAGTTTTTCACCGTACACACAGCAATGGTGTATGTCATACAGGTTTGCTGACAGCTTGCGAGCAGGATCAGGACGGAACTGGTTCCGTCCTGATGGACAGAGAAACTGTTCGAAACATGTAGAATTTTACTCCAAAAATAAATTTGAGAATTTGGTGCATCTAATTGGTTTTATTATAGGAGTTAAGTATGTTTGCATAATTCGGATAGAAACAGTTAATGGACGACCATTAAAAAGACAAGAAACAGATTATTGCTAAGCAAAAATTTATATCCCTCAGAGTTGTTATTATTATTATTATTATTATTGTCGTTCCTGTTTTCTTCCTATTGCTAGTATTATTACAACTATATAATAATGGAGCCTGGGGGCACATCACCAACACCATGAAAGACTATAATTTTTTTCTGTCCTAAATATTAAAAATTAGTAACCATATCAACACGTATTACTTAAGATCCGTTCTATAATCCCCTTTTCATCTCTGTTTCTGAGGTCTTACTCAGTGTTGTTGTCTCAACAGAATATTGTATGCATTCTTTGTATACCTGTGGGTGCTGTACAACTAGTTAATCCGACAATGACATAAACATATTCGTACCCAGTTCCCTCTAATGACCACTTCACTTGAATGACAGAGGCCAGTTGTTAGATCTAGGCCGGGTTAGTTAAATAAAATTAACATTAAAAATAAGACACTGGACCCAACTAGTAGCGTTTCTGTTTTGTATACGAAAGTTCCCCTTTCTGATCCTGATAGAGGTTTTACTTAGTTTCTCCAGGGAGATACCAAGAAAGTACTTCAGATTGGAATAGAACTACTTGCTCTTGTTTTCTGATTCATTATTTGCTAGTCACCCTATCAGTCTTATGCAGCAATGTTAACTACTGACAGAGTCGCTAAATAAAGCTGAAATAAAAACAAATAGAATATTTCACGGGCCTCAGAAAGTGAGTTGTGAGGTTGTGGGCGGAATTCCATCGTCCCAGTGACTGGTATTTGTAAACACGGAGCTGAAAGTTCGCTTTCCGTAAGAGATGGGGTAAAGCACTGACTAGCTGAGCGACTGCCATCTTGTCTGTATCTCAACTTAATTACATGATACAACGCCAACAAAAGTAATAATTCTAATTATCATTACCGGACAATTATATATCGTAACAATTATTGTGAAATATTATAAAATTATAATTAGAAAAGTTAGGTTCTCCCCACAACACGCCATGACGGCACAGAGAGGGAGCACAGGTATAGATCTACTCTTTCGTAACCTCAGAGCCAGATGGAGTGGGTGGTCATCGCCACACCCGGGCCGCTTTACTCTGGGAAAAAGCTCCGTTACCGATTGTACAGGAGGCTACATGGAACCCAGGGCCGGTCTGGACGGTTGTGAAGAAGGGAATATCTCGTTCCCTCAACGGAGTTCGAACCCCGAGCCGCGCAGGCCGCGCAAACCGTAGCAAGTCGCTGTACCAACTACGCTATCCCGGCCATTAGTTGTAATATAAGATCATTACACGTTTATAAATATAATAATAATAATAATTATTACATACATACATACACACACACACACACATACAAACATACATAATACATACATACATACACACATACATAAATAATACATACATAAACACACACACACACACGCGCACGCATACATACATACATACATACATGCACGCATACATACATACACACATACATACATACATACACACACACACACATACAAACATACATAATACATACATACATACACACATATATACATACATACATACACACATACATACATACACACATACACACACATACACACACGTCTTACGCTAAGTGTTCGGAGGGGTTACCTTGATGTACTTTTATAACGGAGATTTTCAATGGTTCAAAATAGTGCCTTGCCCTTTTGAAAACTGCTAGCCTACTGGTGCCAAATCGAAATTTTAGAGACATTTCTTTTAATGTTGACTTTAAATGTCGAAACTGTCCTTCCGCTAGATGCGCTTCGGCGAAAAATGCCATCGGCAATGAGAATGTATAACCGACCAAATTTCTTAGTAGGGGATCATAAACTCCACTCACGGAAATATCACGTGTGATGGTCACAGGAGACATTCAGTGTAGGTCTACCGACAAGATTGCAACAGCAGTGGTATCCCAGCATGACACGTTTATTAGCACTACTTATCTCATTCATGCAATCTTTATCTAGCCAAACAAATAGACAACTGTGTACGAAACTGCAATTTCTATTACCACCGTCTCTTCATTAGCAGTCCAGTCTGTCCAGTAACTCGCGCGTAAGCAGGCCAGCAAACAATTGTCTCCCTGAGCCCAGCCTGGACTAGCTTCACGACCATCTCCCTTGTCCTGAAATTAATGTACGGGCGAAAGATTTAGAGGATGATTTGTTTACAGGAGGTCAGAGCGGCGATACGGTTACTGACTCTTAGCTAAGAGTAGGCCGAATCCGTCCGAGCGACAAATAATGCCATCATGTAACAACCTCGAGATACGCAACCCTCAATATGTGCATTGAATCCCGATTCAAAGATCATCGGCAACAAAACGATACATTCAAAGGAAGTTTGGTCTCCATTAATGATTAACTATTTTCTGAGACTTTTACTAGATAATTCAGAATTCTTACGCGGGTCTTATTCTACTGACACTACATTTTAGCCATGGTTTGAACCATTCTAGAGAATTTAAAATAAACGTATTATGTTTCTGCTGTTTATGACACTGTTGTTGTGACAAACCCCTTTGAGTTATACTACCTAAATCTCTGACCCCGTAATAAACCTAATCCTGTAAGCGTATTGTTTTTGTTAATTTTGTACATTTTGTGCCAGTTTTGTCATTGGCCTTGTGCTGTTAAATTAGCACATTAGTAAATGTGTACTTGAACCGAATTATCACCAAAATACTCATTTGTTCCTGCGCCCTTCTCTAGTGCCACCTGTACATTCGCCCGGACTTTAACCCTCACTTTCTTCCAACTGAATTTCAAAATACGCAGCCAAATCCACAGTGTCCGATCACAACAAACTGAGTGCCCGTTCTCCCACCTCACCATATGTCCCTCGCCCTCCTCCCACCTTCGTCTCTCATTCTTCAGCTCATCTTAACGTCTTTATTCGTCTCTCGCAACTGTGCGCAGTATAAATACTTTCTCCTTATATTTTAACGTCATTCACGTGTTGTTAGCTGACCCCACAGCAGCAAGTGTTGAGGTTACGCCCTTTTTTTAAATAAAAAAGGTGAGTCTGTGAATCTGTGACTTCGCGTAATTATTGGTGCTAAATTCACTATTACTGTTATCAGTGATCAGCTGTTACAGTTTTTGCGAATGAGTGTACTCTTGTGGCTAAGGAGATTAATAATAGGTAAGCACTGTGCGAAAAGTAAGGTGTTTTGAAACATCCGGTGTCAGGACTTACGCAATCGCACTCAGTGACCGGCTGTACGTAGTGGTAACTTCACGTGTTTATGGTTCATTTAACGACGCAGTCAGCTCTGTATATTTAAAGTCGAATGGTAGTATAAAAATATGAGTAATGACCTCACAAGGAAGGAAGGAAGGAAGGAAGGAAGGAAGAAAGAAAGCAGGCATCGTGCACTTGCCTAAATTTACTGAGTAATAGGAGTGTCTCAGAACAGGCCGTCCCTAGGCCGACATTCGGAATCTGGATCTGTTGAATAGGAACCAGGGTAATTCTGACTTTTAAGAGCTATGTGGGTCCATACACCCAGCGGCGATGAATATGAAGATGGGTGTCTTCTGGATTAAGGAAAGGTGTAGTTACGAAGAGAGATATCAACGTTTCAGAGCAACCTGCAGCCTCGGTTTTCAAGGTAGAAGGTCTTCGAAATGTTGGTACATATCTACCAGATTATGTGGCGTGCACATCCTATAAGGGGGGAATGCGGTGGCGCAGGTGGTTGAGGCACTGTGTTACATACAATCCGGACGGTCGCGGGTTCATGTCATTGGAATTTTTCATAATCCTTCCGGCCGCACAAGGATCCTGGGGTCGACTGAGCCTCTAACGGAAATGAGTACCAGAAGAATTTCCTGGGGGGTAAAGGCGGCCGGTGCGTAGGGCTGACAACCTTACCACCTTCATTTGCCAATTGTCTTGAAATCTGGGAGCCTCAACATTCTGGAACCGTTAGGGTCTCTCCAGGCCTGTAATGGGATTGCTTTACCTTTACCTTTACCTTTACTTTTACACATCCTAAAAGACACACACACACACACACACACATTTCTTGTAGTCATAAACTGAAGTTTAAAAAATTCCGAATTCAGTACCTACATGTAAAAGTTTACGTGTCACGGTCTGTCAATAGACACGGACATAAAACCTTAGGCTGCAATATCCGCTCTACAAATTTACGTCTGTAAATGTTGTGAAAATATTTGAAAGGTCAAAGGCTTAAACTGAAAGTTTCAAAAGGATCTCTGAACGTTACTATAACTGCATGCGTTATTGATTATCACGCGACTTCGCGAAACAGTTAGCCGATTCCATGAATAATCTAAACTTTCACACCAATGTCACCTAAAGATATCAAACACGATCTTAACCTATTAAATGTAGACAAAAGCGCCTCAGTAATTTGGAATTCATTTTATGCATTCGGTACCTCAGAGTGTGCAGGGTCGAACAGTAAGATGATAATGGTGAATTGGAAAGAGTGTGGAAGGAAGTGGTTTTGGTCTATATTTTTGTAATATGTCGAAATTTGCCTGAAAGGACTGAGGAATTTCACGGACATTTTCATTTAGAATAGGCTGCCTGCTGTTGGCCGAAAGTAATTCCCTGGATCTTCCTAATACAATTCAGGTCTCACTGGCGCAGATTAGACCCCATAAGCTCAGCGGCGCAGGAGGACCCCGTGGTTCAGTAGGGTCCAAAACGCACGCTTTATTAGCACTTGTTCTGGATTCTTTCGGACTGGGTTCCGTTCTTATGATAGAAGGCGTTATTCTGGATCCCTGTTATGAAGTCTGGACACAACTTTGCTAATAATTATATGAAGTCGCGGACCCCCCCAGACCGGTTACCTACGCCAATAGCAGAATTGCCACCCACTCAAACGCGTTGTTCAGGAGCAAAGGTGAGGTATATTACGAAGTGGGTTAGCAGTATTGGACACAGGAACAGAGTACAGTACGTGTGTTCTGCTTGGTCACGTCTTCACACATGCGCAATCCAACGAACAGCTGTTGTTTTCACTTTCTCGCACAACCGCTCTTGGAGTGAGAACAGTCTTTACGTATGCGCTGTCTAGACGTGCCCTGCCCAGCACTTTACAGGAACTACGTCAATCTAAGCCAGCTGCAACGAACCTTCTTCAGGAGGCACCGATACAACAGCCCAATAAAGAGGGATGCTAAATTAGTTTCAGCCCTAAGTAAGCATTGGAGAAGGAATATGTAGTAGAAATAATGATTAGGCTATGGGCCAGGCAGAGACTTGTCTTTTTCTAAATGCGTCCACGTATCTGGTGCCACCTGACCTCCAACCACGTGGGTTATTTCTTCGCGGGGAAGGCTATGTGGCGTGAAGCTTACCTCTAATTTCCATCTGATACTGAGGTTAAGAATGGCAGGAGCTGTAACGTCACTCCAAATATGTTTTGATGGCTTCGTGTTTAATCAGTTGATATCTACACAAAAAATCCTTTAAAATTATACTGAATTAATAAAATTATACAATGTGCATAGATAGATAACTGCTAAATCACCCTTGAAGTATTTTTATGACCCCGGTAGCCTCAGAATTGTAATCGCATAGGGAAACCCCTGAATAAAACACTTTGATCACTGCTAGACTAAATTACCGGCGAATCTCGGTTTCAGTGCCGTCCATTCGGAGGTCAGCACTTTTGACATTCCATTATTAGTTCAATATTATCATCAAAGCGAATGTGTGAAGTTGTAGAGTCGGAAGGCGAGCGAGCAGTGCAGTCGCAGCTTTTCTCTGACATTCATAATGGTGATATATACAAAGGGAAAAGTCGTGCTGTGTTTTGATACAGATTCCGAAGACCTAGGCGTGAGTGAAAAGATAATAGTCAAAAGCATATGAAATAAGTAAGACGTGAGAATCTGCACTGGATTTAGCTGACTGGGATAGAGTATAGGACCAGGGTCCTGTAAACAGGTCATGCAATCTCGGACTCCATACAAGGCAAGGAATATTTTGACTGACTGCGCGATTGTCGGTAAAGTAGAGAACAGTACAGTACAGTACAGAACATTAGAGTAGAGTAGATTACAGTACAGTACAGAATAGTATAGTACAGTACAGTACAGAATAGTATAGTACAGTACAGTACAGAATAGTATAGTACAGTACAGTACAGAACAGTACAGTACAGTACAGTACAGTACAGAAAATTAGAGTAGAGTAGATTACAGTACAGTACAGTACAGTACAGAATAGTATAGTACAGTACAGTACAGTACAGTACAGAATAGTATAGTATAGTACAGTACAGTACAGAATAGTATAGTACAGTACAGTACAGTACAGAATAGTATAGTACAGTACAGTACAGAATAGTATAGTACAGTACAGTACAGAACAGTAGAGTACAGTACAGTACAGAATAGTATAGTACAGTACAGTACAGTACAGTACAGAATAGTACAGTACAGTACAATACAGTAAAGTACAGTACAGAATAGTATAGTATAGTACAGTACAGTACAATACAGAACAGAACAATACAGTACAGTACAGTACGGTACAGTACAGTACAGAACAGAACAGAACAGTACAGTACAGTACAGTCTCAAAAAGGTCTATACCACATGTGGCCAGATTTTTGGAATCGGTGAACTAATCTAAAGACAGAAAACCTTTCGCTATCTACCACAGTACATAACTGTTAATATTAGGTCAAGTGGGCAAAGAAATATAAAATAGCATAATAACATGAAACATCCCAATGCACAAATGTTTCATTTTTTAAAAATTGATTTTTCATACTAAAACAATTTGCCATACTTAAAAGGTGTTTTTCATTAGCCTTCCAATTGCGAAGTTGATGCGTGGCACTGCATACCTTGCCATAACTTACTGAAAGAAGGTTCATAATTACTTAGACACAAGTGAAGGCAGTATTGTAAATGTTCATTGGTCGGACGGCTTTGGTCTTGATATAAATTATCTTCATCTGGGAGAAGGCTTCTTCGCAGAGGTATGGTGAACGAAAGAAAATCTGTCAAACGAAGAGCCACTGAACGTGCTGAGGCGGAAAATTTTTATAGAGACGAAAAAGCGGCCACGATTGACCAAAGAGTTGGCCACTATCGATTATTTTACCACTTCTGGTCTTTATTTTATGGAGTTGACTATTGTTTACGTTTATAAAATGATAATAATAATGGTCAAGTTACCATTACATGATGAAGACTAGGGAGGTGGAGGTAAAGCTCCATATATTCTTAGTTTCGGTACTGGTCGTTATTTATGTACATGGGATAAAGACTACCGTTTTCTCTTACAAGACATAGGCTTATCTCCACAACGACAAAACCCTACCATTGGATCCAGTCCTGCCTTAATTTAATGCCCATTTTCTAATCACCTGTCTTAATGTCCTTAAAGTATTTGCGATTCGGTTATAAAACTAGACACGTTAAGAACGATTATCTGCTTATCTTTTTTTGCATTGGTTGAAAGCCCTAGTGGGCCTAGGCCTCCTGATCGTTTAATTTCGAGATCACAGTCAGACACACTATTCGGTGGGACTCCTCTGTACGAGTGATCGGCCCATCGCACAGACTTTACCTGACAACACACACAACACTCAAGACAGACGGACGACCATGCTCCCGCCGGCCGCAATCCCAGCAAGCAAGCGGCCGCAGACCCACGTCATAGACCGCACACCCACTGGGACCGGCATCGAGGACCTTCAATCCCTGACGTTACTCTGTTGGGCATAATCGCCAGGAGCATTTGCGCGAGACGACCTAACGGCTACAACCGCCTTGCAAGCAATTCGTGTTTTTATAGAACATCTCATATTAAATATTGTGGTCTCTGTTTATGACATCGTGTAGGCATGAGATTTCAGCGTTGTGGAGAAATATATTGCCTACATCTTCAGGGTAGACGCGAAACGTTCTACGTACCTACCAGACTACACATTGTGAACCCAGAAGATCACCGAATCAATTTTAGCTACAATTTCTACAGTCATGTTTTACACAATTCACAATGAACCGACTTGAAAGAATGACACAACAAAACAAGGAGAGACTTGGTTATACTATGAAATTGTTTAGTAAGAGTCAACTCGTCACGAAACACTTGCTCGAATGGGGGCGTTGGTTCAACTGTCTTTAGGACACATTAATCAACTTCCTCCGAGTTTCCAGATGGTTACAACGCGTCTTGTCAGGTAAACAAAATGAAACAGAACTGGTTCCTATTCTGGGACAGCGATGTCTCATAGGTAACGTACATGATCCTAAAAGTTAAAGCAATCCCGTTACAGGCCTGGAGTGACCCAGAGGGTTCCAGGAAGTTAAGGTTCCCAGATTACATGACAATGGCACAGGATGGTGGTAAGGTTGTCACAGCCTACGCACCGGCTGCCGTTACCCCCAGGAAATGTTCCTGGTACTCATTTCTGTTAGAGGATAAGTCGACCCCAGGGCCATAGTGCGATCGGAAGGATTTTATATAAATGAAAAATTCCAATGACACCAGCTGGGATCGAACCAGCGACCTTCCGATTTGTAGCACAGAACCTTAACCACTGTGCCACCGCAACGTACATGATCGCACTAACTTCAAATAACGCAGTCACATCATTAGCGTCAATGTATATTCCTTAATACGGATGTCCGCAGTGGCATAATGCTCATTTACATTAGTTCGTTATTAATTAATTCGTCTTGATAACATACAGGAACGCATCTAAAATACGATGAAACTGATAATGTGCAGGTAATGCACATGGAAACGCGCCGACTTCAGGAAAAAGTGTCCTTTGTCAGAAACTGATTGTCAATGCAACATTTATATTCCCTGCCTATACGTATATACGGACCGCGAATGTTTATTACAGTGTTCATAACAGCCCACACAAGACCCTATCCTGAGCCATACAGACAGACTCCACAATTTCAGAGCGTTTCTCCTGACGCATAACTTTAAAATTATTCTACAGTTCTACGGCTGGATCTTGACATTTCTGCCTTTGAGTTAAGATGCTAGTTTTGTAGACATATTTTCATGTGCCTCATGCGTGTTATATATCCCGCCCATCTCATCCTAGATTTTAGCAGAAAAATAAAGAACACTGTGTTATGTAACGTGACGGACTAACGTGACTTAACTTCGTTTCGTGCTGTTGCAGGGCCTCAGGACCGCCGCCAGGGATGAGGGGCCAAGTGCTGTTCCTCATCGTGCAGGTAAGCCGCATTTCTCGTTACGGAAGAAATCTGATCTTGTAAGATTTCACAAACAATGCCAAAACAAATACAGATTAAACTAATATATACAAATATACTTCTTACCCTGGGAAGAAGAGATGACATGCGTCAGCATTTTAGTCGAAAGCATGGAGAAGGGAGACCGCTTCAGAAACTTAGGCCTGTAAGAGAAGGTAATACTAAAATTAACCTAAAAGAATTTATCGGTTGCTAAGGAAATTTTGATTTCGAAATTCACATATTACTATCTATTAATTAAATTTAATAATTTCTCTTGGGCCAGTTAACTGTTACGAAACACACTATTACGACATTATTACTGTGGGAATCGTACCGCGCGTGTCTTGAGATGCAGTAAAACGGATACAAATCGAGAGCCTTCTGTGACTCGGACCAAAGTAAAGAGCATGTTGATAATGAAAGGTTCCATCTGTATCATTATCCACACAGCTAATAGGCAGGAACGTTAATTAACGTCCAACTGTTAGTTAACATCATTACTATAGGTACTACGACTTGCTTTTTTTCTGTTGGACTGCCCTATGTATTGCAAGAAACAGGATTAATCATTTGTAAAGTAAAATTAATCTACTTTATATATATATATATATATATATATATATATATATACATAAATGTATTAGTTTTTACCTCACTGAGAATACTGTGTGGAAAAAATTAAGATATTTTAGTGTTTGTGTACAGGCACACAGAGTGACGACGAGGCTTTCAAGTGTTCACATACCCGTCACTAACACCATGCAGCCTATTGACGCTTGAGAACCTCATACTCCCTGAATTTGTGAAGAAATTCCTTGTTTTCATAGAAGCCGAAATTTCGTTTACATTTTCACCAACACCCGTCACTGTGCGATATCCTGAGCCAGTTCTATCCAAATTCCTCTCCCCACAGTTTTCCTCAGACAACACCACTATCCAGCTAAAACAAACAACAATTTTCCCATACAGTGTATCTGTTGACTACAAGTTAGGAATTTATACATTCGTTTTGCAGGAAATACAGGTTTTAAGAGAGTAGGCCAGCGAATACTTATAATGTCAGTGTTTATGGTTGTTTAATGGCGGTCTTGTTATATGAAAGGATATGCGTGGAATTGTACGGTGATCCGTGAAGAATGAATTGGGGGAAGTTGTGAGAGAAAATGGTCATTACTTGAAGTTTTAGATACGTGGACGTAGAGGGATTGATTAAAAGCATAAAAACTTCATACACAACACTGGTTCTACAGGCCGAGACTTGAATCCGAGATTTTTGAATAAAAATAAAAATACTAGCCACTCGACTGCAACATCATCTGTTCTTTAAGCATGCCAAACATTATACGGGAGTGTAATATAAGGAAAAAAGTCACCAGCCCAGTAACAATTAAGTCAATATTGTCTCGATGTATTGAAGCATTTCTATGCTTCAGCTATTTGCACCGCGTGTGATAACTTTCTCTTCTCACTTAAAAAAAAACACAGAATGTACACATCTGCATAGCAGTACAGTAGTCGACAGCTTTATAACCGGCAGTAACCCTACGAAGAACGCATGTTTTCTACCCGGTAAAAGTAAAATTGTCCCTGTCCATGCCATGAAGTTAGAGCTGCAATCATTCCTAACCTCAGTAACAGGTGGAGGTGATAGGTCAGCTTCACGCTGCAGCCGATTTACTCCTGGAAAAGCGCCCCCGGTACACATTGGATAAAAGGCTGCGTGGAAACCAGAACCGGTCTGGAGAGCTTGGAGAAGAGAAAAGCCCCTTGCCCCTGCCCGCGATTGAATTACGATTCCTGTGATGTCCATTCTGTAGTCTAATCACTATAATGACTGAGCTACCCCGGCCCATGTTCTTCACGCGGATTTTTCTTAAAATACAGTATACGGGAACAGTGAAATTGTCGGCCCCAGTGACCGCGCGGTCTAAAGCGTAGGTCTGCGGCCGCTCGCTTGCTGATATTGTAGGTTCGAATCCCGCCTGGGGTATGAGTGTTTGTCTCTTTTGAGTGTTGTGTGTTGTCAGGTAGAGGTCTCTGCGACGAGACGATCACTCGTCCAGAGCAGTCCTACCGACTGTCGCGCGTCACTGTGTGTGATACAGAAACCTCGTGAAGGAGGAGGCCCTGAGCCACTCGGGGTGTGGGGGGAGGGGGGCTATTCCGCCAAAAATAAAAAAAAAGTGAAATTTCTTATTTAAAGTGACGACCGTATTGGTACGTACAGGCACTACATCTGACAAATTTTCATTCATTATTAAGTCACGGCAGAGCAGACATATTACTTTATACCTATACGTTAAATCAGTGTCAGTAAAATGCCATCCACAGACCGAATACGCCTTACTACCTTCGCAATACGGCTCTCAATCTAATTTCACCAACATGACACAGATATTACATTTGACGAATAACTAATTATACGCATTATTAAAAATATTATGCAGAAATAGGCTGTATTATTGTCAATTCAACACATTTTTCACACCACAGTGCAAACAGAAGTTCCACATCACATAAAGTAATCATCGCACAACTTGGCTTCGTTGATTATAAATTCCGGAACCGGCAAGTGAAGTGGCGTCTACATGCATGTGCTTGACAACACAACAAGTGTCACAGAGTGCTTCCGTCGTAGAAATCTCTGCCTTTTACATTCCTATTGTCTTCTCTGTCAAAATCTGCGACGAAATGAGAAGGGTCAGTGACAGCAGACGAAAGGGATTGCCCCGGCGACTCATCAACGAAATGTTTACCGAAATAAAAGCATTCCAGTATACGTTTAGGTTGAGGAAATTCCAATTACGTTCAAATAATTCGGCTCACTTCTCAGTTCTAAGAACGAAAAAGCCCATTGACAGTAAGAATATATATAATTTAGGTTCTTTGATAAGAATCTAGCCCCCCGATTCCAGAATTTCAGAAAACATGGTGACGCTTTAAGCGTTTTCTCATCACTATATGACGTAAATGTCGAAGCCCTTCCAAATGATTTACAATTAAAAATGATAGATTTACAGTGCGATACATATCTAAAACACAATTGCCTGAAACTGCACTTCTTGATTTTCATACACTCTAATTACTTGTTTGGTGCGACATATTAACATCAAATGTGCCTGCATCTTTTAATGTGTACCGTGCATCGTTTTGATAACTGAAGAATAAGAACCAACCAGATGCTACTTATTATTTTATTATACTTATGATAGGCTTAATATGTTTCGGGCACTTCTATGCCCATCATCAGGAGCTCGCGACTATAGTGCTGATTACCACATGGGCCGTCCGGTTTCTTGGCTATGCCTGCAACCCAGACACTTATCCAGCCTGCGTGCACCTAACTTCCAACCAACAGCAACCCAAGAAACCGGACGGCCCATGTGGTAATCAGCACTATAGTCGCGAGCTCCTGATGATGGGCATAGAAGTGCCCGAAACATGTTGAGCCTATCATAAGTATAATAAAAGAAGAAGTAGCATCGAGGTGGTTCTTATTCTTCAGCGCCTGCATCTATTACACCCTGCTACGAATGATCATAAGGTGCAACGTGTTCTGTCAATGAAGAAACACCAAAATATAAATAATTCACTAGAATGCTAGAGAAAGTACCTCTAACATGTTTGTTGCTGACCCAGGCTTCCTTCGCAGTTGGTTAGTATTGACATCTGTCACCGCAAGTATATTAAAAAGATCGCTTGTAGCCAGAAATTGCATTCCCTTCTAATCTGGCCTTAAGCCGAAGAAGAGACCTGACACCCAGACGGACTGGCTAAGTCAGTTCTATTAAAACAGTCTCGGACTAAACTGCATCCTGGAAAAGGCTTCTGCAATATTCAGCACCTGTGACCTCGAGACAGACACGTTTCAAATATCCCGCAAACAGCAAACGACCGGTTTTAGATCACATCAGCCACAATCATTCGAGACCGCGCTAAACCTTAAAACATCAAATTGATCTATTTAACAAGAGTGGCAATAAATGTATAACGTCATATTGAGACGCCTACTTGTAACCATTGTTTCAGTGGAAAAGAAAGAAGTATTACATATTCTGAGTATGTGTGTAGCCTTAGTTATCCAGCATATAATGCGCATGAGCCATATAGTCATTTGTGGCCTTCTCCGCTCTACAATATTTTTCCGCGTTATCTCATAAAGGCACGATTTCCGGAAAAAAAAGTTTTGTGCTTTGATTTTCTGTACAAATTTTTTCTGAAACATTTCTCATTCTAAGAAGAAATGAGAGAGATATGATACAAAATGTCTAGTGGTCTTCATGTAAAATACCAGTTATTCTTGTCCAGTGTTAATGAAACTTGAATTCTCTCGACAGTTTTTCGAGAAATACTCAATATCATATTTCATGAAAATCCTTCCAGTGGGAGCCGAGTTGTTCCACGTGGACAGACGGACAGAAATGACGAAGCTAATAGTCTCTTTTCGCAATTTTGCGAAGGCGCCTAAATATCAACTTCCTACCCCGCATTACATCTATGCGAGAATTAGTGTGCTGACACAGCCTTTGCTGAAGAATCAAGTCCAAGCAGTCCTATAAAAATGCAGTTTCTATTGAACTGACTGACCCTAAATATTCAGGCACTAGGTTCTTTCGAAACATTGGTAACTATTTACCCTTAGACATGGCTAACACACCAGAAGACTTGAACATTCCGTCTGTATCTACCTTACAAAGAACAGCTGTATAATGCTGTTAGGGAATTCATCTATATTTGCTTTAAGAATTATATGACATGCGAATACACTGCGTGATCAAAACCTACCTTCTACTGTTGACCCACTTCATTGTTAACGTCATGTGTAAACCAAAAGATATTCGGTTATGTCGTGAGTTGACACAGGGCATGAACACCATGTGACGCAACCCATTCACTGCAACTCACTATTAGCACAAGCACGTGAATTACAGCACGGACTGTGACATCCCCCGCTGTCACGTCATCAGCCGAATCTTTAATAAGTAATTTTAGGTGAAAGTAATATCCGTATTCCTAAAGGTAATTTACTTAAATCACTTTTTATTTGCAAAGACATGCTGGTAAATTTGTAATGGTTAACCAAGTTCTATCAAATACAACTCAGAACACTATTTATTAGATATTTGAAACAACTCGGCATGCTTTATATTCATCGCCTGTTTTTGCAAGTCACCGTGTTTATCGCAGCTATTGAGGTTTGACTGATCTTGCGGTCTCTAAATGTGCAGTTAAAAGCGGCCACAGTTTGCCACTTACAACAAGTGTCCGTGTTACACCGGCTGTATTAGGAACTGTCACTAAACTTGGTACCACAAGATCAGCTATCATTCATTGTCAAACCTCAACAGATGCCTAGAGGTACGAAACATGTCAGGGTAATTGAAATACTGAATAGAGAGAATCTTGATATGTACTGGATGTCCATTTGGTTAAACATTAGTCAAGTCATTGTAAATATGACTTGAACTCTATTTTCTGTTCATGTATGAAACCGGGTCTTCCACATGAGCGAAGAACTCAGAGTGTGGGTATGATATGTTACATCTTCTGGAATGCAACATGGTATAATTTGGTAGAAGTTTACCGACGTTTCGGAGGATTCTGTTGTCTCCGCAATCGGGTAGATGGTGATTAAGGCTGTTTCAAAATAGGGTAAAAAGTAAAGTTATCCCGTTACAGGACCGGTGTGGCCCAGAGGGTGGGTAGAAGTATAGCTCAACTCTTCCATGACCGCGACACTAGAAGGGGGTGAGTGGTCAGCAGCACGCCCCGGCCGCACTTTACCCCCGGGAAAGAGCCGGTACCCATTTTACGGGAGGCTGGGTGGGCCCCAGGGCCGGTCTGGACCGGCTGAAAATCTTGTCCCCACCGGGATTCGATCCCGGACCGTCCAGCCCGTAGCTCAGTCGCTATACCGACTGAGCTACCCGGTCCTTCAAAATAGGGTACTGAGGGCAATATTTGTACCTAAGAGACAGAAAGCAACAGTAGACTGGAGAAACCTGCATAATGAGGATCTTAAAACGTACTGTTCACAAACTACTCTTCGGGTGATGAAATCAAGGGGGGTGAGATAGGTGAAGTACATAATATATGAGGAAGGGACGAGAAACATACAAAACATTTCGAGAACTGGAGGGAACAAACGACTTGGCAGACCCAGATTATTTAAATTTATGTGCTAAACCAAACAAATACACACGTATAAGCTACATTTTATCACATATAATTGCCAACATGTTTCGATCGCTTTTACAATCATCCTCAGGTTAGCGTTACAAGAGTACTCAAAATGCAATAAACTGCCAACTTGTATAAGTGGAACCACCGAACATTGTAATAGATGTCTCAGGCTATCCATATGGTCACAAAATGCCAGCTTTTATATTATTAAAAACAGATAAAAATTTAAATTTTAAAAACACATAAAACTGGTTGTACTGTTGTGTGTAGTTAATACACAATTCTACAGAGAAAAGAGGGTGTGTTATAACGACATACAACAAAACACCAAGTTTATCGGTTTTTAACAACTAAATTTTATTGTTTTAATAATATATAAGCTTACTTTTTGTGACTATATGCAGAGTCCGAGACATTTATTGTGACGTCGAGTTGTTCCACTTACACAATTTGGCAGTTTATTGTATTTTTAGTACTCCTGTAGAACTTCCCTGATGATGATGATGATTGAAAAAGCGATCGAAACATGTTGGTAATTAATAATATGTTATAAAACATAGTTTATAGATGTGCACTGGTTTTATTACACAAGTTTAAATATTCCTTTAATGCACGGATATGGTAAATATGTTTAGTTTAGAGGATAATATTAAAATGGGTCTAAATGAAACAACGTGAGGTTATGGGTGGAGTGATGGAGCTTAGGGAATATTATTAGTGGGTTTTTGTAAATTCGGCAACCTAACTCAGTTTCCTTACAAGGTTGTGAATATCTTGGCCAGCTGAGCGAAAATTAGTCTTCGTTGCACGGAGTCAGTTGAAGGTGTTTCCAAGTCTGTGTCAGATAGCGGCTAATCTTTTCAGCATGCTGTTCTGTTCATTTCCCGCAGGAAGAATTTCATTTGGTCTGCTGGTCTGCAGCTTATTAAATCACTTCAAATTGAGTTCAAAGGCAAATAAAAGACAGTGCAAAAAAAGATCACATAAAGCTATACATCTGCAGGGACAAGAAAAGCAATTACTATCACACAAATAAGCATTCAAAAGATCACAGCATGTTATTTTTTACGTCCATATGTTACTATTATGATCATGACCTTAGCCCTTTCAGCAGATTTCAGGCCATGCGAAAACTGGTTGCAAGTGTGTGTACCGCCTGTCAGTATAAGAAAGCTTCTGCATATAGCACCAAAAGCGACAGGCGGAAGGACGCAGGTTCTCAAACGCTGTGCTCTCTACTACATTTTTTTTTCATGTTAACTCTGATAGCACGCAATAGCTAAGCTAAATGCGTATATCACACGCTTTAGCAGTAACGGACACTGTTTTTATGCGTTTCATGCCATATGGTTCTCATAACAAGCAGCGATTATTTCCCTACCGTCATTAACCGGCTGGTCTTTGTAATGGAGGCAGTTTTTTATAAGGCAGGAAACGAGTCTTTACATATAAAAGGTAAAGCAATCCCTTTACAGGCCTGGAGAGGCCCTGAGGTTTCCAGGAGGTTGAGGCTCCCAGATTTCAAGACAATCGGCATATGAAGGTGGTAAGGTTGTCAGACCTACGCACCGGCCGCCTTTACCCCCAGGAAATATTCTTGGTACTCATTTCTGTTAGTTGCTGAGTCAACCCCAGGGCCATAGTGCGACCGGAAGGATAATGTCAATGAAATATTTCAATGAGACCATCGGGAATCGAACCTGCGACCTTCCGGGTTGTAACGCAGTGCCTCAAAGTCTTTACATATAGCGAACAAGAATTTCAGACCTTAAATTATCATGACAATAAATCTCTAGAGGGTAGAATAATTTAGAGTTATTTTGACTGCTGGACAGTACTATTAACTTGTGTAACTAACCTTCACGCATTAAGTTACAAACTGTGGATCCTCAAATTATGTCATATTTGTAAATAAAGGCTATTAAGGTCGTGCAGTTAAAAACTTCGGATGCTAAGAGAACTTTACACTCTACAACACAACGTACACTCCAGCACACAATACTAACCTAGCAGCTAATTGAAATACGCAGGACCAGCATATTCAGCGCCTACAGTCTCTGATCACTTATCGGAGAGCTTACCAGTATGTCTTATCTATGAATCATCTACAGTCGCTATGCGGATTAAATATGAACATCGCGCGTTTTTGTATAATACGTAAGTTCAAAATAAAATTCGTACAAGAAATGCTCTCATAAATTCAGAAGAAAATTTCCTGATGTGCCTGTTCGAAACAGAACAACAATTTACAATTACTTTAAAATATTTCAGGCAACAAGCTCCATTCCAGACAGTATTAGAACACAAAAAGACAGGTGCCAACTCAGAAAAATTAATAAGAACACAATGCTGGATTGAAGAAATTTTCAAGAAAATCACTGGATAACTTCTGCAGCAAGCCCTCTTGTCTGCGTCACTAGCACAAAATGTAACAAACCGTTGCACTCGAGTCCATGTAAGACGACTGTGACCCCACTCAACCTCTACAAAGCAGATCGTGAAGCAAGGCTGAATTTTGTGAAATGGTAGCTTCGTGAGATGCGTGCTGGATACACTGAGATATCACATTCATTCCGTTTCGCGATGAAGCGCGGTTTCACCTCAGTGGACACGTGGAAAGTCTCAGAGTAACAGTTACTGTCCGGTCTGCAGAAAACCCAATGTTAATCCAAGAAAATGCATTACATGATATTACGCTGGTACCTTTTAGGCTAAAAGTACAGCTAGGAATACGAGGTCCATTCCTTTTTTGAGATTATAATTCACATCGATATATTGTTGCACGTGTTCTGCCACCATTTTAACACCACTCAGATTACAAGAGAACTTGCACATTGTTTTAGCAAGGCAGTGCAACAGTGCACATTGCAAACAATTCTATACTCTTTACACAGTGTTTTTTGATGACAACATAGACCGGATTGTGGCTTCCTCGCGTGCCAGATCTGAACCCGTACGTTTTGTAATTTTGGGGGCTGGGAGTATAGAAATAATCCACGCACTGACGAAAATCTGAAGAAGAACATTCGTGATGCTGTGTTTCAGACCTGAAGAAGACAATTTCGAAACGCAGTGAATAACGCGTTTGTTAGATTAACGCGTGCCTGAGAGCCGAATAAAACCATTTCCAAGAACTTACTGAAGTACGGTGAATGCAATATCTCATAGCAACTGAAATGAACTGCAGTAACACGCACGGACCCAGACTCATGGCAAACTGAAAGAGTGACGATCACTCCGCTACCTGTCGTCACTTTTATATTGTCCAAGTTTAGAGTGACATACGACACGAGTTAGCATTTTAAAAAAGTTCCCTGTAAAGCGTAAACGTAACCCTACACAAAAGTACACGTGTGTCAGAACCACTGCGATTAAAATTGCTATCACGGAGACATTTGGTACATGTGTACTGCCTGTTTATTGAAGATGGAAGACTTACATCCTGAACTGGAGGCTGAAGGATCCTGAATGTAAGTTAAAACTCCAATTCAAAGTAGCCGAGAATGAACTGACATTCCGATGAAAAATAATATTTTGTAAGTAGACCAATGTCTGCAGATTTGTTAGATTGACCGCGTCTCCTCTGCCTGCTGCACATTGTAAAAAAAAAACAGGAAACAAGCAACATTGCACTTTAAAACTGTAAATGCACCACGTGTCGAGGTGAAACTATTGTTGTTCCTACTTTACATGCGGACGGTCTCAGAACCTCCATCTGAAGGCCTGAAGGTTTTCTTTGTTTTCCTCAGTACTTGCACAAAATGCTACCTCAGTATACCTCAGTCAGTGTAGTGACTAGTTCACAGGCCGGACAAGACAAATTGTGGTTTGAAATCTGGAAAGGCAATGATTTTTCTCTTCAATTCTCCAATTCAGTGGCTTTTCCCCTGGAAGTACTTTCGGCTGTGGCGTGATGCAAAATACTCATATTCGTCTCGAGCCGACTTTAGGAAGGAGTGGAGGTATACCTCCACTACCCGATATGCCTTCATGGCGTCTACAGGGACAAACTGACTTTCATATTTAACTTTAAATAGCATACTAAGTAAGAACTGGCGATAATGACTTTTTTCTCATTCTTTTAAATGTTATTACTCACTGCTTAATCCACATTAATTATGCAAATAAGAGTATATGTGAACACATGCCAGACAGTCTGTCTACAACACCAAACGTGACCCTGTTCAAAACTGCTTTATCCAGTCCAGCAGAAGAAGCATTTATTTCAAGTGCTTCTGCATGCATTCCCTTCTACTTAAGCGTTATTACACAACACATTGGACGCCCTGTTAAATCGCGTCTGTATTCCTATAGCACGAAACGGCTTCAGGAAGACACACTGACAAACCCTGATTTGTTTATACTACTTACATAATATTATTCACTATTGACGCAGAATGTCCATGCAGTTGAGAAATGTCGTCAATCATGCCAAGAAACAATGCAACATTATGCTGAATCATACAACACTAGGCACGCGATGTCTTGTAGCATCTATTTTGCTAACAGATATATTTATTATGGCCCTCTGTAATAGAAGATGAGCCTTTCTTGCTTTCTCTACGTGGAAATACACCACGTTTCCTAGTTTGGTCTTCTGCCCATGTTCAAGCAGCTTTCTGCAAAAGAAAGCGGAATGTCTATGGAAATACCAAACAAATAACACACCCACATGTAATGATTTCCGCTTAAGTCAACAGGATTTTAAAGAGAGGTCCCAGACTGCATATCACTGACCTGCCGTAAATCAAGTTCATAAATGTAATTGAAAGTCGTTAAGATTCTAAGTAATATATATATATATTCGATGTTATTTTTAGTTGCGTTCGTAAAATCGCACAAAGCGACTATAAGCTTTATCATGTCTGGCTGACTGTCCGTCTGTCTATCTTTGCGCATGCTCCTCATGTAACATTCTTCGCTTAAAGTGGGTCGGAATATAACGTGTGATGGGTGCAGTGTGGGTAAATTTTATCAGACTATAATAGTGTGAACAACCAAATAAATGCAACAGTAACAATTAATTCGTAATTTCAATCAGTTCAACATGTTTCCGGCGATAATTTCGCCCATTCTCAGGAGCGCTAGACTGTGTTTACAGCTTGTGGTATAATGCACCGACAATGCTGCCTGCTGGTAGCCAGAATGCAGTGGAACTGAGTTCACCGCACCCTGGTCACCAGCAGACAGCATCGCCGGTGCTTTATAACACAAGCTGTATACACAGTCTAGCGCTCCAGAGGCTGGGCGAAAGTATCGTCCGAAACATGTCGAGCTGACTGGAATTATTAATAAAATTATTATTGTTGCATCTAGTCGGCTGTTTATATTATTAGGTTACGTTACAGTACACTGTCTGTCTTTTTCTCTATAACCTTTCTTGGAAATATTTTTCACTCTGACAAATACTGAGCGAGTTACACTCTAAATACGCTTTGAAACGCATGTAAACTATCCGTCCTTTATGTTGGATTTAACCAAACTGTAACGTTTAAATTGCTTTAGCAGGAATCCCTAACATCAAAATTTATACAAATTTGTTCAGCGGTTATTTTATTGTTACAGGTATGGTAATTTATGAGGCAAAAGATTGCCACTATTTGTTGAAAAAATGTAGTAATCCTATTCTTTCCCCAAATGTCGGGCATCCTCCTGGCCTACTGGAATATACTTACTTGTATGACTAGCATATATGTATTCGTCACTGTCCTCCTATTTATCTAAGGTATAAAACCTGAGTTACTGACGGAGTGTTTAAATAAATCATAAATAAATTATTTCATTACCACTGATTTAAATAATTTAGGGGAAACGTGTTTTTTATTAGCAGCATGTGTCAATGTGTGATTCTACAAAGAATCAATGATAAAAGTCTGATATTGAGGACATACGGCTGGCCAATTTTAGAACACCAACCTTCCTTGTCATAAAATCTGAATTCAACAAACATCAAATCGGAACTTCATGTTTTCTGTACCGTGCATTGTGATACAATTTTGTAATGTTAACCAACAAAATGCACTTATTAAATTAATGTTTTAATTCAATTCATCTTTTCTTCTACATGTTTCGAACATCTTATGTTCATCTTCAGGAAGACTGTTTTGTACATGCAGCCTTATATGTTAATATTCAGGAAGACTATACTGTACATGCAGCCACATATGGTATGTTTTCAATGTGTTTACGCAAGCAGTCTAGCAGGCTGAATGATGTGCTCGACGTCTGACATCTTCCAAGTCGTGGGATACACTCACAAAACATCTATTGTTAGAAGAACAAACATAATTTTATCTTGTAAGACGGTCTGAGGTGATGGAACACGTGGATACTGATATTGTTCCGTGCAGATGTCGATACCACTAGCTAGATGAAGGCTGTCATCTCCGTACAACACTGAAATTTAAAATCCCGCATTCGTGGAAGATAAAATTTTACTTTCTTTTAGGAGGCTGCCAATCTGTAAAAGCAGGGAATTTAAACCTCCTAATTTTGGAGGATAAAGGGTAGTGGAAGGTCATGCTGACGATTCTGTTAAAATGTTCTGTACACGACACCAGATCCGCATGTTACACACTGTATGATGTGTCTGTGGGCCAACTGCAAGTGCAGTTTCAGCATTGTCTTAAAAGCTTAATTGACTTGACATTTCAACAGCATATAGTTTGTTTGTTCAACGATGCTTTCAAAAGCTCAGACTGTTTGGCTCGAATGGCAGGACGACTAGTGAGTAATAAATTGTAAAAGATGAGGAAGGACGCGGCCCTGTTCTAAATTAAGGTAGGCCTGCTATCTTACATTTGCCTAGAAAAAAACGCTAAATTCTGTGAGAATTTTCCATATCCCGACCTCACGCAAAGTCGATGCATTATTGCCTGAGCACAGACGTGGGTTAACTAACACTAAATATATCTGTGAGATTTGAGGTTTTCGTGGACATCAAGGTTCATACTGCGGGCTTTTGAGTTATGACAGAGTGTAGCCTGGTTTGTGATTGTAGTGGAAATTGCAGTCTTCATTTTCGAAAAGATATCATTCCTTTCGCGCAAAGGGATGATCACACTATGCAGAACGTGACACAGCGGAGTGTAATACAGCGAAGGCTGGGAAAGCGACATTAGTGTCACGTCCATGTAAACAACTGGTCACCAACAATAATTACCTGACTTAAAGTCATTTTCACTACTCATGCGACGTACTCAAAGCTTCGTTCACTCCCGAGCTGACACACTTAGCGGCACGGACGGGCCCGGCTGCAGGAACTGCTACATCGCGGTGTGTAAAGTCAAAGGGAACTTCCGCAAGCCAGTATGCTACAAGTGTATTTCGTAACGCACGCTTTCATTTCGGAGTCGAGAGAGCCCAGTCAATAGACTGACTAAGAGCTCTCAAAATCTTAGTCACCAATAATCGCGGTTGCAGGACATTCTTTTTCTACTACCGTATAATGCAGCAAGCTCCTCCCAAAGTCCTTAATTAGTTACCAATAAACACGGCGTCATATTCCGGAGGGCACTAATCTTCATCGATAACGCTGTGAAAACCCCGCATCACGAAAATATTTCCCTCTTGGTCACTGAATCACCCCCTCTCAGAGACCAACCAGTCTCGTACCAAAAGGAGCTAGGGTCTTTTTTCTCGTAGCAAAGTGACAGGAGACCGAAGCTGATAACCATATGTCGTTATGGCTTTAGGTTTATCTACGCACTGGGTCAGTTTTACAATTTTGCCTTTATCAGGAGCAAAAAACCGGATGGGTATATTACTGGGAATGGCACGATAAAACACCGCGCCTCTCTAACTAACTCACGCCCTAGAATAGCGTCCTTGCCAAGTGACTGCTGAGCTGATGGATAAGAAATTCCCCGAGCTTGATGGAATATAGAGTTCACTACTGTACTCACAAAAGCCCAGCATATCCCGAGGTAGATGAGTGCAGTCGAAACAGTCACACCCCAGGTGCTATAGATCAGTCCTGGTAATGTTTACTAATACCGGGGAGGGCGGTCATTATAGTGAGGGGCTACGAAATGGAAGTTAAAGGTCTGACTTCCGGCAGGGATAGGAATTCCCTTATTCATTTTGGCTGGAGAAAACGAAGGCCACAGATTTATACACCTATAAAATCACTGAGATATGTTCTGAACATTTTAAGAAAGGGGTTACCGTGTGTACCACCTAGTTTGACAATTTGTCCACACATGCATTTAAGTTTTTGTATGATTCTCACAAGTACTGATTACTTCCCTGAACAGAACCAACCGGGTTCTCTTTCTAATAGGAAGCAGCGTGTCTTATACAAGGTGAAGCTGAATTTTTATGTATTATTTAGCAAAAGTTTGAGGTTTAAGTGCTCAAGTAAACTGCAAATTTGTCCCTGTTCTTCATTAAGCACCATCCATAAAAGAGCACAGGGGAGTGGAGGTATTTCCGCATGTTTTCTTAACATCTGCCTGAATGGACGTAAGTAGTCCAGCTTCACGTCCCGGTCGCTTTACTCCAGAAAAATCTTTCCCATTACACAACAAATAGAAGGCTGGATGGACATCACAGCCGGTCTGGTTACTTTGGAAAAGAAAAATCTCTTGTCCCTGCCGGCATTCGAAGCCGGATTCAGAAGCCTTCCAGCTTGCAGCTTCGTAGTTAAGGCTTCGGAAGGTTAGCATTTTAGTCTGTGTATACTTTTCTGTCTTTATGGGGGTGAGGCTCAGGGTAGAGCCGGCCAGCGACTACATAAGCTTATATAAGCAGCCTGCGTTTCCCATGAGTTCACCCCGCTGTGTTCTAACGGCGTCAAGATCTGAACGATGACCTGGTTATACTACTGTGTGGCTGTGACCTGTGGCATTTGTGTGCTTGATTTCTCTACGATGGCCTTTCGTGTTGTATACAGTGCTGCGGGGCATCGCAGGAGGGACCTGTGAAAAGCTTTCAGAAGGATTCCGTAGTTTCGTCTATAACCAAATTCATGGACCGCAGACTTTCATGGAAAATGTACAGTGTGGTGTCACATTACCAACAAATTCGCACTTGTAATGGAACCTGTACTGTTACAGTTCATTGCACAAGATACCCGCCGCTAGTCAGTCACACACTCTTTCTTTAATAACTCTTTTATTTTTACTCTGCACACACCTAGTCTTCCAAGTGGTCTCTCTTTTCAGACATCCTAATTAATATGACGTTCATAGGGCCGTGCATCGTAGTATTATTTCTACAGTAAAACCAACTAGATGCACCAAAGTATCCAATTTATTTTATTTTGGAATGACACTCTACATGTTTCGGACGGACTGCTGTATGCTTGCAGTATCTGTTTGACAAATGCCTGTTGAGGTATGTACAGTCTTGAACTCCTGATGATGGATGGAAAGACCGTCCGAAACATGTAGAATGTCATTCCAAAATAAAATAAATTGGATACATTGGTTTATCTAGTTGGCTTTACTATAGAAATAATCCTGATTAATATTTTCTCATCACTCTCATTCGTGCTATATGCCCCGTCCATCTCATTCTCCTTCACTTGATCGTTAAACAACACTTCGAAGAGAGAGCTAGTCATGAAGCCCCAGAGTACTATGCATTCCGCATCTCTGTGTCATTACTTCCTACTTCTCATCCGAATGTCTCACGGTATTTCTCCAAACCGGCATTCTATACGTAATTTCCTTAGGGCGAGACACGGAAGTTTACTCCTGTATGTTCCTGTCTTATGATTTTTTTTTAAAATGCTGATAAATGTCTCCCACTCTGCAGCATCGAAATTAGAATTATTAGTGAATAATGAATTAATATAAATACGAAATGAAATGGTCACGATCGAATAAGGCGTACTATACTTACACATATCTGAAATGACTTAGGAAAACCACGAACAAAGTCAGTAAGTATAATCAGTCTTCTTGTCAAGACCTGAAACTGGTATCACCCAAATGAACAGCTGACATGCCCAACAATGGGCCGTGAATGTCCGTCCACTGCTCATGCCTCCTTGTTTCTTCTTGCTTATAACTTTATTTTCTTTCACCCTTCCTTCTTTCCACATTTTCTTTCCGTGTTCCTTTAATTTCCTTTTTCCTCCTTTTTCTTCTTTCGTTGCTTGTTTGTGCCTAAGATCCTTCCTGTATACGAGAATAAAGGAGAACACATGCAAAGTTAACAAAGTCGAATCAGCGAAAGTTTCCATCCCGGTAATTTAATGACTTTAAGTAACAGTAATCGTGTAGCTCCGAATGCAGTCCTGCACTTTTAACTGGCGAGGTCGAAGCAAAAGACCGTCAGCGTATTTCAGGAGAAAGCGTCGAGTAAACACTGGTTGCAGCCATAGAGTATATACCGCAAGCACTGTAGCACAGAATCGGCTGCGAAGGTGGTGCAGTATTGTTTATTTTAAGTGAACGTTCCGTTAATCACTTGAAGTCTACAAACTTTATCATTCCGTATGCTCTAGCGGGAAGTCTTCTGAATTTACTCTGGAGGTGGTTGGTTAGAATCTAGGCCGGGACACCCAATAAAGTGACTGAAATTTCGCCATGGTTTTCCTAGGTCCTTCCAGGAAAATGTCGAAATGGTATTTTACAACTTATTCTAATCGTTCAAATTGGTTATATATACAAACACACACACCCATACACACACACACATACACACACATACACACACACACACACACACATACACACACACATTTATACACAGCTAGGAAAGGCTGTTAGTGAATGTATGTTTAAAAAAGTTGGGGCTTATCTTCACCAGATGCGTGACTCACAGTCTCAGGTTACGTCCACTTTGCTTGCAGCGAGAACAAGACAGAAATGATTTACCAGGTGAAATTGAACTTTTAGTGTTCATCCTTGAGAAAGTGACATAATGCATGGTTTTGTAATCAGTGTATACTACTGTATTATATATGTTTATGTACTGCAGTAACACAGAGCAACAACAGCACACATCCGGTCTGTTGCGATGGACGTAAGAGCAAGACAAATTCATTAAGAACGGTTCGGAAAGAACAACGGCATTAGATTCGAAATTTAAATCTGTCCGAAGGAAAAAATTAGTGGCCTAACGGCTGCAACAGACTTTCATGGTATTCGATTTTAGGGAATTTTACCAAAATTGGTTTGTACTTAAAAATTTTGAAGAAAATCGGAGAGCAAATCATACATTTTACATTAACAACTACGTGCATTTCTTCAGGTATTTATAGCGTAACTGGACTATGTATTAACGGGTGTGTGAAAAATATTTCGAAGAGGATTTGTAAAGAAATAGTATAACACGGTGTGTCAACACTGTAAGAAAGGTGGAATAAGCTCTGTCCATCTTAAAATGCTATGGCGCAAATCCCTGAATTACTACGCATACATTTCCTAACCTGTTACTTCATCAGCAGACCTACTTAATTTCAAACATAATTCTTCATGTTCTTCGAAAACGCTACTGAAATTTAATTCCAATCTCAATATACACACACATTTCAAGCTTTAATAAGCAATTCGTTGAGGAAAAATGTTTGTAAGAGAGCAGAAAACGTATCTCCTGATGAGAAGCAGCCACTGACCCGGAAATTTTCTGTGCAATATCTGTTAATACAAACATCCCCAGTCCCCCGTCCCAGGGTCTTCTCACTCTCTCTTTATCTGCGACTTAAATTCAATTTAATTATGAGTAATGCCAATAAAATCAACAATCCAAGGAATAACTGCATAGTATCTGGAACATACGGTGCGTTGTCAAATGGGTCAGCAAGTCGGCTAATGGTACATACAATTCTGGTTCTCAGTTCCTCACCACTGAAAGTCAGGGTCTAATGTGTACACTGCTATTTCGCACTCAGTAAATCCTGGGTTCAAATCTTTCCCTCGAGTTCTGCTTTTCTAATTCAAGTTCACATCAGTCCCTCCAAGCGAATGCCCGTCTAGTGTCTTAAGTTACGACAGCTTCTTGCACATTCATTCCAATTAATTATCCATTAAGTATCCTATCATTCGACACTGTGCAAGCCTAGATACTGCTAGCGTCGTTACGCAAACAGGCGCTTGGAAGACTCAGTGACTATCAAAGTAGTGTCACAATATGCGTTCAGTAACTACTGTACACAAAAGCGTTAACATTCCAGTTCCTTGTCAAGTGCCAATAGCTTACGCCTACTCTAAAACATACGAGCATACAGAAGTACTCCAATGGAGTACACACTAAGTTCGCCATAAAAAACCACACAGTAATAGAAAACGTAACGCAGAAAGATCGTATCTTTCGACTGATCGTCCGAAGGATGTTTGGGAATGGGTAACCGTTACTAAGATCTTCACTACGCAATATTCTCTATCCCCATTCATTTCTTCTCTCAAGTTCATATACTCGCCTAACCACACCGTTCTCATAGCTCTCTCTCTCCCTTGCTATATAATGTGCATTACTAATACGAGTAGTTCTGGTCACCATTCTGAGCTCCAGGCTTTTCAAGCAGGTTCAGTTATTTCTGCAGAAAAATCACGGGGCAATCTCCTTTCTAAGTAGCATCACTAGGAAGCCGGGATAGTGCAGTCGGGGTAGAGCCTAAATAAGGGCTGAACATACGTTTCTTATCCAAAATATTCAGACCAGCTAGGGAACCTACGAAACCTCCTATCCAACTGGCACCGGGGCTCTTTCCCTGTGCGAAAATCGGTCAGGGTGTGAATCTAAATACTCACCTCCACGTAATGTCGGAATTACGAAAGCGTGAAGCCGTACTTCCACATGCTCGTTTGTTTTCACGGCGTAGAGCTTCATTAAGCACAGAGACAAACTTACTTAATGTATAATATATATAAAAAAAAACCCGTGGCCTTAGTCCGCACGCGAACTATACCGACAGAGCGGCCGCCGCCGGTCGGCGAAGTTAGTGCCAACTTTTGCGGATAGAGGGGTGTCACGTGGTCAGCGCAACGGGTCC
>Ga0123352_10000534_pt1 | contig 46107 bp, 24 predicted proteins | sample TergutLab28metaG_FD_89700 | JGI IMG/M metagenome (GOLD analysis project Ga0123352, IMG submission 89700) | Labiotermes labralis P1 segment gut microbial communities from Petit-Saut dam, French Guiana - Lab288 P1 | ecosystem: Host-associated > Arthropoda: Insects > Digestive system > Gut ... | reverse complement strand
TTTAAGGGAGGAAAAAAAAGAGGTGCTGTTGTAGACCTTTCCATAAAAAGGGATTTGTTCCCCGTGGAGGGTGGGGGGGGGGGGGTTGTTGGAAATGGGTCACAAAATTTCTGGCAGATCATGTTTGATATATGTGATCATGCTGCTGTGACAGCTGCCAAGCTAAGGGAGAAAGCTTAAAGATACGCTCTGTATTTTGGTAACAGTTGCTGTTTATGCTAAGTATCTGATAACAAAGGTAGAAACATTCAAGAATACTGCATTAGTCTACCTACTTTTTTCAAGTGATAGTGCTCTTTCATATTTCATAAATATGTATGTGCATTTTATGATTTAGATATGTATGGAATATAGCTAATAATTTTAATGGTATTATGGTTTCTGATTATAATATGGAAGTCATTACCCAATTGATAATGTGAGAATTTTGAATTATTATTAGGAATAGCATTGTTTGTTTATTAGTATTTTAATGGTAACCCAAGCTCTGTATTGTCATGCTGAATCTGAGGATTGCCTGTCTATGAGCGAAGATCTGATATTGGACCAACCTGACATGAAGCCCTGGTTTCAGATCTTTGACCTGGAGACTGCTTATGTTGACATGTTTATTGTGGTTTTTGTCAGTCACTCCAAACATATGGTGGGATAGTGTCTCACATTAGACAACAAACCATAGCCAGGTGAATGCTGGAAACTAGAGGAAATAGAGAAGTCTGTCTCTCTCATGCACACACATGCACAATATTAACACACACTACCAGTGTAATAGTGCTACCACAATAACAGTAGTGAAAGTATAAGGTGAAAATTTACTAACAGAAACTTCCATTTCTGTTAATTTTTTTTCAGTCAGTATAATCGTAAAGAAAATATAGCCTGTCTAAACCACAGTAGCTGGTTACATCATATTCCTCATCTTCTCTTCCCTTCTTCCTGTCTATCTAGAGGTACATGATTTGTTTGTAGCTCGCCGGATGCGAGATGCACAGCGGGCTCGAGAACGTAGAGCTCGTTTAACTCCTGAACAAATTGCACAACAAAGGCATCGAGATGCTGTCCTGAAACGACAAAAAAGAGCGAAAGAGACAGAGGCAGAGAAGGCAATACGCAGGTCCCTTGAAGCTCAGAAGGCAAGGGAGCGAAGGGCAAAGATGTTGGGCAAGAAGCAAGGTTTTACTAGCATTTGCAGTGCAGCAGCATCAAGGATGGGGCTGACCCATTTTGTAAGTTATAATACAAAGACTGAATATATGCATGCTTTAAACATTGGTATGGATGACAAAATGTTACAAAGTGTTTCAAGAAACAAAATCCTTAACTCAAAGGGAATGCATGACGTAACTCATTAGTTATACATATTGTCAAAAATATTTTTTTCTTGTGCGTTTTTAATGTTATCATTGTTATTCAGTATTAAATATGAGTGTGAGTGACTTGGCAAGTCAGTTCTTCATGTGTGCAGATGGACAGTGACATTTTATACTTTGCTTTGAGGTTTTAAACATCAGTTAAGCACAAATGAGTTTGCAGTCAGGTGGCTGCAGGAACTTAAGGTAGGAAGGGTGAACCACCAGGTTGATCCAAAAGCATATAACTTCCTCTCAGACTGCACATTTACAGTTCAGAAGACCATACTGAAGCTTTACTGTCATGTAAACCTCAAATTTTATGTTCAGTCAGGAATTTTGCACCATACTGTATCAACCAAAATGAATTGTTAATTCTGCAGATAATTTTTCATTCTTCTTCTGTCATCCTGAGTTGTGAACATGTCTCCATTTTTTCTGTGACATGTTATACTTGTTGAAAGTATTGTACCAGCATGAATTTTTTGTAGGTAACCGTTTGATTGACAGGCAGCCATTTGATGAATGTACAGATTTATATAAATTTGAGTAGACTGTGTAGTGTGCAGATACAAGAACATGAACAGACTTTATTTTTGTAACTTGCTTATTCATTTAGGTTTCCCAGAGTTTGTAAAATCTGTTATGTATGCTGGTGTTGGCATACCGAATGAAACTGATTTGAGACTGTGTGCTCATTTGGCTTCTTATTAGGAAATGAGTACAACAAGGTCAGCCATTCACATCAGTGCACTTTTTAGATTCATAATGGCAAGAAGGAAGTGATGGTTTCATGTCACTTGATAATTGGATAATTAATTATGTACTTTCAAGTTTCTGAGTTTTAATATTTTGCGACCAAAATTGATTATTCTTACCGTTTCTTCAAAAGCCGAGCTTTGAAGTCTTTCACCCCGAAGATGGAGGCATCAGGTTCTCCCAAACTCTTGCTAATCATCTGCCTGATGACGCAGTGACAGGACTGAGAAGGCCCGAGACTAATCTATGTGTGAATGAGAAACTCTTGTAATGTAATACCTAGTTTATCCACTGTCTCCAATGTGACACATTACCCCAAGCAGTGGCAGCTTAAATTCATGATATGGCAGATAAAAGTACCTTCTCTCCAAAAATATAGTAGATGATATCAAATGATGACAGATAAACAGCTGCATATTTGAAACAGCCTTTTCTGTCAGAAATAATAAATTGTCGCTTCTTGGGTTTATTATCTTATGTAGCATACGTAAAGGGGTAGTCACACATGAAAGTTGACAGTTGCTGTTTCACGAAGTCTTGTCAGATAACACCAACTGCTGTTTTCATTATTAAACTACGCAGGTGTTTGGTGTTTCAGTAATGTCATTTGGAATGATGTGTTTCAGAATCTTGTTTGTGTATGCCAGCTATTGACTTTATTACATACATCTATTTAAACAAATGTGTAGTTCAGATAAAAAACATGTAATAATTAGAGTGGTGGCAACAGACATTACTTGCACTGTAATAAAATAAAGTACTGGTTGTTGGGCTGTAAGAGGTATTTATTGCCTTAGTGCCAAATAATGTAGCTATGAGTATCAAGTAAAAATTTCACAGCCATTTGATTTCATATTAGTTCCATAAAGCACTTCTTGTTTTGGATTGCTGAGGTTGCTTATGCATATGAATGCATATTGATGCTATGCTATGCACTGGCAGAAACAGTGCTGCCTTAGCATTTATTTTGTGTGTGTATTGTAACAGATAATGCAGTAAGACTTAAGTTGGTCATTTAGTCCAAAAATTTGATTTGGGAATGCATCTAATCCATGTAACATATGAATTTGTGGGAGAAGTATGTCTGACCAGTGTTATGTTGAAGTACAGTACCATTTGTTCAAGCACATCCCCAACATTGAACAGAGAGTGCATGCACAAAGAACAATATATTTAAATACCTTTCCATAGTAAGTAATAATTACAGGCTTCTAATGTTGTACATTCATAAGCGACTGTTTTTAGGCTTGTTTGCAAAGTTGCATACAGCAACTTTTAGCTTCGTTGTGTCTGTCCGTCCATCTCTCTGTCCACATGGAACAACTTGACTCCCACTGGATGGATTTTTATGAAATTTGATGTTTGAATACTTTTTGAATATGTGTCAAGAAGATTCAAATTTCATTACAGTCTCTCAAGAATAATGGGTACTTTACATGAAGACATACAATATGTACATTCATATTAATATCTCACCCAATTCTTCTTAGAATGAGAAATGCTATAGACAAGAGTCATAGAAAAATTAGAACACATGTTTTATGTTCAATAACATTTTCTCCAAAATTGTATAGTTTATGAGATAATTTGGAAAAATGTGATACAGCCAGACAGGCCACAAATAACGAGATAATATGGAGTGGGCGCTTTGCATGCTGGATAAGTAAGGCGTCAAACACACATTCAAAATATGTAGTACTTACTGCTTTTACACAACAGTAGTGTTTATGCACCTTACTGTTACATTATATGTACATGGCCTTTCTTGTTCTGTTTATAACAGATGGATTTGGCAGAGCGGACTGATCTGAAGTGTGACCAAAATATTACAGACCCTCTGAGTATTCCTACAGGCAGTGATGGCTTGGGAGCACAATGGGTAAATCCTACTACATACATTGAACTTCAGTCTCTAGATCCATATACATAAATAATGCTGTTGTGATTATGGTACATACTCTGTTCCTAAAGTACAATCTCTCTAACATCAGGTACAGGGATGTAAGACGTATGTGTTGAAATCGGCATATCTTGGTGCAATGAAGAATTCAGTCAGTGGGTTACTATGAATGACTGGATATGTTGATGTAGGTAATTATTCTGACTTTTTTGTGTGTTGAAATGAAAATTTCATTTCTATAAGTTTTTTTTTAATGGGTACATGGACATGTACTTAGGGAATGGCCATCTCTTTTGGATATGGGTTCTTAAATTTGTTAGTGTTTAAATATTCTTGCATTGGCACCGAAGAAAGTAAGTGCTGAGTAAATGCAGTGTGTAGTTTTTGGTTATCCTTACACGTGGGTGGAGAGAAAGATGAATGAAATTGTCAGCTTTCTTCTGTACAGCATAAGTTTATAAGTGCATTAAGCAGGTTGGTGTAGCAGTAATATTCATAAACTTGTATTTGGAAGGTGCTTGGTGCAAATTTTGGTCCATGTGCTGACTCTCTGGGTTGAGGTGTGTGGTTTTTTCTACAGTCCCATGTGGAATGTTGGTATAATAGCTCAGTTGATGACTACTGCCTTTTAGATATTTTGAGTGCTCTTATTCATCACTCATCTTGCTATTTCACACTGTACCTGGTGATTCATGAGTTATGGACATTACTGTAGCAGGTGAATACCTAGGTCTTTGTGATCAGAAAAGTTTATGTATGTGTTTGATTTTGAACGGTTACAGAGTTATGACAGCATTAAACTTAGAGTAAAACATGAGGACTCTTCAAAATAACGGAATAAAATAATGAACAATTTTCCTGAAAGAAGTTTAACAACTAAAGTCATAAAATTATTTTTAATTTACACCAAACTGTACTTAAAGAGGGGTTTTGAATATTAACAGTGTACCTCTTTTTATAGTTGTGAATAGTGCACATTGCTTGTTGCAGCAGCAGCTGACTTCCCGTACTAGAGGCGTGGGGGTCTCAAAGAGATGATCCAGAAGCTTGTTTACATCATATGCCATACAGTGTTAGAAACAAAGCTTGTTTAAAATCATGTAGGATGTAATAGACTTTGTCACTTGTACAAACTGTTCACAGGAATGCATTTACAAAAATTAAAAACCACCCATAGCACCATACCCATTGAGAATAGGTGCCATGTTTCCAGAAACTTTTTTGATTGCATCTACAGTGATGTCTGTATCTCATGAATCACCCTGTATAATATGGGATACTGTTTTATATAACAAATAAGGATGTAGAATACAAACAGAAAGGGTAGCTCTGACTTCGTTTGGAGAGGTTAGAGAATTCACCATAGGCTGTAAAATGAAGATATTGCAGTTATAAAATGGACTTTCATTTCCGTAACTTACTGTGATTGTTGTTCATAACTTATTACCATACATTTGCTGTGTCCCAGTTTGGTCAGGGTTGGGGATACTGGAGCTTCTCAGTTTACAGTGCATCTACCGTGTATGTCTGTGATTGAATTCATGGATGGCACAACATGGTAGGTGTAGTGACTAGGCTATGGACTGAATGTGTGAGGAACTGTGGGTAAGTTCCTGGCAGAGGCAAGAGACCTCTTCTCCAAAACAACCAGACTGGCTATGGGTTCCATCTAGTTCAGTAGGTACCAAGTGCTCATTACCAGCAGTAAAGGGGCTGGGGTCTGAAGCTGACCATCCATCTTTATCAAGTGTTGAGGCTAAGAATGAGTGATACTTTACATCATCTCCTCCATGCTTTCACAGTGTACACAGGGACTTGGGCCTTGACATTACCATTCAGCGCATTATGTGCACTGAAATTTGTCTTTTGTCTCCACAGTATGGTGTCACATTACAAACATTGTTAATTTTCCTAGCATCTGTATTGAGCACCTCAGACCCCATGCAGCATTTAAACTTATTAGGCCTATTTGTGCCAACATTGGATATGCATATCCGGTAAATGGGACACCAAGACCAACGAACTGTGCAGTATTAAAAAACATACATGTGGAAACTGTTCTCCACATCCAAGAAATATAACATCTAGTTTTAATTCTTATTTATTTCTTCATTTAACATTTCCAGTGGATATACAATGACCTATCAGTGTGGAATATTTGCTGTCTTGTAGCAGTATTTAGATAAAATTTGTAGGGCCAATAAGTCTGATGGAGGACTGTTGTTCAGCATGAATTTTAAATATGTAGAAGTCATTGACTAATAATTAATTAAAATTTGACATTGTAATGCCTATTTTTAAATGATATCAAATTTGTTGATATGTGACGGCATTTGGATATGTTTTTTAATCATGTTTTTCATGCATAGTGTCAGACTGACTGAATTCTGTAGGGGCTAACTCATTCCTGTGAATAGTTGAAGTAGACAAATGATACCTCTTGTTTTCATTGTTCACTCTTGTTTTATCACATTGCAGCCCTTGTGAAGAGATGGGACCAATACAGATTATGTGCTCCTGCAAATGCCCTTCCACACCTTTCACTACGGATCAGAAATTGTTTATATCATCACCTCCAAAAATAAATGTGCATGTATATACACATGCTTCCATCACAGAGCCTTTTAAGTTCAGAAGATAGTTTTGTAAATGTGAACTTGTGTGAAACATTCATTACAGTATCTTTGAACAAATTTTCACATGTTGTCTGGAAGGCAGTATGTGTATTGTAATTTTCGTCTGTTGCTTGTTGCCTTTATAGTAGTACTGATAGTAATGAACTTATAAAAAGTGTACTTATATTTGATGAAATATTGTTCAGCTTTGTTTTCAGTGAAAGATGATTTATGTCCCTTATCAATAACTATTTTCTCTTATTGTTTGATTATAATGCTATTCCAGTCCGTATGCTTGTAAAAGACAGTTTCCCTTAGCAGATAAAAAAATAACCATGTATTGATTGAAAATTCAGTTTATTTGCTTAAAAACTTGTTTTTTTTAAATTCTTTTTGTTGTGCAAAACTGGCTATCAGGAGTAATTTGCCTGGTATAAAAATCCTAAGTTCACTGCTTACTTTCATTTATTACAGTTAATACATTGAATATGCAGTAGACAGTTATGTAATTTTCAGTACAGATACTATAACAGAGTTTTACATATGTCTGTACAATAATTCGTATCCACCCAGAATTCAAACAGATGTTAAGAATGCAGTATGGTGCATGACAGATTTTGACCTACTCTAAGTTACTAGAAAATTATGTCTTGATATAAAAAGTAAATACAGGATTGTATATAATCTTTAAAAACTTGTGGCCAGCACTTTTCATACAACTTCAAAGGAATTACAGGTATTCTCAAAATACTTGTGCCATACCAACATTTAATTTGATGTTCAAAATTAAGAAGGAAATTTTGCACCGTACATTGGTGTGCAGTTGTCCCATGTACTGCAAGATGAACTGGCCTTGTTCTTATTGGGCTGTGTGTTATTACAGATCCTTGAACATACCCAGAAATAAGTGCTATGTGTGTATTTTAACAGTGTATTTTCTTACTTTTTCCTTCCCCTCTTCATTCTCTCTCTTGCCTTGGATTCTCAATTTATCAACTGTAGATCAAACAAGAAGTGGATGAAGATTTCATGGACTTTTGTGCATCGGCCTTCACAAATATTCCAGTGAAAATTGAACTTCAAGAAGATTTGCCAGTGACATGTGAGGGTGAGCCAAGGTTTCCTAATGAAAACATTGCTACTAATGAAGAAGAATATACTGAACAAAGAGGTGGTAGTGATGTAGTGAGCAGTTATAAAACTAATAATGACAATGTATCTGTTGATATTTGTAGTGAACGTCAGCATGGTGAATACAGAGGCATGGAAAATGAAGATTCTTGTAGAAGTTCATACCAGAATGAAAACAGTGTAGGTGAAAGGGATTGTAATGCCAAAATGCGACCAAAAACACGTCCTCACCAGTGTGATGTTTGTGGAAAGACTTTAAGTTCTAAAGGTAACATGCGGCTGCATAAAATAAAACGGCATGGGTTGAAAACACCATTTGTTTGTAAAATTTGTGAAGCTACATTTGACTATCGAAGGGATGTTGTTCACCACAGAAATGAGGCACATAGACGAAAATCTGATGGGATGTTTGAGTGTCAGAAGTGCGGTAAGGTGGCATATGAGTTCCATAATTTTATGACTCACATGAAGATTCATTCAAGGCCAGAAAATGCAATCAATGCCATGTCATCTGAACAAAAGAAATACACAAAGAAATTGGATATTTCACAGACCTTTATTTGTGAATTATGTGGTAAGGCATTTAAACGATCGGATTCGTTGAAAACTCACAGGATGTTTGTTCATCTAGCGGATGGTGGTGCTTTAGCTGCCAAGTTCAAACTGCAGCTCCAAGAGAAAAATTATGTCTGTGATACTTGTGGACGCCGTTTTGCATTTCGATGTTTGTTGCGTGATCATATGAATATACATTCTGGCATGAAACCGTATGCATGTTTAGAATGTGGAAGGGCATTTGCTCAAAGGGCTTCTCTAAAACAGCACACAAAGACTCATGGTGGTTATAAGCCTTTCCCATGCCCAGAATGTCATCTTGCATTTTATGGACGAGGAGACCTGAAAAAGCACATGCGAAAGCATACAGGCGAACGACCATTTGTTTGTGAGGTGTGTGGGGAATCTTATTCCCAAAGTAGTCATTTAAATGTTCATAGACGATCTCATACTGGAGAAAGGCCATTCATTTGTGACATATGTGGACGAGGGTTTACAAAGAGCAGTGATGTTATAAGGCATAGACGAATTCATACTGGTGAACTACCATTCTTATGTCAGGTGTGTGGCAAAGGATTCAGACAGTCTGCTCAGTGTGCAAATCATATTAAAAATCACCATTCTGAAACACTGGACCCATGAACTCTTTCCACAGTGTGTAAAGGTATAGTAAAAAACTGATCATCAAGCATCTGTATTATGTACAAACTGATTTTTTGTGTGCGAAAATTGTTCAGGTTTTATTGACTAGCACTAGATTATTATGAAATACAATTCAATGATTAAGTTTTGAGATCTTGTTATCTTTGTCAATAAGGAACAATAAGAGAGGCAGTGTATGTTTCATGTAACACTGAGGCACATTCACGTAATAACTAATGTTTTTGTGGAAAAGCAGGAAGTATTAAATTTTACAATTGTATGTCTTGCCTTAGTTATCCGGCATGCAAATCACATCTTTTTTATGTCGTATTATTTGCTATCTGTGGCCTGTGTGGCCCTACCATATTTTTCCACATTATCTCATAAATGACACTATTTTCTGACAAAGTTATTGAATATGATATATGTGTTTTGATTTTCTCTACAACTTCTGTCTGAAACATTTCTCATTCTGAGAAGAGTTCAGCAGCAGAAGCGTATTATAAATGTACATAGCTCTTCATCGTAAAGTACCCGTTATTCTTATCAAATTTTAATGAAGCTTGAATTTCCTTAAGATATTTTCAAAAAATACTCGTATCAAATTTCATGAAAAGCCATCCAGTTTGAGCCAAGTTGTTCCATGTGGACAGACAGACAGGACAAGCTGGTAGTTGCTTTTAGCAATTTTGTGAATGCGCCTAAAGAACAAGGCTACCTACATCAGTATGCACTGCAAAATTGAAGTGTATTTTTATGGAAAACAGAAAACTAGCATAACTGGCATGAAATTGACTGGCACTTGGGTCTGCATGTTTTGTGGGGCTGGAGGGGAATTGGGTCAGTGTACTCCTACAAGCAAACATGGTTGCCTTCATTTTGCAGTTCTTTTTTAAGAAAACATCACATTGGTGGGTCTATCACATGACATTGCTGACACTGTGTGATGCACAAGTGCCACAGTGTTCTATGTTAGTTACACTAATTGCAGAATTTGTGTATTGCATGTTATTTATGAATGTATATAATGTGAGCAGTATGTGAGGCAGATTATTGTGATACTCATGTTAATTTAGAGTTCATACTCCATCTTATATGGTGGATAAATACAGTGGCCTCTTCCCCTGTGCATAAGGGAACTGGAGTATCAAGCTTGTCACATTTCCATTTAGCTGAGTTCTAGAATGCATGGCGATATACTGCATACTGTTTAAATACCTCCATGGCATGGTGCATAAACGTAGGCAGCTTGTTCACACGTTTGGTGCTAAGTGAATGCATCCAGTTATATGCAGGGGTGGAGTGAGGTCCACAAGTTTTGCAGTATGGGATCTCACTAGGAAGCACATTTACAGTCCTTGTGATAATTTTTGGTAATTTTCATAATGCAGTGTTCTCCTTTCAGTATTGCAGTTATGTCTAATCATAATCTGCTTTATATAAGGCATCAGTCTGTACTGCACTGTAAACACTGTCCACCACAGTTATAAAAGCCAATCAGTTAATGACGTATAAAGCAAAAGTCGCTGTCTGTTCTGAGATATGTACAAAACATTCAACGCAAAGCGAGCACCACGTAGAAATTTTGAATATTAAACCTGGTGGTATGTAAAGAAACCGCTATGCCTTAAAAGGTTAATACAGAAGTTATTCTCATACATGTAACACCCAAGCCTAGCAGGGTTCAAATGGAATCACTTAATGGAATATGCAGTTCTGGTTTCTGATTTGGATGCTTGTGGATCCGGGAAAAGGACTGTTACACGCTTATCTTCATTCTTGTGTTTGGTGCAAATCGCATGCGTGTAATTGTCACAGGGCATATGTGACAAAACTCATTCTCAAAATACTTTCTTAAGCATCTCTGGCTTGTGTTGCTCATATAGTGCAAACTTAGTGAGAAGATCTTTTCCCCTGAGAAAGAGAAACTTTATAAAATTGAGATGTGTCTTCAGTCAGCATTTAATTTATTTTTGTGTGGTTTGGAGACCTCATGGTTATACAGTAGCAGATTGTGAGTTGTAAATTTTGGCTGGTGTATTAAATACGTATGCTGGCTTAGGTTTTAAGGTACCTGTTTATAGAGTTGTACCTTTGGCTGTGGTCTGTAGATTTGTTTGTTGCTTCATTGTTGTTGGTGGGAATCCAGGGAAGGTAATTCTAACAGCCACTTAATAGAACATAATTGTTATTCATAGTGATCTTGTCAGTCAACAGTAGTAGTACCTAGTCCCTTTGTAATGAATTTCAATTAAGTTATTTAAAATTAGTAGTGGTTAGAAAACATTGAAGCATGCCAAAATATGGTGGTGGTGATCATAAAATGTGATAGCTATTTGAAATTAAGGTTGGGACATTGTTTCTTGCAATTTCTGCATATGGTTCCAAATTTCTGAGTAAACTGATTATATTACAATTAAATAATTTGTATTTATTTTCTCTGTCATGTATTATAATGGTCCTTTTTTGTGCCCTTGAGGTGTTTTGGCCTTTAAAGTACTTTTTACAGATTAACCATTTTAATAGCAGATTTTAAAGTGCTAATAGTATTAGCTGTATGGAGTTATTCAGCTGGGGTATTTATGAGGGTTGAGTCAAATGAAAACCTTAAATATATACAAATAAATATCATGGGCGATATGATGTGCTGATCCATGATTCATATCCAGATATGTGGCTATTTCATTCACTGTTATGCGGCAATTTTCCTTCACAATGGCTTCAACTGCTGCAATGGCCTCTTGTGTCACTCGGTGTGTCTGACCAGGTCAAAGAGAGTGTTACAGAACTAATGCCATTCATGAACTTCCTAGTCCACTCGTACACTTGCTGTAGTGACAGACATGCATCACCATACTGATCTTTCATTCGTCCATGAATTTCGATGGATTTCACCCCTTCACTACTTAAAAAACAGATGACAGAACACTGTTCTTCTTTGGTGCATGTTGCAAGCAGGGCCGCCATCTTTACACTACTACTGTGCCGCATTCCTGTATTGCACTGCCACCTGTCGGCCATTCATCAAAACATGAATATCGTTGTCAGCTTACAAGACAATTGAGCTGTGTTTCGAATTTTTATCGAACTTTTAAGTTAACCTATTTGACTCTCCCTCGTAAATTGTAGTGCATAATATGAGCAAGAGGCTATTATTTTGATAACTATGATAAACTAAGGAAATGGGAAGGTGCTTCATTCTAAATTAAGGAGAGAGTGAGCTGGTTATATGTTGTTAAAAACTATGTGGGATACTGTGTGTGTTCCCACAACTATTTTTCAGTTACAAAGATACAAACTCGTGACATTTCTTTCACTTGGGTTTTTTTTCCTTCTTTTTTCCCCCCTTGACATTCCTCTATCTCATTGGACATTTGTGTTTGTTGTGTTGTTTTACAGCTAGGCCTTGGTGAGGAAGTCCATGAAGCAGTTTTGTCCACACATAAACCAGCCTTGCATTTCAGGAACTCTGTACATTTCTTGTAATCTTATAACTTGCACGTACTTGACAGTGTGTTTGGAACAGGCCAGTGCTTGTCATTTCACCGAGTTTGCTGACTGGTGACATTCATTCGCCTACGAAATGGTAATTGTGAATGAAGCTGTTTTGTCGCGTGTGCCAGCTTTTTCCTCACTAGAAACTGGCAGAATTTTCTATGCTAAGGTTTGGGATCACAGCGGGAAGAAAGAAGAATGTAACTGCTCGGAATTAATGAATCTAATGTGTGAAAGAAGGGTACTGATTTTCAGCTCACATGCCATTCATTGGTGAAGACTCTATGTCTCTTCTACATATGATGTACATTACAGCACCCTGTCTCCCTTCTACATATAGCCCATGGCACTTCAAACTTCTGTACAAGTAAAGCGATGGCCACATTTGCAATGTTTGAACTCTAGTGTGTGTGTGTGTGTGTGTGTCTGTGTGTATCACCAAGAATTACTATTTATGAAAAATGGAGACAAATAATAAATATATTCTGCTTGTGATCATCATTTATAACAACAATTCTATTGTCTTCCAGAACAGACTATGTCAGTGGCTTCACAGACAAGCCTTGAAAGTGCGTGAGTACTTCACATTTTATCCATACTTTCATATAGAGTGTACTCTCGATTATCTGGGGTAATGGACAGGAGGTGGGCGCATGGAAAATTGAGAAACACTGATACTCTGAAACATACTTCACTGAGCCATGAACAAAAAATGAAACTGTAAATTATTTATTCTATACTTAATGCATATATAGCTTATGAGTAGATGCTTATTATGTCAGTGGTCTGTGATATTTGTTAGTATTGAGCATTTTGTTTGAGCACTCGGTGCTAAATCACATTATTTCTTGTCTTTGTCATTAGTCCTTAGCAACTTAAGATTGCGCACAGATAATCCGTGAACTGGAGGAATGGATCTGTATACAAAGGGAATGATGAAAACTCACAGTTGATGGGGACACAGAGATGCATGAGGGATACACTCCTGTGATGTCAAAAATTGCAAAATCTGCAAATAAGATCATGAGCTGTTATGAACACTTTGAATTATATTTTATTATTATTATTTTTTCTCATAACAGATTTTTCATGAGGCATACATTGTTCACCTTTACATGGAAAATGTATAAAATATACTTAATATGTTTGTGACATATTGCTGATACAAAGAATGAGGCATACGCTGACATGAACGGTAACATATTGCACATGTGTTAGATACTGAGAAATTGCTTGAAGCTTGGAAATACATGCATCATGGGAAGCTTTTCAAAGAAAATTTAAGACAGTGTATTATTGGGAGCTAGGCCATGAACAGGAAATAAACAAATAAGGAGGGATAACGTTACGTTTTAGTAACTGAAATCTTCTGTCAGAGCATTGAATGGAAACTGTTGGCAATTTAATGTGGAGCCTGAAGGAAATATTGGTAAAAGTTTTTTATTTTATTTTTATTTATTTATCTGTAAAGCACGACCATATGTTTAGGTCTGTTGTTTCATTCTGAAGAGTTTCTGACCAGGCAAACTGTAGCAGATGGTTTTAAAGTTGTGATGCTGGAAATCTAAATGTAAAAGCATGCTGGCCAAGACTAGTTTGGTGCCAGTGTGAATGTTGTGCTCTCTAATGGTGAGAGAGACAGGATGTCACAAATCATATTTCCCCCCTCCTTCCCCCTTACAATGCACTGATACTGAGAATGTGGTGTAAGGTGACGTATATTCTTAATCGAATCAGTTGCAGATTTTACTAAAAATACCCTAATATTGGGATGATTTATTATTATTATTATTAGTCAGCCGAATTTGTAATAAAGAATCAGCATTGTTCATAACAAACTGCAAGAGATGGGCATATTGACAAAGGAAATGCTGAAAGGCACATTTTATGTCAGCAGTGTGCATATGGCAGAACTGGAAGAAAATATCAAGTCTTGTCCATTTCCTAGAAAGGGCTTCATTGTGTATTCTGAATTGTGTTAATCACGGGAAGCTTACTTGCAAGCAGAAAGATGTCATTTTGAACATCATCATCTATGCAGAATGAAACCAATCAACATAAAATAAATAGTGATGGACAATATTTATTCACTGTTACTAGCTGGAAGAATGGCTCACTATTTCTTGGCTACTGATTTGGGTTTATAAGGGGAACTTCTGACAAGTTTATGCAGCATCATATAATGAAAACCCTATATATTTTTGATCGGTTTCAGTCTTGAAGTACCGAATGTGAGGGTTAGGGCATTAATCTGCAACTTCAGTAATCAGAACTCGTTTATCATTGGCTGTTCAGTTGCATTTCAGCCATTTAATATTCTGTATGTTTGTTTCATACCAATTCATGTTATTAAAAATATTACATGCATTCACCTTGTTATTTATTTGTGCATGATTAAACTTACTAATGATAAACAGAGTTCTACCATGGAGGACTCAGTTTGATTCTATGGCAGTATGTATGGTACTGCAGCCTTCATTATTTTTTATTGCAACATATATTCCTAGTGAGGGGAAGAGATTTTTCTTTTCTCCAAAGAATGGCTGTTGGGTCCACCCAGTCTCTTCTGTGGTCTGTCCAGTGATTTACAAATTCAGTATCAGGAAGAGGATTGATGATTGTAGATAAGTAAACGGCGTCACATCCCAGATTACAGTAGTCAGAACCTTAAATGCCCCAATGTGCATTACGGTTTAGCTATCAAACCTTGTATGATGGGTGAGACTGCCTTGAAAGTGAAACCAAACTGATACGGAGATACGAGTCATTACGTCAAAGCCACATTCTGAATCACCGACTTCGATAACGAACATTGGGTGGGGACATGGGCCACAGACAGAAATGCTTGGAGATAGTTTTGAATTTCGGAACCAAATATTAGCAATACATATACAGGGGCATGTAGCTTTCAGGACCGAGCACATTTTGTACGAGCTGAGGGCAGGAATGGACCGCAATGATTTTCTGCTGGGATATGACAATTACATGGGTCAGGAGGCAGGTTCGAAGTACTCCACCGCAGTGTAAGAATGAAATAACTCGCTGCGTATCATGGATTACACGTAGTAACGTTTTAGGCTGCGGCGTTTACAAGCAGAACGAAGAGAGGAGCGATGTGAAAATAATGAACGACTTTGAGTTACGTCGATTTGCGAGTTAGAGGAACAGGGGGGTATTACTGAAAAAAATTCGGGTCACACTCCGGGTCATATGAAGCGCAAAATTCATCGCCCATTAGTACCTGACACTTGTTGGTAGTATTTTCGTCACGCCAGCGACTTTTTGTTATTAATTACAATACTAGAAGTAGCGTCGTAACACTTTTTTTTCACTAAATGTTGTAAATTCTTCCCAACCGAAACTACTACAAATTCTACGCATTTCCCACGTTGGTAGCATAATATCGATATTTTATGCCGGAGTGTTCCCCCAGCCTATCGATGCTAAGCTCGCCAAACTTCAAGATGGCGTCATAACTTTGGGCTTGTTTACGTTGCAATGTACATTCGCTTTCAGTTACGCCCATTTTCGTACTGAATGTTTGTTGTATTTGTATTATTTAGGAACAGATTACCTTATTTCGACGTATATTATTTTTTATTAATGGGTAATTTGCAATGTCTAAAATAAGTGAGAGAGAATTTGATACGCAATGTCGATTGTGCACATCAACGGAAGAAGGTCACATACAAATTTTTGGTCCGGAGGGTGAATGTCGAAATTTGGCTAACAAAATTAAAGAATGTCTTCCAATCTCAGTAAGTACACGCATAAACCCAGTTTAGCATTTCATTTTATTATCCTGCAAGGTAGAGTCTAATGTGCTGTGGTTACCATTCGAAATTGAGGTCTTGTTGAATGGCCTGTATAGGCCTAATTTGGGCGTCACGTCCCTTGTACGCATTCCATCGCAGTTGGCCTCGGCTCATGTTTTGTACTTCGTTAAAGTGATAGAAGTTCCACCAAATGTGAGAATTAGAGGGAAGATTTTGACGAAGGTGGCACAGATATGTAGTACAATATTGGGAATGTGTTTACTTTGTATGTGGAGTTAAGACTTAGGTGTTAGAGTGCTGGAAATGTTTCGGAAAGTTACGTGTAAGTGTTACGTACGTACGTACGTTTTTAGAAATTTTCCTGTTTTGATGGATTTTTTAAAATTCATATTTTATGCCAACAGCCCATTATAAGTTGGTAAAGAGAAAATTGGCAATGCATGTAGTAGGGTACTGATGTCCACCACATTACAGTTTAGGTGACTAAGTATTAAACGGTAAAAGGAACGTTACTGTGAAACCAGCATGGCATGATCAAACACCTTGGCCGTAGAACCCACTGCCAGTACCAGAACTTGTTATATGCAGTTTATGGGTAATTTTTTACATTTGTATTCAAATAGCAGATTTCCCCATTATTTATCATAATATTTATCTTTCATTTGCTTGGTCTTGCAAACTTCTTTTTATTGTAAGTCATAAAGGAAATTTCAAGGTAAGATCAGTATATGAATCATTTGTATTGATGTTCATGGGTGAACAACTGAAGAAGACTCCACATAAGACTTTCCATGCGTGACAATGAGTCAGAGGATCATGATTCAGATATAAACAGAATGAAATTTTGGAGATAAATTTAGTAAAAACAAATGTATATATATCCCTGTGTCCGATTTGAGGTGCTGATGGTGACAGTGAAGATAAGCATAATTTGGGATGTTAATATGGCATAGTCCAGGAAGGGCTGCACAGTTCCCAGGCACCTGGCTAGCTGGGCAACTGCATTTTATGTGGTGTGCCAAATATTTTTAGCACAATAATTGCTGCTTTTTCCATATATAGAAAAAATGTGTATCAGGTCACATGCGCTGAGCATGTAATGCCAGATGACTGAGGTTCATAGGTCATTCCAGAAGGGAGGGACTTTAGTGTGGAACTTTCTTTATGTCACCTTTGCAGCTCCCAGAATTTGGAGATGGCACCTAGATTTTGGAAAATTTTTGTACCCCTGCTAGTAGGTATGTACCAGTGTTTCAGAAGGACCTGTTGCCTCCTTTGACAGGGTACTTGAAGGTGTTTACTCTGTTGATGGAGACAGATGATAACTGTGAAACATTGGTATGTGCATACCAGGCTACATTGTGTTATCCTAAAAGATGGTTGGTTTCATTACATTGTGTAAAGGTTTACAATAATTTTTGTGTAAGATTTAACTATTTTTTTAAGTACAGATAAATATATGATTATAACAAAGTATAGGTTACATACTCATTTACTATGCAAGTTCATTTTGTTTCATAAATTTTGGGCATTGAATCTGAAGAGTCTCATCTAGGAAAGAATGATTAATTTTCAACTTGTGCAGGATGTTGAATGATGTCTGTAAAGGGTACACATAAATTACTTTTAGTATTATAGATGAGGTTTGTGCTGTGTGTTTGCTGATCTTGATGTACTTGAACTGTGGTAAAATGTCACATGTTTCTCTTGGCTTGTCAGTAATTTTGAAAAGAAAGGCTTCTACTTAGTGGCAAATATATTATTCATGCTTGTAACTTAATGGAGTGTCATTATTATGATTATTTGCAGTACTTTTCCGATACTAATAAGGTTTGTAAAAGTCTTTTATATACATCATGATATAGTTGGCAGTTGCTGTCATCAGTGCTGATGGTCATGGCATGACTCAGGTAGTTTATGTGGGATTTGTGGAGGGCCAAGTGGCCATGGGTATGGCATGTTAAGTAAAACACTTATAGAAAAAGAGTGCTTTTTTTGTAATGACACAAATTTTGGTACAGTATAAAGATAAACCTAAATATATAGTGTGTTGTTTGATTTTTTACTTACAATCTGACATATTTTGGTTTTATTTAACCATTTACAGGGGTCAGTTAAATATGTCATGAAGATTACAAGACCATGCCATAGTAATGGTTAAAATTATAAGAATTACTGTGTAATGGTCTTGTAATATTCATGATGTGTTTAATTGAACCCTAATTATGGTTGAATAGAACTAAAATATGTCAGTGTTTAAGTAAATAACAGAATAATGTAGTGTATATTGTTGGTTTATTTTTGTGTAGAATGTAGTGCAGGTTTTATTTCCCAATGATATCACAGTACAAAAAATAAGGCATGCCAGATGTTGAAACACATAGTAAGGATTCAGCCCACAGATCCAGAACTTAACTGTAGTTCATGTACTGTTGATCAGATTTACTGTCAGATATTAGGTCTACCCATTTTTCTCTTTTGTGCATTGTGTTACAGCATTTTTACCATTGTGTTAATGTATAGTGTCATGATTCCACTAATTTTCCACCATGTTGTAAGCTGCTTTGCTTATGGTGTAGTGTGTTGTTAATCATGAATTCTTTATTGTATTATCCAGTTAGAGAGGGAAGATGCCTTGCCAAAAAGTGTGTGCAAAACCTGTGTATGCAAGCTGGATGAGTTTCACCACTTCCGAGAAGCTTGTGTCCAAGCAGAAATAGCTTTAGAATCAAATCTCAAGGACCAACAGTCTTCAGCATTCCCATTAGAACCAGAGGTAATCAAATTTTTGTGTTTTATAGATTATATATGTCAAAACCAAAGGCTTCAGTTTGCTGTTGTATCTGATTTGGAATGTTCAAGCAGCATCCACTTATTAGAGGAGCCTGGTTTAATGAAATACTGTTACAAGAATTCCCTATACTTTTGAACATTTGTTTATATTTTTTGTTAGAAAGCAGTGTATTGTAAGTATAATTGTTAGTTGCTTGAATATCGGTAGCTACAGTAAAAGCTGTGATATCCAGCATATTTGGGAATGAAGGATTGCTAAATAATTTAATTTTCTGGATATTTGAGTGCTATACTTAATGTGTATCTAGGTGTACCAGGGAACCTTGTGGACAGACCAGACCATTTAATTTGTCACTTGATGGTGTGTCCTGTTTTGTCTGCCACACTTTTTATTCCCTTACTTTCTGTACTTGTGTAACATGGTGCATATATAATCCAAAATACCTCAACAAGATACCAGTAATTTGTGGACGAACCCCTGGGCAAGTACCTATTAGTGGTTGATAGAACATTGAAATGTAATGGTCTGCACTGTGGTTTGCCATGCTGTTTTCATCATGACAACTTGGATGGTTAATTACCAACTGAAACCTTCTGGGTATGCCATCCAACAAGATATAAACACATACTTATTGCAGTAACTTACTTGTATGTATTTTTAAACTGTGGGTTCTTGTGATTTTAATTACACCTCTGGATTGGTTCTGATACTTTGTAATTTACTTTATAATTCTAATGTATTTAACCTTTGTATTTTACGTCCCCAAAGGTGCCCATATGGTTGGGTGAAACATGTAGTAGTGGGTAGTAGTGTGAATATAAACTAATTTCAGTATACTTGTGTGTGTTGTTTGGTACCATTATTGTATTTATTTTGTAAGGAATTGTCATCCTTATTGTGTTTTGAATTTTTCAAAAGACTTCCCCATTTTAATTGACACCTAAAGTAGAGATTAACGCTGATCTTTTAAGGAGTTACAGTTGCTATATTCTGTAACATGGGTGTACATTTCAGTGCTGTTGAAGCCTCTGGGATTTTTTGTTGTTGCAAACCACACTACACAAAATAAGTACAGTATCCCAGAAAACAGATATTAGGTTTTTGGAAATTTAGGTTCCTTGGATGTAAAGGGATTGAGTAGGTGATTTTTAGGAAATACTAAATTTCTGACCACACATGCTTAGAAAACTAGAGTAAAATTGGATGTTTGTTAAGTATTCGATAGTTTAAAACAGTGAGTTGTAAGTCTGTTACATACTTTAATATAGAGATACTGCTCATGTGATTGTTGTATTGTGCATTTTTTGGTGAAATAGTTATTTTTTACCCACTTGATTCTTTCAGACACTTTATTGAAATTTGTTACTTTCTGACATTTGCATTTGTAAACATATGAGCAGGAAGAAAAATGAATATTCTCTGAGATGAATGTGTGGACACACTATAGTGGTGAAACGAGTAAATGAATGCCTTTCTGTGAACTCATATTTTGCAGTATGATGTACACAAAGGTTGTGAGGATGTTCTATAATGACACGTGACTCCATCTGTATAAATGGCGATGAGTATATTTTTGTAAACAGTTTGTTTTATGCACTGTTTTATGTCAAGGTAGGGTCATATGGCAGGCTGTTGTAGATGCAGTAATGAACCTTCACATTTGATACAGGTGGGGAATTTAATTGCTTGGCTCTCTGAAGTTGGATGTTTGGTATATCTGTCCATCATCTGCACATATAGTCACAGGCATTATATTCACTATTTGACACTGATCATATTGGTATATGGAGAAAGTTAAGAGCCCAGAGAATAGGTGAGGTGTCTGCTCTTCTGAAACATGACACTATATAATGGGGTGATAGTTTGAGACAATGTAGTGGTCTCATCTTCAAAGGCTGATGCGTCTGAGAAGAATTAGGTTTTTTCTTGGACATTTCTACCCCTGAAGATGAGACCACTACATTGAAACAATGGGCACCAATTACCCAGCATTGTTGTGCAATATCCCAGAAGAATAGCTACTGTAGCTACTCTGTTGCAACGACCTGGAAACTCAAACCCTGAAAATATTCCTTACACAGTCATGTCTCTTATATGTCATGTATAAAACAACTGGATGAATCTGCAAGACATGAAGTTTATGTGGTGGTGGCTATGAAGATTACCATCTCGTGGATGAATTTGGTTCATATTGGAGGGTTGATATGGTGTGGCTGGTTTTTAAGTTACGAGTGGGACTTTAAAACAAATAATTTTTAACATATAATTTTTCTAAACTCATATGTTGTTCACAGGCATTTCATTTAACAGAAAATGAAAAAGTGTTTAGTATATAATGATACTAGACTGATAATGTTATCTTTATTGTAGTGCTGCCTGCAAGAAGTGGAGCCTGGAAGCAGTTCTGTTAGACCTTCCAATCCATCTGACTCTGGAAGTGTTCCTGTTAATTCCAGAGCGACAGACATTGTCTATAATATGCCACATTTACAGATGAGTGGTGGTGGTGGTGGTGGTGGTCTGGATATCTTCCCTAGACCAGATTCACCTACAATGAAAAAGTTGATGCAGCGTCAGGGTGAGCACTAGATGTCTGTATCATTCCGTACAGTGTTTGATTATATGAATATGAACTTAAATACGAGGATGTCCAAGAAGGGAATAACACAAAAATATTACTTACATAAGAGAAAATATTTATTACAATGAGGGAAAGGTAACCTGACTTTACAGTAGCCTATCTAGAAGTGTTTTTCTAGTTGTTGATTTCGTGTGACACTTTTTAATTTGGCCATTGTCTGTAGGTTGGCAGATTTTGAAACAGTATTGTCACCTGCCATGTGCTGTCATCATCGCAAGTAGCTGTTGCCTGTGTGACATGAGTGATGTCACAGCTCCTTGAAGGTCTAGAATTGACTCTTGGTAGTTTTTCATTATGTAACACCCCCACCCCCCTTGCAGGAAAAGGTTTCTAGCAGCGTTAGGTCTGGTGATGGAGGCCATATCAGGGCATCATCTTTGCCAGTACATTTAATAGGGAACTGCATGTTGTAATTGATGGAAACTGAGCAGGATATGGTTGTATGGCATCCAGCTGCAACCATGCACTTTAGGGAATTGTGGGACAGCACACTCTTATAACATGTCCGGGTATAAATTATTGTTACTGTAGCTTCCAGAAAAGAGAAAGTCCAGTGTTGCAGTCCTTCATTATGCCCCACACTATTCAGCATAGTGATCAGGGTATGGGCTGAACATTTTAGGGTTTGAATTCTGGCAGGGGCAGTAGATTTTTCTTGTGTTCAGAATGTCCAGACCAGGTTTAGGGCTTGTTTGTTGGGTACCATGGTTCTGCAGCTGCAGTGTGGCATTTACCACTCACCTGTCCAGTGGTGAGGTTAGGAATGAGTGGTGCTGTACCTCTTCTCCCCCTATATATGCCTCCATGGCATGGACAGGTACTACTTAACCTTTACCATTGACACCTTCTGTTCATGTGTCCATGTCATGTTCTGTGATGTGGTAGGGTGCAGTGTGCTACCCCAGATTTTGCACTTAATGTCTTTGCTACGAAATGTTAACAAACCAAATTTTTCACCGACTTTGAGTACCACACACATATATTCAGTCATGGAATGAAACACTCTTCATAAAATTATGAAAGTTTATCTTGTAGTAATGTATATGCACTTGGTGTGTAAACGGTCACCATGTTGTCCATTTTAATATTTATGTGATTATTCCATGTATATTTTCTCTTTGTGTTTGTATCATTTTATGACTTCTTGAAAATTGTTTCTTGTGAAGCAAAACATGTTGGGGTTGGTATAATATAGATCATTATGGAGTTCCCCTATACACTGAGTATTTAGTTGGATGATTTATTAAAGGTTACATTTGAAAGATTTATTTTTCATTGTAGTGTCATTCCATTATACCAGAGAGAAAAAAAATGTTAGTAGATCTTCAGAGAATTGTTGACTGTTCTCATTTCAAAGGCCTTGGTGATCTGGTAATCACACCTGTCATCTCTAAGACACCCAACAGTCTGCTGGTACCTTCAGCTAACAGTAAACCAAAGACAGAGGTAGTGTCCTTTTGGTCCCGTGTGGGTCACCCAACTCTGGAGGACTATGTCTTAATGAAAGAAGATACATTTACAGTGGACAATAGCTGCTTTGACAGCCACAGCAGGTAGGTTAATTCACTGATAATTTTGTAGTTGGAAATGTCTTTAGAATGTTTGTCAGTTCAAGGTTTTAGTCCATACTCTGATACCATATGTGTGGGTGTGATGTGGTCACTGTTGTGGAAATAGATGTTCCACAAGGATGTTCGGTAAGATTACAGCACCAACTGTATCCAAAACCCCTGCATATAGTACTTCTAACGGTTTGGCACCAGTGTTAATTTCGGATGCAATCAGTAGATTACTGGGATTTAAATTACAGGATTTTTTTTTAATGCAAATGCTTGCACACACAATCCCAAGGAAAAACTCCATCATGGCCATATAGAAGTGGCTAAAATGGGTTGAAAGATACGCAGTATTGTCTGGAAACTCAACCATCCACCCTGTAATGCAGTGTATGGGTTGTTTGGTGCCAAAAGGTTAAAAATCCTGCTAGAAATTTATGTTAATGTAAAATGAGTCATCATTCAATTGAAAATACTCATTTTGTGGGGTTATGACCTGGATTGTGTGATGGGGGATGTAGATGGCATTTACAGTGTTCATGATGAGTGTGTGTGTTACATAGCAGCACAGAATTATCTGAGTAGATTTATTTTCTGTTTCACTTCTGGTGTAATACTTGAAAGGCACACACGGCCACTTATCACTTACTGATTTAAGAGCCTGAAATACCTGTTGTATGGAGTTCAGCTTGGTTTTTACATTTTTTAACCTGATTCAGTGACCTTCAAGAGTTAGACTTCTCCCCTGTTTGTCAGTTTGATAAACAATGAAATCTTATTACACTGAAATTAATTGCAGCCTAAGTTTGGACATTGTTATGTGTGAGTTACACTTGTAACATTTGTAATTACATAAATGTGTCATGCTTTGTAGGTTTTCTTTACTATGTGGATGGGTCTGTTGATCGATTTTTGTGTTTTTAATGACCATTGTTTCAACTGTAGAGGTTTGTATTAGTGTTGAATGAGAAGGGAATATGATACTGCATGTGGGGTTGCGAGTTTGCATGGAAGAAGCAAACAGGGAGGCCATGGCCAGGAAACAGGCAAGGAAGCCACAAGAAGTAAAGGTTGTGACCACTTCAAAGCATTAGTCTTGGTTTCATTTGAGGAACCGAGGGAAACTGTGAAAGTTCTTTTAAAAATTGCTAATTATTGGGCAGAAATTGAAACTGGCTACCTCTTAAATACAAGTAGGAAGTCACACTGCTGTGAGACTTTCTTAGGTAGGGGAGTTTGTTGTAGATATACTTTACTGTATTGTGTCGGCCATTATAACGGTCACATACTTTGATGGTTTTGCAGAACATCAAGATTAATAGCAAGTGGTCAGATAGAGTTCCAAACCAGTCACAATGCTCAAAGTCCAACAGAGCAAGACAAGGACATTTTATTGACACAACGACGAAGGCGTGAAGTATTACCACCAATGTGGGATGTGTATGAGAAGGTAGCATTTTCACCAGGAAAGGAAAATTCGGATTCCTCTTATCAGAATGGGAACAGTAAGATGATATATGCTGTCACTCACAGGCGATACATCATCTCAAAAGGTGCCTTTCCCTGCTCTCTGTGCAAGAGGTGTTTCAGGATCAATCAAGGTGAGGTCATTTTGTCTTTTCTAGTGCTGTTGCATAGGTTGAATTGACACCATACAGTATGTTGTAAGATAGGATTATCTGTGAATTATGCTTGTTGCAAAGTATCTGCGTAGTTAGAACTGAACCCTACTTGCACACTACATTAACATGGAAAAAGTACAATACACATTTTTTCCTCACGTTAGTACTGTGCATCTTGATATAATCAAAGTTTTATTTATTCACCAACTGATGCACTAGTGAGTTGTTTTAAAAAACAATTTTAAAATTTACATTAAAATTTACATTAAAACAGCTCTGACATGTTTCGGTGTAACTGTAACACCGAAACATATCAGAGCTGTTTTAATGTAAATTTTAATGTGAATTTTAATATTGTTTTTTAAGACAACTCGCTAGTGCATCAGTTGGTGAATAAGTAAAACTTTCTTACAATACACATATTTGAAATTGTTTGGAATGTAATGGGCTAACCATGTGTGTTAGGTAGGGCTTTTTGAAGACAGCTTTGGAACAGAGTCCATCTTGAGAAGCTGATAGGTCCTCAGCTAGGCAAACAATTCTGTATGCTATATGCATTACGTAACATATACATTACTCGTACTATTAACAGAATGTAAGCATTTTGTTAAAGTTAACTAAAAGTGATTGCTTTTATGTTGTAACCTGGTGTGTTGGATGGAAAGTGGGGGGGGGATTGCCTTCATATTGGAAGTTAAAGCAGTCCACAAGGTATATAATACAGAGAGTAACTTCATGTCTCTGAGTATACGAAAATATATGGCTGACTTGCTTGTGGGTCATAGCCCATATGAAGTTCCTCCATATCAGGACTAATAAAATGTGAGACTCATTCAAGCATGTGGTGGGCCAGCAGCATTACAATTAGTGCACACTGTCTGTGAGTATCATACTCAATTGTAGTGTTGTCATCTCAGTGTTATGATCTGTGTCTGATTGAGTCCGTGCCAAGACAGCTGTTTCAGTGGGTACCAGGATCTTTCCTCCAGGAATAAAGTAGCCAGCACATGAAGTTAACCACTCATGACTATCTAGTGCGGAGGTTAAGAATGAGTGGAGCTGTACCTCTATTCCCCCTTTATGCTTTCATGGGATGCTTAGGGAAAATGTTACTTGTACCAAGATGTCTGTGGGTGAAGCATGGGAATTTAGATGATGCATTAAGGATGCCGGGTCTTGAAAACAGCCTCTTCAAGGCCAAGCTTTATGATTTGTATTGTAAAAGTGGAATGCTTAAAAATGAAAATGCTTGTAAACTGTGGGTTGTCTGTCTACAATTGAAAATGAATGGTGGGACCTTTAAATAGTACGCAAGTGAACGACTAGTACATAGCAGATTTAGCTGCTTCCTGTGCACTTCTAGCATTTCCAACAAAGCAAAATAACTTTTTAACCATACATGTGAGTAACTTTGCTGTTCAGGTTCAGTGTAAATGCAAAAATAAACTCCGGTACCTGCATATAGGGAGCTGAGATAATATTAACACTTTTATGATAATGAACATTTTTGTAACATGCATTGTCCCAGTATTTTGATGCTCTGTTCTGCTGTTTATTTTAGGTTTTGATCGAGAAGGTTCAGAGCCAAGGGACCTGTATGAAGCAGATGAGAACTCGGCAGATCTCTCAAACAGCAAATCTTCTGATTATGATGATCAGACTGCTGGTACCACCAGTAGTACCCACTTGAATATGAAGTTTTTCAGTTGTCACATTTGCTGTAAAGTATTTCCAAGACGTAGTTCACTAAAACGCCATCAGCGTACCCACATGGACAGAAAATTGTTTTCATGTCCATTGTGTCAGAAGGGCTTCAACCGGAAAGAACATCTGTCTCGTCACATGATTTCTCATTCTGGAGGAAGACCATATAATTGTGACATCTGTTACAAACCATTCACACGGAAGGAACATCTGGCCAGACATCGACTTTGCCACTTAAATGCCTTGCGTTATTCCATTGGTGACAGTACTAGCACTTCAGATATCTCCATCCAAAGGAACAGTGGTGATATGCCTGCAACTGAGCTCTCTGGTAGTCCTAGCACTCCATCAAATTCCACCATTGCACAAGATGATGACTCTTCTTCCAACATGGCCAGGCCCTTTGTTTGTGATTTGTGTGGGCAGGGGTTTGCCAGGAAGGAACATCTGTTGCGACATCAGCTCCGAACCCATCGCACCACCCCAGAAATTCGGGATGAACTCAAACCTTATAACTGCAACATTTGCTCCAAAAACTTTACCCGCAAAGAACATCTTGTTCGTCACCAAAAGATACATATGAGAGACTTTTTGTTTGGGTCTGCCAGAGGAGTGATTCCTGGTACTGATGTGTCAGTATCACCAGTATTAACTAATCGTGCTACATCTAGTGGGGGTACAGTAATGAAAGCAGAACCACTTGAGGGACTAATCCCACATTCTAATCTGCCAGGACTGAGTATATCTGCTGTTCCCATTAAAGCTGATCCTTCATCCTTATCGGATGATACAAAAATCAAGCCTGCAGATACAGATGAGAATCAGACAGTAATGAATGGTCAGGATGATGATATGTCTTTGCAGTCTTCCTTGCAGGACAGTGTTGATCAAACATTACCTTCAACATCAGCAGAAGCTAATCCTGGTGGTGGTGAAGTTGTGAACAAACCTCATCGTTGTCAGTTTTGTACAGACAAAACTTTCACTCGACGTAGTCATTTAGTGAGGCATTTTAAACGGTTCCACGCTGACAAACCATTGAGCCTTGTCTTGTCTAATAGGCGTAGAATTTCTGCACAGGAGAGACAAGAATTTGAAAGATACATGCTCAACAATGGGCAGTACTGGTGTGTAATTTGTGGAAAGACATTTGGGCGTCGGTACCACCTTGAACGTCACATGAAACAGCATGGCCCTAATGAAATTGCACATCCTTTCCGTTGTTCAGCTTGCAACAGTTCTTTTACCCGCCATGAACATTTTCAGTCTCATAAATGTCAAGGTAGTAATGATCTTACTTCACAAGTAAGGCAAGAAGAGTTGAGCTCTAAAACAGATGGGGAAGGTATATCTGCAGAAACAGAAGACACCAAGGATTTGGTGAAAAAGATGCCTGCAAAACGTGACAAGCGGAAAAGAAGCAAGTGTAATTATGAATGTGTAACTTGTGGCAAAAGTTTCTCTAAAAAGAAACTATTGAATAGGCATACTGAATCACATGTGGATCTGACAGAGGACAATAGTCAACCACTGTATTAATATATGCTTATTTAAGAGTAGAGGAAATATAGGAGCAAAGTCATATGGAATTAAGTGAGGATAGGAAACAGTTGGATGTTCCTTAGGCATGCACACTGATGTACATTTAATTTCTCTTATTTTTGTGTGTGGGTCTTTTGTTGTAATGTTTTAGTTCTGTGGCTTCCTACCTTCTCTTCATATGATGTCTTTTTTTTTTTTTAGTAACCCAAATGCTGAAAATGCACTTCCATTTTGAAAATGTAATTAATTACTTGAATTTCAATTTGCAGTACAGATTAATATTAGATTTTACCTATAGGCTTGCAGATGTCGTGGTCCAATTGCCTCTTTCTGGCTGTGTTGTCAGCCAGTGGGTGAACATCCTCTGCCTTTCACTTATTTCTGAACCTTGCTAAAGTGAAACAGTCCAGCCCTATTCTTGCATCTTGTTTTCTATTCAGTGTGAAAGTAGAATTTTTAACAGTGGCTCCTCTTATTCCTTGTTTTTGATTTGTCTTACTGTTTCTTCAGAAAAGTCACCATTGATTATAAACTGAACAAATCTGTGAATTAATTCTAGCCACATTTTTCAATTACATTGACAAAAGTAAGAATCTGATGGTCGTGGTATAATATTCTGGTCTTCCATGCAGAAAGTTTGGTGCAAGATCAACCAGATTCACTGTAAATGTTTTCTGCATGCTTTTCCCTTCTCTTGCCCCTTCAACCAGACTAAAATCTTAATTTATTTAGGGAATGTCAGGCTGTGACCATGATTCAAGTTTATTAAGCAGATTGCCATCATGTCCTGACTGAGAGAAGCTGGAAATCCTGCCCAGGTACTCCCTTTCTAGAATGTGTATTCATACCTTGACCATATTCAGGCTGTTTTGAGGCCATATCTGGAGGCATAAGCCACAAACTGACAATAGATCATATGTGCTAATAATTGAATATAGATCATTGAATATAGGCGATGACAGAAATTCGCTATGTTTAGTACAGTAGTATGTTTAATTTCTTGTTATTGTTTGAGGCATTTCTCACCTGCATGATTGATTTTAGTAAGACAAATGTATAAGAAGTGTGTTGTGATCATTGTCATGATTGTAAATTATTTTTTGTTATTCATTTCATATACCAGTTCAAATTATTGCATAATTTGATTTTGAGAAATTTGCTGGTCTCTTTCACATGAAAACAAGGTTTCATTTCTGGAACTAGGAACAACCTACCAGCAGAAGAAAACCTACATTATTGTCAAATTCAGTTAATTTGAAATATTGGTTATCAGTCTGGTGATGAGTGTATTCATTAGTAAATTCCAATGAAGAACGGCAAATAGGGCAGCAAAAATCTTCCCACTTCTTTGGATCATTGTGTTATATATTACTGTGTACTGTGTTCCTTTACATAGTTTGGAACTCGACATTATTTGTGAAAACATTAATGATTGGTTAACACAAAAATGAAGCAGCAGGATGTATCATATAGAAGGCACTTTGAATGGTGTGGTTTGAATTGCCCAAATTTTTAGTCTCACTCGATTTGTGACCTTTTATTGTAATCGTAATTCAGCTGCTGAACTGTATTTTATTGCCAGGCTATATCGACAGTGTTAACACTCAGACATCTTGCGTCACTCTTCATGCAGAACAATTCACGTGATGATGGGCAGCACAGTGTTGCCAGTGTTTAGATTTCATATGAATTGAGTTCAGTGCATTTTAGTTCAGTCTACTGCAGTTAGACATCTGCACGAGCTTGCATTTCTTATTGGAAAAATGTTCATCTTGTTTTTACAATAGACTCTGAACGTTTTGACTCTTGTGGGTCATCATTGAGTTCTTCACATAAAAATGTCAGAGGAGGAGTTCATGTAATTTTACAATATTCTTTTTCCAGTATGAGATCTTATACGGTCCATTGGAATTGTATTTGAAAGTGAATACAGTGAAAGGTCACGGATCATTGTGGACTGAAAATTGAAATAACTGAACGTGACCACTGCACACTTTACCTTGCAACTTGCTCTGTAAATAGAAGTTGCTTGAGTGCAGATTTGGCCAACAAGACCACGTTCCCCTACTTACAGTTTTTCACAAAGAATAGTGTGTAGACAGTGTGTAGAATTAAATTGAAAATCATACCATTTTACCACAAATTGTGTCAGTTTGAATTTATGGCTTCAGAAAATTTGTGCCCAGTAACCTTTCTTGTACTTGTTGCAAACCACATAACAACTGTAAGACTGTGTAATGGCAATGCCTGGAGTAACATGAGAAAGCCGTTATTCTGAGAGTTCCCTTAGCCGTGCAGATGAAACCAAGTTTCGCGACTAACAGAATGAGTTGGGTTCTGTGTGTCTTATCATGCACCCGTTGAAGATAATGGTTCTCAAAATTTAAGTCTTGCTTTGTGATCTGAGGCACAGACTTTGTGAACCAGAGCTGTCTTCCATGGGTGTGGTTTGCATGTGTCTTCTGTGTTCTGGAACCTGTTGCTTGAAAACTTTGTGTTTTTATATATGTATATTGTGTGAATTTGCGTGACACCTTTGGTGGGAGCTGTGTTTGACATATGTATCATATGACTGCAGGATGACTTGTACAACAGAAGGAAATGTGGCCAGTGTGTGGCTGTTTTAATATAATTGAGCCAACAGGAAGTGACTGTCATTAAATTGTTGTTTAAAGTAATGTTCTTATACATAGTAACTACTTGATTTTTCATTTATATAAATTAATTAATTTTGAGAAAAGTATGTTTTGCGTTAATGACCTAGCTTGTGTACATATAAAACAGATTGACAGTAGCTGTCTTGTTTTGAAATAACATGTCTGTGTAGGGTTGTGGATTAAAAACACTCAATCCAAGCAGAAATACAGAACTCTCACACTTACACTGGGGGAAGTATGTTCATCTTTGTCTTTGTGGCTTATGCCTGTCAGATGGATAGTGGTACCACAGTACAGTAGAAAACTATAACTATTGGAGCCAAAATAATTGGAATTTGCAGGATTTAGACATTCCTTTTTAGCATTGATTGGCATATTGCTCTGAGGACATGTAGTTACTACCCATGTGATTAACATATACTCCCTTCTCTGTGGTAAAAGCCACTGAATGGTTCATGAACTGTGCTGTAGTTTTGAAAGTTGGATTACATGCTTTTTAATATGGAGCAACCTGGAGTTCTCAGCTATCAAGATGCTTTTATTGGTATGTGAGTATAATTTGTAACTAACTGTCAAATGACTTTCTAAACCTCTGCCTGAAGCTTCACTATTTCTAGTAGAACTAGAATCTTCCAGATTTGTTAAATAGCTTTGTCATTTCAAACCAAAGTTTCTTTAATTTGTCTTCATAATTCTGTGAATATGCTTTGTTTTATTCATAGCTTTCACATATGAAAGTATGTAACCAATTATGATATAGTTGTAAAATATTTTTTAACAAGTCTTAGGCTGGGTTGTTTTATTTAATTCACAGTTTCTGCTTACAGTTGTACATGGTGGGTCATGGTAATAATTAGGGTGAGACTTAACCTAGAAGCTGCTCTTGTGTTAGAAGTTATGTAGTAGTAGCCATCATGTAAATGTCTAGCTGTTCCTACAAGAGGGACCTAGAATGAGTTGTGAATCACACTGTTGCATATTTTGAATTCAGGACTACATATTATCAGATTCCATGGTTTCTCCTGAAATTTGATCTTGGGACTTGAAAGGCATTTCTCAAATTCTTCTCTTTTAGTATAATATTTCTCTTAAGTTAAGCACATTAACATGTGTTTTTCTTTATTGAGTGTTTTATTTTTCCCTAGATTTCCTGAGTGTGCCCAATGCTAGGCATGTCTTTCCAGACAGCTTTGTATCTGCATGGAGGACAGTCCTGTTACAGGACAGAATATTAGGTGGATTATGATACTGGGTTGGGTGACTGTCAGTGATGAACTGTCTGCACTGTGACGCATGTTGTGGGCATCTTACATTTGCTTAACCACCCTTAAATCATACGGTCACTGATAGAACACTATCATGCAACACTGCTTGTTTTAGGAGATGGATATCAGTTGTGTTGTTAATCTGATTGCATTCATTCCTGCAGCTGAACTAATACCAAATGGTGCGGAAGTTTGTAAATGTAACTTGTGATCCGCAGACTGTGTGTTCGTGTATCATTGATATTGACATCGCGGTGATATACTACTACTGTTATGTGCAGTTTACTTTAGATTTCAACTGAGTCAGATAAAATTATGCAATAATGTAATCAGATATGTATGTATGTAAAATATTTTGAAACAGTCAGTACAGTGATTTATGTATTGGTTCTTACGTAAGTATGTGTTTTAGAATTTACCTTGGAGAAATTAAAGTTGAAAATGCCTGGTTTATAATGCATGTAAAAAATAAACTGTGTGAAGTCTTTGGGTCATTTAAAGAATACTGTATGTGGGGATATGATGGTGTGTAGTTTATCACAATTTCAGAACAAATGACTGTCTCCACCTTCAGGGTAACTGCTAAACTACATAGCATCACATGCAGGATGACTGATTTCGTAGTAGTTGTCATGAGGACCTAAATCGTACTTGGTAGTTAAAGTTTTCCTTTAGTACTGCAAGTAACATGGGATGTACATGCTGTACAGGTAATCTTAACCACATAAACTTCAATGGGTCTGTTTTTTTAATATTCTGTAGTTCCACGTGTGTACCGAGAGTTTGTACTGTTATTGTGTATGATGTACAATTTCATAATGCATTTTGCTTTATTTTTGTTTTATCAGAGTGTGAAATGGATGAAATGTAGACAGTTGCTTCTGTTTTGTATTCACACAATTGCCCGTTTGTCCCACAAAATCTTCTCGATTCTTTACATGTTCAAGACCCTTAGAAGTATTCTAGCTGAATGTGATGGCCAACCTCCCCATCTTCCCACAAAACTCAGTAACCACATAATGTCACAAAACTGGGATGTAGATACTAAAATTGGCATTTGGAGTGCTGTTGTTGGTGTTACACTTTCGGCTTCCATGTTTGCAAAATGTATGTGCCCAACTGAGTGAGAAACTGCCTAGAGGTGACTGACATTTCTTGTATCTTGAGTATTAGATACCTGTACATGGGGATTGACTTGGTCATTTTGATTGAGTAATTATAAGAAAAACAACTTCAAATTTGAAGAAGAGTATCTGCCTAGTTGCTATAAAGTGCAGATGTAATTATGAGCACAATAAAAAAGCTGGGTTAGTTTTCATTAAACTGAAAAAATTACTAGGAATCTGCTCATTTATTTCATCATCATAGAAGTATGGGGTAAATTATAACCAATAAGGTGTGACAGAAAGATGTTTAAATGTGTTGGGTTGTTTTGAGTGGCACTAGATATGGGCCTAAGCACATGCATAATACTATAAATCTGTGAAAGATAAAGTGTTTTAACTCCAGATTTGCCTCAGAAGTCACATTAACATAGTCCTATGTTCTTGCACATGGATGTATTTAAATTTATGTGGGAGATGAAATTGTACATATGTTTTATGTATAAGGCACATTCTTGTTTCCATCTTTGATCCAGGTGCCTGACCTGTTTGATGCAAAGGGACAGTTGGAGAATCGTTAACTGTGTGGGGAGCAGTGAGATGGCTTTAAAACAGCAAATCCTGTTAACTGGTTGCAAGCCACAGTATAAAATACTTTGTAATTTTTTATTGGGCATGTACTTTATTTTACTGTTTTGATTTCTTGTTTATGAAAACACCTGTATACAGCCACAAGTTACTTTGAATGAGGAGTTGGTTTGAAATTTATTTTTTGCTGTGTGTTGGGATACTTCCTGTTTAACCTGTTGTCATGGAGGGACAAAATTATGCCCTTGAAGACTGAATAGCATTGAAGATTGACTTCTGTTTCATTTCTTTTTGTGTAATATTATCAAGTTAATCTGGAAAGGAACGGGAAGAAAATGAGTATGAATTTGTCATAATTACATGTGGTTCTGATGAACATCAAATAAAAGATTAACTTCTGTTACATGGTTTATGTTAGTCCAAAGTGGATTTGCTTATCTCATCCATCCATAATATTACAGTGTACAGGGAAAATGTTATTATGCCCATATTAGAGGAAGAATTGTATTTTGGTATGGCTGTAGCTCCCATAAAGTGTTGCATGCTATGGGTTGTGTATGTGTGCCCCAGTACCAGGGACTGAAATAGAAGAGCCAGCCTTGATATAAGAAGTAAGGTTAAAATTTGACATGAATTTTACATCTTTGTGCAAGAAGGATAAAAATTATTGTAATTAATTTTAGTGCATTGGTTGGGATACCACACAAGTCCATTGCTCAAGGCATGGGTCTTATTCTGTAGTGTTGCACTTGCTTACCCATAACACTGTTTGGTTTCCGTACTAACCCAGTGCCATTTTTTCACATAGAGTGGGCATGACCTATACAGTTCACCAAATGGGATGATTTGACAGGTGTGACTGGCCAATTTTGGAGGTGCAGGATTTCAATCCCAGCAGGGGACTATTCTAAGGGTTTTTTTCCCCCCTCAAGGATAATATCATAAAAACAGCAAAGACTTTGTATCCATTTTGCTGGATAATTCATAATGATCCTGTTGTGTTTGTATTTAATATCTTGTTCAGTCAGTGATTTTTACGGTAACTAAAGATCCAAGAATTAATGTTAGTGGAAATACTGCAGTTTTGTACATGTCATGTCATGTTTCATTATGTTACTGTTAAAAAGAATATGTCTACTTAGTCATTCAATTCAGAGGGTCTACTACTGTTTTTCACTTTCAAGACCCTCAGAAAATTTTTTCTCATAATTTTTAAGGGTACTGAAATGTTCACCAACAAATTCTTTGAGAATGGAATAAAATTACAGGTAAAATTGTAACACTGAGGATGATTCACACACATGTAAGTACATCTCATGTATTTGTAGAAATCCTCTTTCATATTTACATACATCATCTTTATGACTATTTGTGAAAGGGTGTTAATTTGGCAGTCATGTAAACTACACAATTGGCAGTATGGCTTTGTCTTTTCAACAGCTGTTCTGAGGTTCTCTGCAGAATGGGGGGATTGAGTATGTTATTTTGTGTCTAATTTGCAATTATGGAAAACGGTATAATCCTTATCATTTGAAAATATACCACTGAGTGAGTGATTTTAGTGTACACCTCTGTGGCAATATCATGAAAGTCATTTGTTATTTAGATGAACAGTTGCAACTTTTGTTATGGAATTATCTATAATGAAAATGTTTCCTGATTGTGATAGTAGCCTATATAAAGATGAATCTTATTATCTGTGATTATTGTGGTTTATCTCATGTTAATGTTGAGTTGTTCGAATGTTGGGGTGTGTGCGCCTGATGTTTGTGAGCCCAGGGTTGAGTAACTTACGTTAGCAGACATTTTCAGATGGAAAATGTTTTATTGAATTACTTGCTGTTATTAGTTTTGCATCTTGATTATACAGTATGTGGTTTTGAATTTATTTATTGATTGTTAGTATTCAGACATGTGCTGTATGTTAGCTGTGTCAAATTCAGATTCAGTAACAACATTCATATACAGTATTTAATTTGTAAGAAATCAGTACTTTTAATTTGCTAGTGGAACTTGAATTATGCCACTTGCATTTTCAGTGGTATCACAATATCCAGTTTATAATTGTCTACTTTGAAATGTTGGTTAAATTGGTCATAAGGTTTGAAGTAATGGACCAGATTTCCTTTTACAGTCTCTTAGATTATGCAAGATTTTATGCAAGTGGTAAGAAGAATTTAGCAGGTGTTTGTATGTTTTATTGTGTGTACTAGTATTGGTCACAAACTTGTGAATCTGCTGTTTGATAAAAATGTGGTCCAAGCATGGCTTTGGGAGATGGGATGTTGCATATAAATTTGAGGCATTTGTTTATATGTATAAATTTGCATTTCTAGGTTGTACTGGTAGGCAAGAGGAATCTGTGGGAGACTGGTGTATACAGTGAACTCTTGGTTGTTGTAATGCAGGGAAGAAGCAGCACATGTAATCAAAAGTAGTGGATACACCAAAAATTCAGAAATGCTGTCAATGCTGCAGTCTCACCCCATGAAAGTCAGTTGATAATTAGTTTGAAATAATACTTAAAATTACATTCTTCTGGGTATTTTTGGAATGTCCCAGAATTTACTGCACTTTACTCTGCAACATGCTTATGTCAGCCTGTAGAAAAGCATGAAAATAAACCGGAGTTGAAGCACTTGAAAGTAATCTGTAAAAAAGTCACTCCAGAATCTGATTTTGGCTGATTCATTACCATTTAATTTTTCTTCTTGTGCGGTACTCAAATACCATTTTGTATCTTGGATTATTCTAATCAGCCTGAGGGAACATTAAAATCTGTATTCCTAATGCAAAATAATAAAAAATTTACTTAAGTAGTGCAATCTATTCTGGAAATGTATCCTTTGTGCTGTTTGCTGATGAAACCATCTTAATGTAGATTGATCAGGTTCTAAACAGATTGCATTATCACGTTTTGCTTTTTAAGCTTTTGGTTGATATGGAACTGTTAGCATAGTTTAATCATTTTACTTGGTATCATCTCAATGTCAAGGATGTGTGTTCCCCCAGTATGAAGTGTTACTGCTGCATTTCTGGTGGAACTTCATCCTTCAGGCTATATTTTGTTTTTCTGGTTATATGTTTGCATTTTATGCCATTTTTTGCAACTGCACACAAATAATGAAATAACACTAAAAACAAAAAATGCATGTAAACTAAATGAAAGGCTGGGGGGCATAATATTACTTAAATTCAAAATGAACTGCATATGTTAACAGCACTGTCCAGTTAGGCACAAATGGTATGTAGTGTATGGTATGAAATATAATGGTGTCTGTGTGAAGTTTTGAGTTGTGGATAATGGGAGTCCAACATTTCAAGGCAATGGTACACCCTCATCTTTAAAGGTCAAAATGTCAGATGTTGAATTCTTGTACCTTTCAACCGTTGACGATGCTGTGGTTTCTCACAGTAGGATCTGATTACCCAGTTAACATGGTGTCTTCTCCCATATGAATCGAATCCTGAACACTGCGTGAAGTTAAACTGTGTATCAAACAGGGCTGTAGTGTCTATTTGTCTTGCTGCTTTTTATTAAACAGCGAGTAAAATATGTTTTTAATTCAAGAAAGGAACTCTTATTTGGTGGTTGCAGGCCAGTAGGAAAAACAGTTGCATAATAAAATAAAGAATTGTGATGGGTTGGTAAGTTGCATAGTCTGCTGTTAGTTGTAAAATGTCACTGATACATACGTAGTACTAAACAGATGTAGTGGGCAACACTTCAGTCGTATGGGAAGCTATAATTAGTAACTAGGGATTTTTTAAAGGCATGCAGTTAATCTAGATGGGGATAATCAGGAGTCTGTTGTACATTTTGTATGTAGATGAGCATATAATTATTTCCATGATCAAATGTTGTGCAAGTATCACTCTAGTTATGTGCAGTTCATAATGAATTGACTTCATTTTATGCTTCATTTTTAATTCCAGTTCTGTAGTCCCAAATGAGCATTTTTGTAAGTTACGAACAAAACTGCTGTACAGAGTCGATTAAAACTATCTGCCTTTTTCGTGTTTTAAAAGCATACTTCATTGTTACATACGTTATTAAGGATACAGGTTTGGTGTTACTTGGCTGTGTCGGACTGGAAGAATTAAATTAATTTTCCAAGTTGACTGGGAGAATTAAGTTAGTTTTCAAAGTGAAAGATCTTACATTTTTGTGAAAAAGAGGTGTTAATAAATTGCATTTCAGAAACAAAATTTAGTCTGTGGGTAGAAATAAAGATGCACATGACCTGTCTGTGTTTCTCCTGTTACATGGAGAGAGAGATTGTGTGTGTTCTTAAATGCAAGTATTGTATCCAGTACATTAACGAAGTTGCACTCTCTTTATATAATTTGGCAAAGACCTGTTGGAAGTCATTTGTTTTATTGCAAAAGTCCAGGCAGAAAAGCTGCACGTACATTCGTCCTGAATTAACTTGTAATATCAGCATAATTTTCTTTGATTTAATAGTATTAATATAATGAATTCCAAAATGAAATATTTTCGTTTATGTACCACTGGAACTGATGTTTAATTCACTGTTACCTCCTTGCATAAATTAGTATCTTGTAAGTAAGCATTTCTATGCAATTGCTGACAATTTTAAAAACAAAATAATGAAGCCCTATTTCTATTTCAGGCATAGTAAGAAATGTTTGCACATGCAAACCTTAGCATTCCACAGCTTACTGTGTTAATGATTTGCAGTTTAGACATTTCTTGTTAAATTTTAAATAAATATGCTACTTATTGGAGTTGGTTTTTGGAGGTTTTGAGATTGGTGTATGATTTTTGACTTTGGTATTGTATTTTTCTTGGAATTCCATTACATCAGTAATTTTCAACATTTGTGAATTGTAGTGTTATGAACATAAAACTTGTGTTTTGGAACAGAAATATACCAGGCATCTATTACCACCATGGTTTATTATTTTTAATCATGTGCAGAGGTTGCTGTCAAATTGTGCTGTGTGTTTTGTTTGTCACGTAATTAATGTTAATATTGATCATTATAAGAGTGGTGTCCCTTTAATGATGGTAACATCCCACAATGATTGCTTATGACGGAGGAATAATGAGAGCAGTTGTATTATTTAGTGTGTCTGGCACTGCATAAGCATCAGAGCACTTCTAAATTTGTAGACTGTTCTGTTGTGATCATTACTGTTTGGCAAGGGGTACTCCCAAATATTTTACTGTGAACAATTAGACAAAGGGAGATGACTTCCCATTTGTTCCAACTAAGATGCACACAAAAAGAAAGAAAAAAAGTTGAAGTGTGGCAGAATTCTTTATAGTGTTGGGGATTTCTCCATGATTTTCTTTGTTAAAAAGTACTTGGTATGTGACAGTACATTAAAACTTGAAACTGTAGGCAGTATCAAATTGGTGGTTGCTTTTTAAGGATTTTTGTATGAATAACCTCCTTTAATAATGGATGTTAGTGTGACTCTTTTTGATGTGCAAGGGCATACTGTAGTAGAATTTCATGTTGGGCGGAAAAATGTGTTTATAGCTAGAAATCCTAGAAGTTAGGTAGCAGCCAGGGTTTGTACACAAGTTGTTCTGCTGCAGATGTTGTACACGGACGTTAAGTACCAGTATGTCTAGACCAACCAAACACTTTGTCATACTTCTGCTAATTACAAAACCAGCCTATTCTTCATTACATTGTATACATTGCATAGCCATTTGCAGTGTTTCATATCTCTGACTCCCCTTAAACATTGAAAGAGTATTTACTGATTTTAACAGAGCTGTTTAAAATATTTGTGCATGTTTTTAAAGTGAAAATTCTGTTGTAGAATCTTGGTCCCCCCCCCCCCTTTTTTTTTAAGTCTGATTATTACCTTCAAAAAGTGTTGGTGTTGTTTCAATTATCTGTGATTCTTAGAAACTTCTGGTTCCTCTAAGCAGTTGTTTTTCCTTCTGTGGTGCATGGACTATAGATTTCTGGAGTCATTGTGTATGGTTGAAGCTTCTTTTTGTATTTTAATGTGACATGAATTATGTATACTTGAAGATTGCTGTCGTCTGGGGTGTGATGCTGTGTAGTCTGGTAGAAATTTACCTGTATGTTTTTGCACCCTGAAAATTGAGGCAGCAGGCCCCTTTGAAACATCTGTAAATGTCTACCAGATTCCATGGCATTACAACCCGGAACACACTAATCTTCGCAGTCATGGCTGTGTGAATGTCGTTATGTTGTGTGTGGTATGTACAGTATACTTGAATGGATTTAAATGAGAAGAAACTTACGATACAAAATTGAATCCAGAATTCTGAAATTACTTGCGTTTCAAAAGTTTTATAAGTAATTTGAGAACAGAGCATGAAGAATTTACATGTTCCTTTCCATAGTTACTTAATTAAAGAACATTGTCATACATTGTTATATAATTCATGTAAAAATATAGAGGGAGGTGGGGGTTAGTATGATATGTGAGTTGGTAAAGATTGGGAAGGACTGAGTTAGACAAGTACTTTATCTTAGTGGTGCCTCTGGATACTTCATTCCCAAATTTTATACAGGGTGTCTTTAAGTGATCTGTATGATCTTAATCTTAAGTTACTCAGAACATGTTGAAAGTGTGGTTGCAGAATACATACCCTATGAAAGAGCAACTCAAAAAGTATTACAACTAATTAGTGAAGTCCATTGTGGATGTTGCAAGTGGCTGGGACAATGTCAAACTGATAACTGAACTCTCTTCCTACTTTCTGGAGAATATCGTAGCTTTTGCAGAGGCATCTGCAATGATATGCCTTGGGCTCTTACAGTGTTGTTAGTCCAGTAGGGATGTAGACATCATTCTTAACAAATACTAGAAGAAAATGTCCATGGGTATGAGATCTGGGTATCTTGTGGTCCATTCCACAGGGCCTCCATGCACAGACCTAATTTTTTTATGTTGGTGTGTGTTATATCGTGAGATTTGACTTTTCACAGCAGTTTTGGTGAAAATTGTCAAAGTACCAACCTTTTGAGGGACTGTAGTGCATTCATCTTCAGGGTGAAGCAGTTCTGGACTTTCACCCTGAAGATGAATGCACTGTAATCATTTGAAACACTGGTAGCTAGTTTCCAGTTGACATAGCATAACATACCAGAAGATTTCAATCTTTAGAGCTCCATTTTGTTCATGACTCAGATTTTGAATGGCTCGGCAGTTCCTGTCTGTGTCTGTTCTACATACGAGAACTGTTCTGACATTACTGGAAATCTCCCTTTCGTGTTCATATTCATTTGACTTGTTTGGGGGTTTGCTCCCTCAGATCTGGAAACTATGCAAAAATGTTTTTAATACATTCTTCACTTGCAGAATGTCTACCAATACTTTCTCCTTTACAAACAAAACTGCCATTTACAAATGCTTGTTCCAAATGAGAAACGATCATTTACTTGAGAGTTCCCTCCCATACTAACGCGAAAAGTGACCTGATTTTAAAAATGACTTGCAGTCTTTTTATTGTTTTTGTGTTTATACATTATAAAATAATAGTGTAACTGACCTGTCATATATGTAATAATTTTGTGGAGTATTTCACTTTATGCTTTGAATTGTACTTACTTATGTGTGTTGTATGATATATATCCATATTGTACAATCATTCTGATGAATGTTCGGATCTATGGATTGTGTGTAAATGTGTACGTATGGTGCACTGTCACAGCAGATTTTCTTTCATGAAAAGCTAACTCACAAAACTCCATTTCTGGCCTGGACAACAATTTGAAATTGTTTTACCTGTATCTTAGACATGCTCTGAGTTATGTGAGATTAAAATTTTACAGGTCATTTATGAAAGTCATGCATAGGAGGGAAGTCAGTTCAAGTACAGAATTTGTGCTCTTCACTCTTCATATGACCAGATCCATTGTCAGTGGCTGCCACATTTCTGTAAAGCTTACAAAACATTTCTAGCTCATCTTCCCTCATTCCTATTCTTGCAGGTTGGTGTATGATATGATGTTACAGACAGTGCATTCCATCAGTCCTCTGTACTCATATTTCATTCATCTACCATCATCATTTACTTTTAACGATTGACATTGGAGGTTACTGCAATGCCTGTCTCTCTATATCTCTCCCCAGTGCTTCTCAAAGACACATGGGCTTACTGTTAACTGAGGTATCTATTGAACTTGAATACGTACATTATTATAACTCATCTCTTTTCACTTTGGTCGTATTGAATTATTTCATTGTTTAACAAAACATACTGTGAGTTTTTTCCCCTACTGAAGGACACTGATATTTAGGTATGTTAAAATTTTGCTGTACATATTTTGAACATAAAGATAGCTGAATTTTTGCTGAATTTGAAGCCTGCTGTTATATTGTATTCAGTAGGTAGACTGGAATACAAAGCATAGGAATATTGATGATTGTATTACACTGTGAGGGATTCTTGTTCATGCTGAACTTGGCAGACTAAAAATGAGGACATGTAAATTGCACCATGTTTTGGTTTCAGAGGAAGAGAATATAAACCCACTGCATAACCAAGAATTAGCTTAAAACTTTTTTTTTGGTAGGAATAATTTTTAATGTGTACACAGCTGGATATTTTGCAGTGGTGCAGGTGGTGTTCTGGAGTCAGATTCTACTGGTTCAGTGAGACAGGTACCTTGAACACAGGCAGAAAAATTCCCTGGCCATGAGCTTCTGTTGGCCATATAGTAGAGAGCAAGTGGTTCACATAACAAATTTGAAGCCCATTTTTTGGTCTGATAAGTAATAGAAAAAGACCTGGAAAGTAACTGTGGAGCATAATAAACAGACATTAAGTTTTGGCAGCATACTCCTGCATTAGTGTAACTGAAGTGGAAAGTGTTTTAATTCAGTGAAAATTACAGCAGTTTACATACTGGTACCAAAAATGCTGTGTATTATAATTAGAAAAAGCATGACAACAGCTTCCTTGTTGTGCCATTGCTCTGCATAATTTCAGTAGTAAACAAGATTCACATTTAATTTTTGCTGTTCTTGTTATCCTTTTAGATTAGTAAACATGAAGAATGTGGATCCTTTATGGACATTAACTTATGGTTTGTAATGCTTTGTTGATCCTAAATATCAGTATACCAGTTTTAAATAACTGCAGTTTGGTGGTACATGGATGTCACAATATGCACAATTAATTGCTATTATGAATCAAAACCTCCAGCTTGTGTGTTGTGTATGACTTCAGTTTGACTCACTTCATTGTATACCTTCGCAGTAATGCCAGAAACATTATACAAAATGAAGCGCTTGCAGTATGGTACATGTTCTGATGTTTTGAATTCTTGTTTTTTACAATTTCCTAACATATACTACATTTTGTGTTGGGTGGAGGGGTTTGCTGTTGTTGCTTGCATTGTTACAGGTTGATGCGAAGGCTGCTGGTGAGGCATTTAGTTAACATAATGACCAGAAATGTGTGCATCACATTTCATTAGCATTTGCACCCAGGGTCCCCCCCCCCCAAGAGTTGAACATTTATTAAACACTCAGTCATTATTTTTATTAACCACATGAACTATAGAAACTAAAATGTAATTAATTTTTTAAATTAGCAACAAAATTTTACTTAAAAAACATGGACTTCTGAAATGAACAAAAATCCATTTTTTAGACTTTAGGGTATGCCTGGTCACACCCAGGATAAGTAAGATTTGTGAGGAAAGTGTGTCAAATGTTGGATTTTTCTCTTGTCTTGTTTTTAATTAAAAGCATTATGATTTGGAGGCTGACTGTACTTCTGTTAGTGTAATGACAGAAAATATAATGCCCAGTTTGTCTGTGGGAGTAGGTTCCGTGTTTTTTTGTTCTTACCTTATACAGAAACATATCATGTTTTTAACTGAAAATGAGGCAGTGAAAATTACACCTTGTGTCACCTTGGTAATTAGTGCAGTTTATATCATCATTTTTTACCAACATAAAAAAGAGAAAAAGAAGACCACATCACTTTTACAGTAATTAAAATTGTGAACTTTAACACAACATTTTCAGTGTGTCGTCTTTTAATAAAACATCAAATTTCACTTTCTTGCAGATTCAGAATGTTACAGTTGTGAAAGGGAATAAAAGCTGGAAAGTGTTACAAGGTCAGATCAGCAACATTATGGAGTTGTCCTTAAGTGCATTTATCAGGATATTTATTTTCAGGCTTAGGAAGTATTTGTTATATAAGTTAATCACTTTTTTCTTAATGGTTATTCTGCACATACAGTGCTTATTACAATGCCTACTGCATCTTGTACCCAGTGGCTAGTGGGGCCTCTTTCCCTTTTCCATGAAGCTGACCACTCATATTCATGCAGTTCTGAGGTAAAGAAAAAATGGAGATGTACTTGCTCTTCCTCATATGCCTTGATGATATGGTGCTGGCTTGTCACCTTTATTTGTATTCGAATCATGTCACATCCTGGATTACAAGTTTTTTTCAAGTACAGATTGAGCTTTGACAATTTTTTTGTATACATTTAATAATGTAGTGTGTAACTGCATAACAGCAGAATGTGAGATCATATTAAAACACAATGGTAGGGATTTGACATTACTAAGTTAAAGGTAATGTCCTGCATGCCATAAAGTGTATGGGCAAGTTGAGGCACAGCTTCATGCATTAATTACCTGGACACCAGAGAGTAGGGGAGACTTGAACCTTGCTGTTTTACACCCTCGGAAAGAGCGCCGCGCTAGTCTGTTCGCTGTGGAGATGTGAAAAGTCTCTTCCCTGTGCTGGGAATGAAACCACAATTGTTTGACTATACAGTCCAAAGCCTAGTCACTGTAAAATCAAGGCTATTGGCTCTTCTAATATTACATTCATTTTAAAATGAATAAGGAAAAATTGCAGGGGGCCTGTAAAATTATATTTATCATTGACTTTATATTAGATTAGCAAAACCACCAAAAAGTATTGAAAATGTAGATTAAGGGACATTTTCACCATTGCGACCATAATTTGATCTCAGGTACCTGGGAAGATGTATCCTGCTATCCCCATATATTAATGTATATCTTGTGGACCAAAAATTAATATTTGTAGTCTTTGATGTGTTGTAAATATGTATATACAACTGTCATTTATATACATTGTGTGTGCTACCATAACTGAATATGTTGTGTCCTCATAATGGAAACATTTTGCACCACGTGAATGAAATTTCAGTAATACTGTGAACGTATATTGTGATTTTACCATTGTTTCTGCTTGAGGTCCTTCCTGTATATAATTTCTGTTTGTAGGAAACATGTATCAACATCTCTGTAACACAAGTCACAGTTTCTTTTGATGTCATTACACTCCTTACCATTAAGTTGTTTAAGCCTTTTCTTTTTAGAATAAAGGCATTTTAGGAATTTTGAATGATCACAAATTTGTATCTTCTTAAAGGTCCCATTTAACTTCATTTATGTTTTCCTTGTGCAGAATTTTTATTTCTGTCTTGTGTGTTGTTGACTTTTTGGTCAAATCATATTGCTTTGTCATTTTATGATTGCTATATATATTTATATGCATTTACAAATAAATTACGAAGACTGTGGTTGCATTAAAAGTTACAAGGGATTTTAAATTTTGGAAGACAAATTTTTGTACCTTAAACCTCTGACAGCACCATACCACAATGCACATATTTGGTTCTTAACTGTGAAAGAGTATGACATACTGGTTCTTTATTAATGTGCAACAAAAAAAGCTGATGTGGCATGATGAAATGACAACATGAAACAGAATTGTCCAGCCAGACAAATTATGAACTTTTGTCTTTAGGGGCAGTCTGCAACATAAATAGTACCAGCTTGTAGGATGTGATGCTATGTACTGTGGTTGAGATTTACCATTTCTGCAGAAGCCTGCTACCTCATTCTTCTATCATCAAGATGGAGTTAGCAGGTTCATCTGAAGTTCCAGCTGGAATACCCACTACTGTCTTTTGTTGTATTTAAATCTGTACAATTAAAGTTCTGATATCAAATGAACTCCTGTTTTAAAACTCTGTGAAGTTCTCATTCTGTATTGATGATGGTCTGCAGCCTGGACAGACATTGTAAAAATACAAGTAGAGCTGGCAGAACACTGCCCTGGTAGTTTAGAAACACTGTACACGTTGATACAGCATTGTTATTCAAAGAATATGTCTGAGATTTTTACGTTAAAACATATACATTACAGGAGTTGTACTAATTTTGAAGTATTGAAAATTGATTCACTTAACATTTTGTTTGGCAGTCTGCAAGAGGATTGGGCAGTAATTTTTTTTTGGAGGGGGGATGATTTACAAAAAAGCACTGATAACCATAATGCAGAAGTGTGAAAGTGGGGGGGGGGGGGGGCCTTAAAAAAAAGGACAAAAATTATTAAGGGTTTGGATTAAATTTTGGTATAAAAAAAAAATGTTTGTTGAATTAAAAAAATTAGA
>Ga0123352_10000533_pt1 | contig 46187 bp, 32 predicted proteins | sample TergutLab28metaG_FD_89700 | JGI IMG/M metagenome (GOLD analysis project Ga0123352, IMG submission 89700) | Labiotermes labralis P1 segment gut microbial communities from Petit-Saut dam, French Guiana - Lab288 P1 | ecosystem: Host-associated > Arthropoda: Insects > Digestive system > Gut ... | reverse complement strand
CCTGTGCCGTTGTCACGAAATCTGGGAACCTTAACTTCCTGGAACCCTCTGGGCCTGTCCAGAACTGTAACAGGACTGCTTTACCCTTTAGTTTGCTAACACAATGTAGTGTGTTTCATACAATTCTGACAATAAACTCTGACATTTCCCTAAATAACATTAACTGTTTGGTCCTTGTGACATTTCGTTGGTCTTTGTAATTGAAGCATAGTGTGTTTACTATGAGGTGGGAACTAAATTTTTATTATTGGGAGCTTGCATGCAAGAAAAAAAGTTTTGTAAATTATTGAATTCACGTGTATTTTGATACCAGATATACTTAAGTATCTCCACTACATTCAACAGACACGGTGAGAAGTGGTACAAATTTCGGACCAGAGTGCAGCAAATCATGCTGCAACCAAGAACTGCTAAGCTCTATGTGAAGCCTATTGAGGAGACAGCTATGGCTTTTGTGAAACGAGCACAGAATGTGAGGAACAGTAATCTGGAAGTGCCAGATGACTTTCTTAATGAGATTCATAAATGGTCTTTGGAGTGTAAGTATTCATCCTACATCTTTCAAGGTAAACAAAGGTTTAGTTCCCTATTTGAAATGTTAGCATGTGTTGTGAGAGTATGTTAATAAGGCAAAGTGTCAGCTGATATGAAGCAAAATTTTCTTACAGAAGTAACTGTCTATCTAACTCTACGAAGAACTTCTTCAGAAGCTCATACTCACTAAATCTGTCAATATAGGATCTATCTCTTTTAGAACCTGAAGGTTCACTGCTGTGTTCACAAGAGCAATTATTCAATCCTACACTGATCCTGTTGCATCCAGTCCCTACCTTCATACCCCATTTTTCAATTTCATTTTATTGTAAAAACCACTGTAAATCCAAGGGGTTTCTTCTCTTTCATATTTGTTCTTCATTCTTTCTTTCATCCCATTCACATCTTTATATCCAGCCTTCCTTTTTATGTTAAAACAGTTAATGAAGTTACATGTTCATTCTTTATTTGGCAAAGTTTCAAGCACAGGTATGTCACCCATGTAAGCACACAGAAACTACTAATGCATTCAAATAACATAACCTACAAGAGAGTCAGACAACATAATAGTCACACATTTTAATCATTCCATGTATACCAAACTCTCCTACATGGTCTCTTCCCTTCGGATTTTTCCATCACAATGTTGCATGCATTTCATCATCCAAATAATATTTGTGCAGATTACAAACACAGAAGTTCTTTATTAATGAGCCTTCTCTAGCCTCCCAGTATTTTCAACATAAATTATGTGGCAACACCAAGCTATATTATCTTGTCAAGAAAGTGGCTGTCTTCTGTTTGCTGCATTCAACTCATAGAAATAATTCCCATGAGTTGACATACCCTCTTCTAATTTACTTGTCTGTATTTCCCTCCAATTACCCAGTAAATCTGCTCAGAGCTATTTTGGTGGTGATAACCTTTCCCTTGCAGCAAGTATTCTTGGGTGGTTGATGTAAGCTAGATGGCACTGGAGAGTAATACAATCCTAAGCACACAGCAGGAAGCCTTGAGCACTGGTATGGCTGCCATCCATGTGATTTCATTCTGCAGCTTAAGTATATAGAGCAAATACATACACTTTGAGTTCCATTAAGTTTGAAAACTTAAGTAAACAATAAATGATGTTAGATTGTGCTGGAATATGATGACATATCAACTGGTAAGAAGACCTGAATACTCACCACTGATGCTGTAAGAATTGCAGATTTTGCAATTTAGACTGTGATCATATCTCATAAAATATTAACACACCTGTTACAATGGTTATCTCAATAAAAGTAAAATATGACAAAACATGACTGTATGACACCTGCCACATGCAACTATTTTGGTCAGCATTAACAGTCTGTGCCATCACTAATTCCTACCACCACCTAATATGCAATTAAGTAACATATTAGTACAAGTACAATTTCAATAGAACTTAAGAGCCAAAATGTAAAATATCTATTTCAGAAAGAAACATTTAACTTACGAAACACTGGCACACTTTCTCTCTCCTGAAATCCCACAGCATCATATTTTCATGATGTAGGGATTTATATACTATTTTTTTTTTTAAAACAGCAATTGCACGAGTGGCTCTAGATATACGCTTGGGCTGCATGGATGAAATTGTTGTCAGCTCCACTTCAGAGACACAACAATTAATAGATGCTGTCATAACATTCTTTTCAAATGTTGGAGCCCTTGAACTGAAGTTTCCATTCTGGAGGATCTTCAGTACACCTACATGGAAGAAATACATAAATGCACTTGACACAATTACTGAGTGAGTAGAATCAATTCATTCATTTGTATTCAGCCCTAGAGGCCGGTCCGGCAGGAAACAGAGCCCAGTTATGGAACCGATGTGGTTCTTGGCACACTGCATCCTAGGCAAGTTCTTGAGGGTAGTTTGCCATTGCTTTCCCCCGCCTTTTGACGTTCCCACTTTCGCTGCCATGTGCCTCTGCATCCTCAGCGATGCGAGAAATCCTAGCAGCGAAAGGTGGAACTGTGGGTGAGAAAGATGTCCGGTAGTAATTTTGCCTAAATTTCGACCTCCACGTAAATTTAGGGATCTTTTACAAGCCGCAAATCTATCACATGGGACCGACGGCTTTTCTTCCCCTCCGAAGGAAGGCGTGCTGAGAATTTTTTAGTAGAATCAATATAAAAACTTAAATGTTTCTAGTTTCTTCCTTCAAACCCTACTGAAGCAAAATGAAATTTGTAAAGTATTTTCACATGGCTGTTTTGTAGGAAGAAAAATACTCACACATTTTAAGAGTTAGCCCTACAGAGTTGAGAAACATGTTTGTTATCCTCAGTGATCGAAATATTTTCCTTCAGCCTTCGTAGCCTACCTGAGTAACTATAACTTCTTGGATATAACTGTGTTATGGTTGAGGTTATTCCATTATCTCGGCATACCTTACAGATGTTTGGTTATTAAGGATGTCAATGTGCTAGAAGAGCCTCAATGTACAATGTTGCTAAACTCTGACAGTTGAAGTTACACAATATTCTGACTTATGTTGCCAGGGTCCATGTGTTATGTAATTTTCTTTTTAGTGTGCAGCCTCATATTTGAATCTCAAAAATGGTTCAAGGAACTCATAATTTTTATTATGTTTCAGAATTTCCCATCTTGACGTAGCTCTGACATCAGCTAACAAGAAATATTGTGTTAAGAGTGTGTTTATCTTAACAGCATCTCCATGAAGCACATCAGTAGAGCAATGCAACATCTGCATTCTCGCGGAACTGTTCAGGTGGACAATGAATCTTCCCTTCTACAGAGAATTCTGGCACTGGATCCTGATCCCAAGACAGCCTGCATCCTGGCACTCGACATGTTCCTTGTGGGCATCGACACAGTAAGATATCATACACAAGGTTGGCACTATGGTACAGTGAATCAAGATGGCTGCTGCAGGCCTAACATTCTGGCATCATGGCAATGAGAATTTAAAATATAGATAAAATGTACCTAATGACACATACCACATACAGGAACCCCTCTTTCATGTTCAAGGTTTTGATTCAGGTTAAGAATACAGACTGATTTCATACAAAACAGTAAAAACTGCAAATAAACATATGTAACATCTTGTAAAACAGAAATATGCATGCACATTTGACATACTATAGGACTTATACAATCTTTTGTGAAATCCCCTGTTAATGGTTTGAATGGTAATTATTAATTCTTTTATTCTAAAATAAACAACAAATGTACTGTAGGATATGCTGACATTACACTACATTATGACATGTGTGTGTGTGTGTGGTGCACTCCAGCTGACAATGCTCTAAAGTGGACCTCACCACACATTAGTTTCTGAAGGCTACATTTGTATGTAATTTAATATTGTGGCAGGCTAAAGACTGTAATGACTGTGACAAATATTATGTTGGTTTATAAATTTTTCATTCTGTAATTCACACAGACATCCACAGCAGTAGCATCAATCTTGTATCAACTGTCACAGCACCCTGAAAAGCAGGAAATCCTGTATGATGAAATCCGGAAAATTCTGCCATCACATGACTCATCATTAACAGCTCAACGTTTGGAGAAACTCAGTTATCTTAAAGCATGCATTAAGGAGACCCTGAGGTACTTCGAAGCACTGTACTTACTGTCACTCTCTTAGTGTGGGTACTTGTGCCAGTACACCTTTCTTCTTTTCTCAGCTATTTCAAATATTTATCATATTTATCTGACAGCAAAAAATGTGTTTACCAAGCCATATTACAGTTGTAGCTGTGTGGTCAGACTGGGTCCCTTGGTACTGTGGTCTATTCTTACAGCCCCTGAAGACAGATAAGTATGAAGCAACAGAGGAATAATAACAGTCAAGGAGAAACGTAAGTGCTTGTACAGAAACCTCACTCAGTGGTAATTTATCCACCACAAATCCCACATGGAATACCTGGAATTCAACTCAGGCCTCCTCGGTGAATATCTGGCAACAAATGTCAGGTGTGGCACACTGTAAGTTTAAAATTTGTGCCTTCACCTAGGACTTAAAAATCATGGATGTCTAATTACTACACTGCCAAATACTATCTGAAGTACTACTCCATGCACTACTACACTCATGAATGAAATATTTTAAAAATGTAGCTGGAAGTTATGATTCCACTATATACAGCATACCTCCATGCACTACCACAAACACGAGTGTAGTTAGCAGGAGGCCAAAACTGGCCTGGTGGGGGAATTAAGTGTGTGCACACACCTACCAACATTGACCAACTAATACTGTTAAATCATTGAACCTAAGCTTAAAAAAAACTGTTTCAATACAGAAACCCACAACTCTACAGTGATCGACAAAAATATTCTTGTGTGGCTTACATGTGTTTGTAAGGAAATTTTCTAGCTGTCTCATCTTAATGCTGCCTACAGCTTGAAACATCTTGTTCTGAACACAAAATGAATGAAACACTGTATATGCAGTCAAGGTTTTACTGAAGTTACATTCTGCTGAATTGTGGAGAATATAGACTGGACCATATGACATGGGTTCCTACTACTCCCCTTCCTTCCGCAAGTCCAGTTCTGCTCTGAAGCTCCCAGCTGGATATCACAACCAGCCCTCTTGGATCACTATCATCCAGATACTTACAGTACACAGTTTGGTAGATTTTCTGGACCACTAGTACATTTCTAAGGGATCAATATACACTGCCATCTTAACCTCATGCCTTACACTTGTGGCTATCTATTGTTTAAAATTCTTCACAAGCAACGATTTCTTAAGAATTGTGGTTTATAATTGAAAAACATGACATATCCTACATCTCTCCATCCACATCAAACGATAAACATAGTACAGTTTAAAACATAAATGATAAATGATGTAGTCTTATTTAATGTTAAAGTCTCACTCAAACATTCACCCTCAGCCAACCTATCAATAAATTTACTTGTTCCAGAGCAGAACAACATAAACAAAGAAATCCAAATTCCTATTCCAGTCTAACTTGCTGCTTGAAATGGAAATAGTATTTCCTGTTTCAGAATGTATCCAGTTGTAATTGGCAATGGAAGGTGCATGACAAGAGACATAGTTATAGCAGGATACCAGATACCAAAAGGAGTAAGATCATGTTCTTAGAACAGAAATTAATTTTACATCTTTCCATAATTAAAAATTATTTTTTTAAAAGCCATAGCCAGCTAATTTCTGGAACGTGGATTTTCAGACACAGGTTGTGTTCCAACATTATGTGATCAGCAACTTGGACCAGTACTTCCCACGGCCTGATCAGTTCATACCAGAGAGATGGCTTAAAATCTGCCCTGAAAGCAAACAAGGTCACCATCCATTTGCTTCCCTGCCTTTTGGTTATGGTCGAAGAATGTGTCTAGGACGTCGCTTTGCAGATCTGGAGATCCAGATGGTCATTGCTAAGGTTGGGTATAATATTATATGCCAGTACATATTTAAGTTTATAATGCCAATACAAACTTTACAAAACAAGCTGTGCTATGGCTCAGGTTTCTAGACAATGGTCCCTCACTGCAGAGGCTCACATTCGATCCTGGGTCAGTCCATGTAAAATTTGTGGTGAAAAAAGTGGCACTGGGACAGATTTTTCTCCAGGTACTTTGGAATACCCGTATCAGTATCACTCCACCAATTCTCCATACTCATATTTAATCTATCATCCATGCTACATCAGCAGTTGACAGCATTGTTAAATAAAACACTTCTCTCTCCCCTGTAGAAAACACGTAAATTACTACGCCTTTCAACTGCAGCATACAGTTCTGTAATACTATAGTCAAAGGAATACAGTTTATGTATGACTATATTATTACTGTAACTACATGACTGAAATGTGTGAGAAAAATTGGAATTTTGACTAAAGTTTATCAAAACATTACAGTTTTGGTTAAAATTAGACTAAAATAATAGACACTTTACATATAGACTTACATACCTATCATAATATCCTTCTGTTATCTTTATAACTGAGACTATGTTCTCTAAGGAATGAGCCAAGGGCAAAGGAACAGCCAATGACCTACACATAGCAACAGAAACATAATGAGCATGATCAACATCTTGTCATTTGAGATATTAATTACAAGTAACTGTAAATGTGTAGCTAAGATAATGAGAAAACTGATGTGTAAAATGTGCATGTGAAACACATCCATCTTCAGTATTTCTCTTGAAAAAAGTTACAAAAATGTTATAATCCAGGGACAATAATAGGGTGGATGAGGCAGAATGGTTAAACATGCTTACATTCCCTACCTGTATTTAAGGCTAATACAGATAGTAATGACACACATGTATTGCTATCATTACTTTTTGTTTCAAGTACTTTTAATTGCATGAGTAAATGAATGGTCACTGTTGATTCTCTTTACACTATTATCTAAGGTCTATGAGTGGGGGAGAGCGAATCCCACAGTATTATGGCTTACTGTTATGACAGGCGAATATGGGGCAATGGTGGAATGGTAACTGGCAGAAGACTACAGTGTTTGGAGAAAGAGTTGTCCCTGTGGTACTCCAATGTACCTGGGTCTCCCAAGGTGAGAATCTGGTGACAGACTACTTGATCTAAGGAATGGACCATGCCATTAACTAACTGGGCACAAACTGACTCCATAATGAATGCAGATGGTAATGAAGAGTGGGGAAAGCTAGCATCAGCATTCAGGAAACTATTTGAGAAGATAACAAACAGCTCCCTGTTTTTTAAGGAACCTTAAATTTTGTTACCATTTCCATAACAGTACAATTTTGTCACCAACAACCTAAATAAAAATATATTTGCAGACTTTAGCTGGAATCCAGAAATTCAGCTACAAAACCCATGGTGGAAAATCCATATTACTGATGACAGAACAACTTTTAATAAAGGTTAATCAGATGAAGCCTACTGTAAGAATTACTTATCGCACCATCCTAGTCACAATAAAAGCTCCAAATTTACTCGTCACATGTCATAATTATTTTGAAAGGCTTAAACATGATTATTAGATTTCATCTCTCTAATGTACATTCAATGTGACTGAGTGAATACTTCTGTGGTACACAATTTAATTAAGAAACAAACAGCATATACATCTCAATGTTAAGGAGAGCGAAAGACTAAATGTTCATATACAAATCTGTATTTTTGTTTCAGACAATCCAAAAATTTAGGATTGAGTACCATTATGAAAAGTTGCAGTACCGAATTCACCCAATGTACACACCGGATGGACCCTTACGATTTAAACTCATTGAAAGAGAATGATTAAATTAACACACTAAACAGTAGTATCTATTAAGAACTGTTAATGCCTCACAAAAAAACTGTAACATGAACCAAACAAGGTGCTCATCACTTCTACAGTTTCAAGTTATGAACACTTCAAATATAACAAAAAAGAGCCAAATCTTACCTACAAACCAACAATTCTTTTTTTAAATTGATAAATGGAATGAGAAAAATTCCTTTGGTAAGGCAGCCTACTGAACTGGCGATTTATAAGACATGAGTACGAGGCATTGTGTATCAAAAATTGACAGGGAAAGTTCAATGCTCTGAGAAACCTGTACCACTGTCATTCTGTCCACCACAATTCCTATACGGACTATCCTGCTACCACAACTACACCTGCCTTAAACCACACCCTTCTTCTTCATTTACCTTGTTCTGCTTTTTAATGTAAAAAACTCACAAGAAACAAGGCTCTGAATTACATTTCATATGAAAGGTGGCTGAATAAGGAGTTCATGCACGCCTTCCCTTGGCAGTCAGTAATACCATGTAGTACAGTCACGTCTCTAACTTCAGCCCATGTCTCAAGAGGTGGCCAGGTAATTTCACTATATGATGCAGAATTCCACCTCTGAAATAGAAAAGCAATTAAGTGGGTGAAAATGTGGCCACCAGTCTCATGGAAGCAAGGGCCTGAAAACTGCCTACCAGATGACATAAGGTTAAAAATGAGACAAGGTGACAACATTAAGGTGAAATTTTGATACTCCTCACTACATTCAACAGCAATAACAGAACAAAACGTACAGACAGACTGTAGAACCTATATGCTACGTGACTGAGCTCTTCTAAGTAACTGAGTTTACAGAAATTTAAAAGGAAAGTGTGTGTAAAGACAAAAGAGATTACAGACTTTTGTTCACTGACCTCAATAAAATATAAATGAAGACAGAGGGAGGAGATGAAGTCTGTATAGTACTGCTAAACAGTAGCAGTGTAGGCCAGTTCTTTTTGCCTTACATGAAATCAGCAATAAGACAAAAAGGAATTGTGTGTATCTTTGAAGGAGAAAAGTGAAAAACACATTTCTGGCAGGGAAGCAATCTTAAACAGAAAGGTACAAAGGCACATTTAAAGGCGCTATATACAGCTAGGTGAACCCTGAATGGAGGGGGAGAGAGAGACAGAGATGAAGGTAAAAGAAATCAATGTGGACAGAGTTGACAATATACAAGTTAACACCACCATGGTAGAATGAGTGCATACAGACAGTCAAAACAAATATCCCATAATTTGGAAATTTCCCAACAAACTATGTAATATTAATTATTTAGCAATCCATTACTGCAGGGATGCATGAGAAGTGATTTACATGCTCAACCATTGTTTGTGGTGTAGTAACTCAGTATTAAAAATAATCTGGATTTGATCCCAACCACCATCACTACTAGTCTTCTATACATATACAAGCCTTACTGTTCTGCTTCCTGTTTCCTTCTGCATACCTAACAGAGAACACCCAAGGACATTATGAAATTTACTGGAACTCTTGCTGACGTGTACGGAGGCCAAAGTACTTATAGTTTTAAGGTAAGGTTCAAATCTTAATTCCTTTCTTTAATCATACGAGCCATCTTCAATTTTGTCATTGTTTATTCACTACAGATTTAGCTACTACATACCACACTGTGGTACTGATAAGGAAGGCAACCACATCGAATGTTGCTCGTTATGTATGAAAAGCAATGACAAATCTGTGAGCCTTCTATTAAAACCCTGCATATACTGGATAATGCAAAGCATCCAACATAACATTTATATATAAAATCATTCAATGTTAATATATACAAATTCTTAAGCGTTAATTACATTTTAAAAGCAGCAAAAACTAATGTGACCTATCACTGTTGTATAACCAATTATGTACAATAGTAAACAATTTGAAACTAACACATTCCTGTATTATGCAGCATAATTTAAACTAGAGGATGAAAAGTTGCGCTGACTGATAGTTAAGTCTGATCCACAGAACTGCTTGCTCAAGAACTCACTGTATTACAAACAACAGGAATGACAACAAGAAACTTGTCAAATATTATGTTACTCTTATACATATTATAAACAACAACAAACCTAATCCCAATATGTTGGCTCTAAAATGACTTACAAGTAACAGTTTAGATATCACAAGGGACACTGGAAATGGCTTAAAATAAAATTACCAAGCAGTGTTAAACCTTTGTGTCAGCATTTAATGGCCTGCTTCAAATGGATTGCATTTTTAATCTGCACACAGCATGTATTCATTTTGGAAATAAAAGGACAGAAACACGCAAGCTACCTCCACATCTTATGAGAATGCCTAGTATTAATACCAAGGATAATTGTATACTGTCATGGTCAAGACACACCAGCAAATATGCACAGCCATGCCTGCCACAGATCTTACCATATATTGCCAAAAAATACACGAATGGGTCAGTCTACTTGTGTGATAACACAATTCCTGCTTTTACCTCAATATTTACAAATATATCGAAAACAAGGCAGAAGAATGCATGCTATATGGAAGAACAAAGAAGCTTTGGTAGTCTCCAGTAAGCAGACTGGTATAGAAGTAAATGCAGAGAAAACTAAGTACATGATCATGTCTCGTGACAAGTATCCAGGACAGAATCACAATATAAAGATACAAAACAAAGCCTTTAAAAGGGTGGAACAGTTCATATATTTGGAAACAATCCTAACAAATCAAAATTTCATTCATGAAGACATTAAGAGCAGGATGAAGTATAGGAATGTTTACTATCATTCAGCGCAGAACCTTTTGTCTTCCAGTTTGTATTCAAAAATATAAAGATCAAGATATACAGAGCTCTAATTTTTCCTGTTCTTGTGTATGGGTGTGTAGCTTGGTTTCTTGCACTGAGGGTGTTCAAGAATACAGTGCTGAGGAATACTACAAAATGAGGAGCTTTATGATCTGCACTCCTCACCAAATATTATTCAGGTGATCAAATCAAAAAGAATGAGATAGACGGGGCATGAGCATACATGGTGGAGAGATGGGATGCATACAGGTGACCATACGAGACCACTTGGAAGGCACAGGTGTAGATGGAAGGATAATACTAAAATGGATCTTCAAGAAGTGGGATAGGAAGGCATGGACTGGATTGTTCTGGCTTTGGATAAGGAAAGGTGGCAGATACTTGTGAACGAGGTAACAAACCTTCAAGTTCCATAAAATGTGGGAAATTTCTTGACTAATGGAGGACCTGTTGGCTTCTCAGGAAGGACTCTGTTCCATGCAGCTCTTATTATTATGTTAAAAACAAGGCTATTCCATCACATAAACCTCTAATTGTATGTATTTTAAGCAAACAATATAATTATCTTGCTACATGTTTCAGTACAAAGAAACTTCCTCAGGTATAGCATTTTCAAATTTTGATATGTCAATGTACTGACTATAGGATAAAAGAAATATGTACATACAACACGTAAAGACTAAAGTCACTTATGGTTGTTGGTCCTGATGGTTAACGTGGTATAATGACACTGAAGCATTTAAAATTTACATCTTGTTAAACTTTCCCACTGGTTTTGAGTTGGTCAATTACCTATCCATGGTTCTGGGGCATTTTCTTGTAGAAACGTCAGTGTTATTTGTCTTCTTGGGTGCACACTTGTAGATACTCATGTATTACATTAACAAAGTATTTTCTTAGACCTGTGTGTACATTCATTTACCATGCCATTGGCTGGTGTTGGATGCAATGTGTAGTGATCTTGTTGTTATATGTGTAGTAGTCTTCTATTAAAAAAAAAACCGTAAAAGCTGTGCCTGACAATGATATCATGTACTGAAATATGTAGAGATATGAAGTGTACTGTTTAACAAGAACACACAAAATTAAAGGTTGTATTTGCCTTTAATTATGGAAAAAGGCTGCTTCAGCAGGAAACAACAGTTTTAGGGGTATTTGCAAGATCACATAAAATGTACTTACAACTACAGAAAAAGTCCATCAATATGACTTGCAAGGGACCAGACAGGTATTGAATTATTAAATATTGTGCATTATCAGACTGTATGTATACTGACACAGTTCTTACAGGGAAACATTTGTTACTGCTCTTGTACTTGAGAGACCACGGTAGCACAGTGGTTAACGCACTGCGCTGCAAATCGGAAGGTTGCTGGTTCGATTCCAGATGGTGTCATTGGAATTTTTCATTGACATAATCCTTCCGATAGCACTATGGCCCTGGTGTTGACTCATCCTCTAAAAGAAATGAGTACCAGTAGTATTTCCTGGGGTTAAAAATGACCAATGCGTAAGGCTGACAACCTTACCACCATTCTGGGCCACTGACACATAATCTGGGAACCTTAACTTCCTGGAACCCTCTGGGCACCTCGGGCCTGTAATGGGACTGAATTACCTTTACCTGTAATTGAGATGTGCAACTAATCAGAGGAGTATTCTATTTTGATATCTCCATCTGCTGGTTCAGGGTCATCAGGGTCATTTTCTGTGTTTTCTGGAGTATGTATAGTTGAAGCAGCTACTGGAGTAGAAGACAGGGAGTCAGTAGATACCACAGCAGTTGCTGCACACACTCTTTGAGGCCTCTTTGAATATTTTCCTTAGATATGTACGCTTTAGTGATGAAGCTTTTTCCTGACAAAAAGCAAAATTTCCTCTCTTGGGACTACTCTCCTCCAGATTATCATGATTTCTGAATTCTTGGATGTCAAATCAAAGGTATTTTGCTGTGTATGGGGTTCAGTAAGCAAAAACTATGACTTATTTCCTTATGTAACAGATTTATACACCACTTATACATGTGGACATAAATCAGCTATGATATAGCTCAAAAATCACAACCATAAATCAAGACTATGTAGGGAAAGAAGAATGCTTCTTACAATGTAAACATTTATAAAAATAATGTTGTGAACAATGAATAAACAACAATGAGGTTGTAAATGACACATCGGCACAATATTCCTTTTCAAAAAACACAATTCTCAAAGTACATTTTGAAATTCCTGTTTACCAGAATTAAGAGACAGCCTTTGTAATCAGCAGTACAAGTATGACTGATCTACATAATCAATCAAGGCAAAGATTTTCTTACATCACTACATTACTTATGTAAGAAAATGTTTACAAAACACAGCATTATGTACACTCAAATACACATACCCTTACAATTCTGGGTGATGGCAGTTTGCATTTCAGGAACAGTCAGTGTTACATTGAAAACAAGAAGTACAATAATGGAATGTAGGTTTAAACTTAACTTTATATGCAATAATGCTGATATGTGACTTCCCTAGTTCTTGGTGTACCAACAGTGCCAGTCACCTACAGCTACAATTACTGCACAGATTACCTTCACATGGTGACTGATGTTCTCTGACAGCATTACGTGTTTCGGTGACAAGACTTGTGATATTCATAACAATCTTTTTTACTGGGATATGCAAATGGAAGAAAAAAAGTAAGTAAAAGGGACCTGATATATGAAGTACCAGTACTTCAACTGTATGGTGTAGGAAGTGATGGCACTAAATGGCACACAGCTGACAATGCTGTTAAGTGCCAAATGCAATCAGATGATCATATTAGTCACAAAGCAGTATAGCTGCCAACTGCACATTGTAACAACAAACAATGTTAACAACTCACTGTTGGTTCTGACTATATACAATAGAGTAAGCAATGATTTTTCACAGAAATGAGAAAACCAAGGCCCCAGAATGCCAAAATATTTACCATTAAGGTCGTTTTCCTTTTCATATTCATAAAGAAAACTACATTGGGTAAATCTTACACAATGTACAATTCTGCACCCTATACTGAGGTCACACAAGTATCTCTCATCGAACCATCTAACATCAAACTATTACACTTGCAATTCCAGTATACTTCCCTGCATTATTTTCCACTTGTCTCTGCTCACATGAATGTAGACAGTGACAAGCATGTGATGACCTTCTGTAGCAACAAGCACAATGGGCTAGTAACTACAGGCCAGTGGGGCTAGAGTAGCATATAACAGCAACTGGTACAGAGTGGGAAACCTTGACAGATGTCATCTTCTTCTGCTCACATGAGTTCTTCGCATGTCCTCAGAACAAGGAAGAGAAACTTGCTTTTCAAAATTGGCATTCCAGATATGTCACTTATTTCCACATGATTTATCCACCACGTGATTTTATTTAGTTTTACCAAAACACCCATTTTTTAATATTCTGATCTATTTAAATTTAGCAAGTGGGATCTCACATATCAGGAAAGTGAACTTCAGGCACAATAACATCTACTTGAGCTCCAACATTCAAACATCTGAGACAGTTCAAATCTTATATGCAAATAAAGACAGCAAACCTCTTCTGCAAGACATGGGGGGGAAAAAAAGGGGGGGGGGGACTTGCACAAAATAACATGTCACAACCTGTGAGAGAAACTTACAGTCAAAGATCATGGTTTTCTGGGATGTGATGTCAAGTATGTGGGTCCCAGCGTCTTGGAGGAACATGCTGCTTATGTAAATGTCTCTATCCTTTGTGCCCTCCAAAAAGATTCCACTGCAATGTTGGTACCTATCTACAAACTACATGATGTTACTTCCCTGAAAACTGTGATCTTGACTCACTACAGTCAGAACTTCCAGTCTCACCAGTTTTAAATGATTGGTACACATACTATATATATATCAGTATTTCCCCAACTTTTTTGCTTGGACCCCTTTCAGCATGCAAAAATAACCACAGATCCTCACATCTTTGTTCATGTAAATATAATGTGTCCAGGTAATAGGTATCCAAAATTAAACATTTATATCTCAGAAATGATTTTAGGTAGATACATACTAGTAGCATACATAACAATATGTTACATGATTTACCTTAGTTAAATGGAATGTCGCTTGCTGTGTGGGTACAGGAAGTTCCTTAGTTAGCTATTCTAATGGCTGTATGAAATAATCATATTGCCATTTGAACAAATTCTGCTATATTTTAGACGAAACATTATTACTTCAATTAAGAAATAAGCAAACTTCGAAGTAGCCTCAGATCCCCTAGGAACTGATCATAGATCCCAAGAGATCCACACAGCACACTTTGGGAACCACTGCTATACATGAATGGTGGGTGAATGACACTTATAGGATGATAATATATAGATTTACGTATAAGAGACTTTACAACATAACATCCAAATCCTATATAAAATCTGCAAATAAGTACTTAAAAAACCAACTTATCTATACAAGTACATTCTTTGTTTCATGTGAGTCATGGCAGGATGAAAACATTACTTTAACTGAGCATGTCTACTGTTGCAAGCCCTCTGCTATCAGCTTTACAAATTTACTACCACAGCATGCAATCTTAGCTATTTACATTATTTGACATTTCTTTCGGTAGTTCACACACAAGAACAATGTACACTAAAAATTTCATACCTTCCCACATGCAAGCATTTCATGTTTAAAACTTCATGCAATATAATTACTTTGTTACATGTAAATTCTCTATGTTACATCATCTCTCACTGTTTAACCCTGCTTCATAAAACACACCGACTCACAATTCCTGACATTCTTCGGCTAATATCACTGTGTCCCTGTATATTAGGGTCCCTTCTCACCCCCAGAAGATGACTGTAAATACCTATCTGACAAATACTGTTAACTACAGTGCCAGTACAGCCACACATTTGAAACTAAGACATTATAGAGAGCTGGTCTTCTGGAAAGTGACACTGTGTGGTATGATAGAGATTACTAACATTTTTTAAGTACCTGCTGCCTCCATCTTCATGGTAAAAGTGAAATGAGTGGAAAAATTTGTATCTAGGGAAAGAAGTAAGGGGGTGATCAAACATGAGCTTCCATTTTCCAGCTCAACTCACTTCTTGTACCCTGTGAATGGAAGCAGCATTGTTAAATATAGATCAAACTACAGTGCAACACATCCCAGATGAATGCACTCTTAATAGTGACAGCCACGATAACCTGAAATCTTGCATCCTATGAAAGTATTAAACAAGAAATGAGATGAAGGCTGGTCTTCTCAGACCATTTTTTAAGTAGGCAGTGACCACCTTCCCAAAAGTGGAATCTGGTGACACTATGAGTCATATGTATAAGAAAAACACATGCACAATGTGAGGTTTCCACAACAGTTTTGTTGCAGATTCATGTCTTCTGGGATGTGTCTATGCATAACACTCTCTTTGGAATAGTGGAAAGCAACAACATAGTCTACATGCATCACATCCCAACGGACCCGAATCCTTAACAAAAACATACACTGAAGAAAAATATGAAGAACAAGTAGAAGAATAAGCAGTAGTTTCTATTCTGTTCTGCTTTGTTCCTTCACCGGTAAGCAAGATAACTGATCATGAATGTCACAGAAAACCAATATCTAACCCACGCCTCATTTATGAAACTGAAAAGGAGAAATGTTGCCCAATGTGATACATATCAACATCGCTAAATTTATAGCTGCCAAACACAACTATTCTTTATTGCATTTACCAATAAACATACCAAAGTAATACACTACCAGGAAGATTTCATAACATTCAGATGTGCTAAAAGAAGAAAAGATATGGTAAGATATGAAGGACAGTCAGAGAGAAATGTCTCATACATTTTATGTCCTTACATTCATTCTTTTTATGACAGTAACTACATCGCCAAAACCTTGAACATTCAGGCCCATTTTCTGGTATGTTCAACTGTTTTACTCAACAGTTGGCAGCACAACAGTTAATTCTAAAATGGCTGAGATTCATGTGTGTTTAAAAAAATGAGCAGTGACCAAGTTCTTGGTTGCTGAGGCTGAGAAAATTATTTGTATAAACAACTGTTCATTTTAAGTAAATGATAAAGCAACTGTAGACCTGGGCACTCTATGGCAGTGGGTGAAGTGGATTAAAGAATCTGAAATAGGATGAGCAGAACATCATGACAAACTGTATAATGATTCCACCTGCACTGCAGTAATGCCCAAAAATATGTTGGATTCAAGGACTGATATGAGGCAAGAACTGCATAAGAAGAGATGAAATATCATTCACCCCACCCATCAGTAAAGGCAGAGTAACGGCAATTACTGAAGAGCTTGGCTATAACAAGGTCTGTGCCCTGATGGATGTGCACAAAGACACAAGGAAGGCAACAGCCTCTGATCTTTTGCATCACCACAGAACCAGAGGTGAGGGTTTTCTGTCACAAAATGTCACAGGTAATGAAACCTGTGTCAACCATTATAAAGTTGACTCCAAGCAGCAACTGAAGGACTGGAAGCACAAAACATTCCCAAATAAGAATAAATTCAAAGAATGTGTCACCAGCAGGAAAAATCATTGCTACAGTCTTTTTGGATAAGACAGATGTTATACACGAACTTCTTGCCCATGTGAAATATAGTGAACTCTTGACAGCTATATTGAAACACTAAGAAGTTAGAATGCATGCCGCTGTAAGTCCCCATGAAAAATATCACCAGGCCACACCCACCCTGTAGTCCTGACCTCACACCACATTTTCTTGTATGGTCCTTTGAAAGACAATGTGCAATGACAGCATTACATGAATAATGGGGAAATGCTGAACACTGTGTGCTGGTGGCTACACAGGAAGAACAGCAACACTTACCATGCAAGAACAGATGTTCTGTTCAGAGGTAGATGAAGACTGTTTACAGCAAAGGAAAATATATTTAAAAATAACCATGTCTTCAGCAATGCTGTTTGGAATCTTCAGTGCTGACATCCTGTTGTCCTGTATCTGAACAAAAACAGTGTACTTCAGCACCGACTGAAAAAACCCCCATTTAAATGTTTACACACCTAACTGGTAAATAGCACAAAATAAAGAACAAAAAATTACTTTCTGATTAACCTTTGAAAATGAGACAAGAAAAAAAAATACATACATTATGAACATGGTCAACAAATGCTGAATTGGGTCACCACTCAGACAAAACTCTACTTGCCAGACATTTTCTAACTGCAACTATCCAAGTTCTTGTAATCTTACTTTATTTTCCTTACATCTTAATGCTAACACATATCAGTGTCACATTAATTACCACCATACCCACACCAGTTACAAATTCACTGCTCACCACATGTATAGAAATAAAAACAAAGAGCAGGACAAAACATCAATAAACTTACAAGTACTCCTATTGCCAGCCTTAACTTTTTTGCACCCATGACCTTGTCCTGCAAATGCTGTAGAGACTTTGCTACATTTTGTGCTACTTTTCAGCCTTGTATAATACCCTTAGTAGGTGAATGAGTGGGTGACTCACATTCTGATCTTATGGTTACCTCTGGTTTGACTTAGTCATACCCGGTTTATCACACTATGTTTGATAGCCCCAACCCAAAATTAAATTGCTGGTTTGTGATAGAGTAACACACAGGTTACCATGGTAATGACAAAGTTTAGTTTGTGGTTATGTAATAACCTGGTTTCCATGGACTCATGGAGTCACACTTCGTTTCCACACAATGTCAATGGAAATCTGGTAATGACACCGTTTAGTTTGTGGAGACGTAACAACTTGGTTTCCATGGATTGATAGAACCACACTTCATTTCCACAAAAACTCACTGAATTTCTGCATTATAACATCACCAGACAGTATCAGATATATAAAATATCTGAGAGACTGAATCACACTCTGTTCCCATGGTTACCAGATTTCATGTTCAAGCATGGTGTGTGATGACATTACAAACCCACTTCCCAGAGAGTTACTTATGACAGCAGTATCAGCTGGCAGCAGTCTGTTGGAATTATACTTGGTTTGTTTTCAGTGTCTGTCTGGCGACAGTGTTGTGCTAATGTTAGCGTATGGGCCCATCACATGATATGTTTCATTTCTATTTACATTATGTTGGACCACTGGAGTGTTGTCACACTGCACCAACTTTACAGCCATACTGATAGGTATTTCCATTTTCCACAGACAGACAGACAGACAGACAGACAGACAGAGCAAGAGAGAGAAACCAGTATTCCTGATGTGTGAAAACAAAAAAGAAACGCAACATCAAGCTCTCAACTTTGACCAAAAAAATTCATACCCATTATACAAGTAACAATTCTTAAAAAAAAAAATACACCCACTATTATTTAACATCAATAAATATACACATATGAATAAAACTGCTTCAGCAGACAATATAGGAAAGCATGTCACTTTTTCTGTGAGAAAAAACTGGCAAAGATCAATTTCATATTTGTAATGGTGGTAACCCCAACCACCACCTGAAAAGTTGGCATTCATACAGCCTTAATAAAAACTAAAGCACCTATGTTACCTTGGAACAAAAATGTCCACAAATAGTACAATGAAGGTAAGATTCTAACTTACAGAGAACACACACATAAACACAGGAAAAAGACATGAAAAAAGAAAAACAAAACTTTAAATTTCATTCTATACACAGAATACAATTAAGTCCACCATTATATATAAAAAATAAGTCACAAACACATACATAACTGTGAACACAATAATCATGAGAATGTACTTCTGCAGAAGTATCTTCCATTTGTAAACAAATCGTAATCACAACAGACAGTAACAAGTACTGCATCGTCAGTACTCAATATGGAGCAAAAAGAATTGGCTCAAATGTTGACACTATACCAAGACATCACTCACCACTTTGCAGGTGTCTATATAATACTTTACTTAAATGACAAACACACACAGGTCACTCATGATAAAATATAAAACAAAATAACATACTGAGGTAAAAGGTACCTTCACAAAAAAGGTGAACAGGAATACGAAGTTAACAGCATAAGGGCTCTGGTATACACAAGAGAAACAATTTATTCAATATCTAATGCATATATATATATACTTATACATGAAAAATAAATATAGTTTTCTAGGATGTGACACCACACAGTCTGGTATAAGTGCACCAATGTTCCAGAGGAACCTGCTGGCTCCATTATATTATCAGAGTGCACTCATCTACTTCAAAGATAAGGCAGGAGGTTCCTCTGCAACATCTGTACACATTTACCAGAATATATGGCATCACATCCCAGAACATAGTAATCTTCAGTTACTGTAGTAAGAACCTCATATCTCATTTACAACAGTAATTTAAGGGTAATTACTGGGACTTGTTCATTGTCCTAATTCTTCACATAAACCCCCACATTTCAGAAAGTGTTTTATTTCCATCCTCACATGAATATGAATGAAGAGTTTACCATCATTAGTGAAATTATTCCATAAATAGTGAGCCAGTTCAGCTGTTCACTGGCCAGCTTAATAATGTGTGTTATATTACAGACTGACAAAGAAAGATAAAGTCCTTAAGCAATTTTTTTTCACTAACATTTTAAGTGGCATTCACCACTTATATAATACCCTGCTTTTCAAGAACTTTGTTCAGCTTATGTTTTATGCCAGAAATTTATGTAGAAACCATGCTGATCACAAGTTCAATAATTAATGGCTCTAGAGAATGGAAACTGTACACACATAAGTAACAGGAAACGAACAAAAAAAGAAAAAGTACAAAAAATTCTGCACACAGAGTGCTTGAAATTATTTAAACTAAAGTAAAACAGTTACAGTCACCATGCAAACCACTAAATACATGCTTCTTCACACGGCTTATTACATATGCACCATCAAATACGTGTGTAGAAACAGACAAGAGCTCAGTCAAAATGTGATATAATTTCCTGCCACAGTTTCCATGGACTAATGTTGAAGTAATTATCTGCAACTCTAATTAATGCTAGAAACAAACACGGAGGATTAACTTCATGAACTGAGGGTGTTCTGCCATCATTGGATGTTGGAAACAAAATGAATGAACGGAAAACAGTTTAAGATGCTCATGAAAAAACCTACTAAATGTGTAAAAAAACTTGTGTTGTGGAATTTTCATCCTTTTTACATGGGAAACATCTTCGAAGGGCAAAATATATGTCAATAATAAGAGGAAAATTTTGTTACTAAATTATTCTAACTTCTTCAATGGGGCTGTCTTAAGCAGGGTTCATTGTATTTCCATCTGAAAATGGGAAGAGAACAAATTATTGATGATTAACATAAGAGGAAGAAGAGACATCTGCATGCTAGGAAAGAGGGGAGTGGCATGTACACACCATGGCTGAAATTTCCAATTCTGTGGGGGCTTCTCCTTCCAAGACTCTGCTACTGTGACCATGTTTGACAGCAGTAACAACTTTCTGTCACATTATAGCATGTTCTGACATTGCTCCATATTGACATGAATCCACTTGCCCTCAAGGAGTGTCTCATTGAGGGCAAGTGGGCTCATAAGAGAGGTAGTTGCCAAACATACAACACGCAAGAGTGAATTTCCTTTTCAAGCTAAATAAAGCAGTTCCAGTTGAGGCAAATTTACAAAAATTTGGGGAAGTAAGCATTCTTAACAGGTTTTGTGTTACATGTGAACTAAAGTAGATCACAGAAATATGTAAATGTCACTGCTTGCTTGGAAGAATGAGTTCTTTAATCCCACAGAAAATTTGCAAATCATGAAGGAAAGAAGTCAAGATTCCAACAGCCTCCATGCAACAAGTGACAAACAAAGAAACTCTCATAATTATTGGCTCACATATATGAACAAAAAAGTAATTATATCATGGATGTATGGCAGTAGGCATGTACATTTTTAATGTGTACTTCCCTACAGGTAGTGTCCACTCACAATGTTTTGTGCACAAATATCCAACACATCTCAGTGTGAAGTCCTGAAATGCTTATATGTGAGCTAAACAAATTCCACATCCTTCCTAAAAAGTGGCAGCACTCTCACATTATGACGTTGGCTGGATGGACAGTTGAACTTCTTACTGCACCATATTTTTTCATGTTTCTGTGATTGTTAAAAGTTACTTGGTGATGATGCTAATTCCACAACTTGATAACACAGGCCTTCTAAACAGTGTAATTTTTACACAATATGTGGCACCATCCCATTATGCTGCATACATGTGTGTGTGTGTGTGTGTTTCTGAACAGTATTCACTATGAACTGGACCTCTCTGCTGGCTCCTCAAAGCAGTTATCTAACTAGGTGAAATTAACATCAGTCTCAACACAACTATCTTTATTAGACAATATGGTCTACTTGTCTAATTGAGCAGCTACATGTTTTGACCCAAATTAAGTCATCTTCAGTGCTCTTAAAATTTAAAAAACATATTGTGGAAAACAATATATAATTGGATGAATAACAGCTAGGCTTTCATAAAATTTTAAGAAGAGTAGAAGTAAATGAATGTAAAATAAAATATAAAAATTTAATAAAATATGTCAATCAGACATATTACATTAAAAATTTACAAACAAGGTTGGTAAAACTTGTTATCAGACCATGTGTATTCTTGAAAACTCATGAATTATTTTAAAAAACAGTGGCAGGATTCCTTTTCTTTTGTATATAATTCACATTCCTAGAAGTAAAGTTTTCACCTGGGATGAGTTATTATTTCTTCCCCAGTTAAGGGGCCCAAAACACATATATAATAATAATTAAGTTATATAAACTTTCTATATTTAGGAGAATTATATTCTTTAAGTACTCATGTTTCCCGTACTGCTTTACTCTGTACAGAACAATGGAATGATTACGTGATGTTTGCAACCTGTTTACATGAGGAAGGTACTGATCATACTCACAGGGGCCATTGTCTGTTAAGGTCATACTGTACTACTGCGCTGAATATTAGGCTTTCATTTCTGTGATTTTTTTCATTTATCTGATATTTTTCTTAGTGTCTAGACATACATAATAATTTTATACTGTAAGTAAAATTCTACCTTTCTATCTAAACATAATATTCCCAAAATGTCTCCAATATTTCCCACATACGTCTGTTATCACATGGGTGTTGGGAAAAGTTAGATGTATTTAATTGATCTTTAAATGGACTGAAAACGATCTGAGAGCCTGTACCACATACTTCGCACCGCAGTCAGAATCTGTACATTCACCAACACCATTCTTTTAACATGTAGTTTGGTTATCTTTCCTCCTTATTTCAATTTATTACCAATTGTATTACTGGTGTTAAATGCTATTTTTAAATTTGTGTCTCTGAAATCTTTAGTGACAAGATGGCCATAGCCACAGCCATGATCAAAATTAGCAAATATCATGATAAGATACAGGATCTCATTAACAAGAATGACTTTTCTATTGCAAATAATGAGCTTACAACTATCTTTCAAAAGAACTAAGAACTAGTATGCTTAACAGCAAAATTATATTTCCTAAAGAACAAAAATGAAAAATATACCTTACTGCTACTTCTACAATCAAAGATTTGGTCAAAATACACAAAAAATAAGCACCTATTATACTCATTATAATTTGGATAAACACTCCATGGTATAAAGTCACAATGTATGTTATTCATTATCTCACTTCCCTTTACTTTTAATATAATGAATTCTATGAATCTTATAAATGAAATTAAACAAATCCCCTTTGAAAATTACCTATGTCTGGCATCATTCGATAGTCCCAATACATATAACACACATGAATTACCTGATACAATTTTAAACACCTTGATATTGAATAATACTGATCATAAAATAAAGAAGGTAATATATATATATATATATATATATATATATATATATATGCAGACACTACATTAAAACAAAAGTACTTTCAGTACAATGGAACACATTAAAAGGGGGAGGACTAGGAATGGGTGCTCCAACCTCATCCTTAATTTCTGAAATATTTCTCCAATACACAGAACACATCAAGATCATAAATATCCTAATCATATATTATCTTCCTCAAAGTGTTTTTTAAATTTTAAGAACATGAAGATGACTTCATTTAGGTCAAAACATGTAGCTGTTCAATTAGACAAATAGGCTATATTGTCTAATAAGGATTGTTGTGTTGAGACTGACACTGATTTCATCTATCCTTGTAACTGACACACAACAGGATGTGACACATGATAACAGTTATGTTACCTTGTGTTACAACTGGTTGTGGTCATGTCTGAAGGTACAGCTTAGAACAATTGTATGCACTTTGTTCAAGAGGTGAGGTCTGCTGTATCTTCAGCAACATCACACTGCTTCATTGGAATGCTAGGCCAAGTTTTTTACTTTGTCACACATTTCACTACTTCATACCTTCTTGTAAACTGACATGTTCACAATGTGATGCTACTTGATAATGAACGGACTTGTATCCATCATGAATAACGCCAGAACATGGTAACACATAGCTGACAGTCAACACTTTTGTTAAGACATGCCTGCATCAGCACATTTATCATAGGAAAATTCCTACAGAACTGGGAATCCCTCTCACAGACTGTCACATGACACTCCTCTCTCCCCCTGCTTCCAGAAGTCTTGCCTGCGCCTCATATTAAAAAGCTGCTACCACCATCAAAATGAATATTATCTTTTGTGTTTTTCATTTATAACAAATCTTTTATTATAAACCAGTGATCAGGATTTATGAACATCTCTGCAAAATAAATTACTACAGGATAAACAGCACTTTGAAAAAACAACTTTATATAATGTATAACTCATTACTGTATCATAAGGTTCATATCTGAATGGGTTGCTGGCATTATTCCACACACAAGTAAAAATATTAACTGAACAGGTCAAACACCTGTGATACTATAGATGACGGTGTGTGTGTGTGTGTGTGCAAGTGCACATGAATGCTACACACACACACACACACACACAGATGACACAATGGAAGAGTGTAGCAGTTATGGATCCTTGAAATGTGCTCAGTTAAAATTTCAAAACGCAATATAATGCTCCCAGTGTAATGATTCCTTTGCACCGCATGCATGAAAAGATAAAAATAATACACTTTCATGAGTATAAATGTTTCCAGACCCTTATGATGAAAACTCTTATTCCTATTTTATCTAATATAGGAACCACAACACTTATGCAATATTACAGTATTACACTCGTTTCTACTCTTCATACATAAAGTACAGCGTCTTTTCCCATTGCCAGAAACAGTGAACATCCTCGTACATTTCTTAGTAACATGAAAATATCACACAAAAATAAAACTTCATGTCTATCTCTTCAGTGTAGTGACTTCATCACACTCGTTTTCACAATCTCATACAAGAGAGCCAAAATTCATTCTACTTGTAGAAGCAAAATTCACATGCTTTGCAAGTTACTTAGAACATAGAACCTAAATAAACACATTTACAGCTGCAATCCAAACAAAAGAGGACAACCAGAACTTTTTTACATAAGCTATTAAATAACAGAATAACAACCAACTTAGAGCACAGGAGCATTTCTTAGAATATTTTTTTGAATAAAATAATAAAACATGCAGAATAACTGTTTATTTCCCACCTTTAACCCATTCACGGTCTCTGAGGCAAGTTATTCACACATATTTTCTTTGGCTCCAAGTGACCTAAATGAGTAATACTCACCACTTTACTTAGAGACAGCATATGTATGAAATGGTACCAAATGTCATTAATTAAAAATTAATTTAAAAAACTGTTCTTTCCAGTAAATTATTTCATACAAGCAACAGTAAATGAATGGGTTCATGTCTGAGCTATGTGGTAACTTACAAAGCTGGCACAATGGTACTGTTACAGAATTCTAAGCAACCACATATTTACAACTATTTACTATCAATGAGAACTTTTGAGCTTACATTTTAGAATCTAACAAGTTTCATTTAAACTACATTCCTTTTGTGGAGAAAACAAAATATGAAGCCAATAAACCATGTACAACTCTGAAATGAGCTAATAAAGTTTCAGTTTGTGATTACTAAAAGAGCTTCATTATGTCGACAATGCCATGTATAAAAAATTTTAACTTTTAAGAAAACTACTATGTAGGACTGCATACAATGACATCTGTTGATATGTCATTTGAAATAAGGACCAAATATTTCATGGAAACCCTTTTCTCCACAATTCAAGTTCTTATGCAGTTTTACACATACTATTTACCCAAGGAAGGAGACCAGCTCTGACAACCTAAGACTGCAGTTTGGAACAGTAAGAATGAAAGGCACCACTTGTAGCATCAACATTAAGACAAGAGTCAGTACAAGACCAAATGTCTATACCATGGCACCCTAAATAAAGAAAACTATGAACTCAGACTCAACAGAAATCTATGTGATGGATTCCTACTTACTGGTCTGCTGTCAATGAAAAGTATGTCATGTGGCACATAAAAGTAAAAAAAGATTGATAAGGTACAAGTGTGCATGATTTTAAATGAATAAATTAAATGTGATGCCATACGAAGTAACTTACGTGTCAATTGTGACAGACCATGGGTGTGAAATATGGCCATACTGGATGTCTGTCAGTGTTTGTCTGAGCTTCAAACTTATAGTACATTTTTGTTTCAGTGTAGGTATATGAAGCATCTCACCTTTGTAGGATATTGATTCAATGGGACTTACCACACAAGCTGTGCCAGCACCAAACATTTCAAGCAACTGTGAACAGAGAATTTTTTAAGATTATGGGACTCTTGACCATGATCATGGAGGCAGCAGGTTCCTCCATATTACAATTTCTGTACCATAAAAACAATGACAAATGCCATTTATTTCTGTAAGAAACAGAGCTGAATTATTTCAAGAAAACAAAAACTCCTTCTAACAGTCCTTCTTCAGTAGCTTTCAAAGTAAAGTAAAGTAAAGTTCACCCTAGAACAGGCCACGAAGGCCCAGAGGGGGAGTAGAGGTATAGCTCTACCTTTCTTTAACCTCAGCGCTAGATAAGGTGGGTGGTCAACTCTACACCTCGGCTGCTCTACCCATGGGGAAAGACCTGGTACCCATCATATAGGAGGCTGGGTAGGCCCCAGGGCCGGTCTGGACGGGCTTCAGAAGCTTATAGAACCTCAAATGGTCAAGACATTCCCCTGCCTTTGATTTACTACCAAGGACACTACAGCCCATGACTGGGCTTCATTCTGAACCAGACGAATCCCATTCACACTGTCAGAACCTATTCTTTAAGGTCCACTTCAGTATTACCTTCTCACCACTAAGTCTTACCGGCAGCTGCCCATATTTCACCATCTTAACAACAATAGGTAACCTATAAATCACAAAGTTTAAGACATAATACCCCTTCTCACTTACTGAGCAGGCTGATGTAGTGGCAACAATCTTTAGATCTGTCTGCAGGATGTGCCCAATTCAAATCTTGGTCAAGACATTAGCTACCCTTAATGGATTTAAAGTTTTCCATCCCGAAGTGTTACAACATATAAATAAAATACTACACATCAGTCGTTAGCACAACATTTTATTTATATACAATGGTATATATATCAGGGCCCTGACATATATACCATTGTATATAAATAAAATATTGTGTTAACGACTGAAGTGTAGTATTTTATTTATACCCTGAATGGGGATTCTTGTGGTTTTCCTTGGTCCTCAGCACTTTGCTGGTATTCTTGCTTTGAAGTAAGAGACCATGTTTCATGCCCATACAAAAAAACTGGTAAAATTGTCCTACACACAAGCTCAACTAATGTTGACTCCATTCACCAGTCAGGTAAAAATGCTACTTGTCAGACTTTTCTCTACAAGAGAACACATGCCTACCCACACCCTGTTGCATGCAAATTCAACATACAGACATGTAAAATAAAATACATAATATGTACACTGTAATTCCTGCATAAAGTTTTTTAAATGACCAGTGAAAAAGACCTTCTTATAGGGAGAATACTTCTTATAAGGGAAATATAAAAATGAGGTTCATTTTTTGGAACTGCTTCTGTATTCTGATCCTATGCAATTATTTCATATTTTTTTGATTATACAGATCACAAGCACAAGGCAATCCAGACACACTGTAACTTTCATTCTACAGAAAGATTCAAAAACACAATTCATAACTGACCACCTAAAAATACACGTCCTAAGCCATTTGTTGATCACATAGTTGAACATTAGTCATTCACCTCACTTGTTTCACACATCTCCTTACACAGGTCTTTAGTGCTCATTAAGTGACAGCACATTATCAATTGTGGGCTGAGGCAGCGTAGTTAGTATGGTGACTGGCTATGGCCTGGAAGGTCCGGGGCTCGAATTCCATTGGGGTGCGAGATTTTCCACATCCATCCAGACTGGCCCTGGGGCTCAACCAGGTTCCTATTAAATGGGTTCTGGGTCTTTCCCAGGCGGGGGGAGTGGCTGGGGTGTGGCGTTTACCACCCACCCCCATCTAGCGCCAAGGTTAAAGCAAGAGTAGAGTTATATTTCTACTGTCCTTCTGGGTCTTCGAGGCCTGCTCTAGGATGAACTTTACTTTGCATTATCAACTACAGCAACAGAATATTCGAATATAACTTGAAAGTGATAACTTGTTACATCTCTATTACATGTTTCTTAACAAGGAATGAATAATGAAACCTTTGGATCAAGAAACCAACTGTTAATAGGTTGCACACTAGCAACGCAGTGGTCTACAAGTAACTGATATGTACAGTATAGTTTGATATCAAGGCAAACATAATGGCTGTAAAAACGTCAAACATTTTACACAGAAAATTTCAGTACAAAAATTCCAAAAAATAAAAACTTCTAAAGTGAAAATATTTCTTCAATGAGAACATTACTTTACTTTGCTCCTAGCATCATTGTTGTTAATATTATTTAGTGGTGTACAAGTCTGAAAAGTCCTTTCCCTCTCATAATTCCAACATGACAGTGCAGAGCTAGAGGCCAAGTCTGTGCCCAGCAACAATGTATTGTTGCCAACTTGAAATTAACTTGCAGCCAGTTGCATTCTTCATGTAACATGTTTAAATGATATTACTAATGTCAGAACTTGAGGCAGTCTTACCATGCGGCAAAAAAGAGCTTGAAACCCCTCCTGTCTTCTCTCAACCAAGCCCCCTGTTGATTAGACATTCTTCTGCAAGAATTCTGATCCTAGCTTTCAGTGACATATAGCTGCACGCAATGAGTATTTATGACTGCTAGCATTGTCACTATCCAACCCCCTGCCTGCATGTTACACATTCTCTCACACGTTGTCAGATACATATGCATTCAGAGCGCACCGGACTGCAGCTGTCGTACACTTCAATTTTGGCAATTCAAACTACTCTGTGCACAAATTGTTATACACTTGTACATTCTGTGTTCACTGAGGATGTTCAAGTAGGGCGGTGAGTAGGATATTTGTGCCTAAGAGGGATGAGGTAAAAGGGGAGTTGATAAGACTGCATAATGACGAGCTTTATGATATGTACTGATCACCAAGTATGATCTGGGTGAGCAAATCAAGAAGAAACCTTTGGATACCATAAAATACAGGGAATTTCTGGACTAGCTGAGGACCTATTGCCATCTCAAGAAGGATTCTGGTCCATGGAGAGTGAGCAAGTGAGTGAGTTAGTTAGTTATTACATTTTGTGTTCATATGTTGTGCAAGTTTTCATTTTGTATAGTGATTAATTATTGAATGCATGATAAACATGGCTAATACTGCCCACCAAAAACATGTGTGCTAATAAGATGTTATCGTGAATTATGCTTCACACAGATCATTGAGGACACACAAGGCATGAAAAATTACAAGATGGAGCAGCATGGTTTTTAATCTGGAACTTACAGTTCTTACACTTCAGCACTAAGCATGAACTGAATACTTCAATGAATATTTGTTAAAGTTGGACTAACTTCATCATTAAATTTGTTGTTTATTTTATATAACAAATCCTTGAATATGGCCACATCAAAAACACATACAAAAAGCAAGCCACAATCAATATCTGAAAAGCTGAACATTTTAAAGAAAATGGATGGTATTCTGAATGTCCATCAGACCAAAATCGCTGAAGAACTAGGAATTCTTGTGAGACAGGTTACTGAAAAAATGCTCTTACAGTCAGATATATTTGTGTGTGTGTTAAGACTGCTGCATGTAATACAAATTCAGCATACACATGTAATACGTTCTCAAAAAATACAATAACAAAACTTTTCAGTCCTACTCTTTTGAGAGGATTTCCCAAATTATTTGGGGTTTTTCAGATGTCTTAGGAGAGTTTTATTGTACTTTCCAACATTTTTCCACTTATCAGCCTTAATTTTTCACCTGTCATGGATGAGAAGATGAATGATTTTGCTGAGCTGCACTTACAAAGCGTACAAGAAGGCATGCATGTGTGTCTCCCCTCTTATTCTGTGAAATGTGTGCAATATGTCCCATTATAAACTGTTAAGCCGTTATGAGCATTTTAATATTTGTAAAGGGCTGTAACTGAAAATTTTAAAATGCATATGTTTCAAAAAACTGTACAACACACACACACTCTCTCTCTCTCCCCCCCCCCCCCACACACACACAAAGTGTGTCAGATAAAACAACAACAAAAAATTGATGCCTTTGGATCATTTGGTCATTCCCATCATGTGATCAACAGATGACACAATTTGCTATGATAGTTCTCCTATCTGCGATTTCTGCTGGTAAACCACGTCCTTCATGTGTCACCTCCGCAAGAAGTAGTCCAAGGGTGCAAGTTCTGGTGACCTTGCAGCCAATCTTGTGGACCAATATAATCAATTCAGCAATTATGATGATGGATAAAATTCAGCATCGCATCCTATATCTTTGCAACAGGGTCAAATGGGAAGCAGCCATGATTCCCCTGTCTTCTGCTGTTCCTCATCTATCACATGCAAGGACCTGGAGCCAGGGAAGTCCAAACTTGTTGGATGATCACCAGTGATAGGGACACATTCATCAATGTTAAAAAACTTGTTGGAAGTACTGGGGTAATCAATGTGACTTTGCAGGTCCTCCCATTCACACTTTTCAATACTGTTGGTGTTTACTGAACTTCCAGGGCAAATGCCACATTTTGCAAAATGGGCCTGAATTATTGCAGGCATGGTGGATTTCCATGCCAGGGAAATACCTCACACAGCATCCAAGATGTTCCAATTTCTTGTATCTCCTGTGGGAACATTCCTGTCTACATCTTGCAAAGAAGGATGTACTACACACTCATTTCACACCACATATGATGCCCTGGTCCAGTGGTTGCATGCAACTGGTGGTGTCTGGTTGTAGGCAAAGAGACACACATCTCAAGGTAAAACCCTTGTCACTTTGGAATGTATACTGATCCATTAGCAGAAGCACATTCTGGTGCAGGCAAGCCATTTTCCTCTTGAAAGAGACCAGACACTTTCTAAACAACCTTCCTGTCACTTGTGTGTTTTTTTGGGATTATTTTGAATCACATGGGTAATGCCTCAAATCTTTCAAGCAATACATTTTACAAGACCAACAACTTGCACATGTAATGCTAATGGGACACTATAAAGCATATAATATTGTAATAATATTGCCAGTCTACAACATATCGGCATCATACAAACAGGACTTGGACAACAACATGTCTCAACATGTTTGTTGTCACAAATATGCTAAACAATTGGGATTAGAAATGACGCTAATGGAGCATTATAAAACATATTATACTGTATTTATACTATGTACACCATACATACATCTTTCTTTACTTTTAAACCTGTATATTTTAACAAGGCCACAACTTTATTATGATACTACATATTTTAACTCTACAAACTGTATCACAATTCACTAGGTTTTAAATACTGATGTGGCACCCTGAAGTGGGTGGTCAGCAATCAGAACATGTCAGAATGACCAAATACCACACATACACATATGTTTGTGCAAGTTGTTGGTCTTATAAAATGCATTACATCTCATTGCATAGTATGCATAATATTAAGATACTTTCAAGGTACATCATTTTTCAAACTTGCCAACAACTAATGAACAATGTTTTTTTGGGCCATCAGCACTGTCAAATCTGAAGACTCTCACTGTCTTTAAGCCCTTTCCCTCCCTGCCACTTCTCTCACTTCCCTGATAGGTTTCTTTGATTGTGTGGTATAAAGAAGAGCTGTTTCAACCAGAATGAAAATGTCCTTCGGGGGATACCAGGTTATAATTGATGTCACACGCTGTCACCAATTCTCTGCCGAATCAGCTTCTGCTGGGACACCTGCTTGGCCCACTGACAGCAATGCAATGTTCTTTCTCTCTAAGGACCACTACAGCTATCTGTTAGCGCATATAAAATTCAGCCTTATTTTCTGGGTCATTTCAACAGCCCTTGTTTTCACCATTGGCCTTCCACTGCAAACCCTGTTCCTTTGAGCATGTTACAACCATTCAAACATTTCACTTTCCATATCACTATGTTCTGCTCCATGAATCCCCATTCAATTTAAAATATCATCCACTTGCAAAACCTGCTGTTCAACAGAATCATAATTCTTTAAATACTGTGACAGAGTGGACAATGGGATTCTGTATGCCTGGGCAACCTTACTTCTGCCATTTTTGTCGACCTGTCTAACTGCCCCTAGTTTTCTCACTGCTGTCTTGGCTGGGTTTTTGCTCTTCACTTGTACTTTCCCACTTCATGCAATAAAAAATTCAAAATATAATAATATGTGATAGACATTGCAGCACATTCCAATGTACAAAAGAAGTGCTTGCTTTGCCTTAACTTTCACAGCTGCCAGCAGTACACAGTTATGACTTAGCACACCCAAGGCAGTTTTGGTGCTCAACAGGAAACCCACTCAAGGTTAACTACATTCTTTCAAGGCCAAAAGAGTTTCAAATGGTGAGATTTTTGTTTAAGTAGCATAATTTATGCTAAAATAATTTCAAATAATCCAAATTTTAGTCACCGTTGGGCAAGAACATTTCTTTGAATAAAAAATTAATCATATTTCAAACTAACCAGTTCAAATCATATTCTTGATGCTGGGTAATGGCATTTGCTTCAAATTAACTGATATCAAATCAATGAGGTTTTACTGTACTAATATAACATATTTTGGCATGTGTTTCACATATCATCCTCATCTGTGTGAGTGTGTGTGTGTGTGTGTGTGGGGGGGGGGGGGGGAGTTTTTTTTTTTTCCGGTTTTTTAACCCCGGGAACATTTAAAATTGTTTTTTTTTTTTTAATTTTTTGGAAAAAATAAAAAAAAAAAGATGAGTGTTTAATGATAAAATTTAAGATTTTGGGGGTGTTGTTGAAAATTAGCGGCGTTGGGTGGGTGTGGGGGGGGGGGGGGGGGGGGGGGGGGGGGGGGAGGAGTTATTTTGTTTCCAGATTCTTAAACACTGGAACACTTAAAAATGATTTCTTTTGTATAATATCATGGCAGAAATCATAACAGAAGTGACATGAAATGTCAACTTACTCTGTTCTCACGAAGAAGATGAACAATTTCAGCCATTGGAATGTCACGTTCTGAAATGCAGAATTCATTCCATTCACGTGCCAATTCGAGAATGGATGCTCTTGTGATGCCCGGGAGAATCAAACCGTTCAGTGGTGGTGTGACTAGCTCCTTCTCTATAAAAATAACATGAAATGCATAATGTAATTTTTCAGGTTTCCAGGACACTGACCGCTCATATTGTAGTTTTCTAGGTTTTAACACCACACAGGTGACACTCAGTGATACCACATCATAAACTGGACCTTATTACTTCATTCTTGCAGACTGATGCATTAAGTTGCTCCAGAATACTGGTATCAACATATGTGATCACACTGCATTAAAACCATGAAGAATGCAATCTGGATAAACTGTACAATCTGAAAGTATACAATTTCTGAATACTGGTGCATTTTGCAGGAAACTATGTTACAGTCTGTATATGCAGCTCTATTACATGTACACTTACAACCTAAGCATCCGAGAGGTTTGATCTAATAACACTCTCTTTATGTACTTAATGCACTAAATACAATATATGTGAGAAAATGCTGACACCCTGAATCCACAAACGTGTGGGTGAGATCTTTGAAGGAAAGTGAAAACAAAAAGAAAAGCCAGATAAAAAGAAAAAAAATTAAAGGGAATAAATAAAAGAAGACAAAGTAACAGATGAAAGAGGAATCGCACAACAAAAAGGTAAAGAACAAAAGGAAGAACACAGAAGTGGAGAACCTAAGATGCAGAAACAGAAATGGAGGAGATAGGTGAAAGATAAAAAAAGGTATATGGGATGATTATCAGACCATAAGAAAACACAGTTAATTATTTCACAAAGACAATTTGGGAAGGGAAAGGGTTAAAGTTACAGGACGTGACAGGTGAATGTCACATCCTTGAGGCCCATACTTTAATGGTCTTTAAAACTGAAATTCTATTCCAATCACTGTCACAGACAAATATGCTATTCATAGTTGCAGTAATCATATAATGAAAACTTACTCCCCAAAGCAAATGACCACATACATGAAAAATTCTGAAAAAGAACCTGTCATAGATGTAAAAAATTACCTCCATCGTCATTGATACAAAATATGAAGACATTCATGGTGCCAACCTCAGTGATCAGGTGGTCTTCTCCATACAACCAGAGAACTTGCTGCAAACCCTGATCCAGGGCTGCTTGCTGTATACAAAGACAAAGAGAATTAAACCTCTGAAGCCTGAAATTAATCGTAAATGAAAACTTGTCCTCATGTTTAATTAATCGCCACCTCATGAAGACATACGGGAAGTGAAGGTATCATTTAAAGCATTCTTAAATGTGGCACTAGATGGAGGTGAGTGATCTGTTTCACATTCCCTTACTTTCAGTAAAGACATCCTTAGTACCTACTGAATGGACAGTTGGGTGGGCCCTCAAGCTAGTCTGGATAAAGCACAGAACAGAAAAATCTCTGCCAATGCTGGGAATCAAACTCTAGATATACAGCCTATAGCTAATCACAATACAGCCAAATTAAAAATTTCAGTTCCTGCCTTACAGAAACACACTGTCTCTCTCTACTACAAAAACCAACTGTTAATGCTGTTTACAGAAATAATCATGCTTTATTCTGACAATTATATAAACATACCCATGCCCTGTTTGGGAAAAATGAAGAGTTTCCAAATGTATATATATGCATATACACAGTAACAGCTGCTGTATCTGGCACTAGATAACTTACAAAGCTCCATTAAACGGAAACTAGAGGACCAATGCATTTGACTATCCCATCAAACTGGCAGCATATGTAACTGATTCTGAGAGTTAGGCCCTTAACTACTTGCGTCTTGTTGGATTTTGTTTGATTATGTATGCACCATATTACATAAGTAGTGATTAAAAGAAAACAGTAGTGCAACAGAGAAAACAGAAGAGGATTATCAAATGAAAAGTAAATGGCTGTGTCTGTACATGATGTTGCTAGGTACAACAAGCTACACATTACATGTAAGTTCTAATATATGAAAAGTAATGATGGAAAGCGTCTTGTCCTGGAGGTGCTGGATATCACAACTTTTACTATAGTCACCACAGTGGTTTAAAGGGTTATACACTAAGGGTACATATAAAGAAACAAAATTGGGCATTAAAATAAGGAGTTACAAGTAGAACTTATAAAACCTATTTACCTTTCTTACAAAATTCAATCCTAAAAATCTTGTGTAATATAAGTGTGTAATTCAGCCTACTACTCAATCTGATAAAGAAAACCTCAAAGTTTTAGACCATCCAATGAACAATGCACTTAAATCAGGAGGCATCATTTTCTATTTTCAATCCAGAGATGGCTACACTGAAACTGTTCACCATTTTCCTCAGCCCCTCTGAGGCAAGTATCAGGTTAGTACCTAAAATTAGGTCATTAAGACTTCCCTACACATCTTTTCCAATTCCATTTCCACTACACTGATAATCCTACCATTTGACACCATCAGCCTGAACTAATGACATCATTATTAAATACGCCATAAATAAAACAACTTCACATCATCACCATGTTTATAATTACTGACTTATAAACAATGTTTCACAGATATCACAATTGTAGGAAAGTTTTTAATCTAACTCGACACATGGCTGATAACCCAGAATAGTTGATAATCTGACACCTATCTGGTCCTGTGGGTGCTGCATTAAAAGATTTCTACTGTAACTCATTAGTCATCACTGTAATACTAAAGCTGGATGAAAATACTGAGTGGCCATCTTGTTGTTGCTTCAGCTTATACACACTACCTTAACATAACTTGCATATTTGCTGATGGCCTATTAATCTATACCACTTAAAGAACCTGTGTTACATAGGACTAGTGTCACTCCCAGCTCGGAAGCTCCCAGATGCTAAAATCTATTGCTGGAAAAGACTGGAGAGATAAATACTGAAAGCACTCTACAACTACAAAGTAGTAACTCCCACCAGAACAGTCAGTCTCAAAAGAGAAAGTCATTCAGTCTCTAAAGAAACTCAGGGTTCATTACTGTGTTCACCAAGGTCTACCACCAGTCTCCATTCTAAGAGTCTTGCATCCAGCCTGCACTCTAAACCCTGTTTGTTTCATAAATGTGACATATCTGTGAAAGATTAAAAGGGCATTTTATGTTATCACCTGAACATGTATGGTTGGGGCATAATTTGAACCCATTTTCTTGTCTCCACAGCCACCTGGCCAAGAACGTGTGAACTGAGGATCAGCCAGCAATGACACTGCAGTTTCACCTGTACCAGAGAAATAGGCACCAACTGGGCTGAGGATAGCATACAGCATTGCTGAACTGCACATTGCAACACCCAATGATGGCTGTAAAAGTAGAACAGAGCAATGAAACTGGCACCCAACTATAGCATGATCACAAGATACAACACAGAAAATAATCTGAACAAAACAAAAAGCAGCTGCTAGAATATAAGACACCTGAGTCTCGTGTCACCAGAATGTGACACTGTTTAGTTAGGTAGACATGTACTAAAGTTTTGAAGAAACCTGCTGCCTCTAATGTCATTTCCTTGATGAGGCAGCATGCTCAGAAACTGTGGCACTTTTCTACCAAACTACACACTATCACATACCCCAAGAGCATAATCATGACATTTAATACCATGACGAACTCAACTCTCACACAAAAAACAATAAATATTAAACTGTATGTACAGTCTACTATTACCATATTTTGTACATCACAAAACACATTTAATGCCTGGAGTAAAAGTTCTTCCACATCTTATGGTCTGACAGTTCAGTACAATAACATACCAAATAAATGGAACATATCTAGTGTAACATGGCCTGTCTTGGAATTTTCCCTTTTCACTGGAGAGAAACATCCTACAGAAAATTCAGCTGTGAAGTGTAATACAATAAGGGAAGATTCTGTCTCTGCCCAGTACCTGGCACAAAGCCACTCCTCTCCTATATGATAGTGTGTAGAAAATTTAGAGTGCCACACATTCTTAAACTTCATCACTGATGGAAGTAAATGATAAGCTTCACTTTCTGATTATTTTATCCTTGCTGCAAGAGCCAATGCTGCTGATCAGTCAGGTGGGCGGACAGAACCCCAAGGTCAGCCTAAAACAGGACTGAAAAAGACAGAAGTCTGCCCTCGTGGGAACTGAAAGCTGATTGTCTACCCACCCTGTAGACTAGTCACAAAGGTGACAGATATCCTGGCTCATCTGTTAGTTCCAAAGGCAAATGTGATGGATCCCAGGCCAGTCCACATGGGATATGTGGTGGACAAAGTGACACCGTACTACCTTTTCCTCCAAGTACTGCAGTTTTTCCATCAGTATCATTTCACCAATGAATGTACCATGTTAAAACTTCATTCACCTACAATGACCCTACATAAATCTTAGCAACTGGCAGCACCATCAACCCTTTGGTGCTTAATGTCACATAAACCTGTCATGCAGTGTGAAGCTCAAAATGCTGAATGAAAGGTATAGTTGATGGCCAATCTAGGCCTTAATTATGCAGCCTCCATTTAAATTCCAGTCTGCAAACACATCAAATCAGTCATGTAATTCTGCCACCAAAGGGTTCAATAAAATACATTTCTCTTGAATGTCACCAAAACTGTATTAACAGTTGATTCCAAGTCTGGTAGCTTCTATTGCAAGTCTACCATGTCACATTTCTAAAATATCTGTGAGACTGGAAGATCTGACAGCAGTGAATGCTGAAGATTTTGTTTTTAAAAAAGTCTAACAGTTTTTATCCTGTTAAAAGCTTAGACAGACAGACAGAAGGATAGAAATAACCTCCACACAAGGCACTTTTAATGCATAAAAATGCATAAAGTGTTACATACCACTATTGTGTATTATAAGAATAAGTTAGTCAGCCTTCAAATTTCTGTACTAAATTGTGTCCATTTCTTCATTTCTCACATCACTGTTATCGGTTATGTAAACTTTCGTAACCTCTAGGTTGTGAAATATGTTGGAATATGACTGATCCATCACTAAACAATATCTTACAATTGCAAAATTCACAAAACGTGAGAACAGTACCATCTGCAGCTAAAGTCATGAAACAATCCCATTACAATTCTGTTCAATATGCACTTCAGTCTTTCAGCAAACACTCACAGTTCTAGCATGAATTACAATGAATAATGATTATCATTATGATCTTCTTCTTCCTCTTCCTCCTACAGCTCTTTGGGCCACTTTTTCTAATCACTATGTCTTGCTGCTGCACACCAATTTTTGGTCCTGAACAATTTGGCAGCATCTTTCCTCCCCTTCCATAATTCCTTTTGGGATTCTGTTGTCATATACCCTTACTATATGTCTAGTCCCCTTTTAACACCCACATATGTTACCAGGTCATGTCTTTATACAATCTGTACAGTTTCTGTCACAATTGCTTATTGTGGGATAGGGTCAACCATACATCCAACCTCCAACCTGTAGGAAAAGGGATTTTTATCAGGGCTTACTTCCCTGGGGAGTGTTGGCTTCATGCCTAAAGAGGCCCCACTGCCTTCTACTGTATGGCGTGTTTCACATGGCTCCTCCACTGAGAGTTGTCCAGCTTTTGCAACTCTGCTAGTAGTTACAATACCATCACCACAGTCCCCAGTTACGTTTGTGATAAACTCGTAGTTCATCCATAGCAATGTCTGTTGTTAATGCATTTATATGTCTATTTCCTTGGGGATTACCATTTCCTTGAATGTGATGAAGTGCAGTCTAAAATACTGATGAACTTCTACTGCACCACACAGCATCAAGCCCAGAAAACAGCAATCTTCACAGTCACTCCACATCTTTATGATAAAGGTAAAAGGCATAGTTCACCCTAGAACAGGCCATGAAGGCCCAGTGGGTGAATAGAGGTATAGCTCTACTCTTTCTTTAATCTCGGTGCTAGATGGGGGTGGTTGGTAAACGCCAGGCCCCAGCTGCTTTACCCACAGTAAAGACCTGGTACCCATTGTACAAGTGGCTGGGTGGGCACCAGGGCCACTTTGGACAGGTGCAGAAAATCTCGCCCCACTGGGATTAGATCCCCGGACTGTCCAGCCTGTAGCGTGTTGCTATACCATAGATCTTTATGATATGGTGTCTAATTATGAATAAGGATAATCTGATGTTATTAACATTATTAACATCTTCTGATAACTATCACTGTGCGCGCACGTGTATAGGCAGACACGTGGAAGTTCATGAATGTTAAAATGAATATATACTAACAGAATTTCTGCCTTAAAAGAGTGTTTGGTGTAAATTCATGTCATAATTACATGAAGGGAAAACTATTTTCTTCACCGGCAGCAATTTGTGACATTTAGAATCAGATTAGATCCAAAAACTGGCACCCAACCACCAGACTACACGGTGTCATAACCTAAAAGGGGATTGCCATGGGGAGAGAAAAATAGATCACAATTTTGCAGAAGTTCACCATTTCACCGGCTGATGGAGATAAGTATGGTGCAGTCCAACACCAAAGGGAACAAACACACTTATTAGCATGCTTTACCAAATATCATGATTGAGTGGTTAGCACTCCTACTTCAAATATGACACGTCACAGGCACAAAATTTTGGCCAAGTTTTTCCATAGTTTTCCTTAGCTACTCTAAGTAAAACCTGAAATGGTGCATTAAAACAGGCCATAACAACATCCTTTTGCATTCTTATTAATTCACCATTTCAAATCACTCTACTATTTTACAGTACATGAGGAGTGTAAGACAAGAGCACTGTTACAAGAACTAGCAAACTCACTGGAATGAAAAATATGAAGAACACTGAAATATACTGTACCACAGTTTCTTACCATTGGTACTGTTCTTTTAAATACAGTACTTCAATTTTATATATCTTCAAAAAATAACAATGCTCTAAGTTGAAAAGAAAATACTATATGTATGTACTGGTTCTTGAAGTATGTTAAATTTCTGATGAAAATACATGACAAATTTGATAATCTTATGAAAAGAAGAAGTTGAGAATGTACCACGGAGTATAATACTGTTCCTTCCCTAAGTTACGTTCTTCATAACCAAGTGCCAAGAGTGGGAAAAACCTGCTCTTTGGCTGACAATTTTTAGCCTTTCTTTTACACACTTAACAAACTGCATGAATGTGACTGTACACAACTGTCTCCATCACTATGTACATATGTTGTCCCTGCTGATAACCTGACCTGACCTTGACCTATCACTAGCATGGCAATCAACGTCATGAGTAAAAAAAAAAATCTATAAAGAAACCACAATGCCAAATCAGAAACATATTTTAATTAGCTGGATCAGTGGCCATACTCTGTGTTAACAAACAAATTCAATTAAAATATAATAATTTTCAATCCATTCAGTCCCAAAATTCATCAGTAAGCCAAACAAAATCCGTATATTAGACAAATTTCTGGAAACAAGTTTAGAATTTCACAACATCTTGGCATTTTAAATTCTTCTAATGGCAGTGATAATTGGAATGCAATAAAAAAGGGTTACAATAAAATTCAGACAGCAAAGATAAAATACTTATGACGCGTGTAAAGCTGCGTCAGAATGGATAAACTAGAGAATAAAGATAAAATAACAAAACCTTGTACAATTGTGGAGAGCAGAAAAAGTTTGTTTTACTCATACCATGCATATTCCTAAAATTAATACATCAACCAACGAATGTACTTATTAACTAAAATTCATATGAACGAAGATAACGCAATACACAGATTAGTGCGCTGGGCCTGTATAATTTGCTCCAAAAAACTCCCTGAGGATGGCACCCTGGTGCTGAAACATGTATGAGTTTAATACATGTCATGAATTGTATTTTATTCAGTACATTTGTTGGTTGATATATTAATTGCAGAACAAAGTCTAAGAAGAAGCACAATGGGCCATAGAAGATGAATGCAGTCAAAATGTATAAGGATGGAATGGGAATAGCCTAAACCATAACATGGAGAAAGTGTCATTAGAAATTAAGATGGATGGTTGGATGGACAGATACACAGATAGAAATAGATATATACAGGCAGGCAGGCAGATGGATAGACAGACAGACGGATGGATGGATGGATGGACAGAATGAGTTTGCAGCTATTTTTTAATGTTGGAGGCCTGATTGACACCCAGTAATCTACAAATATATATGAACATTAATTTAAACAATGGCTATCAGAATATACTAATATGTAAACTGACTTTGTTTCAAAAATACAAGGGTCATTCTATTAGACCTGGCAACTGTTTTGACAGCCAGAGATGAGGCAATATGGGAAACGCAGTACATATGTTTCAAAGTATGTGGCATGTGCATGTAAATGCTACCATCAGATGGGAGTGTACGTACAGGAGCCACTGGTAGGAAGCAAGCACAACGCATGACTCTTGAATCATGGTTTGTTTTATTGTGGCATTCCAAGTGAATATGGAAAAACATAAACTACTTGTACAAACTCAAAACAACCTTGAAGTAGTACCTCAGGTTGTCTACAATTTTTTGCCAATACTGGAGAAAGTGGCGGACACCATCAGCATCACCTGACACACTAGCCTGTACCACATTACAGAAAACTGCTGTCAAAATATCCTCCCTGTTTGCAAATTGTTTCCCATGCAATGGATGCTTCAGTTCAGGAAACAGATCGTAGTCACTTGGACTAAAGTCAGGTGAACAAAGAAAGTACCGTAAAACTTTTCAATCTCAGTGCTGGCTAGCATTCTTAAAAGTGCCCACTGAGTGGGTTGTAGCATTATAATCTAGGATACTGCTGTTTTCAAACAGGTCTGCACATTTCTCCCTAACTGCAATATGTAGTGCTACTGCAGAAATGACGTGTAATGCTATTCATTGACAGCTTGGCCCTGTGCAAGAGGACAACAAACAGCAACATGAATGTTGCATACCAAAATAATCATCAGATTTGTGGGTGATGGAGTTTGTCAAATCTTGTGTTTTCATAGGAAATGTGGATGATAGAGGTTGTCATTTGGGTTCTGGTTCATATTCACAGGCCCTTGTTCATGTTCATCAATCACAATTATTCAGCATAACGTGTCCCCTTCACAACACAACTGTTCCAGATTGATAATGACAAGTCTCATTGTGCACCCACTGCTCCACCTGATTTAAATGAAGTGGCACCCACATGACAGCAATACTGCTTTCATAAAATTCGAAGCACTGTAAACCCATAAAACCCTGCATGCTCAGCTGCTAATCCCTTCAATCCAGTGCTGGCCTTCATCAACGCACTGTTCAAATATGGCCACTGTGTGAATATACACTGAATCCACTGTGATGTGTGTCAGCAGTCAACACTTTTCTGCATATGAACGACTGCACCCACCCTGCAACTGTCTGATATGGCAGGGCACAATAACCCAGTGCATTTCTACCAAGGATTATTTTCAAGTACAGTGTTCCACTTTACAGACTTCCATTTCAGAATGATACCACCATTGTAATGACATTAGCATGTGGAAAGTGTGTGCACTCCTGCACACATACCTCCATCCAGAGGCACACAAATCTCAGGAACCAGGTTACCCAGGTGAATAAGTTGGCACCTACCACTTGTGGGTGCTCAGTATGGAACCTGCTTCACGTCACCCTTCTGGTAACTACAATTGTGGGGTGGCTCCTAGATTTTGGAAAAATTATGCACCACTAACCCCATCTGATGGTAACATTTAAAATTATATACCACACATATTGGAATATGTATACTCCATTTCCCACACTGTCATATTTTTGGCCAAAAAGTTGCCATGACTTGTGGCAGTGACCCATGTATTACAAACTCATCATGAGTCCCTGTACGCTCATAGAAATATTGTACCAAAATTTCAATACATGCTTTGCACCTTTAGCATGGATACATTTCCATAACAAAAGCACTCTCAACAGATGTCTTAGAATTTTTTTTTATTTTGTACAATGACCAACCAATGCACAATTATTTGTCATTGTACAAAATAATAAAAGATGCACAGTACAGGTGTCAAAATAAAGATGTCTTAGAAATTTACATCTTTCTCAAACATCTTCGACAGATTCTTGCTGACAGGATACCTTGTCGTGGATATCTGAGATGTGACACCTTGTAGAATGTAACCTTCCTATTCAACAGTATGGGATCTTCATATCTCACATCTTACTTATACATTTATTTATGATATACTGTAATAACAGCCATGTCAAAATCTCAGACTATATGTCAAATAGCAAATTATTTAATGAATAATGAATGGGTAATGCTGTAGAAGTAAGCAGTCATGGCCTAACTTGAGGAATTATCCTGGCATTTCCATGGACTGATTAAGGAACACCACAAAAAAACCTTAGGATAGCCAGTCTCCAGTCTGAGATATGCATCTGGACCCTGACCAATACAAAGGAGTACTAAGCATTTGAACACAATGTTCAATAATATCTTACTTTGTGTGACCTGTGCTTTGCACAGCATTTTGGATAAATATTAAAGTATTCTTGTACATGAAGCCACTGTGATAGGCAATCTGCAGCCAAATGAACACTCTGTGATATTCCAGAAGACTGTAATTAATGTCTTATTTTCATTGGCAAAGGAACTGTGTTAACATTTCCACATCTTTCAAGCATGACATAGAATGTGCAATATTCCAATAGTCCCATCTACATCACATAGAGAGAAACACAGCTATGACTATAGCATGCCGGAAGCAGTGATGAAACACTGCCTAGTGTAAGCTCTCCTATCACAGGAACTGTGGTCAAAGGGTTAAGCAACAACATTACAGTAATGCAACAAATTAATTGGGAAACTGCACTGGTCAAGGCATCTCTCCATAATACAAACAGATATTTCATCATTATGTTAGTGATGTGTCATTCCCTAAATCACTTACAAACTTTATAGCACACCTGTACAGCACAGTGATTATTATATGCATCACCTGATTTAATATTAAAAGAAAAGCTTTGTACTTTGCCCACACAGTCAATATGAGTTTTGTATGATTCTTAGAATAAGGACAGATAATCTCTCTGCAACATCATCAAACAGCTCATCTTTGAAATGGAGACACAGTGTTTCCCATGACACAGTCACTTTAAATATTATTTTGATAAATTTTTGGCTTCAGAGGGTTACTGTACCTAATTAAAATCAAAACATACGCCTAAAGATATTAAAGAAATGCTGAAGATTCCCCATGAATAATATTCATATAATGGGACCAGATATAAATATGCGTGCATGTGTGTGTACATGCACATGCACACAAAACAACAATGATGAAGATGAGAACAATAACACACACACACTTTCTGTCTCCCTCCCTCCCTTTTTCACCCTCATCAGAAGTAAATTGTGAATGCAACCAATATTAAAAAATACTACTACTACCACCACCAGACAGATTGAATATGGGGAAATATGTGGAACACATATACAATACTGCTGGGAAAAACCTCCTTAAAACCTGGAAAACAGACAGAGGATAACATTAAGATGATTCTGGGGAAGCAGGCTATGAGGACAAAACTGCTCAAGTTTACATGCAGTGATGCAATTTTATATGGCTACATTCCAATACAATCCTACAGATACTGTGACATATGCAGATAAACAGAAGTAAAAATGTCCAACTGTATCTTCCACTCTAACATCAACAGTAAGTCCAAAATACACTTTAAATTTAGGCATAAAATGAAGCTAAAAATTGAGGTTTTAAAAGAACAGAAATATGGTGGCTACAGTTACAATATTAAACATTTAAAGTTTACTTACATCGATACCAATAAGAGTTGGGCGGATATAAAGGCTGGACGACTCAGAATGTGGCACCCATTCCTGGTCTATACTGACAAGCCGACAAAGGCACTTGATCAGCTCACTGCCAACAAATGTAGGAAGACCGGCCCGCACAGCAGACTGATTCATACGTTCCATGTTCTTTTCTGGGCGGAAGATGCGTATTTTTCCATCCACACCACGATATGCTTTCATACCTTCAAACAGCTGAAATGTTATAATTTGATATGCAATTTTCAGTCAGGTCTCAGAAAGAGTAACAGCATGAGACCTTCAGTCTTCTCAGATATGCAGTGTTGACTGATGGTTAGTTACAGATGTTTTGGGACAACCTATCAGTCATCATGTTCTCTGAGAACCACTCACGGCCCACACCATTTCCCGTATAACTATGCACCAAACCGTTCCCAGCTTTCTTCTTGGATTACTTGACCCATGCAGATGGGACTGATAGGTTGTCCTGGAACATCAGTAACGAACTACTAATCAATGTCACATCATATCCCAGAAAGATGAAGATCTCATTTACACAGCGGCAAAAGCCTGAAATCACACACAGTAACAGGATGGTCCACAAAACTGTCCAACCTGCTGTACAACTGTCTCTAAAGTACCTTTCCCAGTGGTAAAACAGCCAGGACGTGTAACTCACCACCTGTCTCCATTTAATGTTAAGGCTAATAACAACTCCCTCAAATGACTTTGTAGCATGTGCAGAGACTACTTCACTTCCAACCATTTCAAAAACTTTTGACTTCCATTTGTTTCAAAAGTTTCTACTTCTGCTTTATTAGGTATGATTTTTGTAAAACTAACCTCAACAACAGTTATGATACACAGACATATAGAGCTGGGATGAATCCAATTACTTTTATGAACTGGCAGTTCATTGCAGACAAGGAGAAGCACCTGCTCTTCACCCAGGATCACATAACATATAGTTGATAAACTTTATGAAGAAGCAAAAACACTTAACATTCAAGAATTAAAATTTATTTATGTATTTAAAAGGACTTGGAATGATAATTTGAATCACATCCAGAAACTCTGCCACAACACATGCACTTCACTTTAACAGCTGTGGATACTGTATATTCTAGCTAGAATAGGGAATGAATTTTGTGCCTTAAGGTCTTCTTTGTTAGGGTACTGTAGGAAAAGCAGGAAATGACAGAGATGTCATATGTGTGTGTGTGTGTGTGTGTATATATATATATATATATATAT
>Ga0123352_10000530_pt1 | contig 46306 bp, 19 predicted proteins | sample TergutLab28metaG_FD_89700 | JGI IMG/M metagenome (GOLD analysis project Ga0123352, IMG submission 89700) | Labiotermes labralis P1 segment gut microbial communities from Petit-Saut dam, French Guiana - Lab288 P1 | ecosystem: Host-associated > Arthropoda: Insects > Digestive system > Gut ... | reverse complement strand
TGCACCGTGCATTTCGTAGAATCACTTTAATTATCAACCAACAAATGCACTTACATAAAATTTCACATTAAAACACTTAAAATCGCTCCGACATGTTTCGATCCTAAGATCATCCTCAGGGGGCTATGTTGTTCCTTGCTAAAGTAATTTTAAAAACATTCATAAAATAATTCCACTATATTAACAGGGTGTTGTGGCAGCGTATCGCGTTGTGTAAGAGTACGTTATTGGGAATGTGTCTGGCTATGTTGTGCGTCGTGTGTTACATAGTGAGAGACTCTTATATGTTCTTTGTGTCTTATATTTATAGATCCTCCTGACTGTCCAACATACACATTATTACATGTTTTGCATTTCAATTTATATATTCCACTTGGATTTGTATTAGTCTGCCTTTCAGATAATTGTTGGTGGACAGTACTGGTTGCCTTAAATGCTATGTTCAAATTAGACCGTTTAAATACATTGGTGATGCGTCTTACGTCTCACTACATAACACACGATGCACACCATAGCCAGACGCATTCCCAATAATGTACTCTTACACAACACGATATGCTGCCACAACACCCTGTTAATATAAGAGAATTATTTTGTGAATGCTTTTAAAATGACTTTAGCAAGGAACAATGTAGCTCCCTGGAGATGATCTTAGGAATGAAACATGTTGGAGCGATTTTAAGTGTTTTAATGTGAAATTTTATGTAAATGCATTTGTTGGTTGATAGTTAAAGTAAAGGTCTACAGTAGCCAACAATCTGAGTAAGGAACAAACAACCATTTTTTCTTCAGTCCAAATTATCAAATAATTTAATATCTATAAATGTCATAATTCACAAAACTAACATTATGCACTGCAAACAAAACTTCACATTTTCTATACTGACCTACATAACAATATGGCTTTCTACTGGCAGAACATTAGAGCCGCTAAGTATAACCGCTAATCCTACTAGATGGCAATCAGTAGTCATAACCATAATATGGAGCTTCCATGTATGCTTTGTACATATCCATTGAATTCCTGCGGATACGACGTCCAATGGGTTCTAGATCAGCGTAACACCTATTAAACACACGATTCACAGCAGCTCGAGCCTCCTCTTCTGACACATTGCGAACAGCTAAAACTGACTGAATAGCCTTTGTTTTCACACATTCCTGTAATCACAACAAATTCACATATAGCACAGCACTTACAAGACAAAACGAACCTTCAAATTAGCAAAAATTCACACATAGCTAACTCCCACCATGTAAGTCCGTTACTAAACTACCATTTGCAGAAACAAACAAAATCACTACATCAGAACCCCTGATTAACAGAATGAATGTTTCTTAATTATATCATATACTATTTCTAAACAAAAAAAGATTCAAGTTTTCAGCAACATTGCAGTGAGAAGCTCAATACTGCAGAATAAGTAAGAGTTCATCCAGACAAAAAATATGTGCATTGAGAATTTGTGGTACAGAGAAGCATGCATTTAATGTGCACAGATGTATGCAACACTATACCTGATGTTGTCGCTGTATTCTGAATGGAGATGCATCACCCTGCTGCCAGGCACTCATAAAACTGCAATGAGTCAGATTTGCAGCCCGCACTTCAGTACATGCCAAGTGGTCAACATTTTTGAAATCAAGTGCATTACGACAATAATCAAACATATGAATCATTTCATGTGTCAGAACACCCTGAACCATCCCCTTGTTTCTGGCCACATTCTGACACACCACCACCTGGCAAAACAAGTTTGACAACTTAACATAAAATGACAATATATAACCTTATTTGCAAGAAAACAAACTGACCAAGTTTAACAGACATGGAAAAACAGAATTGGGCAATTTAAAACTGGAATTCAAAACAGCTACCTGATTCAGCAATGGATCATAGCCTCCACTAACAGATGGATCACACACTTCACAGGCAATGTGACGTCTTAGATCAACTGCACTGTAAAGCAAGTAATGACATTATCAAATTTGAATGACAAACTGCAGACAAGTCACACATATATAATCCCTATGTCTGTTCACAGAAACTGAAAAACACCACATACAATCCTGTCATACCTGCTCTCCAAACAAAAGACCAATTGTAAGACCTCCTGAATATAAAGCAGGAGTGCACCACTTGGCTGTGACATATGGTGCCACTGAATACTTACCAAAGTTACCCATCTATAAAAGAGAAAAGGTAAAGTTGTCCCTGTTCACACCTTGAAGAAGTATATGGGGAGGAGATGTACAGTTCCACTCATTCTTAACCGCTGCACTAGAGGGACACAAGTGGTCAACACCATGACCCAGCTACCATAATCCAGGAAGAACCTGGGCATCCGCTGAATAGGATGCTAGATGGACCCTTGAACCTGTCTGGACATTCGGAGAACGGAAAAATCTATTGGCCATGCCAGGATTTGAACCCCTGACCATTCAGCCTCTAACCTAGTCCCTATACCAACTATGCTATCCTGGCCAACCTGTCATATATAGGTCGTAAGATATCAAAAATTATTTCTAATTGAGATGGAAGAAAATTTCAGTATCTTAGAATTCATCAAATATCTACAAACTTGTGCACCACAGAAAGCTAATATCACCCCACTAATGATGACAAGCAGGCATACAGTCTACATGTACAAACTTACCATCCTGAACTTTTCAGAGCACCAAGCATTAATTTCACAAGTGGACCTGAAAACAGATTAAATGTGAAATGCCTAATTAGTCAATGAGCATTCATCATACATTATGATGAAATGTGAACATTCCTCACACAGTCAGCCTCCATTTGGAATCAAAATAAGCACAAGCAGCAAGGCAAGATAAACTTCACACTTCTGATTTCAGGTAATTACAACACAAAGCCCAATCAAATCATACCACAGTAGCATGTAGAAAAGCCGTAACATTTCATGATCAGTGTGATGTAACTGCTGACAAATTAACAACATCCTGATGTTCTTCTTAGTTATCCACCTTACTAAAATACTTCTCCTTGTAACTACATGTTAGGGGATAAAGGTAAAGTTCACCCTAGTACAGACCTCAGCACCAGATGGAGATGGATGGTCAATGGCATGTCTAAACTGCTTTACCCATGGGGAAGAGACCAGGTACCCACTGTACAGAAGGCTGGGGGTACCCAGCTCCAGTCTGGACGAGTTCATATGTTAGTGTATCACAACAACATATATTATATTACTCATACATACATACATAATTCCCAAAGGCACTAGATACTTATGAATCAATAGGATATGAAGACAGAGGCTGATCATCTCCCTGAAACAATGTGAAATCAAGACAACATAACACTGTCATCATGCAAATAGAAACAAATTGTATTGTTTTTGTTACATCTCTTTCATTACACACAAAATGATCATTACAGTCAGCAAACAAAACATTGACCATGCGAAGAATACCTTTCCCTGCATTTACATGTATAAAATAAATAATTTATTCATGACAGTCAAATAAATACAACACTGAATCAATGAATCTACTCAACATGTTGGGAGATTTCAGGTTCTCACAGTGGTAGTGCAAAAAGACTCAGATGGGCTGAGATGTGATCCTGTGTCAATTGGTGAGTAGTTGCTCACATTTATATAGATCATACTGCCTTCATCTTCAAAGTCAAGCAGTCTTGGACTGCTCACCCTACAACACAGCATTGCATCCCAGCAGACCTGAATACATCTAATATCTTTCACAGCAGGTATCATGCTAAATGAATATACATACTGCCACTAATACATCTGATGGCCACCAATAAATATTTACAGCATGAAACAGGCAGTACAGAATGCACTTTTAAGACTCAAAATGTATATGTCTTTTGTGGTATGATGTAATGTAGGCAATGCAGAAATGTATACATCATAGAAATCTGCTGATTCCATCATCAGTGCCATGACAGGAAGAAATAAAGTACAGCAAGCCAGCACACTCCTCTAGCCAGATCATGCCACACCCCTCAAGTCTTCCAGACTTCCAGTGGTCTCACCACACCAGTAATCTCTCAGCACCCTGGTTGGGCCTATAAAAAGGGACACTCCAGAAGAGTCAGTATTTAATCAGGGGACTGACAACCAGCAAAAAGATAAAACACCACCCTCAAAAAAATTTTGAGTCTTGTCTTGACTAAATACGAAGGAACGTAGGATGACCAAGGAAAAGACAGAGGGACCAACTTCATCTTGATGATCAAGGAACAGGAAACATGCTAACCCTTCAGGAACATGATGATGATGATGATGATGTCTTGACTAAGTTATAATTAATTAAATTAAGGAGGATGAGTAGGGAGTACAGCATCCATAAAAGAAATGCAATATTAAAAAAATGTTGATTAGAAAACCTGAAAGGTGATCAGCTATACCATTAAGATGATGATGCTTGGAACGTGGCAACAGTAACATCTGACATCGTCACTCTACTGGAATGTTACATGGTGGTTGTAGTTTGTTACTAATGTTATATGACAATGTATTTGTCCCATCTTCATAGGTCTCTTTATTTACTACTTATAAGTAAGAATGATGTCTTCTGCACACAAAAAAATTGAAACCACAGGTGCAGTCACTGACTTAACTGACAGGCAAGACAATAGCTCAGGTACTAGAAACCTTTCACAAGACTTGTACTACGAGTGTTGACATAACCTGACAATGATCAAAAGCTTAGTGTGGACATGCCTTCCATGAAATAACAAATGCAGGAACTATGCAACAAGCTGCTTGTGATGGTTCAGGTCTTTCAGACTGATATGATGGCCTGCCACACACACTGCTGTCAACAGAAATAGAAGCAAACTGTTGCTCATCCTGGAAGGAAGAAGAGGCAGCATCAGCAAATGACCTACACAACAGACCAGAAATGCAGCCAGATTCCTCCATAATGACCTGCAAATCACTGAGACAGATGAAATAGTTATCATACAACAGCAGACACGGATCTAAACATACTCATGTTTCTGCATGTCATGGCACTATGGCCATACCTGCCAGTCAGCTAACTAATACACAGCACACTGTCTACTGACTACATGTAGCGGCAACTTTATGGTGGTAACTCACCCTATACTACAACCTGTATGGATTCAATCAGTTATGGATATCACATGGACTTCTGCCAGATATATACCGCAATCTAGAGCTGCCTGGCAGCCAGTCCCAGTTCACAGTTGGCCTGCTACTCACTGGTGCTGGGTCAGGAAGTAACATAGCACCCATGGGCCATAACCTCTCAGGATATGGACAACTTGCTGCTAAATGGAACATCATCACTACACCACCTCATACTTTCTAACACCTAGGGATGGCTATTCTGTTGTAACTTACTGTTATAATATCACTCTTTTATAATATCAATCATGTTCTGGATGTCACAAACAATGATAACAGTAAAGTACACAGATCCAAAACAATACTGTAGCCAGACTGCAATGCTGAATCTCAGGCCTTCTGGTGTATTCACCACACCAAGCAGGCTCTACAAATGTGATCACCACAAATAGGGGAGGGGAATGGTATGTAACAGTGCATCACCATGACAGAAATGACAGAAGCAGCAGATTCCTCTGAAGGATTTGTAATTATCTTCCTGACTACAAATTACCACATTCCACAATACAGTTATCTCAACATTAAGGTAACATAAAATCTCACCTCTGAGATTTCATATACTAAATTCTACCACACCCTGGGCCATAAAAATTAGTCCTGATATTTTCTGCAGTTCTATATACAATTAAAATTATTAAAACAGTGGTTCAGTTTAACCACCTGTGCTAGGATGCTTCTTCAACATGTTTAAAAATGCATACATCCCATTCTGACTCATTTGCAACTTTTATTCTTGGATATATGTAACAATCATACTTTCAATTCTGTTACACAGGGTTCTGACAATGGTGTATGGCAGTCACAAACACTCTTATTTTGGACATCATCCATCATCTAACACACTACAGAAACACAGTATTTTAGAAGTTGGCTCTGCTTCCATCCATTGGTGACAGGGGTCAGGAAAAACACCAATCAGAAATAACTATTCTCAGTCACTAAACGCAGTGTAGCTCTAAGGGGTCCATCAGAGTAGGTGCATTTCAAGATCCCAAAACATTATGCTTCAACTGTACATTAGACAAAGGGCAAAGTCCAAAGCAAGGGTCTTTCTGAATAATTCCAATTTTATGCCAGAAATAACCATCTCATAACAATGGGCATTTTAAGATTCTATACTTATGCCAGAAGGGATGGCATTGTCATCTTAGTGATTCTAAAACAAAAAGTAGTTTTCCTGTGCTCTATCTTCTCGTGTACAAAGTTTGCAAGCCTCAAACAAATTTCAGCAGACCTTATATTAAAAATATGGGCAGCCCACATACACTAACACCACTATTACATACTATTTTTCACACAGTTGTAGACATTTTCTTCGCATCTCAATTTGTCAAAATTTTCTTTGCCTTCACCGCGGAAGAGGACTTTCGTCCAACTTGGTTGGTACTTTTCTCCACGTCTTTCTGGATATAAATCATAACCCCAATCAATTGGATCTAATGTCTCTTTTTTTTCACGTTCTGTCTTTTTTGGCGGTGACTCGGAGTTCGCTTGTGAGGGCTTGCCTTCTTCTGTAACTACTGAACACCGTGCTGAATAGACCATAGTTCCCACGACACCGTTTAAAAAGACAAACCTTTCTACCGATATAACTTTTTTTCACACACACACCCCGGCAACGAAGGCTTATAACACTTCATTCAGAACGTAGAAAAGTGTGAACCCACGTCTTTTAAGGAAAGTTATTTACAAACTGTATCCTACGCCAGCGCTACCCTATAACCACTAGGTCTTTAAGCAACTTTAACGTGATTGTGTTAACAGTCCTTGACGGCCATTAAATCTCCCACCCTTCACCGACCCCTAACTTTATCACCACCGAAAATTATCACATCCAAAAAAAGCCGTCCCAATTCCAGCAGCATTGTACACGGCACAGTCTATACACACGTGCTTGTCTTACTCCATACCAGAGATTAGAGCACTCTTCACCACGGATTATCTATAATACTGGGGAGAAACGTAGTTGTCATGAACACAGATCAAGTCACGAATATAGGGTAGCTGTCACGGATTACCTGTAGTGTGCTACGTCATCATAGTGTGCCAACATTTCTCTAGTGACAACGCTTCTTATTACACTGCCCCAAGTCAGTAATCATTGAACACGACGGTACGTCAGTCGGTAAAAAAAACCGCTACCTTGCAGTTGTCTATGCTTTATTTACTAACAACCCATACTTAAATTATACCTTGTTTATTAAAATATACAGTTCGATGCTCACTTTTGCATCATATACACACTGGAATTTGCATTTTCTTTTTAATATTTGCACATAATAAAAGAAATACTTCTCCCATCATTATGTATTCTAGAAGCATAACAGAGCTACCACATCTTAAAATTTACACTTCTATTCACTTTTTTTTTTGCGCTGACACCCTACACATTATATATGCTTATTTGTCGTTTATTTTACTGTATTCATTCCTGTAAGACAGCTGTATTCCTTTGTTGCTGTATGTACAAATTCAATAGGATAATCAACAAGCATAGCAAATCCCGCAAATCTCACACATTTACTACTCCAGGTTGTGACTTACATATGTTCCTCAGGATCCTGAAAGATAAGGACACTATATTAACTCGGAGAGTTGTGATCTGAATACCCGTTCACACAGCGTCATATCCCAGGAGAACATTACAGCAACCATATGATACTGTACACATAGTCCAACTGGTAAAAATCCAACATCCATTTGCAAGCAGTACATTTTGACTTTCAGAAGATGATATCTGTTGGATTAAAAGAAATTTTAAGCATGTGTTCAAAGTATGAATATTTCCATACCACATAAAAATTTACCAAAACACTACTATTTTATGTCCCAAGATACACTAAGGACAATTTACTTTTCATATTTTCATTCCATCCTATTGTATGGCATAATTTTCTGGGGTAATATAGCATATAGCTCTAATATTTTTGAAATTCAAAAAAAGATAATCAGAATAATTATGAATGCCAGAAATAGAGGTTCCTGTTGTCAATTATTCAAGAATTTAACAATTTTTACCATTGAAATCACAACATATTTTTCCCTTTCTATTATATGAGGCCAAAAATAGACATTTATATGAATAAAATTCAGAAATTCATAATATTAACACTAGATTTAGTTCTGACTTACATACTCCAACTGCAAACTTAACAACTTTTCAAAAAGGACCCTTTTACTTTGGAATTAAATTCTTTAATTACCTTCCTACTAACATAAACAATACATCTCATGACATAAAGCAATTCAGATCTACTTTTAAAAGTTTTCTTCTTATAAATTCATTTTAATCATTGGAGGAATATTTTACTTGGAATTCCAATAGAGATCTTGGCCCAGTGTAATTACTTTAAAAGTAAATATCTAAACAATCTTACATGTAATATAACTCCTATATTATTATTTTTAATTGAAATTGCTAACTCATAGACATAAATATATAAATACAATTATTCCTATTTGTAGTGACAGATACCACTTCCAATTGGTCTTTAAATTTTGTATTGTTACTTATTATATTATATTGGGTAGATGTCCATATATTATAAGTTATGTTGTAATACATAAATTGTAACTTTGAGGTGAAACATCCCTGTTGTGTAGTATCAAACTTAAGCAAGATAGATAATTAGTCAAAACACAACTAAACAGGTCAAAGGGAGCAGTCACACCGTCTTGCTACACGCATCACACGCCATGAACAAATACACTGTACAATCATCACTATAGTTACATGATATACAGTGCTTAGCGTGGGATAGTGCACCAAAATAAGAGCTTCGACGCTTGTGCTACACCATTCCAAGAGACTATGCATACGCACACGGTGATCTGCACTTAGGATGCTTACTTGATGTTTCTACAGTACTCATTCAGTGCGTTAGCACCCACAGAGTGTGCAGACTCCTCCACACACACACCACAACGCAAACTGCTAGTAACCCACAATAACACCAGCAGAGGATACTACTTCCTAAATAGAGGATCAGTACGCCAGACAATTGATGCTCTCCAACCCATTGCAAAACCCCTTGGTAACACAGCGGCTACACCACTCCATCCTATGCTATCAGCCAAGTGGTCATATGTAGCCTGTAGCCAAAGGATCAAGGAACATACCACTTTTAGTCTCCATTAAGAGGTCAGCACATATGGTACACAGTCGCCATACCGCTCTGCATTCAAACCTAAGACTACAAGGCAGCCCCACCCAACATATGGCTACTCACGGAAATATACAGTATACTATAATATACTATACACATCTAGATTAGTTTGTATGGCTTGCTATGTATTAAGATGGTTGAGATCTCATCATCGAACAAAGTCTATTTACATATTGTATAAAGTCTTGAAGCTAAATGTACCACCTGATGATGGCCATTAGATGGGCAGAAACATGTAGTAGTAGTAGTAGTAGTAGTAGTTGCTAACTTGATTACCATCATTAGCTAATAAACTATAGTTGTGTTTTGACCAATTATCTGCCTTGCTTTAAGTTATATAAATTGTAATCTGTAATTGACGTGTCCAATGTTACTTGTGTGACTGAATGGATGAACAAACAAACAAACCTGGTTCAAAGTAAAAATGTTACCATACCTGTTACAAATTGACCACATTTGCAGAAAATGGGTGAAAACAAATTTTTAAATATTTTTAAAATAATTTTGTTAATTTTGTAATATGAAGCCAATTATCTATCTTCACAATAAAGTTTACTCTTTTCATTGCCATTGCTTGTGATTTAAAACACATTCTTGTTTTTTTCATAGTTAAAAATCCCACGGAAAATATATGTGTTGCACTAACATGGACATGTTTACAGTATATGTTTACCTAGTCATAAGGAAAATTTTGAAGCCCTATTCAGTTTTGTAACACCTTCTCTACTGTTAATATTTTGGGCAAAAAACACTTTTGTTTTGAAAATCTGCACATTAAGGTGCTTATACATTAGCAACTGTGTGAGATGATTTGTGTCTCTCACAATGAAAAGAAATGGGGAAAGATAGGTGATACATCTCTGTCTGGGCAAGCAGGTGCAGTGAATTAAATTTTTTTAAAAATATGTCCAGATGCAGTAGTGGTTTAAGCCTGATAAGACCTGCAGTTACATATGCCTCTAAGACAAGGACTGTTAATGAATAAGTAAAAAATAGGTTCTGCACATTGCAAAGGCAGTTCTTAAGAAAGATATTTGGCTCAATATGAACTGGGGAAATACCTGGAGAATATGAAGTAAATATAGCTGAACTTGATTGTTTAATTAGTGGAACAGATAGTGTACGATCTTTTGGTAGCTCAAAGAATCAGATGGTCAGGCCACACAAAGAATGGACACCTCAATGATGGTAAAAAGAATATTAGAGTAGAAACCAATGAGGCGGCACTGTACAAAAAAAGATGAATAAGATATGAAGGTGATGAATGTGAAAAATTGAAGTGAACTGACGCTTTGAAGTATTTGGTAATTATACCCATTCATTTTAGTTTCTTTTATAGTCAAGGTTACATTTTTACAGTACAATTTGCAGTATTTCTTTAATTTTGAATCACTGTTGCTTTTGCTCAAAAGGTAAAGATACTATTTATTCTGGTGAAATTTTTAAAATTTTATCCAAGATTTCTTATTTTTCTTAGTGATTTTCTCGGTAGGAAAACTAGAATAAATTATTATTAAATAAGAGTTAAGAAAGGAATTGAATAACTTATTTCAAAAAAACATCCAAAAAGTTTGGAAAGTGATTCATTCCAATCATCGTTTAACTGTTCGTGAAGTAGCAGAGGAAGTTGGAATTTCAAAAACCATGTCATGAGATTCTCATGAAAATTTTGGCATGCATTGTGTTGCAGCGAAATTTGTGCTGTGCCTGCTGAGTGAAGATCAGAAACAAAATTGTGTTAATGTCAGCACACAGTTTGTCAACCGTGCAAATGCTGATAAAAACTTTTGATTGTGAGGGCATAATTCATCATGGTTTCTACCTCATGGCCAGATGGTGAACAAGAAATATTATTTGAAGGTGATAAAAAAGCTGAAAGAAACAGTGAGGAGATAAGGGCCTGATTTATGGAGGGGGAAAATGGTGGCTCCGGCAAATTCCTCCTTTCTGATCTGCAATTTTCTCACAAAACATGAGATGATGCTCGTCCCCCAGCCTCCATACTCACCAGACCTTGCACCAGTGGACTTCTTCCTCTTCAACAAGCTGAAATCCGTACTGGAAGGATGACAATTTGAGTCTGTCCAGGTGATTAACGAAAATCTGCTGGCAGAGCTAAGCAGTATTCCACAAGACACATTCCAGGAATGCTTCCAAAATGGGAAGAAAGGCTGGGAGAGATTTATACAAAGTGGAGGAGAGTACTTCGAAAGGTGAAAGCCCAACAGCTCCAAAATAATTCAGAAAATGATTAATTTAATTCGCCATCTTTATGTACAGACCTTGCATAATGGCAATTCCTCCAAATTTTATTTTACCATCCCTGTTGGCCTTAACAGGCTTCTACCTTCCCCCATCCATCCCACTGTTTATGAGAAACCCCCATCCTCATTACCCTGTTGTTACTGCATAAGGGCAGTTTATCTTTTGTATTGGATCAGGCATGGCTCTATCCTCCTTGTGGTGAGTAAAATGCCTTCCAAGTCACTGTGCCCATAGAGCCTTGTTGCATTCTCACCATCATCACTTTGTCCCTGAAGATTAAGGTGCCAGTATTCACCTACCAGATGGCACAGTGTTATGTCTCAGAAGATCAGAATCTGAAAAACATAATATGTTTACTTTCAGAAATCTTTATGAAAAATATTGTTGGACCCAGGAGTGGCATGAATTGCAATTATTTTAATGTAGACAAATACAACACAAGATTCAATTATAGCAGTATATTTGCATCACATTGGTCTTTGATAGAATCTCCAAAGTCTTGAAAACAGAACACATTTTCAATTAAGTAGAACCAATATATGTTGTTCTTAGCATGCAAATATTCAGCCTATATACCTGATGATTTTCTGTACTGTGTCTGATGGTAGGATGACTGACAATTACAAAATGGACAAGTTATGAAAAGACATGGCCTTGGTTTCTGTCAGATACAGTCACTATCAAACTTTCAGGTGCCAGCAAAAATATCAGCATCTTGGTGACCGGGCCTCTACAGATTTTCCAGCCCTGGATATCAGTGATAACAAAGTGTAAAGGTTTCAGAACTATTCAAGGTATACTCGAGTACTATGACCCTAAAAAAAATTAATTCCATAGGATCTTTGACTTGACAGTATTCTACACACATTTTCACTCATCACTCCTCCCCCCAAAAATGAAAAAATTAACAGACAAATTGCCAACAAAGAATTTTATTTCAGCACAACAATGTAATGAATTATTATAATACTGTATGTATGGAGAAAACTGGAAACACTTTACTCATTAATGACAAACAGAAAAACCATGACACTTCATTTTTATCAATCACTGTATTTATGCAAATGTACCATTTGAACATTATCACAAAATGTGTCTATTTTAAAAAAGAGGCTTGACAATATTTAAACTATATTTTCTAAACTTTTCTACTGAACAACTGTGATTATGCTGTTTTATTCACCTCTAACCGAAAGACCAAGTTATTCTGTACTGTTTTTTCACATTAATGTAATACCCTTAAAGCAAAACATAGAGAAATGGGCAGAAAGCAGCAACTGAATACCCCATGGTGGAAACTGCACACGTAAAGTACTTAACTGGACTGAATGGTGTTTCTTTGCATCTCCAGCTGTTTAACTGTACTGTTTAAGAATAGAGAATAGAGTAAAACCACTTATGTTGAAATATCAATGTACAAATGAATTATGGATATACATTTGAAAAAGCAACATGGCAAACAATTGCTTTACCAGATTTTGTTATCTGTGCTCACATAACAGTACGTAATTAGTATGTTCTTTGACATCATCTCTCTTTTCACAGGTGTTTCATTTACTGACATATGACTCCATCAAATGGGAACTGGCAACCACAGCTGCAAGGGTATGACATGTATAGTTACATTACATTCAGAATGTAGTAATGTTTCATGACAGATACAGAAAGGGTATCTTTTATTTGAAGGTCATACTTTAATAGTGTTTAACTTTCAACAGTTATCGGAGACCTTGCATTGCCACCTTCCATATACATTACACTTAATATGATCTACTTTACTCCCTTTCAGTATTGTAATAGTAATATTAATATTTGATAACAAACACTTCACATTCAAAAGACTGCACAGCACAGCTCAATAAAAACACATCTGCACAAGGGCTAGTGATTTTCATCAAAATATTACCTGTGCTTGGATACAGGATGTTGGTGATAATTATCTTTAATCCTTATGAGCATTAAATTCATTTGAATAATATAGAAATATTAAATTCCTACATCACGGAAAACTCTCCGAGTACACTATAAATACCGATCATTTAATGTTGTACATGAAAAGAACTGCTGCTTGAAAAATCATACAAAACAGACAAATATACTCTGCGAAGACAATATAAAGTTTTTTAAAATTAGTACAGGTGGTACAATACAGTAACCACTGTGCTTTGAAGAGTAATGTGGGATGAAGTATCTCAACATTGATTTTTCCACATGAAATGAAATTTAAGACAAGAAACATGATGAGAGTTTCAGACTATGGAATGTTAACAACTGTTACATACACAGTATTTGTACATATATCAGTGTCCTGGGGAGGATAAAAAAAATCACAGAAATTGGTGCTGTTAGGTCTGTAGGTCTTAATACTTACTGATATTGTGCTTTCCAGTTACAGACATTCTGAATGGACAAGGATAAATAAATTGGATAAAATATGATATCAAGCAATCTACTTTTTAATGTTTCTGTACATCATGCAAACATGTTTTACACCCTAAATGCTGAAGAACCACCAGACTTGACATGCAATTTACTGATGATTTATTTTACTGAGATGTGCTGTTATTAAAGAGCATATAATCTGAGTCTGTGTGAGTCTGGAATGTCACACAACTCTGCCTTAACTTCCATATTTTTATTTGACTAAGATGTTTATTTTAGCTTTTCCATTCAGTTCAGCAAGTAGAGATACCAGAACAATACGTTCCTCATCACTGAAGACTCTCCTACATAAAATGATCTACACAACACTGAAATATTCAACATTAAAATTATAATATTCTGAAGGCCATTACATAAAACATAAAGGGAAATACAATTAAACTTGAATGAATGATAATTTCTCACTTTTGTTCCATGCTGTATACTACACAAATATTTACTTTAACATAGAGGTAAATTTTTCAACCTTGTACAATTTTATGCACTAAATAAATGCAATGATTTACTTTTACCCGTAAGTACTACAGAAATATCATGGAAAATTGATAAGAGTCATGAAAAGCATCTTTAATCAATTCTCCAGAAAACCCAGGGACAAGAAGAAAAAGTATGCTGAAGTATAAATTCTTCATAAAGTTTAGAAAATTCACTGCCCTAAGAAACAAACATGATGCATCAGTACCTGAAATTTGAAATCAACATAAAATATTTACTCTTGGAAGATTTCAGGAGATAAAAAATTACTGCTGAAGCAAATATTTGAGTTACTTGGCATTTATATTTGCCTAATGCCAAGATGAGATATACAAAGCACTGGCAAATTGTTTGTTTGTCCCATTTAGAAAAACTGCCAAAATTTATGCCTGTCAAGTTTACTTTCCACTATTCAAGAATGATATTTCTTGTGCCTCAGTATAAAGAATCTTGCAAGTTTTGAGATCCTTACAGTAGTGCTGTGAAGATTCAGGTCTACTGGAATGCTGCACCTTGTAGACTGGTGCAATACTTAGTGGTAACTGCTTCTAAATCTACATGTCCAACATCCTAAGAGACCTGCATTTTCATATAGAATATTGCTGCCATACACATACAAAATTGAACAGATTTCTTCAGAATATTAACTCATATAAAAGTAATTACTCAATTCCCATCACCAGTGTGGCTACTCTGAAAATGACTTCATATAAATACTTCATTTGAAAATGGATTAAAATTCTGGGAATCATAGATTTTGAAGTCAGTTACTTGAACTAAATAACACCAACTCCATGATGAACTACATGGTACACCTGCATATGTACAGAACTATATTACTATAAACATTATAATTACAAATATACTAAAATAGGAAATCACTAAATTTATAACTTTCTTTGTTGAAAGGTTTGGGAGGGACACATTACAATGACAGGTTATGTATTTAAAAATGATTTTAAAATGAGTTTCATCTTGTTTCACTCTTCCTCCACTGTTGTACACAGTCTGATATGCTGCAACAAGTTGGCAGCACTCCTGATAAAAAGAAAACAAAATGGACATCTAGATCTCATGTAAGAACTATTGTGGCACAACGGCTACACTGACTAAAATGTAACACTAACATCAAGTCAGAAGAAAATTCAAAGTATTTAGGCCACATGATTTTATATTGTATTGTACTCCATGCACACTCCTTCATTACCATACAGTGCAATAAATGACCTACCAGTTAATCCTATGCACTGTTGGGCAGGTTCACAGGTTACTATGTAATGTAACAAGCCATGTGTTTTAAAGAAGCTTATATGTATGATTCAAACACTAGTACCAAGCCCCATGGACTAGTGTATTTTAACAATGGCCAAATATTGCATTAATGAGGCTGCAAGTACCCCAGAATGAAGGACAGATGTTTCTTTAAAAATTTAAGTAGTTTTATAAGATTTTTTATAGTCAAGGTTTAAATATATGAGTGACACATATTGCTGAACACAGTGCATACATAACCATTACTAATTTCAGTCATAAGAAATTTAACATTCACCATTCAGTATTCAAATGCAGCTTATAAAAATCTGTGCGATTTAAGGTTTTCACAGTAGGCTGCTAAAGATACGGGTCTTCTGGGATGCTGCACCATGCCAAATGGTGAACAGTTAATAGTGTTTAAGAGTATCATGGTAGCTTTATCTTAGGGGTTAAGCAGTCTGAGTGAAGTGGCTGTGCAGAAGGGTATGGGTATGGTACACAGGTATGGGAAAAAGTGGCAGCAAACCAATAGGAGTGGTCAACTGACTAGCTGATCACCCATCCCCCAAACTGTCCTTTCACCACTTCTGTTGTCCTTACTTATATAATATATGCACATCATTCCATGCGGCTAGTCATCTTGGAAAGCTGGACCCCAAAAATGAAGGCAATATGCTTCTTTGGAATACTGGCAACTACTTACCAATTGACATGGAGTAACATCCCAGAAGACTAGAATCTTCAGGCAAAAATCTGTTCAAATCAATACAACTTATATAAAATGTGTTTCTGTAACTATAAATGAATGCAACAGGTCAGGTATTACATAATGTCAATCACACACACATACACGCATATATACATCCATTCAAATGTCTACATATACGACACGCATACATGGGGAAGCTTGTCACTCACGTTTCTACAAATGTTCAACATTGTGCTTATATGCATTAAATTCTTTTGTGCAGAATTACTATTACTAAACTGTTGCTACAAAGTTGGCAGGTTTGCTTCCCACTGTACTCACACAACCTTCCAGTTCCACATATAAATTGCTTCAAATTATTTGTCCTTTACAAACAATTGCATTGTTCCATTTTAATTCAAAAGACAAAGGTAGAGGGCAGAAATAACAAAAGATCTATAAATTAACAGTGAAACTGGACATAAATCACTTCTGGGAAAAAGGAGAAACTACAGCACAGAAGGACAGAAAGTATCAGATAATTCATTGTCACTATATTTAGCAACAGCTAGTGCAGTAAATGAAACAACACTGGATTTTATCTTCATTTGTATATATGAGTGTGTGGGGAATACTGAGTCTGCATACAGTGACAATGATCCACATAACAGTCTGCAGTGTGTAGTAACATGACATCACCAGCAGTACTGTACTACATACAGTTTCATATGTCTGAAAGCAGACAGAGTGATGGTATTAAGTGATGAACAAGAGGAATTAACTTTATATTATGGCTGTTGTATTAAGAATAGGAATTAAATCTTAATAATACAAATGCACAAAAAGACTATACAGCTTACATAAAGGTTAACTTTGTTCACCAAGCCTCTACATGTTAATTCAATAGTCAAAAAATCAGTTTCATGCTATCCACATTACTTGTGATAGGTGTCTGATATTTTACCCTTCCTCCTACACCATAATACAGGCAGTTTAAATTTTTTTCTCACGCAGAAGAAAATAATGTATGTATCCATCTTTGCTGGACTGTTGTGTGGCCAGTGACTTGTGGTTCACATGACGACAGTTTGCACTTCCAACACTGCACAAATTTCAGTACTCTCAAACAGAAACTAACTACATGTTACATAAGAATGTTCAATTTGTTGGTTCTTGTAAATACAGTTAATACAACATACACAAAACTCACCCTACTACATGAGCTGACCAAGGATCCACCCATCTTAAACAAATATGTATCAGTACAATCACTGTACATTATGATCAGCTACTGAAAGTGATTCCAATATGCTTGACAAGGACATACAAATCCTGTGGCTTTCACTCAGGTTCCCCTTCTGTTGATTCCTTAACAGTAAGGCAAATTTTAATTTCTGAAGCCTCAAATATACCTGAATTATTTCTATGAGTTTCCAGCCTGAAGCTGTCACAGGGATAAGAATCACAATCAACCAAGTCTATGTGATGGTTTTATATATTTTGGAGCCCTTTTTTCAAAATTTAACTGATTAAGTACAGAACTATATGTATATTCAGCATTACAATGCATGTTAATTTTATTCTCTCTCTGGACTGGAAAGAGAAAGGTTATATATGTGATCGACACTCTTGGAGATTAGTAAAGTATGCAAAGAACTTCAGTAGGTGTCTCAAAATTTATGTCATTGTAAAGGTGGACAATGCTTTTAAATGTTGCCATAAAAATTACAGTTCATACAGCGACTTTACTGACTAATTTTGAACATGGGTGGTTCACACTCAGCATGTGATAGTGTATACTTCCTTTTTGTGTGACTACCTAAATGCTGGTACAGCATTTTCCACCAATGTCTGGCTGGTACAAACTGCATTTTGCACTCCAGAATATAAAACAGTCTACATAACAGCATTTTGTTCATTACAAGGCTGGGTGACATGCCATATAATTGAGTGCTATATTCTGTTCTATTCACATGAACATACTCAAAAATTTGGCTATAAAAACATAATAGAATATTATGCAGACACCACATTTATAGACCAATTCTATGCTGCACATTTGCAAACCACACATTTCCACAGTCTTCAGATGTCATGAGTACACACACAATTTTGTACATCAGTACACATTTCCTTTAATGCAGACATACTGAGTTTCTTGCAAGAAATGAAGAACAACAAAATTTTGCAATACTTTTTACTTAAATACAACTAATATTGTTTTACAAGATAAAAGTCTCTCTTGACATACTCAACATACACAACAAAAGTATATAATCAAGGCATGATTTAAAATGAGTTTAGTCTAGTCTGCATTTAAAGATTGAATAAACAAATGACCATCAAACACAACAAAAATTTTTATAATATCAATATAACTAAATGTTTTGACCTCCCTAGGTCATCATCAGGCTAGCATTAGACATTTTTAAAAAAAGAATACACAAATTGCATTTGCTGGAAATGAGATTTCATTTCTTACACAATATTGTCACAACTTCTGCAGTTCTTTTTTGCACATTCAATAAATTTTTAAATGGACTGAAAGATAAAAAGTACGATTGTTGAAATTAGAGGTAGAAGGTGTCAATGAGTTCTATGGGATAGTCAACTTGTCTTTTCTATGGTGTGTTGGAGACTGTATGGTGTTCTCCTAGAACAGTACATACAAGAAATTAATCACTGTGACAAGCTCCATGATTATGAGAACTTATTATCACAGTGACTACCAATTTCTCATCTACAGTCAAACCTCGGTTCACGAACGCCTCGGATCATGAACAATTCGGTTTACAAACAAATTTTCCAAGCACAAAGCGTCTCGGATGACATACTGTGTCTCGCGTTACAAACACTTTGTCAATGAAGATTCTGCTGTTATCAATGATATTGTGTCTCTAGGCAAAAACATGGGCTTGGAAGTTAACAATGAAGTGGTTCTGAAGCAGAGTCGATTGGTGCCAAGAGACAGAAAAAAGAAAAAGAATCTCCTTCCAAACAATAACATTTCACTTCCTCACCACCTTCCACTTAGGCCGTCAACTCTCCTCCATACAGGTACGGTAAAACTAAATTAAGTTTTCGTCTATATTTGATCTGCTTAGTGTTGTGTTTATCTTTTTTGTGATAGATTTTATGGTTTCCACTGATTTTGTGTTAAGAACTTGTGCACAAAGTACTGTTGTAAAAGTTTAAATAAGCAATCATCTGGGGTCCAGGAATGGATTAATCCATTTTACATTAATTCGAATGGGGAAAATAGTTTCAGTTTATGAACATTTCGGTTTACAAACAACCTTCAGGAAAGAATTAAGTTCCTGAACCGAGGTTTGACCGTATACTGTTGTAGAACACCACATGGTTTCCAACATACCGCAGAAAAGACATTGTACAATTTGGCTATCTCACAGACCTCGCTGACACTTTCTACCTATAATCTCAACAATCTTATACATTTTAATTTTTTATCTTTCATTCCATTTAAGAATTTATTGAATGCACAAAAAAAGAACTAAAGAAGCTGTGACAATATTGTGTAAGAAATGAGATCTCATTAGCTGCAAATGCAATTTGTATATTCTTTTTAAAAATGTTCTAATGCTAACCTGAAGATGACCTCGGGAGGTCAAAACACGTAGCTATATTGTATTATTAAAATTTTGTTGTGTTTGATGGTCATTTGTTTATTCATTCTTTATAGTACCATGCACAACAGGATGTATAACTTTAAAATAGTCTGTATTTATAATTTTCTAAATGCAGGATATTTGTATAAACTGAAGAAAAAACTGGACAATTTAAAAAAAAAATACATGCACACATCTTGATTGGAGATAGAGGAAGGAACATTCAGCAGCGGATGGGCACATAGGTGGCACTGGCAGAACAACGGTATTAAATACTTCAACCAGACTGCACTTTTTTTGTCTGTCAGAAAATGAAAGGAGTTTAAATAATGCATAGAATAATGACAGAATAGTCAAAATTGCATGCTAGTATCCTAATATTGTAATGGATACATATAAAGGTTTCAAATTATGTGAATGCTGATCCACATTTTTCATGTCCATTGACCATTCACTGTTCATAAAATATTTGTGGAATTAGCTCACAGTTATTCAAAATATGAACTGTAATGTACATAGTTATCACAAGAAATGGAACCTGGGTTTACACGTCCATAATCAGGCTAAGGCAAAGTTGATGACAAAATCAAAATAAAAGTCACAGTACAGTAGAATGCCTTTAATCTGGAAGCTAACACCCTGAAAATCCTTTGGAAGTTGAGGAAAATGGTCCCAAGACCAGGGACATGTTCCAAGAGTGCCTAAACATTGACTGTCGTGTTATCTCCTAACCCTCTGTCTCCTACTCCAAATTCTTCAGCTTAAAGACTCCTGATCCACACTCTCCTGGTCATTCAGCATCCCTGACAGCAATTGAAGAGACTCCAGAAAACATGCAAGGGGACCCTGATGCCCCTGAACCAGCAGCTGAAGGAAATATCCAAATGGAATATTTGTCGAAATACACGAGCAGAAACAAAAAACTACTGGCAAGAACTCAGGCATTGTTTGATAATCCACAACATTCGACAATCTGCTACCTGTCCAGTCCTGTGGGTGCCAGATTAAAGGAATTCAACTGTAATACTTCACACATTAACTGTATACTTGTTAATGGAAATCAGAAGGCCCTTCTCAGTCCTATCCTTTCCTTTCTGCATAATAATTCTCAGCGAGATTTCAACCACATTACACATCAGCTACTACAGCTTATTGTACAATATATACCAAATCCCACAATTATAGCCACTCTCAATCCAGTGCAGTAAAACAGTAGACAAAATATGGTGAAGTGGAGAAGATAATCCTTGGGGGTCACTGTGCATGTAAAGAGCAACATAATTTCAGTTAGTAATAAACAGGTAATAACAACATGATGCAGAAAGAAATATAACAACAAACATATTGTACTCTGTTGAAGAATGCTGAAGATCAATGACTAGAACAGTTTCAACACGTCTGCTTCACATTACAGACTTTTATGTCAAGAAGTACAGTTCATTTTGCCTGTGGGTAGTTGTGTTTGCTACCAATATTCTGCCATTCAAATGGGAAACATGAGATTTGAATTTCAAGTTGGTGAATATTAACACCATGGTCTTCTGGCATGTGATACTATGCAATTTGATGGATAGGTAACTATGTTTTGGAGAACTCTCCATTTTCAAGGTAAAAGACAGGCAGCACATTCTAAGCAGCAGGTTCCTCTGCAACTCTGGCACCTACCTACAAGAATACAAGTGCCACATTCCAAAAGCATGTTATCTTGAAACAGGAAACAGCTCTTACAGAAGGACTTCCGGAAGTTTATGTGAAGTTGCTTGAGTTACCCATATTATTTAGCACTGCACATCCTTCATTTGACGTAATGTCAGATTAGTCTTTAGATGACGTATATTAACAATACAAAAATACTGTATTACATCTGAAACAAAAAATCCTCTCCCCCCCCCAACCCCAACAAAACACAAACACTGCACCAAAATGAGATATAAAAAGATGTGGGAGTGTGGTACTAATTTTAGATCACTTTTTCAGATTTCTTCAGAAGCTACTGAAGTTATATACGTTAAATATAAACCTCCTCTTGCACAATCTTATCATTTTTCCGCATCTGAGTCATATTTTCTCCAGCGACCTTATTCCACTAATTATCGTGAACTGTGAAACCAAGAATTCTTACTGCATTTCTTTCTTCTTTTAATGATTCAGCATTTTAAATATCAGACATAAAATCTTATACCATATTTATGACCAACGTAATACTTGCTCAGCAGGTCACACCAACAACCATAAAAGAAATCATAAGAAAATCCGAACAATATAGAAGATTGCAGGCTTGTAAATACAGGTATAAATGACAATTCATTTGATGTTAATGAAGAGAAGGATGCAAACACCAACTATAGTACTACAATTTGTAGGTCCTACAGAAAACAACCTAGTGTTTTTGAGAAAGTGACAGACCATTTGTCAATGAAAATCTCACAACCAAGTACAACATTACTGAAACACACTGACAATATTTTCAATGTATAATGTGCTAACAGTGAATACATTACCTTTTACTGTATCAGAAAAGGTGAATGAAACTAGTGGGTACATTATTATTAAAAGAAAAAAATTACAAATTATGTAGTACAATTCCTGAATGTCCCTACTGTCTGATATATACAAATTCTGACTCAAAATTGGTGCTCAACAGAATATGTTCCTCTAATAAAAAATCTGGCCGTGATTGGGAATTATATTAATGAGAAAAGAGAATGAACTTTAACTGTCTTACAAATCGGATCCAAGCAAAGTAATGTTACATTAGTCGCTTGAATTGAACCTAATCACTACATGAGAGCTAATAGCAAACCACTTCATTGTGATACCTCAAATAAAATGTTTTGCCAGTCAAGTTTCTTGTGTGACTCAGTGTGTTAGGTTGTATGCAGAGCAATGTAATTTATTTACATATGCAAAGTTTAATATGGAGAATGTGTGATTATTTGTTACGCAAATTCATAACATAATTATGAGATGACACTTTTATAATAACACTAACTGAATTAAGATCAGTTTTTTTATGACTTACAGTGCATGATACTTGTACAACTAAACATCCACTGTTTCAGAATGTCAATTCTGTGTCAATGGAAGACTCTTACAAGGCTGAATGTGTCACTTTAAAACCTGATTAACAACTTAATAAAACATTGTTACAATGTTATGAGGGAACCACCAATATTCATGCAAGATATGAGCTCCTCACTGAGGCAACTGTCAAGATTACTGTCTTCTAGGATGTGATACCATGTAGTCACTAGAAACTTGATGTAAATGCAAAGCAACCTGCTGTCTCCATCTCCAAAGTTCCTCTGAAATGTCAGTAAATTTCCACAGGATAACATAGCATCACATCCCTGAACATGGCAGTCTTTACTGGGATCCAGTTTATCTTCAAGAAATGAACCTTGTCTTATCCGAATGTCAATACAGTCCTCATTATAACTGTGAACTGCATAAACCTAACTGTTCAGTTTTCACCCTAAGTTCTCTTTCACTCCTCACTCGTACAAATATGCAGGCTTGAAATAAATCTTCTTATTAGGAATTTTATAGTCATAAGAGATGAAACCGTTTATATGTTACATTATAAATATCTGTAGTGATACTGTCTTTACTTTGCATTTATGACATTAGCAGTTTCAGCAGAACATATGTTAAGATTTCCCATGAAAACCTCTTTCTTAATATAATTCTCAAATGAACAGCCATACATGAGAAACTGCTAAAACATAGATGAACGCACATAATGAAAAGTACATAAGAGATTTATTCTGTTCACCAAATAAAGCTATCAGAGCAAAAGTAACAGCCATAAGACTATGTAATACCGATATAATATATCTGAATGTGTCTATTAATTAATGCTAGTACACATATTCTAAACAGATTTAACCATGGCTTAAATAAAGATCATCATGAATTAAACTTACATCTAATGAGAGGGGAATAGATGACATGTAGTGGGCTGAAGGACCAGAATTTGTGTATAAAGGATGATGCAAAATAAGGACATAGGAAAGAAGAAAACTAGAAAAGAAATCTAAGTGGTACAGGACTGAATGACAGGCCAAATATATGAGTGACCAAAAACACATTAATTATTATAACAATCATTACTGAATATAATGTTGAAATTCATTGAAACGATGTAAAGGATATGTGGCACCCATGTTTCCTCTTCTATCTCAGTGTGACATGACAAGAAAGAGGGGTGGAGGCTCATGAGGAACAGATTCGAGATGTGATGGTCAAATTGTGGAATTCTGCAGACATCTGGAGATAAATGAATAGGTTTCAGTTACATAACAATGACAGGGCACAATATAATCTACAGAGGTCAAATTATCATGTCCCTCAGCATGGCAGCTATCATGGGAATTTTATCACATACAAAGCCTGCATTCACCAAGAAATCAGAGTCCATGTCTACCCTGCAGTTCAGTTCAACTTATTTCAAGGCAATGTCCTTAAGTGTTTGCTACTAGTTTCTATAAAGACCTCATACTTTTGGAAAATATTTCTCAACACTTGACAAAGTGCTAGTCTTGAAATATTAGAAATTTCTCTTTTTCAGGTTCTTCTCTGAATACTAGTGTGAACAATTAGTTGTTTCTTCAAAACCTGAGTCCCTGTGATTTTGCACAAACTCATCATATTTTCAAGTCATGAACTGAACGAGGATTTTCTTAACTTAAAAATATATTATTTTGGCTGTTTAAGTTTCTATTCCTGTAAATCATGCCTAATACAGGAACAATAAGAGTTTTTAAATTTTATTTTTGTCTTGACATTGAACCTGTAATTCAAATATTTTCAACCTCCTGCATGCAGTTCTTTTACATACTAACATTGACAGTAAGTACTTTTTATAACATTTTTGACTACTTCACTCTTTCCATGATGCACACTCTGCACCAGTACAGCAAATTAACTCTCTTCTGCAACTCAGTAAATTTCACGGATGCACTAAGATCATCTGAAGTCCATTCATAATAAGCGCCTATTCCAGATGCTCAGTTACCAACAGAATAACACAGCCACAGGGTCAGTAAACAAGCTGGTTTACATCAAGTTCATGTCCTCCTGTGCTCAGAGACATGTTAACGTGTCCTCTATTTACTACAATTATAAGAGAATAACAGATTCTTGTTTCAAATTTTTACTCTAAAGAAACTGGTCAGTACTTCTTATAAAATTTCTATCAGAGCCAATAACTTCCATCAGGACATCAACAGTTGATGTAACAGTTACACTAAGACATAAGACACATACATTTCTGAATAAAGCAACACAGTGTGCTGGAAGCCGAACTTAAATTTTGTAGTATGTGGAATTCTTCATTGCGGGACAACTTACCAGTACACTACATGCTCTGTTGCTCCTGGGCCAATGTCTGTTTGAATAATACTGTCTCTTCAAAGATATATTTTTTTAAAGTTTCTTTTGGCAAGTCATCTAACTCCATGGCAAATCGGAATGGCTCTTCAGCTACAGGCTGGAAAGAAATATAATGAATTATAGGATTACACAAATGTGTACAAATGCAGTACAGCCTTGTCATGATTTAAGTACTTCATACTCTCAAATATCAACAGACACCTGTACAAATTGGAAAGATGTTACAGATGTACAATTAATTTCTGCTATGACATGCACTGTACAAGCATTAATTCCTCAACAGAGTATTGCTCACTTGGATATGTTTATCCAAAAATTCATCATGTCAGAATACATATAAATATATCAGATTCATTCATTTCCATATTTCCATATTCTCTGATACAATCCAAGACAACCCAAATAAAATGAAAGTCCTAGACAGCTAACAGCCAACAGTCACCTAGTCAGTCCACAAATTCACCAGATTTTACAAAATCTGAACCTTCATTACCATGTTTACAAGAACCCAACACTGTTCTTTATCCGGAGTCAGATTAATCCAGTCCACACCCACCCATTTTATTTCATAAAGATACATTTTAATTTTACCTTACCATTTATACCTACATAATCCAAAGGGTCTCTTTCAATCGGGATTTCCCACCAAAAGCCTGCACACATCTCTTCTCTACATGCATGCTACCTAGTTTGCTCATCTCATCCTCCTTGATTTGATCATTCTTATAGCATCTGGTAAAACTACAAATCATGAAGCTCTTAATCATGCAACTTTCTCTACCCTTTCCTTACTCCCTTCTTCTTAGGTCCAAATACTATCCTTAGCACCTCAAACTCAGACTCTCAGTTTATTCCTCCCCCAATGTGAAAAACCAAGTTTAAAATCCATAAAAAATAATGGTAAAATTTAATTCTGAATATCTTAATCTTTACATTTTTAGATAGTAGAGAGGAATATGTAAAATTATGAACTGAAAGCCAAAGAGCATTCTGTGAATTTCAACTGCTCTTTATTTATCCTTGGCTAGAATTTTGACTTGTCAGTGCCCCTCCCAATTATCTGAACTGCATGACATTTGCAAAGGACACGTGCTGTAACTTTACATCATGAGTCCATCCTACTTTCTGTTGATAGGACATGAATATACAGATATCTTACTCTGAGAAAATAACAAAAAAAACTTGGGAATGGAGAAGAACCCAAAATGAGGAATTTGTAGGGAAGGCAAGCAAAGCACATAGACAACTGCATGGGATACTGCTTGGATTGTGGCTGCTTGAAAGAGGAGAGGTGAGATGGGGGAATTATATTAAAATTGGTCCTAGAACAGAAGGTTGAGGCTCAGGTTTGTATCTAACATCAGATATCAAAAACTGTTGTTAGGCAGTTATATTGCATCAGTGATCAACTATCTTCACAGCAGAAGACTGAAATGTTGTGTGTACTATTTGTCTTAACAGAAAATTTTGAAGTACCCATCCATAATGACATACACATACCTCATCTGCAGGATCATAATACTGTTCAAGATAAGGATGTGCTAAGGCATCCTCCACACCAATCCTGTTGTGAGGGTTGAATGTTAACATTTTGTCCAACAAATCAAGTGCTTTTAAATCAGCATGTGGGAACATTTTTGTCCAAGGAACTTTGGGTTTGAATGGCAATGACTGGAGGTAACTTCGTGCCTTCTCATTGATGATACACTCCAGATCCTCTGCAGTAGGAGACCCAAGGACTCCCAGGATGTGGTTTAGCTGATCTAAATAATGTTTGCCAGGAAATATTGGTCGATTTGACAACATCTCTGCTAGGATACAGCCCACTGACCAGATATCTATGGATTTCGTATAGCCCTGTAAACAAAAGCAAATTTTGGTAATACAGCTTGATGGATACAGATAATATGATTTGGAATTCATAATGTAATGTCTATGGAAGGAAGTACATCCTGAGCTTCTCCCAAGGTAGGGGAAAGAATACAATTACATTTGTAATAAAATAAATAAATAAATAAAACTCTAAGTTTTCTTTTTATAATTCTTCATACACAGATGTATTTAAAATATTTTAATCAATGGAAAATATTAACAGTGCTCATTGTAGTAGGACATATTTGAAAGTTCACAATGAGGTTGCCAGACAACAAAAACAGATCCAGCAGCTACCAAAAGTATTGATCCTTTAGGATGTGATCAAGCAATAAGTTCCAGGATTGATGATATTGTACATGTTTGGTTGGCAATATTAACCAATTACAGCCAGTATTTTTTAGTTCATGTTATGACCACCAGCAATTAATGAAAAAGATATAGCTGCAAGAGTTCATCCACAGCAGATATACATGTAATTGTGTGTGTTTTGTTGTTGTTGTTTTCATCGTCATTGTTGTCATTAAGGAGCAGCATGAGCAAGCAAAGGTTTATTTCAACCTGTGGATAACAAGTATGGAAACATACAAAATGTTAAAACCTATTCAAGATGAGGCTTTGTCTTGTATGCCTGTCTTTGAATGGTTTAAAAGATTCTGATAGGGACATGAGGACCTTAAAAAAATGATCCAAGGAGCAAGTGGCTGTCAACTACTCAAAATCTGGGAACAGCTACAGTTCATGAAGCAGTGACCAGAGACTGCTGAATGACTTCAAATTATGCAGGATCAACTGCATATTAATTTTGAGGCAAGTCATAATATTCTTTGAAGGTTTAGAAAAGAGGAAGATATGCACAAAGTATATTCCACTCAGTCTCACAGATTCGCTCATTCTGCCACGATAGTGAAGTGCTCGATGGCAAATTGCCATGTGGTGGAGATCAGCCACTCACCTTATATCTGAACTTGCACAAGCCAATTTTTTTATTCCCTAAATTGAAAGATGCACTGTATACATCCTACTTCTTACCTTGGAGTTCAACATAATTTCTGGAGCCCGATACCACCTTGTTGCTACATATTCTGTGAGAAAACCTGTGTGATCATGATCGGGATCTGCAACCCTTGCTAAACCAAAGTCACAGATCTGAAACATAGAGAATTCATAATCCCAAACACTGGATAAACACCAGATGCAAAACATGACCATCAAATTAAACTAATTTTTCTGTAAGGAAAAACATAAAATTAGATGTGATATTGAATATTCTATGCACACAGAAGTAACAGGTAACTACATGCTCCTAAATTTTAATAAGATCCATAACAAAAGGTTCCTTATCTTATAAACTTTCGTTGCTATCAAAGTCTTTAACAAAATTCATTGTACACAATATGTGTAAAAAATATAAAAGCCATATTCCAAAACTTGTAATGAAATACAATAATTTTTTTCAGGTTTTCTATTTCTCAGGCTGTTTCAGAATCATAATAAACTTCATCAGTCTCATCAAAAACCAGCTGATATTTATATCTTCTCATTTTGAAGCTATTGTGGGGGAAAAAATAACTTGGATGCAAACACAAGGAGTAGCACTCTTACACAGTGAAAAGCTGACCATTCTTCTCATATGGACAGCATAATTCATCAAATTTATGAGTACAGAAGTAAACACTAGTTCTACAGCATAGCATCTACTATTACACAAGTTAAACTGACTACTGTAAAAATCATATCATGGTGTTGCTGGTGGTGGTGACAATGGCAATAAAACAGCTAAAAACAAAATAAAACAAATCATTCAAATGGCAGTTACTAGATAAAAAAGTCCATTATTCTGGATACAAACCTTCCTGAATAAAATATTTCTGATAATCACTGTGCAATCAACTGCAGTAGTTACTACTGACACAACTGTTGTATTTACAAAAGGTACTATAGAAAATGTGGGAATTATATATATTTATGTACATGGATTTTTAGATAACATTTTAATTTTATATGGAATGCCCAAGTAATCTGATGACATGAAATGTCACTTGAATGTGATTCTCAGTACTAGTTTTTTATCAAACACTTGCCCAATGAATTCCAAATCCATAATGGGTTAAAATAAAACGTGCTTATTACTCTTTTTAGTGCCTTTGAATTTCTTCATAGAACATGCCAACACAAATGAAGAAATGTGAGCACTGAATAGCTTAAATCATGTACTTGTAATAGGTGAAGATGTCAATTTTCTAGAAAGAGAGAAAGCTAGCAAAGTAAGAGGCAAACTGTTACAGTCATTTTCTGGAACAATCTGTAAACATTCACACAGTGTGAATACTGCTTTCATACTTGTACTTTTGTTGGATTATTTCCATAAGTGTTAAAATCAAACATTTAAATACTGAGATTGACATGATTTAGTCAGTATGCACCAGTAAACACTCACTCTTGGTGACAAAAACCAATCAGTTAAGGTTGTCTGTGAGAACCACACAAAATGCACAAATACATTCTGTGGAATTTCTGAATGTTAGACCTTGTGGTACATAAAGCAGCCATCAGGCCTGAAAGGTTTAATTAATACCAGCAACGAACATGTATACCATGTGAGGTCTGAGGTTCTTACTAGGGTCACTACAATGATTATTGTCTTTCTGATGTGACTCCACACAGTGGAAATTTATATTTAGCAAGCCACTGCTGCTTTCATCTCCAAGGCAGAAATGTTCTCAGTGCTCAGGATTGGGACAGCAGGATCCACCGAAGCTTGGTAAACTTGTATCAGAAAACAAGGTATCACACACTATTGGACAGTGGCCCTCAACTTGTGTAATGTCAACCCACATAATGCTGAATTGAAATCATCTCAAATAAAACCAAACATGCACATATATGGTTGGTAGCCAACACTACAACACTCAACAATCCAGAGTGGCATACAGTATTGCACACCAACACCTAATTATCCATATGAAATTTTGCTGAAACTTCAAATGCTGTCCTGTTACAGAAGGAAAAAAGCCTAATCATGGCCAGACAAGGAAAACCAGATTCAATAGTCAATTACTGAAAAGTGGGTGGTGGGGAGGGGACAGCCTTCTGGTAAAAACATGATACTATTAAAAATCAAAATTGACAGTTAAGTGTAATCTCTAACTACAACAGCAGTGCTAGTCATACCATTCTTTACATGTGTGCACTTTGTTCACATGAAGGTGGAAGCTACTAACAGTATGACAGTTATATGCTACTGTTCAGTGTTGTCTGTCATGTCAATGAACACATTTTTAACATAATAACAAAAAATCAGGTTACTAAAGGTTTACCAAGGTGCTTTCATTTGGCAATATTCATATGCATTTAAATGCATAAGATATTTGTAAAAGTGAATAATATATGATAAGAGGTATCATAAAAACAATTTTTCACTTAAGCAGAAGTGGAGTTTTGGAAAACCTGACATACAAAATTTTGAAGGCTGCTGTATCAGCTGCTAAACTTTATTATATAAACAATGTACTCAAAGACGTATGGTGTATTTTCAAGACCTTTCAAGACCTTCAACTTGTTTCAGTTGTGAATAGCAGAAACAGATCTTCAAAATGACAGCAACATTAGACCAAAGGGTTAATGAAGCCACAGTCAAGAACTGTAAGGTGAAACAGATTCAATGGTCTTCTTGGGTGTGATGCTGTGGAACATATGCACCAAGATTCATTCCATCTTCAAAGAAACTGGAGGCAACAGGCTCCTCTGAACCATCTGTGCTCATCCACCCTACTACATGACAGCACAGTACAGAGGACAGCAAGCCTCAAAAAATAAATCCTTCATAGCAGCACCCATAAATGGAAAGAATTTTTCCAGCACTGTTTTCAGTTTTTAATATCAGGCTTATGAAACAATGTAATTAAACCAAATTTTCAGTCTTGCAGCTTATAAATATGGATATGTGAGTACATAAAACACAAGATAGATTTATTGCCTAGAAACATGACATGGAGTGGAGCTGTGAAGAAATGGTTTTGATATATCTTTTCAGACTCAGTAACAGTGAGCCAGAAGTTGCCAAATTCACTTGCACATCACTGACTTCAGAAATTACCACATGATGAGAGCTCATTGATTATATGGAGAAAGATGAAAAATCAATTTCTGAAAGAACTGTCTACATGTGCCATTTTTAATATCATATAGCTGATTTTCCAAAACTTAATATGCATACAATTCCATATGAGTGGCGTTCAAAGTTCCAACATCTGAAGGGGCATAAGTCAAAGTCAGAAACTGAATTTTATTTAGAAACACAAATCAACTGTAACCAAACAAACAGTGGAGTAGTACCTTTTCACAGTATGAAAGAGACTAATGTCCACCTGTCTACATACTAAAATGGGTATACAAAATTATATACAGATCAGAACTTGCTACTCCAGCAAACAGTATGCACAGATACCTTCATAAAAATTAGAAGACTGTATAAACACAGAATGCACACTGACTGACATTAAAATAAATATGGAATGATGCATGCCTACGATGTCTGTAAGCATAATTTACGCTTACAGCAAATTTTAACAATTTATTTCAAACCTAAATAAAAAATATTCCAAGTATATAATTGTTTATTTTTTAAGCTGTACTACTTTGATATACTTCAACTGGTGAATATTTAATGAGAAATATATATATATGGCACCAGTAATAATTGGCAAATAATGCCCAAATTTACATCCTATCATCTTCTTTTAATTAGGATATCCCATACATAACTCCATAGAAAATGCTCCAGAGGATAAATTGAAATGTGCAGAAAACAAGTGGACATTGTGTGCCTACAAGCCATTCTAGATTTTTAAACTGGAAGAAAGTACTGAATAAACAAGGGTCTTATTGCAAATAATATTGTAACATGTTTTGCATATGTCACTGCTAATAAAAGTAGTATGTAAAAATTCTCAGAGTAGGTTTAAAATGAATTAACCCTCTCCTTAACCAACCTAACCACTGGCTTCATACAACAAACCCAAGAAAAATTTATGCATCACTGTGAGTGAAACATAGCTGGCAAAACTTTAAAACTGTTTGTTGTATATAGGTAATGTACAAGGTTCTGCTAACTAACTGTAAAAGCATTGAGCCAAGTCCTTGAGAATCTATTAGTTGCCCAGCTATTCAAGAAATACCCTACACTTCACCGACCATTAACTTTCACATATGTTCTTCTCCATGCCACCAATTTCCTTCCTCATCTGGAAGGATTTAGGCCAACCACACATACACACACACACACAAACAAACACACACTCACTCACATCCTCCTCCTTGAATATACACTTTAATATTATCCTCCCATTTACATCCAAGTCCTTCAGATGGTCTCTTCCTTTCAGGCTTCCAGACTAAAATTTTGTATGTATTTGTCTCATCTCCAATGCATGTTAAATGTTCCTGATAGGTCCAAATATTCTCCATAAGCTTTAGCTTTTGGTTTAATACAGTGGATTTATAAATATAATTACATGGACATTTCAAGACATCCTTTAGGTTTTCCAAACTGAAGTAATCATACAGGAATGCGCAAGATACATTTGTGGTGCATGCAATAATACAGACATAACTGAAACTAGACGAATATGATGGCAGCAACAGCTGTGTTAAAACGTTCAAGGATTATCTGTAATCTCATATACAGCCAAGCCAAAGCCAAGGCAACTACACACATTACAAACTCATCTTAAACTCAGGACATGTGCCCCGAAGCGTGATGCAATATCGCAGCCAATGAGACTATGCACATTAAATGCCACAGCAACAACTGAGCTCTATATCCTTCCAAGAAACTCACAGTAATTAGGCAACAATGCAAGCCTGTGGCTCGTATTGGTGGAAGGGGCATGAAACCAGTAGGTTCAGTAGAGGAAACACACGCCTGCAAAATGGGATCAAATTTAATTCTAAGTTTCAGAACCCTGATGAAGGCCTTCAAAAACCATCCTACTGTGACACACTTCAACCACCCATAGGTATCAACAAACTAAGGTCAAGCAACATATTTCAAAAAATGAATTTATGCAACTGACTTTTATTTTCAGTAATTTATGGACCAATGAAATCAGATCAGCCAGAACTTATATTTTCACATTTCACACTCAAGTTTATGGTAATGTACATGAGCTCAATGCAGACAATATAAAAAGAAAAGAATCCAGACAGGCTTACAAGTCATTATTTTTTTATGTAGCAATCAGTACCAGAAGTAATCCAGTAGTTGTATAAAAAAAGTGAGATAAACTAAAATACATAAAATGTGCTGTTAGAAGCATTATGACTAGTAAATACGCAAATAATCCTATCAGAGACAAACAATTATAAGCATTGCATTACAACATGCAATTGCTACTGTAAGTATGAAATACAAAATTTCAGAGAGTTTTTCAAGCACAAGTAAAAATATGTAAATAGAAAATGCAAAAACAGAGTAACAAACTATACAAATGTTATAAGTGTATTTAAAAAAAAAACACTGCATTAATGTGACAACAAAACAGATTAACTTTGTTGCATTCTATTGTCAAATCACTTCCTGACAACAAAATCAACTTATAATTCCAAATAAACACATACGAGGAAAGACATCATATCTCACTTTTAGAGGGTATTCTTTGTTAAATAAAGGTATCAGTTTTTTTTAAATAGTAAAATGGGCTCATCTACACATAAGAATACAATTTTTACATAAAAAATGTACCTCATTTCTGTTCTGGATATTAATGACAGACGGACTGCATTAAATGAATTAATGATTACATCTATGATGGGCTAGATATACTACAGTGGAAATAACAGTATTAAAAATAAGACACACACTTCAACATACAGCTTGAACCAGGTTTCCTCTTTGAGTAAATTTTTTAGTACATGTACATCCATCACTACAATAAAGATTCAGCTACACTTTAATGCAAAATAGACTGTTACATACTTCATGCATTGTTTTATTAATTACACACAAACATGCCTTTGAAATCAATACGACTATTTTAGCTACACACGCTCCCCATTTCATAACAAAACAAATATTACCATGAATGCATTTCAAGGCTTCACTAAACCTCTCAATGACTTTTATTTAATTTGGTACAATAATGTCACTGGCGGGTCTCAACATAATTGTATGCCATAAAGCAGTACCCAGTGGTGGGTGTGCAAATTTCTGGGTGATAGTGACAACATGAAGTGGGTTCCTGATTCTCTGAATGGCGATGTTTGTTTGTTTTACATCCTGACCATGACAAGTAACCAAATGAGTACCTTACGGATGAACACGTTTAAATACGCAACTCTAGCCGCCAGTGATCAACAGGAACCTGAAGATGTGGTTCCAATGAACAAATGAAATCAAATAATTCTAAAATACTGATTACAAAAATGAAACAATATCAAAGGGTTGCATTTTCAATAACCCATTCATTTACAAACACATTTATGATAAAAATTATTTGAAATTAAAAATCACGAATCAGAACTTATGATATGGCTAACAAAGGGACTTCACTTATCACCCTTAAATAAATCAGGGAACTGAGTGTGTGTTATATGACTTAAAAAAAAATTACACTTTACAAATCAATGGTGAGAGAAACTACTAACTTTGAGCGTTATTCTTTTGCAATAAATGTAATATATTGTGCTTGTAAAATATTACTAAACATAACTAATTAACATTATAATAATACATAAGAATAAACTTGCCATATTTATTATTTACTTAATTTTGTCACACATGCAGCAGTTCATCATGATAACATGGTAATCATCACAGTAGTCATCATGATCATCACCATCAACACTACTGTAACTGTCATCATCGCAAAACAATTCTTTCTTGCAATTTGATAACACAATGAAGTAACAGGACAAGTGGCTTCCTCTTTTATAGGCAGCTACTGAATTAATTACACTAACTACATACAGAATTATCCAGCAATAAATATGTGCATATATAATTGCCTCTAACCTTAAGATCACACGTTGTGTTTAATAATAAGTTGCTGGGCTTCAGGTCCCGATGTAGCACGTTGGCTGAATGGATGTATTTCAACCCACGTAGGATTTGGTACAAAAAGTAACAGATGTGGTCGTTGCTTAGTTTCTGAAAATTTAAAAATAAACAGCTCATTGATTAACTGCTGTTTATGTTATTATGTGTACATTTTCTTTCATATAATGAAAACCCTAACATCACAATGGACTGTGAAAGGATAAATCCTGGAAAGGACACAAACATCCTCACAAAATGAGGACTTTGTAAAAAGAATAAAAAACATAGAAAGTTTTATCCATTTGGAAAGCCGATTTACATTCACCAGCGTGATCTGTGAATCACCAGGTTAATGACACAATCTTTAAATGCAGGAGCTGCTTGTAGTTGAGTTAATCCACTGGACAATAAGGCACAATGGCAAAAACTGTGAGGTTCAAGAGTAAGTACTCACCATGATTAATGTTGCTCTTTTACAATTTGTGTCATTACAGATAGTATGCCTCATCATTTCTAGCCAATATGACCAATTCCACAATGTGTTTAACATAATTATGTCCATCATATGAATATCCATACACTTATCTCTCTGATTACCATACTCTGCAGATGCTAAATGCATTTATCTAAGAAAAATTCACTGAAAGTAAAAAGTGTGTCTTCAATGAGCACAAACAATAACATGTCTCAGGAAAAAAAAAAGTAATCTCTGTGAAGAGCACGAAGCACAGGGCAGTGGATGTGTAACCTACACAGTAAATGGACATGAGAAATCAGCATCACACCCCAGCCACTTCACTGCTATGGAAGTGGCTGGTACCCACTGACCAGAGTCTGGGTTGTTTCCAAAGTTTGTCTGGATGTTTTGGATTAGACAAAAATGTCTTGTGTCTGCTGGCACTCAAACCACAATTCCTTGGCTGTCCAGCCTGCAGCCTATTCACTACACATGACTATGCCTCCTCGGCTCACATATGCCTTCCTTAAGCTTGTGAAATTCAGTGTACAATAGCGAAGTACCACACACACACACACACACACGCTGTAGCTGTTTACTAGTAAATGACAGAGAAAAAATTGCTGAGAACAAAAATTACATTTTTTACCAAATTAGAGGTCAGTATTTTATCAATATGTCACACTATACAATATTTTCAACTACAGAAGAGAGAAATATTAAGCACACAGCCTAAAAGAAATCTGACATTATCTAGATTAAAATTTGGGATGCTGATACTGAAACACCACAACACACCTACACTGGGCATTATAGAGAAATACAGCACATTTAAGGAAAAACTGATTCTTCTTCACTAACAAAAAGTGGTATCAATAAGGTATCTCAAAACAGAAAAAATGGATAAAAATAAACTCATATTATTTTTTTCTGGGAAACTGACAATGATTACCTGCTCCAAATCTAGGGACTAAATGGCTGGAGACACACTTTTCATTTTTTTACTGCAAAAAAACTCAGAGAATTAATGATTATTCCTATTTACAAATAACTTTATATAAAAGTCTATTACCATCTGCATAATTGGTACTAGCACAAATTTAAAGACCAGGTAACCTTATTTTACCTGCTATATTGCAGACAAAACAGCTAACTTTCAGCTTCAAATCTGACTGTCAGTACCGATCAGTAACATGACTTCAAAATATAATCCAAGAGAATGAACGTGCTTACTTAATCTTGGAATCTGTCAAAAAAAGCTGTACAATATTCAGGCTATAACAGAATGTATACTGAAGTACAGGAGCATAATGTCACAACGTCTCAACATTAAAACGAGTAATACAGCAATTGAAAAATTAATAATATAAGGTTTTAGTTGGATATATGTCATGAAGCACAAACTATCCATAACTAGCCCTGAAATCTTACATATGTGGTTAGTCACGTGACTGGTTACCTGTTGCATGGTTCAAATGATTGTATATGGCCCAACAGAGCACTGCTTAACTCATTCATACCAGAATCTCTAATAAATATCTCATACATTAATTCCCTGCATATTACATTATCTGTTTCAAACTATCCACACAGCTGTCCTGTAATTAAAGCACATGAAAGAACACACTCATCAACATTAAACATGCATTTGAGCAATGGTTTATGCTCATATTAAAAAAAACTGTGATAACAACATGCAGATGAAATAAACAGTGACAGCAATTTATATCCAGCCCCTAAAAAGTATGCAGAATAAGTTTAAAGTACAGCCAAAGATAAAAACCCAAATGTGTTTATTGTGTTTACACAAACTTTTCAGATAAATGAAGATGGTCTACATCATACTTAAAACAGCAACATTCCCCCTAACCTTAAAAAACCCCAAAATTGGTTCCACTGTCATTCATATTCTAAATTATTGTGCTACTGCTATGGCATTACTCCTTGATATAAAAAAGGCAAAAAAAAATTTCACACAGTGTCTGGCCACCACAATCACCGCATTAAACGCCAGTTGATTAGGAATGAAGAGTGCAGTACACAACCTCCTTTGAACAGGTCCAAATAAGATTTTAATAAAAACATTCCTTGCGTAATGATCTGACACATGCCCTCTAACACAATACAATGTGCAAATGCATGCCCACAAGTATTGTACGTGAGCAAACCCTGTGTGTGTGAACACCATATGTGTAAGTACTTTGTGCTCACTATATACAACGAACAACACAAACCTTATTACTTAAAAAGGGAAATTATTCATACATAACATCAGTCACAGCAAAATGACACAGCAACTGTGCACAGCGAATTGCATGTTCATGCACATTAGTATGAATCATCATTAACAACCAAAACAGCCAGCTGTGTCAAATGTCAACCAGAAACATAATACATTGATTAAACTCAGAAGTAATATAACAAATGAATGACAAACAAACGAATAAATAAATGAACAAACAAACAAACAAACAACTACAGGGTCTTTATCTGACAAATCAAGAAATACTACTTGTCACACCTGTCAGCTCATTATCATACAGACCTTGGCTGACCCAGCAACCTGAATGTCATATCATTTGACAGAGTGTGTTATGTCTGAGCATCATCAGTGTTAAGTCACGATGGGGTTACAACTGGAATATCGTGTCTTGCTGTGCATTTCATTATGCTAGATACAGTTCCTATGAGAAGTGTAACTGTTAATTAAGATGAACGTCTCCTAAGTGCCTGTTCCAAGCAGGACAACAATTTATGAATATGTGACAAGGTTCTGAGCAACAGGTGCCATTGTAGTCAGGAAGAGAACAAGCAGCAGATATATGCTGAGAAAAACTAGACACAACAGGCACTAGGTTGGAGACATCTGCTTCACAATTACCAGTTCAACTTTCATAGCAAACAGCTTGTCTGCACCATCAGCAATAATTGCAGCAAAATACTGCTGCATTTTCATCCATATAAGACATCTGCAGTTCACAAACTCTGTGACACAGATCATAAAAGCAAGACTGAATTCTCTGAACTAGCACCTTCATGCAGTGCATGAGAAAGAAAACCCCACAATCAATCTGATTAATGACACAGCATGGTTTCTTCTTGGTGGATATGTGAACTCTCAGAGTAACAGGTACTGGTCTGCAGATAAATCCCATGATCATCCAACAAGTGGCAGTGCAGCTGGAATTACTAGAACCATTTTTTTTTAATGAGACCACAACCTCACATTGAAATGTTCAACACTAGTTGACACCAGTGTCTGAACAGCTGTCTGATCAAGAGACAACACATTTTTTTGTAATTAGGAGAATGCATCTGCTCATTTGGCAAACAATTCTATGCTTTGCTTAGACAGTACATTTTGTGAAAGAATCAAAAACAGTGACCTCATCTACCAGATATAAACATGTGTGACTTTTACTTGTAGCGCATGTTAAAGGATAAAATATATAGTAATGATCCTCACACTTAAGACAATCTGAAAATAAAAAACATTCACAGCAGAAGTTCACCATGCAATGAACACCTTGTTTGTCAGATGTGACATTTCTGCAAGCCAAAGAAAACCACTTTCAGTACCTTCTGTAAATATGATGAGGACAAACCTAATATTAATTGTAGAATATTAAACTAAAATTCTCAGGCACCTTATATGAATATGGCAAGTAAAAAAATGTTACATTAATTGCCATATATTGAACTCCAATGCGTGGACATTAATTCACAGTCAAATGAGTAGCAATGATCACTGTGCTGGCTGCTACCATGGGAAACAGTCTGAGTAGCGACAAATGATATTTGTCAGATAATAAGGACACTGTAAATTTGTATAATTGAAAAATATCAACATGACAGCATTACTGAGACTGAACCCATATCTGTTAAGCTCATGAGCTACTGCTGATACACATATTTTGTAAACTGAAATGTATGAGAATCTAGTGAAAACTTTTTGCAGTGTGTATACAAGACACAAATGGAAGGACAGAACATAACATTGCCACACAATCTCTGTAAGCAGTAAAAGCACCAATTTTCACATGTGTAATTCATGGTGGTTTTGGTAGAATAATTTGAAGTAAATTATTTATTCCTTCTCTTACATTACTAACAATGGATTCACATTTACTAACACCTCCCAATGACCCTCTTCCTCTCCTGAAATATACACACTCTGTGACCCACCTAACCTCTACATTTGCAACCCTCCCTAATGGCTACACTATATTAATGACTCTCCCAGTAGTCCTTGATTTGATAAATGGGAGAAACAAACACAAGCACATATAACTCATTAAGCTTGCAACAGCACATTTTCTTCAGTTCTGGCACATCCACATGGAAGCTGCTTACACCACACCTTATTAAAACAGCATAATTCAAACATAAACAAGCTGTTAGATTTAAAATATATAACGATTCTATGGGAAACACACAGAAGTCATAATAATAAACCATAAATTGCAAACTTGAAAACTGAAGTACATTTAGTAGACAACTTGCAGATTCCTTAAAAATGCATCATGAATAAGGTGACTACACTGCTGGTAACAATGCATGAGATATGGGGTAGAGCACTGAAAGAACACAGTACTCTATTACACACTTCTTCTATGATCTGCTTCTTTGTTTCAAAATGACATTTCTGGCTGTTTCCAACCATTTAAATAAAATTCATTACCTGAAGATCATAAGCGATAGGGAAAAATGTACACTTTTCCACATATTAAAGTATGAGTACAGCAGTCATTCAGATGGCTATTATTACTATGATATTTTAACATACTTAAAGTTGGCTTTGTAGCGTTTTTAAGTCTTTGCATACAAAGGTAAAGTTGCTTATTTGAGTACTAACTTATGAAGACAAATGAGGGAGTATAGGAACAGCTCTATGTATTCTAATCCTTGGCATTAAATGTCGGTTAGCCTGGGAACAAACCCCCTGGTTCCCAGCGGATAGCAGGCTGGGTGAACCAAGAGTAGGTCTGGATACCGTATGGAAGAGAAAAATATCTGCCTCTGGCAAAGAATCAAACCATGATTTAGTTCTGTTGAGTCCAAGGCCTAATCCATAAACTGACTGAGCTATCCTGGCTGCATCCCCACATTAAATTAATGCATAATGAGGGGAATACATCTGTCTGTCTCACCTGCAAACCTACTCAACAGATTTTTATGAAATATGATCCTTGTGTTCTACAGCAAAAGCTATGAGGTTTAACTTGGTTCATAAAAATCACATATAAACATAACTTTATACTGACACCAAACAGGAAGATATCACCAACAGACAATGTGAGAATATGTTTACAAATTTACCACATATTTCTCATCTCTATATACATATATACATATACAGTATACAGATAGAGGACACTGAAAATGAACATTGGAGTTCTTGAGTGGGTTCTGTGGTTACTTGAGTAGCAGTGTTCATTTAAACCATTAAACTGGAACTTGCAGCAGGTCAGTGTCGGCAGCATCCCAGCTCAATGATTAAAACGTCCAACATGCTTAAAAAGTAATCCTGATATTGTACCTGATTACTTGCCTGTGTTTTTAAGAGTTTGTACAGATCAGTTTCCATCAAACACTGCACAATATATACATCCTTCATTTGATCAATGGTTACAGCTCGGAGAATATCTCTGATATCTATTATCTGGAATAAAGGCAAGAATTAATGTATAACAACACAAAACAATATTACTGCTCATACATATACTGCTCTGTTCATCCATGGGTCAGGTCTAATGGAAGGTACACAATGTGGCATTGTGCCTTTCTGCCAGACCTGATCCCAGATAAGGCTTTACGACTGATACTGTCTTATTCAAGAAGTTACACACAGTGTGTACAATGTAACAGTCAAGTGCGTGTGTGTGTGTGTGTGTGTGAGACAGAGAGACCTATTTAACAATGCTGTCAATGACAGAGATTATATAGTGTTGGTGATGAATGAATGGAGCATTGGAGGAATGTTAGTGTCAGAGAAAGACCAACATACTTGGACAAAAATCAACAGTGCCACTTTTTCCCATCACATTTCTCACATGGGGCTGGCCTGAGATTGAACTTAGGCCTCTGCAATGAGAAGCAAACAGTTGTGATGCATTACATACTAGTTTGTGGTGTTAATGACATAAAAGATTTTCTGGATAATGAGATATGTTTCTTTTATTAATATTTTTGGTAAACTTTACTGGGATATTATTTTATTTCTACAGTAATTTTAAAATAAACAAGACAAGCAATGTATGTATGATGGAACACTGGGGTGCATGCAAGTGACCACTGTTGTCCTGGAAAAGGAATAAATACAGACATATTCTGAGTGTGTGTTTGTAGCCTTAGTCATCCAGCATGCACAGTGCAAGTGTCACATTATAGTGTCATCTGTGGACTGACCAGCTATACTATAATTTTACACATTACCTCATAAATGACATGACTTGTAAAAAAAGTTATTAAGCATAAAACATGAGTTCTGATTTTCTCTTCAGTGAGATAATATCATAAGTGTACATATGTCTTCATGTAAGGTACCAGTGATTCTTGTCAGATTGTAATGAAACTTGAAGTTTCATGAAACATTTTTAAAACATAGCCAAATATCAAATTTCATGAAAGTCTGTAGAGTGGGAGCCGCATTGGTTCATGTGGACAGTGGACAGAGAAACATGACTATGCTAATGGCTTTTTGCAGTTATGTGAACAAGCCTAAAAATATGTTATTAAAATTTCAAATTACTACTTGATTTTATGATTATATCCTTAAAAGTTTGCTGTACAAGGTTGCAGGAAGTTTAACTTCTCAAACAGAGTATTCTAGTCAAAGGGATTTTAAATGTCTCCTCCTTGGCATCATCAGGACAGACTGACAAGCATTAGGTTAGATAATGCTTCAGAATTACCACCATTATCAACTCTGACCAAGACATCCGGAGGCCCAGGCCACATGGGAGTTTGGAGCCTTTTCATAACATACACAATTTCAGTATTTTAACTATCCCAGTCAATGCACATGTATGCACATATTTATTTATTGATATCATCCAACACTAAAAATACGCTACTAGTATACTACAAACAACACAAAAATGTATTCTGCAGATTACTTGACAGTATAACCATACATACACTAGTTATGCCAACAAAACAAAATAACTGGGCAGAAGTGGGTTACAAAAACAAAAACAATGACAGGGCATACAAAAAAAGCATGCACCATTACTGCAATAAAAATGGCAACAACACAAATATTTTTATTTCTAGAAACCATATTTACTTTCTAGCGAGTTAGAATAAGACCATACTCACATTTTCATGCTTGAACCTGGTAAGAATTTTAATTTCTCTCAATGTTCGCTGGCAGTATGTCTGATGTTCAAATGGAGATATTTTCTTGATTGCTACTTTGGTCTTTGTTACATTGTCATAAGCAGATCTGAAAAGAAGTGCACAAACTAAATTACAAACAAAGATTACACGTGACTCCGTGTAGTTTCAGAGAAGCACACCAAAGTTTCAAAATATCCTGCTGCCTCTAGAAGCATCAGGATCTGAGTCCTCATTTAAACAAATAAGGATTATTATTACTTTTATCCCGTGCATATTGAATCATAAATGTTTATTATATACCAACATAAGCACAAATTAGTGTAAACTTAAATTAAATGACTCCAACATGTTTTGGTGTTAATACACCATCTTCAGGGAGTTCAAAGTTGTGTTAGCTAAAGTCATGAGTTATTAAAATGATAAAATACAATATAGTAATGTGTTGTTATGATACAATCTTGGTAAATGTGGCCCCATATGTCATTCCTGGTTAGGTATATGTATGGTGCAGAGTTCCTGTTTACTTTGCACCATACATACACCTAGCCAGGAATTACATATGTGGCCATGTTTACTGAGATTTTATCATAACAACACATTACTATATTGTATTTTATCATTTTAATAATTCATAACTTTAGCTAGCACAACTTTTAAATTCCCTGAAGATGGTGTATTAACAGCGAAACATGTCGGATTAATTTAATATAAATTTAGAGTACCTATTTGTGCATAAGTTAGTATAGAATAAACAAGGATTATTAATATTTTTATCATATTTATTACAGATATACTTATGGAACTGAGCTTTTACAGTGATACACTTTACAAGACAGAATGCATTAACGTGATCCTCTTTTTATTCATGTTTTCGTGGGATCGAAATTTTACCCTTCCTTGTTGGATAGTTCTAACTCGTAACATTATAAACTTCACTCTATTTTGTGCTGCAGACAAAAACGTACCTTCCAAGCGATGTGCACATACAACAACTGCAAATTTGGTATGCAATGACGTAAATATTTTCCGTACAGAAATAAGAAGTCTTAAACAGATTTTACTCTTTGTAGTTCGCTCACTCACATTTCATGTGAGCTATGGCTTTAATTTAGTTCGGTAATTTGTAATTAAATTGATTATATTTTGTACCATTTACGTTCCTGTGTCATCTAACTGTCTGAGCAATACTGCTTTACGCATTTAATCTAGGTGCAGAATCAGTTATAAATGTGACCTTTTTCGCCGACCGTTATGCTGTGTACTGTGTGCTCGTGTGCGTTTGTTCGGTTCTGTTTGTTTTTGTAATTTGTGTTGTATTTATTCTGTCCTAGGTCTACAATTGACCATGCCGCTGTTAAACTGACACATTACGTGGATGGGAAATGAAATGAATTACTAAACTTTACTTTTATTTCTGCTACCACTGCAATATAAACATACAAAATCTGTTCTCTGTAATAAAAAATCGCCTGTGAAAATATTATGGCATTTGAACCGTTAAGATGGACGATCTTATTTATCTAAAACTGTCTGTATTTTTGGAGCAGACAGATAAGTAGACAGGTGCGTTAGTATAAAAAAAAACGGAAAATAAAACGCACATGAGTTAGGTTGTATGAAAGGCCGATGGATATACAGAGAAACAGAATATGTTATCAGAAGTCGTTAACATTCGTTAAGCACGTAGCACTGCACATGACCTACAGAACTTCAGAATCATTACAGTACCAGCAACACCACATAACACACACATACGCACACACACAGAAAGAGGTGTGCGCATCCAGCGAAGGGGTGAGATGAACATACTCCGTCACGGAATGTCAGTCGTTCATGTTCTATTCGCCAGCGTTTTAAAGCAAGCGCCACACTGTTTCAGAATCATCGCTAAACAATCTGTATATATTTATCTCAGTATTTAACCAACATGATGCACAAAATTTGTTTCACAATAAGTGCTCGAAACATGTAGAGGCATGAAATAAAACTTATTGTGAAACAAATTTTGTGCATCAAGTTGGTTAAATACTGAGATAAATATACTGAGATGCACGGTCAGCAAAACGTCAAAATCTGTATATAGCCTACACACTATCTGTATTATTCTGAACCATTCGCGATGGCGGATGAAAATTTATGTAACTGATACACAAAGCAACAAAACGGCACGACCGTGCTCCACTAGACCTCAATTTCTGCTAAACCCTTAAATAAATCCGCAATTCATTAAGAGATCTACTAATATACTAAACAAATTTAAAGGTAAACGTGAAGGGAAGGTTCATACTAGAACAGGCCATGAGGGCTCACCTCGGCGCTAGAAGGGGTGGGTGGTCAACGTCAAGCCCTGGCCGCTTTATCCCCGAGAAAGAGACCTAGTTCCCATTGTACACGAGGCTGGTGGATCCAGGGCCCCTGTGGACGGGTGCGGTATATGTCGCCTCCACTGATATTCGATGCTCAGACCGTCCAGACCGTAGCCAGTCGCTATATCAACTGAGCTATCCGGACCCACATATACTAAATATATAATGTGTGTAATTAATTTAACGCATTAAGTCTTACTGTGCATTTCTATTTTGCCAAACAAGTAATTCTCTCACAGCAGTACGAGCGATCACCGTTCCTGCAAGTCACGATACACGGGAAAGAGGCCGAGCGTTCTTCTTCAGCACAAGGATCAAGTGCGGTACTGTTCTGAACAGGAGACAACGTAATGTCTGCCTTTGTCTTTGTCTTATAGTGAGAAAGTTCAATTCGGTGAACAGTCACGAACACACGACTTAATTAACCCTTACGGGTACTATGGCAACTACACGTACCACTTGCTGTAACGTCAACAAACCGCAACTCATCACACAGTGTTTCATATCACTCTCACTGCATCAATTACCGATTATTTGCCCAAATAGCAGCGAATGACCGATTATTTCACTGGATGCGGGCTGTGTTCCCTGTGCGGTACGAAGGTACATAATTCAGATGAAAGTCAGTATTTGCGAGGACAAGCGGCTAAAGCCCATGAAACTTCAAAGCAGGAAAGCCTACCCCACCGCCACCCCCCCCCCCCCCCCCCACAAAAACACCCCCCCCCACCCCCCCCCCCCCTTTTTCTTCTCTTTTTTTCCCTCACCCCCCACTCCCCTCC